>Ga0209013_10001794_pt1 | contig 19782 bp, 14 predicted proteins | sample Cruoilmetagenom2_FD_187291 | JGI IMG/M metagenome (GOLD analysis project Ga0209013, IMG submission 187291) | Oil polluted marine microbial communities from Coal Oil Point, Santa Barbara, California, USA - Sample 2 (SPAdes) (version 2) | ecosystem: Environmental > Aquatic > Marine > Oil seeps ...
CGGATTTACTTCTTTGCATTCTCAGACAAAAGAATCGGGTCCGGTTATTACCGGATATGGGGAAGTTTGGAGCATAAAAAATCCCGATTTCAAAACCTATCCCGCAAAAGAATACAAGGTTGTTTTTGATATTATGAACACTTCCAAATCCTCTGACCAGCTGAATAAAAGTATTGAAACTGCAGCTCGATTTTTAAATATGCATGTTCAGAGTGGTGTTCCGCTTGCCAATCTTAAAGTTGCCCTTGTAGTCCACAATAATGCCTCTAAAGATCTTCTGAAAAGTTCGGAATATAAAAGTAGATACGGTACAGATAATCCAAACGAAGAATTAATACAAAAACTTTTAGATGCGGGTGTTGAGATTGTATTTTGCGGTCAATCGTCACTTTCACGAGATATTCCTATTTCCCAAACCATTGATGGCGTTGAACTGGCCTTATCTGCTATGACCGCTCTGATTCAATTTCAGAATGATGATTTTCAACTTATAAAATTCTAATACCATGAACAAATTAATACTAGTAACAGCATTCCTTTTTGGAAGTATTTCCATGGCCCAGGAGCTGAACTTAACTAATGATTATAAACTTGTTGAAGACAAGGTTATTGAATGGAGACGAGAGATACACCAAAATCCGGAATTGTCCAATCGTGAATTCAAAACTGCTGAAAAAATAGCTGCACATTTAAACGCATTGGGCATAGAAGTGCAAACTGGAGTAGCCCATACCGGAGTTGTTGGTGTGTTGAATGGAAATCAATCGGGAAAGGTTGTAGCACTAAGGGCGGATATTGATGCCTTGCCAGTAACTGAGCGCAATGATCTCGAGTTTAAATCCTCAGTTACTTCTGAATTTCTTGGTGAACAGGTAGGCGTCATGCATGCCTGTGGGCATGATACACATACGGCTATTTTAATGGGCGTTGCAGAAGTTTTATCCAAAAACAAGGATAAAATAAAAGGTTCAGTAAAGTTTATATTTCAGCCTGCAGAAGAAAGTCCGCCTCCGGGAGAAGAAGGGGGTGCGCTCCTAATGGTAAAAGAAGGTGTGTTAAAAAACCCGGATGTAGATGCAATTTTTGGACTTCATATTAATTCTGCTACTCCGGTAGGGGTCATTAGGTATAAATCCGGGGGCACTATGGCATCGGCACAACGTTTTGTTATTAATGTGAAAGGCAAGCAAACCCATGGGTCTCAACCCTGGCTGGGTGTAGATCCTATTCTTATTAGTGCAAAAATTATAGAAGGACTGCAAACAATCATTAGCAGAGAATCTGATCTTACAAACGAAGCAGCAGTAATTAGTGTAGGTAAAATAAAAAGTGGGGTTCGTTTTAATATTATTCCCGAAAGTGCAGAATTGATCGGTACTATTCGTACCCTGGATTATGATATGCAAAAAATGATCAACCGAAGAATGGAGGAAATGGTGCCTGCTATTGCTAAGGCTTATGGAGGTGAGGCCTCGTTAGAAATTCATACTAATACAGCTATTACCTATAATGATCCGGATCTTGTTGTTCAAATGTTGCCTACTATACAACGTGCTGCCGGGGAGGGTAATGTCCAGACTCAGAATGCCGTTACCGGGGCGGAGGATTTCTCTTATTTTCAGCAACAGGTGCCCGGGTTTTTCTTTTTCTTAGGGGGGATGACACCCGGAACTAATGTGTCCTTTCCACACCATACACCTGATTTTTTAATAGATGATAGCGGTCTACTTCTAGGGGTAAAAACACTTACAGAAATGAGCCTGGATTACTTAAATATGTGAAATTGAATTTTCCACTTGCTTTAAACCGGGCATTTACTGGATAAAATCTATTTTAGAATACAATTAATTGACAAAGAAAGAATTGAAGAAACTTTAAATGACTTATTTTTGTGTCACATTTTAAAAGAAGGATTAAAAACCCAATTTTTTAATTAATCTAAATTCCTTATGAATAGAATTACTTTATCATTTCTCCTTTTACTTTTGTTTGGCGGTGCCTTGCAAGCACAGAATAAAAAAGAACTTGTAGCTCAGGTTAACAGTTTAAATGCCGAGTTGGAAAGCACTAAGGCCGAACTTTTAGAATCCAAAAAAAACGAAAAAATAAGTAAAACCAGGGCAGATTCTTTTGAAAGTCAGTTGCAGGGCCTGGAGGAGAATAACGCTACATTGCTGGCTAATTTAAATAATATCACCACACAATCTAATAACAAGTTAGACAACCTGGGCAGTGTAATGGAAAGTCTGAGAAAGAAAGAAGCGGAACTGAAATTTATTAATGACGCATTAACCAGTAATGACTCCATTTCGCTGCTCGTGCTTACCAATTTCAAGCAAACCTTGGGGGAAAATGCAAATATAAAAGTTGAACGAGGATCAGTTATTGTAATTATGGATAATGCCACGTTATTTGGAGCCAATTCTAACAGTACAGAATTACAAGCCGGAGCTACAGAATCTCTTGGTAAAATAGCAGGAGTAATTAAAGCAAATCCTGATATGGCGGTTACTCTTGAATTCCACGCAGATGATGCTCTTAGTTGGGATATTGTCTATGGACAGGCTGCTTCTGTAACTACAATTATTGGGAATACAGCTGATGTTAAAGCAGGACGAATTGCGGTCTCCAGAAAAACAGACTTATCCAGTTCTTTATATATTAAGCTGCACCCTGATTTCAATTTATTCTACCTTAGCTTAAGACAGAATATGAAGAAATGAAAGGAGGTATCCTCGGATATTGATACAATACAACTTTACGTATTAAGTTAAAATGAAGGGATAATTTTTTGAATAATCTAACGTTCTACATCCATAAACCAAACTAAAATACCAAAACATGACTGGGGACGGAATTTTTCAACTATTTGCATATTTATTACCTGCTGTGGTAACCGGGGCTATAGCTTTTTATTTTTTTAGATTACATACCAGAAACGAGGAAGGTCGCAGAAGATTTTTACTTCACAAGGATTCACAAAAAGATGCCATGCCTATACGCTTGCAAGCCTATGAACGGATGGCTCTGTTTTTAGAGCGCATCTCAATACCTAGTCTGGTGGTGCGAGTGGCGCCAAAATCTGCTGATAAAAATGCTTATGAGCAATTATTGATCCGAAGCATTGAAAACGAATTCGATCACAATTTGTCACAACAGATCTATATGAGTGATGATTGCTGGAATATTATAAAAGCTGCTAAAAATGCTACAATTCAATCCATAAGAAAAGCCGGAATGAGCGAATCTGACTCCGCTGATAAGTTTCGTGAAGATGTTCTAAATGAGACTATGGATAAACAATCTCCTTCTGCAACTGCTCTGGCCTATGTGAAAAGGGAAATTGGAGAAATTTGGTGATTAGTTGCATATGAATTACTGTTCCGGTTCAAAAGCACTTATTTCAATATTTTTAGTCTTTGCAAACTCAAATCCCTTTTCCCACCAGGATGTCATTTTCTCCTCATTGAAGATTAGTGAATTTGTTGTCAACACCGTAGGGGTGTAATAAAAATTGATTATTGCATTATTATTATTGGCAACGTATTTTCCAATTCTTATGTTCTGACGCTCAATTCTGTCTAACATAAATGCAAACATACTGGTCAGGAGAGAAAATGCATTCTTGGAAGGCATTCTGTTAAAGTGAGTAACTTCAGTATGCAGAATAATTGCATCTACTTCTGTTGCCCCTCTCATAATGGCCTCTTCAATGGGTACCATACTGCCAAGTCCTCCATCAGCATATTCACAACCTTCTTTTCGCACTAAACTCATAAAAGGGGTATAATTGCATGAAATCCAAATCCATTCACAAAAATCCTCATACTCAAAATCTTTAATGGACTTATACTCCACGGCATTTAAGGAGAGATTAGAAACCGTAACTACAATATCCTTGGGTCCGGATTTAAGAATCTCAAATTCTTCAGGTGTGATCGTATTTTTTATAAGTTCCAAAAGATTGTGGCTTTCACCAAAAGTTCTGCTTCCCCTGTAAAAGTTCTTTAGAACATTCCAGTGGTTTATGCCAATATTGGCCACACCGTATTTATTTTGAATCACAAAAGGGCAGTTGCTAAAGATACTGTCCTGATCAACTGAAGTATAAACATCCTTTATTTTTTGAATCTTTTGAAGTGCCAGATGAGAAATGAGCAAGCTACCAGTAGATGTCCCAATGAAAAGGTCATAATTGTGACCTAATTCCTGCATTAAGTATTGGGCAACCCCACCTGCAAAGGCACCTTTACTTCCACCCCCGGATATAACTAAAGCTCTCATTCTACCTCCAGTTTACTTTTAATATAACGCAATTCTTTTCCCTTTAGTTCTTTGGACAATTTTAGAAATCGCTCTTTTTGTATGTCGTCTTTTAATAACCTCACTATCAAGTTTCTGGCAAAATTTCTGAATTGCCAGGAATGATGAACCGAGGCATTAATCAAATCCAACAGGTTTTGGTCTGTCAAAGGAAATACCTCAACCAGCAAGGAAAAGGCATTCTGTCGTACTTCATAGGAATATACAGCCGAGGTATAACCGAATAATTCCTCGGTATAATCTGCCTTCTGTACATCATTTAAATAGTCTTTTGTTAATACCGCCAAAAACAACCAAAGCAAACGCACATTTTTATTAGGAAGGCCAATAATTCCCTTTGTTTTTTCTAAATATGTTATTCTATCATTTGGATAGGATATCCACAAACGGTAAAGTGCATTTTCAATTGTAATATAGCTATTATCTTGTAATAATGATTCAAATTGATTTTTAAGTCCTGATGGAATTCTATCGGCTGTAATGCATAAAGCCTGTCTTGTCTGTAAGTCTTTGGTTGCAAAAGCATTTTTTAAAAAGCTTTCGGACAAAGATTTATGATAATCCAGGATGATATTTTCTTTTATCCTGGGTGATGAATTATTGTCCCATACATTTTTAATTAGTTGTTCATTATTGGTGTTACTGGAGGTCAATTCCCATTGAAGTTCAAAATATGTTTTTAAATCCCCTGATGATTCACTAAGTAATTTCTTCACCTTTTCATAGGGGAATTTTGTATCTAAAAGCCAGGTTTGCTCAAATTCCATAAGGTCTGAATCAGTAAATTTTTGCATCTCTCCAATAAAATCAGATATAGTCACATTAGAATACTTGTATTTGTTCAAATACGACTGAATACCTTCCTTAAATGCTATATCACCAAGAATATTTCTAAGTATATGAAGTGCCCAAGCCCCTTTTTCATAAAAGGTTAAACTACTTGCTTTAGGATTCGTTAGAGCTTCTCCTTTTCCCTGGCTGGATAATTTTTGTAGTTGTTTAGCAGATTCATAAAGTTTCCAATAAAAATAATCTTCACCAAATATTTTTTTTTCTGCCAGCTGTGCATAATATGTGGCAAATCCTTCATGAAGCCAGTGATGATTGCCATCTTTTTCAGTTACCAGATTCCCGAACCATTGATGGGCCATTTCATGAGCGTTCACATTTACATAATTCTTATCCACAAAAGCTACACTGTCTATTACAAACCCATCAGAAAAAATAGTTGTCCCGGTGTTCTCCATCCCGGCATATAAAAAATCGCGTACAGGTATTTGTTTGTAATTCTGCCACGGATAGGCTATCCCGATTTCATCTGAAAGAAAATCAAAAATTTCGGTGCTATACCTGTAAGTGGGTTCTTCTTTTAAGCTGTCCTCTGCATAGTAATAAAGCTCCATAGGAATTCCGCTCTTACTTTTAAACCTATTACAATTATAATTCCCAATTGCAAAAGCAAGCAGATAACTGCTCATTGGCTTGTGCATATCAAAGAACCAGGTTTTCAGAGAATCTTTTAAAAGCGTATCCTTTAATTTACCATTTGCGATAACTTCATACTCCTTATCAAAAGTGATGCTCAAGTCAAACTCAACTTTCTCATTCATATCATCAAAACTGGGAAGCCAGTGACTGGTATATTTTCCCTGGCCCTGAGTCCATATTTGATTATTATCAGGGATTGAGTCATCCCATCCTAAAAAGTAAACTGTTTGCTCTGGAATTGTGTAATAATTCAGTGTTAACTTATAAGTTTTGTCTGCTTTTAGTTTTTTATAAAAAATAATTTTTGCTTTAGTATTTGTATGTCGAACTTTTTTACCATTCAATAAAACAGATGAAAAGTCCATGTTTTTGGCATCTAAAAAAACAGAATCCGTCTTGTTGAGTGCTTTAAAGGAATAAGTTACTTTACCATTTATTCTTTTATAATCTGGATCTGGAGTTATCTCTATATCCGCTTTATAGAAATCAACTGAAGGTTGCGGCTGACTAAATAAAAACCCCGTTAGAAGAAAGAATAAAAGTGAATTAATAAAATTCATAATTCTTATTGTACAATTGTCAGACCAAAATTAGCATTTTGTGGTATTGCAGTTGTATGTAGTAACCATTATTTTCGTTCTATGAATACGAATTATCTTCAAACTCCTGTTACATATTTGAAAGGTGTTGGTCCAAACAGGTCCGAAATGCTACAGGCGGAGCTGGGGATAGTGACTTATCAGGATTTGATTAATCTGTTTCCCAATAGGTATATTGATAAAACAAGGTATTATAAAATTAATGAGTTACAAAGAGGAAATGCTGATGTTCAGCTTATTGGGAAAATCACCCATATTAAAACTGTAGAGCAAAAAAAGGGAAGCCGGCTTGTCGCCTCATTTAAGGATGCTACAGGCGAAATGGAGCTGGTTTGGTTCCGAGGGCAGAAATGGATTCGGGAAAATATTAAATTAAATATCCCTTATGTCATTTTCGGAAGAACTAATTGGTTTAGTGGCAAATTTTCAATGCCACACCCGGAAATGGAATTACTTTCTGAGCATGAAAAAGGGATAAGGGTGTCGTTGCAACCTATTTATCCCTCCACAGAAAAACTAAGTGCCAGGGGGATTACAAATAGAGTAATAAGCAAATTAGTGCAACAATTGTTTATAGAAACAAAGGGAGAATTTAAGGAAACCCTCTCCCCTACTATACTTGATGAACTCAGGCTCGTCTCAAAAACTGAGGCCATGTTCAATATTCATTTTCCCAAAGACCTTAAATTATTATCAAGAGCACAATTTCGTCTGAAATTTGAAGAGTTATTCTACATTCAATTACAGCTTATCTCAAAGAAATTAATTCGAAAACAAAAAATTAAAGGTCTTCTCTTTGAAAAAGTAGGTGATCTATTTAATAGCTTTTATAAAGACCATTTGCCTTTTGAACTTACCGCTGCTCAAAAGAAAGTCATAAAAGAAATAAGGGCAGATCTCGGTAGTAAAGCTCAAATGAATCGTCTTTTACAAGGAGATGTGGGGTCCGGTAAAACTGTGGTAGCATTAATGACTATTTTATTAGCACTAGATAATGGTTATCAGGCTTGTTTAATGGCTCCTACTGAAATATTGGCCAACCAGCATTTCAAAAGTATCAAAGAATTGCTGGGAGATATTGGGGTAAGTATAGCTCTACTCACCGGATCAGTTAAAAAAGCCAAGAGAAAAGTTATTCATGAGCAACTAGAAGATGGCACGCTTGATCTTCTCATTGGTACTCATGCAGTATTAGAAGATAAAGTACAATTTAAAAATCTGGGGTTAGCTATAATTGATGAACAGCACAGGTTTGGGGTTGCTCAAAGATCGAAATTATGGCATAAGAATGAGGTGCCTCCACATATATTGGTAATGACTGCAACTCCAATTCCAAGGACCTTGGCTATGAGCCTTTATGGGGATCTTGATATTTCAGTAATTGATGAGCTACCTCCCGGAAGAAAAGCTGTGAAGACCGTACACAGATTTGACAAAAACCGATTAAAAGTGTTTCAATTCTTGCGAGATGAAATAAAGAAAGGAAGACAGATATATATTGTTTATCCGCTTATTCAGGAATCAGAAGCATTGGATTATAAGGATTTGATGGATGGCTATGAGAGTATCGCACGCGATTTTCCACTCCCGGAATATCAGATTTCAATAGTGCACGGCAAGATGAAACCACAGGACAAAGATTATGAGATGGAGCGCTTTGTTAAAGGGGAAACAAATATAATGGTGGCTACAACAGTCATTGAAGTAGGTGTTAATATCCCCAATGCCTCCGTTATGATTATAGAAAGTGCAGAACGCTTTGGACTATCCCAATTGCATCAATTAAGAGGTCGTGTAGGCCGTGGAGCTGAACAGAGCTATTGTATCCTTATGACCAGTTTAAAATTATCTTCAGATGCCAAAACCAGACTCGAAACCATGACCAGTACCAATGATGGATTTGAAATTGCGGAAGTAGACCTTAAACTTCGTGGACCTGGTGATCTTATGGGAACACAGCAAAGTGGCATTTTAAATCTCAAAATCGCAGATATTGTTAAGGATAACGATATCTTAAAAACTGCCAGATACTATGCCATAAAGATTCTTAATGAGGATCCCGGATTGCAGAAAGAAGGAAATAAACAAATTAGATATGCGTATGCCCAATTAATGAAGCACAAGAATATCTGGAATTATATAAGTTAAGAGCCGGACTTAATCCGGCTCTTAATATTACTTATAATCAGGAAGACATTTAGTTAATCCCTTCGCCGTTTTCTAGTTTGGTTATATTGGCAGCAATGGCATCCTTATTTTGCTTATCTGGTGCTCTCTGAGCAGCAATTTTCAAATGCTTTAAAGCAGTCTTATAATTGCCCATAGCAGAATAAGCTCTGGCTAATCCATAATCAACAGGCCATTGCCCTTTATTCTTCTTTGAATTCATTTTAAAGACTTCAAATGCTTTTTCTTTTTGATCTTGCGCTATTAATTGCCTTCCATATCCATGGACCTCAAATATTGTGGCAAGCCCTAAAGCTTCATCCATAACGGCATCTGCTTCAGCTGTTTTTCCCTGCTTAGTAAGAATTTTTGCTTTTATACTAAGATTGTTGAAGGTCTTTTGACTAAAAAACATTCCTGCAATAGTGGCGTCTATCCACCCAAGTGCCTCATCAAGATCACCACCATTATTCAAAGAAAAATTAGCTGCCTGCTCCCAGGTTCGACGGTTAAATCCAGGAGAATTCTGCAGTTTATGCCGAATGTCTGCCAGCACAATATTGGTTACATCTACTTCAATTTTAAAAGGTATTCCTTTCTTTTCCCAGTTTAAGGAAGCTATTGCAGAATTGGCTTCAACCTCAGAAAATTGGTAAGTCAATTCCTCAGTATGTGGAATTTCTTTTGTCATTACATCAACTCTTAGCGCATCTTCAGAAGGTTGGTAAAAATAACTGCCCCAGGCCTTGAAGTTTTTTGAGAATATTATAGTCGCCTTGTTGTCTTCATGAATTATCATGTGAAGTCCATATTTTCCTGCACTCAAAGGTTGCCCTTCAATCTTAACGTCATCTGTAAATTTGATTACGGTGTTTTCATTAGCGCCTGCCCGCCATGGGGATTCTTTAGCTGTGCCAAAACCCAGATTGTTCATCCCGTAGGGTACCAATTTACCCCATACTTCGCGATCTTTTACCGCTGGCCTTGAATAGGAAATTGAGATATCAGATATACCTATTCGTTGTGATACTTTTGCCTTCTGACTTCCCCTGGGCAGATCTAATTGCGCAAAACCTTTAACGCAGAAAAACATTAGTATCACCAGAAAAAATGCCGAACTATTCATGTATTTTTTTTTCATCACTTAGTTTGTTTAAATATTAATTGTATAGTTAGATTTCATTAAAGATAGGTATAGCCTTTTCTTGAAATCGTTACAGTAATGTTAAACCACAGGCGGGCCATGTTAAACTGGAATAACACATAAATTCTATACAAACTTTCACATACAAATAATAAGATAGATTAGTGACTCCTGTTAACATAAAACTGAAAAGTGGACACACCTGACTTATACCATTGATTTTCAATATTTTATATTACTTAATAGCTAATTGAACATCGTAATTTAGAATCACATTGTTTTACCCCCTTTTACTTGTATTTCATACATTTGTTAGCTGTGCTAAAAAGCTATTTATTAGTTATTTGAATATTATATGAAAAAAACACTATTTGATAAAGTTTGGGACTCACATGTAGTCAAAAAAGTACTGAATGGACCTGACGTATTGTTTATTGACCGCCATCTCGTTCATGAAGTAACAAGTCCGGTTGCATTTTTAGGTTTAAAGAATAGAAAAATTAAGGTTCTATATCCGGAACGTACTTTTGCCACGGCAGATCATAATACACCTACATTAAACCAACATCTACCGGTTAAAGACCCCTTGTCCGCAAATCAACTTAGGGCATTGGAACAGAACGCAAAAGAACATCAAATTCCTTATTGGGGACTAGGTCACGAAAAAAACGGCATTGTCCATGTAATTGGCCCTGAGAATGGAATTACATTACCAGGATCAACAATTGTTTGCGGTGACTCTCATACTTCTACGCATGGTGCTTTTGGTGCCATTGCTTTTGGTATTGGGACTTCCGAGGTAGAAATGGTTCTGGCAACCCAGTGTATTATGCAGCCTAAACCTAAAAGTATGCGTATTACAATAAATGGCAAATTAAATAATGCCGTTACTCCAAAAGATGTCGCTCTCTTTATCATTTCTAAATTGAGCACTTCAGGGGCTACTGGATATTTTGTTGAATACGCAGGAGATGTCTTTAAAGAGATGTCTATGGAAGGACGTATGACTGTATGCAATTTAAGTATTGAAATGGGTGCGCGTGGAGGCATGATCGCTCCGGATGAAAAAACATTTGAATATGTTAAAAATCGAGAGTATGCACCAAAAGGTGAGGCATGGAATAAGGCAATGAGCTACTGGGAAACATTATATACAGATGATGATTCTGTTTTTGATCATGAAATCACATTTAGCGGTGAAGATATTGAACCAATGATTACCTACGGAACTAATCCGGGAATGGGTATCGGAATATCAGGTGGTATCCCTAAATCTGATGCTATTGAGGGCGGTGCATCTACATATAAGAAATCTCTTCAATATATGAATTTTGAAGAGGGAGACAATATGCTGGGGAAAGAAATAGATTTTGTTTTCCTTGGAAGCTGTACCAATGGCAGGATAGAGGATTTCAGGGCTTTTACGAGTCTGGTTAAAGGAAGACAAAAGGCCAAAAATGTAACTGCCTGGCTGGTTCCCGGCTCACACAAAGTGGAGGACGCTATTAAAAAAGAAGGCTTGCTGGATATCCTGAATAAAGCTGGTTTTGAATTAAGAGAACCAGGCTGCTCTGCTTGTCTTGCCATGAATGACGATAAAATTCCGGCTGGCAAATATGCTGTAAGTACGTCTAACAGGAATTTTGAAGGAAGACAGGGGCCCGGGGCAAGAACACTTCTTGCTAGTCCTTTGGTAGCTGCCGCAGCAGCAGTAACAGGTAAAGTAACAGACCCTAGGGAGTTGATGGCGTTTGAAACAGCCTAATATTTTTTTAATAATTAACTGATACAACTACTAATGGCATACGATAAATTTAAAGTTTTAAGCAGTACAGCTGTTCCACTTCCAATAGAAAATGTGGATACTGATCAGATTATCCCAGCAAGGTTTCTAAAGGCAACCGAACGCAAGGGTTTTGGGGATAACCTTTTTCGCGATTGGAGATATCAATCTGATAATACTCCCAAAGAACATTTTGTACTGAACAACCCAATTTACAGCGGGAAAATATTGGTTGGTGGGAAAAATTTTGGATCTGGTTCTTCTAGAGAACACGCTGCATGGGCCATCTATGATTATGGTTTTCGGTGTGTCGTAAGTAGTTTTTTTGCGGATATATTCAGAGGTAATTGTATGAATATTGGCGTTTTACCTGTTCAGGTAAGCCCTAACTTTCTTACAAAGATTTTCGAGGCGATTGAAGCTGATCCAAATACTGAATTTGAAGTCAATCTTCCGGAACAAAGTTTCACTATTAAGACAACGGGTGAAAAGGAAAGTTTCGAAATAAATGATTACAAAAAGGAAAACTTACTCAACGGGTTTGACGATATTGATTATTTACTAAACATAAAGACAGAAATTGAGACTTATGCTAAGGACACGCCTCTTTAACATTTAAGTTAATTAATACTTCATAAGCCATTTACTTTTAGCATGAACACAAGGAAGATTGAAATAATGGATACCACATTGAGGGATGGTGAGCAAACTTCGGGTGTGTCTTTCACTGCAACGGAAAAGCTTACGCTTGCAAGACTTCTTTTAGATGAATTAAAAGTGGATCGCATAGAAATTGCATCTGCCAGAGTTTCAGAAGGTGAATATAAGTCGGTGGAACAGATAGCCGACTGGGCCAAGAGCGTTGGGTATTTGGATCGCATTGAAGTACTTACATTTGTAGATAATGGTCTTTCACTAAAATGGATGGAAAAGACCGGAGCCAAAGTACAAAACCTATTAACCAAGGGATCTTTGAATCACCTCAAGTATCAACTCAAAAAAACACCTGAGGAACATTTTTCAGATATTGCCAATGTACTTAGTCTGGCAGAAAAACAGGGAATTACCACAAATGTATATCTCGAAGATTGGAGCAATGGGATGCGAAATTCCCCTGACTATGTTTTTCAATATCTCGACTTCCTTACTAAACAACCAGTTAAAAGAATATTATTACCTGATACTCTTGGCATTTTGACTCATGGAGAAACTTTCGATTTTATTTCGCAAATTGTTACTCGCTATCCTGATATCCATTTCGATTTTCACGGGCATAACGATTATGACTTAAGCGTTGCAAATGTTATGGAAGCACTGAGGGCAGGTTGTCATGGATTACATCTGACTATAAATGGCATGGGAGAACGGGCTGGTAACGCTCCATTAGCAAGTGTAGTAGCGGTGATAAATGATTTCATGCCGGAAATTGAGATTAATGTGGAGGAATCTTCGCTATATAATGTGAGTAAACTTGTATCAACATTTACAGGATTTGGAATTCCGGCAAACAAGCCGATTGTTGGTGACAATGTATTTACACAAACAGCTGGAATACATGCAGATGGAGATAATAAAAATAATTTATACTTTAACGATTTATTACCCGAACGATTTGGTAGAAAACGCAGATATGCTCTGGGTAAAACCTCCGGAAAGGCCAATATTCAAAAAAATCTTCAGGAATTAGGTCTTACATTAAATGATGAAGAAATTAAAAAGGTCACCCAACGTATTATTGAATTAGGTGACAAAAAGGAGAAAGTTACTAAAGAAGACCTTCCATATATTATTTCAGATGTTTTGGATAGTGAGTCTTATCAACAAAAAACATTTGTTAAGTCGTATGTGCTTACCCATTCAAAGGGACTTAAGCCTTCAACTACTGTAGCGGTGGAAATCGAAGGCCAATCTTATGAAGAAAACGCCCAGGGAGATGGCCAGTTTGATGCATTTATGAATGCTCTAAGAAAAGTATATCAATCCAAAAAAATGGAACTACCTGTTCTTATAGACTATGCTGTGCGTATACCTCCCGGAAGTAACTCTGATGCCTTGTGTGAAACCATAATAACCTGGCGGAACAAAGGGAATGACTTTATCACTCACGGACTGGATTCAGATCAAACAGTTTCCGCAATTAAGGCGACTGAAAAAATGTTGAATATCATTTAAATTATCTCTATAAAGACAACTATTTTCTACTAATTAGATCCAAGTAATAATATGAAATTAAATATAGTACTCTTGGCCGGAGACGGAATTGGACCCGAAGTGATAGATCAGGCGGTAAAAGTTTGTAATACCATTGCAACAAAGTTTAATCATGAAATAAACTGGAGGCCGGCATTGACTGGCGCTGCTGCGATTGACGCTGTAGGGGACCCCTACCCCGATGATACACATGAAATATGTGCCACATCAGATGCGGTACTATTTGGCGCTATTGGTCATCCTAAATTTGACAATGACCCTTCTGCAAAAGTGCGCCCGGAACAAGGTTTATTGCGAATGAGACAAAAACTGGGATTATTTGCTAACGTAAGACCCACTTTCACCTTTCCGTCTTTAATTGATAAATCCCCGTTAAAAAGGGAGCGGATAGAGGGTACCGATCTGGTATTTTTAAGAGAACTTACAGGTGGTATTTATTTTGGAAAACGAGGAAGGGAAGATAATGGAGAAACAGCTTATGATACCTGTACATATACCCGAAAGGAAGTTCAGCGTTTGGCTAAAAAAGGTTTTGAAATGGCTCAAAAACGCTCTAAACGTCTCTGCTGTGTGGACAAAGCGAATGTTTTAGAATCATCCCGTCTATGGAGAGAAACCGTACAGGCTATGGAAAAGGATTATCCTGATGTAGAGGTTTCCTATGAATTTGTTGATGCTGTGGCTATGCGGCTTGTACAGTGGCCAAGTGAATACGATGTACTTATTACTGAAAACCTGTTTGGTGATATTCTTACAGATGAGGCTTCTGTAATATCCGGCTCTATGGGATTAATGCCTTCTGCTTCTCTTGGAGAAAGCATTGCATTATACGAACCTATTCATGGATCCTACCCCCAAGCCGCTGGAAAAGATATTGCTAATCCCCTTGCAACAGTTTTGTCTGCGGCTATGTTATTTGATGGATTTAATTTGTCTGATGAAGCTGAGGCAATACGCAAGGTGGTTAATAAATCTCTTTCTGAAGGTATAGTTACTGAAGACCTAGCCGAAGGAGGAAAAGCCTATAAAACAAGTGAAGTTGGAGACTGGCTCGCTTCAAATATTTAGGAAGAAATATATTTAATTTTCCAGGTCAGTTTTTGGGTTTCCACAATTAATTTTATACATATCAGATTGATATTTATAAAAGATAATCGGTGCTAATAAAGTTGGATAACTTGGTTTCCAATAACTTTTCGAGAATTTCATTATTTAACTCCGTATCCTTCGAGGCTACAAACGTCCTTATAGAGAACGATCGCAATGCGTCGTGAACGCTCAATGTAGCAACCGCAGAATCCTTTCTCCCTGTGAAGGGGTAAACATCTGGTCCGCGTTGGCAGGAGCTATTCAAATTTACCCGACATACCAGATTCGCCAGGTTGTCTATTAAAGGAGCAAGGGTGTATACATCACTACCGAACAAACTTACCTGTTGCCCATAGTTAGATTCAGCCATATCATCTAATGGTTCCTGAATATCTTCAAATGAAAGGATGGGAATCACAGGTCCAAACTGCTCTTCTTCATATACTTTCATATCCTTAGTCACAGGGTAAAGGACAGCTGGCCAGATATAATTATCAGAATGTTCTCCTCCTTTTGCGTTCAGAATTTGCGCTCCTTTGTCCAGCGCATCATCAATTAAATCTTGTATATATGCCGGTTTATCCGGTTCAGGTAAAGGGGTAAGAGTTACTCCCTTATCCCATGGATTACCAAACTTAAGTTCATCTACTTTTTTTGAGAATTTTTCAGTAAACTCTTCCACTAATTCCTTATGTACATATATAACTTTAAGTGCGGTACAGCGCTGACCGTTAAAAGACAAAGCGCCGGCCAGACATTCATTTATAGCCAAATCCAGATTTGCATCGTGTAATACAATAGCGGGATTTTTTGCTTCCAGTCCTAATACAAGTCGCAAACGGTTGCTTTTTGGATGCTGGTTTTGCAATGCATTTGCAGATGAACTATGCCCTATTAAAGCCAGGACATCTACTTTACCTGTCTTCATTATAGGACCCGCAATAGCACGCCCACGCCCGAACAAGACATTGACAACGCCTTTCGGAAAACTATCTTTAAATGCTTCTATTAATGGTGAAATCAAAAGCACTCCTTGCTTCGCAGGTTTAAAAACTGCGGTATTTCCCATGATAATTGCCGGAATAAGCAAACAGAAAGTTTCATTCAAAGGATAATTATAAGGTCCAAGACATAATACTACACCAAGAGGTCCGCGCCTTATATGAGCATAAACTCCGCCATTCTTATCAAATTTCGCGGAATTACGATCCAGTTCCTTATAATCTTCAATAGTATCGTAGATGTATTCTATAGTCCTGTCGAATTCTTTTTCAGAATCTGGTAAAGTTTTACCTATTTCCCACATTAAATATTTGACCACCTGATTCCATTTGGTCTCCATTATACGGACAAATTTTTCCATACATTCTATCCGATCTCTGACCTTCATAGTTGGCCATACACCCTGCCCCTGGTCATATGCTTTAACGGCAGCATCTAATGCCTCTATAGCTTCCTTTTCGGCCATGTCCGGAACTGAACCAAGTAATGTTGGCGCATATTCAGACGTACTTGAGATAGTAGAGTAAACATCGGTCGTGGCACCATCCCACTCTTTTAATTCCCCATTTACTAAATAAATCTTTTGATTTATTGGCTCATTAATACGAAATGCCTCAGGAATTAGCGATACGGTTGTTTCCATGTTGTCTTTTGTCTTAAAAGCTTAGAATAATTTAAATACGGCTGAATTATGTTTATCTAAACGATGGGTTTCATCGCAGTCATGGACTCCCTTAACCTCGTTCCAATAATCTCAACCGGATGCTCACGAAGGGCTTTATTTACTGCTATTAACTTGGCGTTATCCACACCATTGCCCTTTCCTTGGCCATATGGGGTGCCAATAACATCAATATCTACTTTTTTCATAAAATCGCCTAGTAAAGGTTTACAGGCATGATCAAATAAATAGCAACCATATTCTGCAGTGTCAGATATTACCCTATTCATTTCAAATAATTTCTTTCTGGCAATGGTATTAGCTATTAGCGGTGTTTCGTGCAATGATTCATAATACGCAGATTCTCCTATTATTCCGGATTCTGTCATAGACTCATAAGCCAGCTCCACCCCTGCCCTCACCAAGGCAACCATAAGCACACCATTATCATAATATTCCTGTTCAGAAATTTCATCATCGCCAGCAGCTGTTTTTTCAAATGCAGTTTCTCCTGTTTCCGCACGCCAGGTCAACAGGTTTTTATCATCATTTGCCCAATCTTCCATCATTGTCTTAGAAAAATGCCCGCTCATAATATCATCCATATGTTTATGGAATAATGGCCTCATAATATCTTTCAGCTCTTCTGATAACTCAAAGGCTTTTATTTTTGCAGGATTAGACAAGCGGTCCATCATATTTGTGATCCCGCCATATTTCAAACCCTCTGTTACTGTTTCCCAACCGTATTGAATAAGTTTAGAGGCGTAGCCCGGTTTAACTCCCTTCTCTATCATTTTATTAAAGCAAAGAATGGATCCTGTTTGTAATAAACCACACAGAATTGTTTGTTCTCCCATTAAATCAGATTTTACTTCCGCTACAAATGACGACTCCAATACACCGGCTCTATTGCCACCGGTAGCTGCTGCATAGGCCTTAGCCTGCTCATAACCCTTCCCTTCCGGGTCATTATTAGGATGAACTGCCATCAAAGTTGGCACGCCGAAACCTCTTTTGTATTCTTCTCTAACTTCTGATCCGGGACATTTTGGCGCAACCATAATAACTGTTAGATCCTTCCTTATTTGCATCCCCTCCTCTACAATATTAAATCCGTGAGAATAAGACAATGTTGCTCCTTTTTTCATTAAAGGCATTACTGCATTTATTACAGAAGTGTGCTGCTTGTCCGGGGTTAAGTTAATGACAAGATCTGCGTCGGGCACCATATTTTCATAGGTTCCTACATTAAAACCATTTTCACTTGCATTTTTATAAGATTGGCGTTTTTCCTTAATAGCAGCCTCTCGAAGCGTATAAGAAATATCCAATCCAGAATCCCTCATATTTAAACCTTGGTTTAAGCCTTGTGCACCACAACCGACAATAACAATCTTTTTTGATTTTAGAGCATTAATCCCATCCGAAAATTCGGTAGAGTCCATAAACCGGCATTTACCTAATTGTAATAATTGATCTCGTAAGGATAGCGTATTGAAATAATTTGTCATGTTTAATATTTGTTATTTTTTATTGAATAAGATTTATGATTGATGGAATTCATTAATAATTGGAGTGATAGGCATTGTAGATTTTGTTACCGTAATTCTCCCTGAACGTACGAATTGCATTATTCCATAAGGTTCAAGTTCATCATGCATTTCATCAATCTCATGTCTTCTGCCTGTTTTAGCCAAAACAAAATACTCCCTGGATACCGTTACAATTTTGGATTTACTCGCCGAGATGATATTCTGTATCTGAGGTTCGTCAAACAAAAGATGTGAAGCAATTTTAAATAGAGCAGATTCCTGATAAATGGTCTCCTCATCTGTATGATAAAATGCTTTAATAACTTCAATTTGCTTCTCAATTTGTCCTACTATTTTACGTGTCCAATCTTCTGTAGTATTGATGACAATAGTAAACTTGGATACATGCTCAATTTCAGATTTTGAAACATTTAAACTTTCTATATTGATGTGTCTCTTTAAGAATATACCAGATATTCTATTGAGCATTCCAACATTATTTTCGGAATAAACCGATATGGTAAACCACTTTTTTTCCATGCTTATTTATTTTAAACGAATATCTGAAACCGATGCTCCGGAAGGGATCATCGGGAAAACATTATCTTCATTTTCAACACTCACTTCCAGAAAGAATGGCTCTTTTGAGGCCATCATAGCCTGCACCGCCGATTTAAGGTCCTTGCGTTCTTCTACCTTTTTTGCTTCAATACGATATCCTTCAGCTATTTTTACAAAATCCGGATTGGTCATTACCGTTGAAGCATATCTGCTCTCAAAAAATAATTCCTGCCATTGCCTTACCATCCCTAAGTGACCATTGTTTAAAACAACAATTTTTACTGGTGTCTTATTCTGAAAAATAGTCGCTAATTCCTGAATAGTCATTTGAAAACCCCCATCTCCGATAATTGCAACCACTTCCCTGTCCATAGCACCCATTTTGGCACCAATAGCAGCAGGAAGTGCAAAACCCATGGTCCCCAAACCTCCTGAAGTTATATTACTTTTAGTCTGTTTGAACTTGGCATACCTGCAGGCTATCATTTGATGCTGACCTACATCGGTAACTATAACCGCTTTATTTTCTGAAGCCAGATTTATTTCTTCAACCACTTCACCCATGGTTAGACCATCTTTGGTTGGGTAAAGATCACTTTTAATTACGGCTTCATATTCTTCTTGATAACACTTTTTGAACTTATTATGCCATGCATCATGATTATTTTCTTTAATTAATGGCAGTAATAAATCGAGTGATTCTCTTGCATTACCTAAAATCGCCACATCCGCTTTTACATTTTTATCAATCTCCGCAGGGTCAATTTCAAAGTGAATTACTTTAGCTTGTTTTGCATAGGTCTCCAGATTTCCTGTAACCCTGTCATCAAAACGCATTCCTATGGCTATAAGAACATCACATTTATTGGTAAGTACATTAGGGCCATAATTCCCATGCATCCCTACCATCCCCACATTTAAGGGATGATCCGTATCCATAGCTGATAAGCCCAAAATGGTCCACGCGGCGGGGATTCCGGCTTTTTCAACCAATGCTTTAAGTTGCTCCTCTGCTTTTCCAAGAATTACACCATGACCAAATACTATAAAAGGTTTTTTTGCATTGTTTATTAATTCTGCCGCAGATTCAATTTTTGCAATCTCAGGCTTTGGGTCAGGCTTGTAGCTTCGGACTGCTATACAACGACTGTAACTAAAATCAAACTCTTCAAATTGCGCGTTCTTTGTAATATCAATTAATACAGGGCCTGGACGACCCG
>Ga0209013_10001795_pt1 | contig 19780 bp, 21 predicted proteins | sample Cruoilmetagenom2_FD_187291 | JGI IMG/M metagenome (GOLD analysis project Ga0209013, IMG submission 187291) | Oil polluted marine microbial communities from Coal Oil Point, Santa Barbara, California, USA - Sample 2 (SPAdes) (version 2) | ecosystem: Environmental > Aquatic > Marine > Oil seeps ...
GCTTCAGGAACGCCGTGAGCGCCGATGGAACGATCGGCCATCCCATCTCGGTGTATCCGTCGGGTGGATTCGGTCCTGGGGCGACGCCCGTGTCCTCCGTCTCATCTGCTCCGGCGGTCACTTCGACGGCCGTGTAGTAGTTGATGCCAACGAAGTCGATCCGCGTAGCGATCTCGTCGAGGTCGCCCGGCAACACGAACGGAGGTTGCTCCGACTCGAATCGACCGCGGTCCCGGTACGCGTCGACCATGTCGAGCGGGTAGCCCTTCCCGAAGATCGGATCGAAGAACCATCGGTTTCGGAAACCGTCGAAGTGGCGTTGAGCGGCAGCGTCGGCTGCGGAATCCGTTGCCGGCGTCGAGGGCCGACAATCAACGACGATGCCCACATCTCCGGCTGGGACGTTCGCCCGGATCACAGGCACGGCACGACCGTGGGAGAGCAGGATGTGGTGGGCGGCGACGAGCGCTTCGGAGAAATCCGTGTGTCCGGGGGCGAATGCACCATCTCGGTGACCGATGAATGACGCCACCCAGGGCTCGTTGTGCGTCTTCCAATGCTTGACGCGATCACCGAGAGCGGCACTCAAGACGTCGGCGTACCGAACGAAGGCATCGACTGTATCCCGGTTGGTCCAGCCTCCACGATCCTGAAGGCCTTGCGGTAGATCCCAGTGATAGAGGGTGACATAGGGCGTGATGCCGTGCTCCAACAGTTCATCGACGAGACGATCGTAGAAGCCGATGCCCCGCGGCTCGACCGGCCCGATACCGTCGGGGATGATGCGGGTCCACGCTGTCGTGAGGCTGTACGCCGGTATCCCGGCGGACGCCATGAGCGACACGTCTTCCGGGTACCGGTGGTAGTGATCGCAGGCGATGTCGCCGGTACCTCCGTCGAGGACTCGTCCCGGCTCTCGGACGAACCGATCCCAGATCGACTCACCCTTGCCGTCCTCGTTCCAAGCACCTTCGATCTGGTAGGCAGAAGCGGCCACGCCGAACACGAAGTCGTCTTTGAACCTACTCATCGTGCTGGGGCATCCGTGATCTCCCGGAGAGCGCCAAGCACACGGTCGACCTCTTCAACGGTGTTGTAGTGGGCGAATCCAATCCGGACGAGACCACCCTGATCGGCGACACCGATCCTGCGCATGACTTCGACGGCGTAGTAATCACCCGACCAGACGAAGATCCCCTGGTCGCCGAGCGTCTCGGCCACGGTGTCCGGGTGCGTACCGTCGACCGAGATGGCGAACGTGGGCGTCCGACCGTCGGGGACATCTCGTCCGTACAAGATGATGCCCGGCGTGTTCGCGATGCCGCTCAAGAAGCGTTCAGATAGCGACCGTTCGTACGCGCCGATCGTGTCCATTGCCGACCGGAGTTTGTCCCTGCGAGTCACGCCCGTTCCCAGCGAAGCGAGGTAGTCCACGGCGGCCGCAACACCGGCGAGGCTCTCGAAGCTCTGTGTGCCCGTCTCCCACTTGTCGGGCGGCGTGTCCGGAGCGGCTCGGAGCTTGTATGCCTCCACCGATTCGAGCACTTCGTGGCGTCCGTAGAGGCACCCGGTGTGAGGTCCGAAGAACTTGTAGGCGGACGCAGCGAGGAAATCGGTGCCGAGTGCTGCTACGTCGACGAGGCCGTGCGGGGAGTAGTGGACGGCGTCGATATAGGTGAGGGCGCCGACGGCGTGCGCCGCCTCGATGACCGGCCTGGGGTCGGTGATCGTTCCAACCGCGTTGGATGCATGTGTCATGGCGACAAGACGGGTCCGGTTGTCGATGACGTCGCCGATGGATTCCGTCATCAGCCGGCATCCGTCACCAGGATCGAAGTCGATCCATCGGACCTCGGTGCCAGCGTCGCGAGCTGCGATCACCCACGGCCACACGTCACCGTCGTGGTCGAGTCGTGTGACGACGACGTTGTCGCCGGGTTTCCAGGTTGCACCGAGTGAACGACTCACCGACAAGGTGATCGATGTCATGTTCTGGCCGAAGGCGATCTCACCCTGTGAGGCGCCGAAGAAGTCTGCGATAGCGGTTCGGGCCGATTCGGTCACGGCATCCGTCTCGCGTGAGCTGGCGAACGGGCCGCCGTGGTTGCTTCCGCCGGCCCGCATGAACCCTGCCATCGCGTCGATGACCGACGCCGGTGCCTGCGTCCCGCCGGGCCCATCGAGATAGGCGGCGGGTCGCCCGTCAACCGTGCGCGACAGCGCGGGAAACTGTGAGCGGACCGCTGAGATATCGAGCGACATGAACTCCTCCAATTGGGAGCCCGACGGTACTCAGGTCCTCATCAACTCCGCTACTCGAACGGAGTGTCGCGAAGAATGTCCGGGAGGTTGCGTCGCGTCACGACTCCCATCTTGATGACGGTGCGTCGCTCTGGGTCGCCGACGAAACGGGCGTCGGAGTCTTCCAGGAGGCGCCTCAAGCGGTCGACCTGGTTGCGGAGACGAGCGTTCTCATTCTCGAGTTGCATGACGCGCCGGATCCCCTCGAGGTTCACTCCTGCGTTGCTCAACTCCTGGATGAGGAGGAGCCGTTCGATGTCGGCCTGCGAGTAGCGTCGCGTGCCGCCCGGCGTGCGGTACGGCTCGATCAAACCGCGGCGCTCGTAGATGCGCAGCGTTTGCGGGTGCATGCCCGAGAGTTCGGCGGCGACTGAGATGATGTAGACGGCGTTTTCTTGCTTGCCCATGTCACACCCCCAGGTGTTCACGTGGATTCTCGGGAGAGTCGTCCCGGAACATCTCGAGTAGTTCTCGCTGCTTGTCTGAAAGCTCCACGGGCACGGCCAGCGTGATCGTGACGAGCAGATCGCCGCTGCCATTCGCCGTCTCGACACCCTTTCCGGATACCTTCATCGTCGTGCCGCCCTGTGTGCCGGCGGGGACGCGGATCTTCGTGTCTCCGTCGAGGGTCGGGATCTGGATGACCGCTCCGAGGGCGGCCTCCGAGAACGTGACCGGCACGCTGATCGTAAGGTCCCGTTTCCCTGTGCGTCCGAACACGGGGTGCGAGGCGACGTGGACTCTCACGAAGAGGTCGCCTGCTGGGCCTCCGTTGGCCCCGGGCCCTCCCTTCCCTTTCAGTCGAACCTTCGTTCCGTCTGCGATGCCCTGCGGCACCTTGACTTTGACGGTTCGGCCATCGACACCGATGGTCTTCGTCGGACCGGCGAGGGCCTCGTGGAACGTGAGTGAGATATCGGACTGGAGATTCTGGCCCGCCATCGGTCGCGGTTGCTGTTGCCGACCTCCTTGAACCTGGCCGAAGATATCTCCGAGTCCACCGAAGAGATCCTGGAAGCTGCCGCCGGATCGGTCACCGAAGACATCCTCCACTCGCACGTACTGCTGTTGTCCGCCCTGATCACCGACGAAGTAACCCATCTCGCGAACGTGGTCGTACTCCTTGCGCTCGTCCTCGTCGGACAGCGTGTCGTATGCCTCGTTGATCTCCTTGAACCGCGCTTCGGCAACCGCATCATCGGGGTTGTTGTCCGGGTGGAACTCGCGCGCGAGCTTCCGAAACGCCTTCTTGATCTCCTTCTGAGGGGCATCTTTGGAGACACTGAGAGTGGCGTAGTAGTCCTTCTCCAGCCATTCCTTACGCATGCTGCACCGATACGAGGGAGGGGCGAATCACCCGCCCACGCATGACGTACCCGCGGCGCAGTTCCGCATCGACGAGGAGGTCGCCGTTGCCTTCACCCGGACCGGACACTGCCTCGTGGACCTTCGGATCGAATGCCTCGCCGGCGGCCGGAATCGGTTCGAAGCCTTCGCGGGCAAGTGTCTCGAGAAGGTGGCTCCGGGTCGAGAGCACGCCTTCGCGGATCTTCTCCTCAGATGGACTCTGTGGCTCAAAGGCTGTCGCCGCGTCGAGCGCGTCGAGTGTCGGCAGAAGTCCTTCGATCACCCGCTGTGACGCTCGCTCGACGTTCTCCGTCTGGTCGCGCTCAACGCGACGGCGGAAGTTGTCGAAATCGGCGGCAACGCGCTGGAGCATCTCCAGGTGTTCGCCGGCCTCCTGCCGGGATTCACTGAGCTCGCGCAGGAGGAGGTCTTGAGCCTCATTCGGATCGTCCGGCAGTTCGAGTCCAAGCTCGTGTGCCGTCGGCCCAGCGTCGGGTTCGACAATCTCGATGTCGAGGATCTCCGAGTCTTCGAGCGGAACCACCTGACCGCCTCCGCCGCCTTCGGCGGCACCTCCCCCTGAGGGGGAGGAAGCCGATCCGCCGGGCGAGGGGGCAGGCGCCAGTTCGGGCTGTTGGCTGTTGGCTGTTGGCTGTTCGCTACCTTCAGGACTCGTCATCTTCCTCCACCACCTCGGCTTCGACGACCTCGTCGTCATCGGCTGGGGTTTCGTCGGCTGCCGCAGCGGCGCTCTCTGCAGCAGACGCTGCGTAGATCTTCTCACCGAGAATCTGCGAGCCGGTCAGGAGTTCGTTCGTGGCGTTCTTCAACGCCTCGGCGTCTGTGCTTTCGTTCGCCAGAAGCGTGCGGAGTTCGGCGATCTGGTCGTCGAGAGGCTTGCGCTCCTCGTCGGTCAGCTTGTCACCGTGTTCGGCGAGCTGCTTGTCGATCTGATACACCGTGTGATCGGCCTGGTTCCTGGCCTCGACTGCTTCCTTGCGCTCAGCGTCGTCCTGGGCGTGAGATTCGGCGTCCTTGACCATCTGGTCGATGTCGTCGTCGGACAATGCGGTGCCCCCGGTGATCGTCACCTGCTGCGTCTGTCCTGTGCCGAGATCCTTCGCTGATACCGAAACGATTCCGTTGGCATCGATATCGAAGGTCACCTCGATCTGGGGGACTCCACGAGGTGCCGGGGCGATACCGGGGAGCTTGAAACGTCCGAGGCTCTTGTTGTCGTTCGCCATCGCGCGCTCTCCTTGGAGAACGTGGATCTCAACCTCCGGCTGGCTGTCCGCCGCCGTCGTGAAGATCTCGGAACGGCGGGTTGGGATCGTCGTGTTGCGTTCGATCATCTTCGTCGACATGCCGCCCTCGGTCTCAACACCGAGCGTCAGTGGCGTGACATCGAGAAGCAGAATGCCTTTCACGTCACCGGTGAGTACGCCCGCCTGGAGCGAAGCGCCGTCGGCAACGACCTCGTCGGGGTTGACGCCTTTGTGGGGCTCCTTGCCGGCGAGTTCCTCGACGAGCTTCTGAACCGAAGGGGCTCGCGTCGATCCGCCAACGAGGATGACGTCGTCGATCTCGTTCATCGTCACGCCGGCGTCCTTGAGGGCCTCCTCGAAAGGCACCCGGGTGCGCTGCACGAGAGCGTCCGTCATCTGCTCGAATTCCGAGCGAGTGAGCGTGCGAAGGAGGTGGATCGGGCCCTCGTTCGTCGCGGTGATGAACGGAAGGTTGATCTCCGTCTCCATGACCGACGACAGTTCGATCTTGGCCTTCTCTGCCGCTTCCTTGAGACGCGTCATCGCCATTGCGTCGCTAGAGAGATCGACGCCGTTGTCACTCTTGAACCCCTTGACAAGCCAATCGATGACCACGTCGTCCCAGTCGTCTCCACCGAGCTTCGTGTCGCCGTGTGTGGACTTGACTTCGAACACACCTTCGCCGATCTCGAGGACGGACACGTCGAACGTGCCGCCGCCGAGGTCGAAGACGAGGATGAGGTGGTCGTCCTCGTTCTTATCGAGCCCATATGCCAGAGCGGCTGCGGTGGGCTCGTTGATGATGCGGAGAACCTCAAGACCGGCGATCTGGCCGGCTTCCTTTGTGGCCTGGCGCTGGGCATCGCCGAAGTAGGCCGGGACGGTGATCACGGCTTCGGTGACGGGTTCTCCGAGGAACGCCTCAGCATCCCGCTTGAGCTTCATGAGGATGCGGGCTGCGATCTCCTGTGAGTTGTACGCCTTGCCGTCGATCTCGACGCTCCAGTCGGTGCCCATGTGGCGCTTGACCGAGCGAACCGTGCGATCAGGGTTCGTGATCGCTTGCCGCTTGGCCTGGTCGCCGACGAGAACTTCGCCGTTCTTAGCGAACGCAACGACTGAAGGTGTCGTGCGGTGTCCCTCTGCGTTGCTGATGATCTTTGGTTCTCCGCCCTCGAGAGTCGAGATGACGGAGTTGGTGGTTCCGAGGTCAATGCCAACGGCGCGTCCCATCCGGGGTGCTCCTTCGTTTCGTGGACTCGCGTGATACGAGCCATCTGTCTAAGTCGTTTCAAGTATCATAACCTGAGTCGGGTCGTATCAATTCCGAATTTCGTGAGCACTGACCTGGCATCACGTCGCCCATATACCCCGTGGGGGTATATGCTCGTCCCATGCAGTTGGAAGAGACCGAGATCCACGACATCCTGACGAGGCTGCGCCGCGTCGAGGGTCAGATTCGTGGGATACAGGGGATGCTGGAAGAGGGCAGGGACTGCTCGGATGTCATCACCCAGTTCTCGGCTTCGATGCGGGCGCTCGAACACGCCGGCTACAAGTACTTTGCAGCGACGATGGCCATGTGCGCCACAGACCCGGATCGGGCAGCGCGCGAGGGCTACGACCCGGTGCGACTCGAGAAGCTGTTCATGCAACTCACGTGACCGGGGCTGAACCGGCCTCGGCCGTACACCTCGTCCCAGCACGCGATTGGGAGACCTGGAGCACGACAAACGATGCCGTGATCGTGGACGTGCGCGAACCGTTTGAGTGGGCGATGGGGATACTCCCCGACTCCGTGCTGGTCCAACTGGGATCTCTTCCGAGCAAACTCGAAGAGTTCGACCACGACCGTGCCATCCTGCTCGTGTGCCGGTCCGGGAATCGGTCCGGAGTAGCAGCGGAGTTCTTGGTGAGACGCGGTTTCAGTGTCGTCGCAAACCTCACCGGCGGACTCGTTGATCTCGGAATGGCTTGAGACGCCGGTACACCGGCGAACACGAAGGAGATACCCCACCATGAAATCAGCAATGATGAGAAGCCTGCTCGTACTGATCCTCGCGCTCTCGGTTCTTGTAGCCGCCTGTTCGTCGGACACGACCACCCAGAGCATCGAACTGGTTCCTCCTGCGGATGCCGCCCAGGTGATCGCCGACGATCCGACAGGACTCGTGGTTCTCGACATCCGCACTCTCGATGAGTTCAACGAGGCCCGGCTCGCCGACGCGATCATGGTCGACTTCTACGCTGACGACTTCGCGGCTCAACTCGACACGCTCGACAAGAACGTCCCGTATGTCATGTATTGCAACAGCGGCAACAGGTCGTCCGATGCTGTCAAGACGATGAAGGAGCTCGGTTTCGTTGAGGTCTACGAGATCGATGGTGGGATCGTGAACTGGTACGACCAGGGATTCCCGATCGAGGGCTGACGCCTACTCGACGAGGTCGGTCTCGCGCGATTCGAAGACGGAGAAGAGCGAGAGGTACGGCCGGGCGTCCCCCGTCCAATCGAATGCAGCGATTTGATCGATGCTGCGGCGCCCGAAGAGCGCCCGGGCGATCTCGAACGCATCGCCTCGAACCGTGAGCCCCGGCCCGCCACTTCCGATACTGCGGTCGTACCCGTCGGTCACGAGACGAATGGCGGGGAGGCCGGCCGCATCGAGCTTCGGTCCAATGGCATTCGCTGCGCGCAGGCAGAGGCGCAGCCCTTCCCCACTCCGGTATACGCGAGTACCAAGGGCTCCATATATGTCGTGCTCGTGCATCCACACGTCCATCGCCGTCGCCGACATCGTCGGACCGACCTGATCGAGCAGTGCCTCAACGTGCGGCCCGAGATCTGACCACTCAGTGGCGATCTCCGTGATCGAGCGGCCCTTGCGTTCGTCGACCTGCCGCTGTGTCCACTCGTCCGAGACGGCACCGTCCATTCGACCTGTCGTGACGTCGGATGCGACGCCCGTGACGTGAGCGAATACATCCTGAACGGTCCACAGAGGAGTCGCAGGAACCGGGTCCCTCAATGACGCGCCGTCGAGGTCGATGAGCACGGCGGTGAGCCGTTCGCGGGTTGCTCGATAGATCGCCGCGAAGTCGAAGCTCATGACCCGCCGAGCCACTCGCTGACGTCGGATACGAACTGATCGGACGCTTCGAGCATCGGCACATGTCCGACGTTCTCCATCTCCACGTAGGTCCAACAAGGCCGCTCGGATGCCGCCCATCGAGCAGAGTCGACCGACACCAGGCGATCCTCCGCTCCGTGGATGAGCAAGGTTGGGGCACCGATCCGATGGATGAGCTTTCGGTAGCGCCGGGGGCGCAACACATAGCGAGCGATCGACCTGTCGGCTTCCAGGAACGCCGGTATCACCCAGTCCTGGCCGCGTCTGCGCCGGTTGGCCTCGGTGAGTCGTTCCTTTGCCATGTCCGACACGGTCGACGGATCAGCAGTGATCATCCGCAGCGTCTCCGTGGTCTCCTCCTCCGGCGAGTGCGCGGCCCGATAGGCTTTGAACGCCGGCACTCCGATCCCAGGCACAAGCGGACCCAGGAGCTTCGTCAGAACTTCAAGATCGGGCGGATGTCTTCGACTCACCGGGAGGGCGGGATTGACGAGGACAATCCGCTCCACGCGGTCCGCGTGCTCGGCGGCGGCGATGATTGAGACAAGACCGCCCATCGAGTTGCCGACCAGCGTGGCATTCTCGTATCCGATCAACTGGATCACATCGGCGACGAGGCGTGCGTTCTCTTCAACACTCGGTCTGCGGTCCCCGGGTTTGGAGTCACCGAAGCCGATGAGGTCGATCGCCACGGCATGCCCTAAGTCGGAGAGATCGGGGCCGACGACGTCCCAGTTCTCGGTTGAGCCGCCCAGACCGTGGATGAGGAGGAGCAGTGACCCTTCTCCGCCGTAGTCAGTGATACGGACCGGTCCACCGATGTTGAGCATCGTGTCGTTCACAGGCCCAACGGTAGCGAGGTCAGGGCCCCAGAGCGTCGACGAGTTCCGCTGTGTATGCGGCGTCCCAGCGACCCTGGATGTAGAAGCGGGTGATACCGAGACCTTCCATTTCGGCGAATTGCTCGCGGAGTTGGTCGTAGGTCCCCATCGGTGCGACTCTCTGCCGTCGCTTGAATTGCTCGGCCAACTCGTCCTTCGTCACTCCATCTTGCGCAGCGATGAGACCAAGACGATGTTCGAGGTCCGAATCGGTTTCGCCGCCGATGATCTGCCCCACACTCGAAAGCGTCAAATCGTCGGGGTCGCGTCCTGCCTCTGCCGCCGCCGTCCTGGCGCGACCGATCCGGATTTCGAGGTCATCTCCGAGCGTGACGTTGAATTCGTCGGCATACATCCCGGCCAGACGGGGCGTCTTCACTGCTCCACTGCCGCCGACGAGGAGCTTGACCTTGCCCGTGGGACGGGGTGCGATCGGAAAGGCTTCGAGGGCGAAATACTCTCCCGCGTAGCCGACGGGCTCGTCCGACAGTGCCGCACGGCTGTATGCCAACGCTTCCTCGAGCATGGCGAATCGCTCAGACATCGGCGGGTAGTCGAATCCGAACACTTCGTGCTCCCGATCCATCCAGCCCGTTCCGATCCCGAGTGTGAATCGTCCCCCGGACATCCTGTCGATCGTGATCGCTGTCTTGACCAGGACGGCTGGGTGTCGGAACGTGATCGGTGAGACGAGGACGACGAGTCCGAGGTCACTGGTATCACGAGCCAAGCCAGCGAACTGGATCAACGCATCGGAAGCAGGGGTGACCTTCGCCTTCTCTTCGTCCATGGCCATGAGGTAGTGGTCCGGGAGCGCGATGGCTGCCAGTCCCCTCTCTTCGGAGAACCGGGCGACCTCGAGCACCTGCTCGTAGAGCCCGACGGTTTGAAACGCGAGTTCCATCTGAAGTCCCATCTGGTCGCTGAGCGGAATGGAGATTGATGGTACGGCATTGCAGCATCGCTTGGTCGGTCGCGCATCAAGTCGTCGTGCTCCGAACGCGAGAGAACCGACGCTCCCCAAAGAGCCGTCGGTTCTCTCGACGGTCGCTCAGCCCCAGACGGTTGCGTCGTTGACGTTCTTGAGGAGGAACTGGCTCCAGCCGGCACCCTTTTCGAAGTCTCCGAACGCCATGGCCTCGCCCAAGATCCTGGCAAACTCGCCACTCTTGCCCGCCTCAGCGAGGCGATCTTGGGCGGCGTAGGAGTCGAGCTGGTAGATCGTGAAGAACGATCCGGCTTCCTTCTCGCTCGAGTAGACCGCTGCGTACGTTCCGACGTACCTCGTTCCTTCCGGCATGGCTGCCTTCCATGCCTCTTCGTTCGCAGCGAGCCATTGCTGGTACTCGCCCGTCTTCCCGTGAGCAACGTCGTAGCCAATCGTTTGGATGAAGTCCATCCTCGTCCCTTCCCGGTTGTCTTCGATCCTCTCCGCAGGACCGGGCACCGACGGCGCCACCGCAGAACCTACGCGGCGATACGGTGTGGCGGAAGGGGGAAAGCTATCGCCGGCACTGAGCGACGGCGAACTTCGCGTGCCTGGCGAAATCGAACGACCGGTCGAGTACCCAGCGGAATGCCAGACCGTCGAGGGCGCCAAGCAACACCTCGGCCTTCGCAGTCGTCTCCGCAGATGACGCCTCGGCCTCGCGTGTCATGGCATCGGCGAATCGCTCGACCCGACGGACATGGTGACGGAGGAACCGCCGCGCCACCGAGTCGTCATTGCTGCTCGAGACGGCGATCTGGAGGTAGATACGTGCAAGGTCTGACTGGTCGGTGACGAATCGAATGTAAGCATCTACGAGGTCGTCGAGCGTTTCGGTACCGGAGTCCTCAGGGTCGGGGTCGACCGCCTGGATCGCCTCCCGAGCGACCTGCATGATGGCCTGTTCCTTGGAAGGGAAGATGTTGTAGAACGAACCGGCTTGCACACCGGCCCTATCGCAGATCGCCTTGAGCGTTGCGGCGTCGAGGCCGCCCTCGGCGAGCAACTCGCGAGTGGCCTCGAGGATCTTCCGTTCGGTTCTGATGCCTACCTGGTAGCGGGCCATCACGGGCCTCCTTCGGAGCCGATCATACTTCGATCTTGAGTGAGCACTCCAAAATGGAGTGTATACTCAAAAAGTCGGACGACCGGTGGTCGGCCTCCGGATTCGTTCGCCACCAGGAACACGATGGCGACACCAGCCGGGGAGTGAGCAATGAGCCACTACAAGAGCAACCTTCGAGATCTCCAGTTCAACCTGTTCGAGGCCTACGGCGTCGATGAGTATCTCGGTACCGGACCTTTTGAGGACATCGACCACGACACCGCGTTGGACATGTTGCGGGAGGTCGATCGTCTTGCGACTGAAGACTTCGCTGAGAGCTTCGTAGAGGCCGACCGCACGAAACTCAAACTCGTCGATGGCAACGTCGAACTGCCTCCGGGGGTCAAGAAGAGCCTCGACGCGCTCCACGATGGAGGGTGGCACCTGGTTGGTGTCCCTCAGAGCCTGGGTGGCTACGGAGCACCGGAGACCCTCCGATGGTCCGCCGCGGAGTTGTTCGCCGGAGCGAACGCCGCGATCTCTCTGTACCCCATCGGCGGACTCATGGCTCGGGTCATCGAGGCGGTTGGAACCCCGGAGCAGATCGAACGATTCGCCATCCCGATGGTGGAGCGGAACTGGGGCGCCACGATGGTGCTCACTGAGGCCGATGCAGGCTCCGATGTCGGGGCCGGGATCACGAAGGCCGTCCATGTCGAAGGCGACAAATGGCATCTCGAGGGTGTGAAGCGGTTCATCACGTCCGGTGATAACGACTACTACGAGAACATCATCCACTTGGTTCTCGCCAGGCGTCCGGACGGTGAAGTCGGAACCAAGGGCTTGTCGATGTTCATCGTTCCCAAGTTCCATGTGAACGAGGACGGCTCCCCGGGTGAGCGCAATGGCGTCGTCACATCGGCTCTCGAGGACAAGATGGGGATCCGTGGATCCACGACCTGCGAGCTGACATTCGGCATGGACGAACCCGCGGTCGGTTACCTCGTCGGTGACGTACACGAAGGCATCCGCCAGATGTTCCTGGTCATCGAAGATGCCCGGATGTCGATCGGTGTGAAGGCGGCTGCAACGCTGTCAACGGGATATCTGAACGCACTTGAGTACGCACAGGAACGGGTGCAATCCGCCGATCTCACCGAGAGCCGTAACAAGACGGCGCCGCGCGTGACGATCATTCACCATCCTGCTGTTCGACGCATGCTGATGACGCAGAAAGCGCACGCTGAGGGGATGCGGGCGATGGTGATCTATGCAGCGTGGGTGCTCGACATGGCGCACCTCCATCCCGAGGAGCCGTACTGGGCGAAGCTCAATGACCTGCTCCTCCCGCTGGTCAAGGGATATTCATCTGAGAAGGCGTACGAACTGTTGGCGCAGTCGCTTCAGGTTCTCGGTGGCTCTGGCTACTCGCGCGATTATCCGATGGAGCAGTACATCCGCGATGCGAAGATCGACACGATCTACGAAGGGACGACCGCGATCCAGGGTCTCGACCTGTTCTTCAGGAAGATCGCCAGGGATCAGGGTGCGACGCTGATGCGTCTCGGACAGGACATCCTCGAGACAGTCAAGGGCGGTTCCGAAGAGATGGCCGTCGAGCGTGAACTGCTCGGCAGGGCACTCGAGGACCTCCAGATGCACGTCGGAGCGCTCGTGGGCTACTCGATGGGTGCGATGCAGGACCCGCCGCAGATCTACAAGACGGGCCTGCACACCACACCGTTGCTCGAGAGCCTGGCCGAGGTGGTCATCGGCTGGTTGATGATCCGTCACGCGGACATCGCCCTCGAGGCACTGCCCGAGGCGAACGACGCCGACCGGGCGTTCTACGAGGGCAAGATCGCTTCGGCGCGGTACTTCGCCATGACGGTGCTCCCGAAAGCGCATCTGCGTCGCACGCTCGCCGAGACCGAAGATGGTGTGCTCATGGATCTGCCGGTGGAGTCGTTCTAGGGGCCATCTTTCATCGCGACGAGGACCTATAGTTGAGGCGATAGCGAATGTATTGGGGGTTCAGCCCCCGTTTTGCATCGCTGAAATCGTATCGATCGAAAGGGCTTCAATGCTGCTGTTCGCCGAATCTACAACACCGCTGCTCGACATTTTCTGGTGGCTGTTCATGTTCTTCATGTTCGTCATCTGGATCTGGCTCCTCATTTCTGTCTTCGCGGACATCTTCCGTAGTGACATGTCCGGCGGGGTGAAGGCGATCTGGGTCTTCTTCGTGATCTTCTTCCCGATGCTCGGTGTACTCGTGTATCTGATCGCCAACGGCGGCAAGATGCAGGAACGGTCCATGAAGCAGGCTGCGAACATGCAGCAGGCTCAGGACAACTACATCAAGAGCGTGGCCGGAAGCGGCGGTGGCACCGCCGACGAGTTGGAGAAGCTGTCGAAGCTGAAGGACTCCGGTGTTCTCTCCGACGAGGAATTCGCCGCCCAGAAGGCAAAGCTCCTCGGCTGATCCGACACGAACCATTGATGGAAAGGGACCGGGGTTACCCCGGTCCCTTTCTCGTGGGTACGCTGACGCCATGACTACCAATGATGACTACGACCGGATTCTCAGTCTTCGGGCCCTCCGCTCGTACAGCGACGAACCGCTACCGGATGCCCTCATCGAGCGCCTGCTTCAGGCGGCCCGATGGACGGGCAGCAGCAAGAACCTCCAGAACTGGTCCTTCGTCGTTGTCGAAGGTGACCAGAAGGAGCGGCTGACAACCTGCGGCGACTTCACCGTTCCTCTGGATGCTGCTCCGGTTGCGTTCGCTCTGGTGGAAGAGGCAAACGGCTATGAGTTCGATACCGGTCGAGTTGCTCAGAACGTGATGCTCGCTGCTGACACCCTCGGTCTGGCTTCGTGTCCGATCACGCTGCATCGCGAGGAGGCCGCACATGCCGTCCTTGGCCTTCCCGAGGGAGCCAGATGCCGGTACGCCGTCGCCATCGGCTACCCGGCAGACGATGCGGCGCCACGGAGATTCGGCGGACGCAAGCCGATGGGCGATGTCGCCTATCGGAATCGACACGGTGAATCCTGGTGAGTGCAGGCTCGATCGGTATCTTCGATTCGGGTGTCGGCGGACTCGGAATCCTGACCGAGATACAAGCGCTCCTCCCGGCGACTGACCTCGTCTACGTCGCAGATCAGGCGTACTCCCCGTACGGTGAGCGGGGGCTTGCCGCGGTACGGGCGCGTGCATTCGCCGTCAGTGACTATCTGATCGACGTGGGCGCGACCACCATCGTTGTTGCCTGTAACAGTGCCTCTGCTGCGGCGCTTCACGAACTCCGGGATCGGTTCCCCGCCGTGTCGTTCGTCGGCATGGAACCCGCGATCAAGCCGGCGGTCGGAGCTACGCAGCGAGGGACGATCGGCGTGCTCGCCACTGAGGCCACGTTCCAGGGGGAGCTCTTCTCTTCTGTTGTTGACCGGCATGCACGGGGAGTCTCCGTCGTTGCACGAGCGTGTCCCGGTCTTGCCGCAGCGATCGAAGATGGAGACGATGCTGACGATCTGATCCGAGGATTCACGAGCGACGTTGTCGGGCGGGGCGCCGACACGATCGTGCTCGGATGCACTCACTATTCGTTCGTCGCCGACCGCATTCAGGCTGCCGCCGGCGACGGCGTCACCGTCATCGATCCTGCATCTGCCGTAGCCCGTCAAGTCGTCAGGGTGCGGTCCGGTCACGACGACACCGGCAACGGTGTGACGCGGTATCTGACGACGGGTGATCCCGACCGCTTCGCGTCACAGATTGAGAGGCTGACGGGTTCGACCCGGTCAACCTCGACCGTAGAAATCGAGGGCTGAGATGGAAAGGCGAATCGAGGTCGTTCGGGGCGATATCACAACGCAGATCGTCGACGCGATTGTGAATGCCGCCAACGCTCATCTGGCACACGGTGGCGGTGTTGCTGCAGCGATTGCCAGAGCCGGGGCGCCGGTGGTCGATTCTGAATCGCGTGTCTGGGTCGAAGCACACGGACCGGTGCCACCCGGCGGCGCTGCTGTTACGTCGGCCGGGTCGATGCCGGCCGATCACGTGGTCCACGTCGTGGGGCCGATCTACCAGGATGGCCAGGAAAACGAGGCGCTGCTAGGAGAGGCAGTGACGACGGCGCTCGACGCCGCCGTCGAATTGGGAGCTCGGTCGATAGCGATGCCGACCATCTCGGCCGGGATCTACGGGTACCCGCCGGCGGAAGCGTGCCGGGTGATCGTTGAGTCGGTTGCGACGTGGCTCAGCGATGGCGGAGACGTCGACGAGGTTCGTCTCGTAGCATTCAGCGATGACATCGTCGCCTACTACCGAAGTGCTCTACGAACCCAGGGTTCGCAGGGCGCATCTAGGATTGCGGGCATGAAACCGACTGTTGCCATTCTTGGGGCCGGGTCGATGGGAGAGACGTTCGGCGTCGGCCTGCTGCGTGCGGGCTGGGATGCAAACGACCTCTCCATTGCCGACCGTCGGCCCGAACGGATCAGGGAGATCGAGTTCCTCACCGGGATCACTGCGACCGATGATGTTGCACTGACGGTGGCAGGGAAGAGAGTGATCGTGGTGGCGGTCAAGCCGAAGGACGTTCCGGGACTTCTGGACCTGGTTCGCGAAACGCTTACGTCAGACCAGGTCATCGTCTCGATAGCGGCCGGCGTCACGATCGACTCGTATGAGATGACGCTCCCGGGTATCCCGATCGTTCGCTCCATGCCGAATACACCGGCTGCGATCGACGAGGGTATGACCGCCTATTGCGGCGGGACGCATGCCGACACGGAAGCCCTCAGCGACGCTGCCGTAGTCCTCGGGGCCGTGGGCGAAACGATCGAGCTGTCCGAGGATCTGCTCGATGCCGTGACGGCTGTGTCCGGCACCGGCCCGGCATATGTATTTCTCCTTGCTGAAGCCATGACGGAGGCGGCGATTCGCGAGGGGCTTCCTCACTATGCAGCCGAGCGCCTCGTCCACCAAACTCTGCGAGGAGCGGGGATGCTGCTCGCCGGATCCGACAAGAGTGCATTCCGCCTGCGAGGCAATGTGACCTCACCGGGTGGGACGACCGCTGCGGCCATCTACTCCCTCGAAGAGGGCGGGTTCCGCACGCTGATGGAGGACGCGATCCGTGCGGCAGCGCGGCGATCCCGTGAACTCGGCAAACGTGCGTCTGGAGATTCCGCAGAGTGAACATCATCGGTCGCAGCGTGCTCGCCGTCACCGATCGTTCATCAGTCAGGAAGCTCTTCTCCGAGACTGCAGCAGGGCGTCGCCTGTCGCTTCGTTTCGTCGCAGGAGAGACCGTCGATGAAGCCGTCGCCGCCGCGCGATCTCTGAACGAGATCGGGGCCCAGGTCTCGCTCGACCACCTCGGAGAACACGTAACCGATGCGGTGGCTGCCGTCGCCGCTCGTGACGACTACCTGCAGTGCCTCGACCGGATTCGCGAGAACGGCATCGATGCCAACATCTCTGTCAAGTTGACCCAACTTGGCCTCGGTCTCGACGATGATCTCGCTGTCGAGTCCCTAGAGGCGCTCGCGACCCGAGCCGCCGATGCCGGGACGACGGTAACGGTCGACATGGAGGAGTCTGAACTTGTCGAGAAGACCGTCTCCGCCTTCGAGACCGTTCAGGACCGACACGGGAACCTCGGTGTCGCCGTCCAGAGCTATCTCTACCGCACCCCGGCCGATCTCGACCGCATCGTGGTGCACGGCGGTCACGTGCGGCTCTGTAAAGGGGCCTACGCCGAGCCGGCGGAGGTGGCTCACCAAGACAAGGATCGAGTCAACGCCGCGTTCGACACGCTCACCCGACGACTGATGGCCACGCCTGGGATCACTCCGGCGATCGCCACCCACGACGACGAGCGGATCGACCTTACGAAGGAACTCGCCGCGAACCGTTCACGGCCGTGGGAGTTCCAGATGCTCTACGGCGTGCGTCGGAATCTGCAACGATCGCTTCTCGACGAGGGGCATCCGGTTCGTGTCTACGTGCCATACGGCTCCGCTTGGTACCCGTATCTCACACGAAGAATGGCCGAACGCCCCGCCAATGTGGCGTTCTTCCTGCGAGCCGCAGTCGGGATGTAGACGGCCCTCTCGATGAATGCCGGTACCCTCATCTCATGAAACGCCTGATCCTCGCTGCCGTCGCACTCGTCTTCCTCGTCGCCGCTGCTCAACCTGCCGACGTCGCTCCGATACTCGAGGCCCAGGGCTTCTTCGTCGAAGACGGGTCAGATGCCGACCCGAAGGCCATAGAAGATGCAGTTGTGGCGGCCCGGTTCGAAGGAGGGCGCCTCTCGATCGCCGTTCTCGCCGTTGAACCCTCCGGTGGTGCCACGATCTATGCCGAGAACACGCTCGACGCAATGGGCGGGACGGGCACCGTTCTCGTTGTCTCACCTGAGACGGTCGGATGGGGGTCCGAAGGGGATATCTACACGAAGGAGCAACTCGACGAGGCCACCGAAGTCTCTCTCGACGGAGCATCGGACACGGAGGTTGTAGAACTGTTCGTCGCGACGCTCATCGGACAGCCGGTCGGGGGCGCCGAACCGGGAGGAGGCGGAGGGCTGCCACTGGGGTGGATCTTCCTGCTGATCGTCATAGCGGGCGGCGCTCTCGTCTTCTGGTTGTCGTCCCGATCCTCGAAGAAGGACGCAGCGCAAGCGATCGAGGATGCGAGGGCCGAGGTCAAGAAGCGTCTCGACGCAGTGGCGAACGACATCATCGATCTCGAAGACGAAGTTGCTGCGTCGCCAGACCCTGCCGTCCGAGTCCTCTACGAATCCGCGACCGCCGCCTATGCCAAGGCGCTGGACACCTACGAAGCAGCGGCCTCACCGGATGAACTCATTGCTACGGCGGAAGAGTTGGACATGGCGATCTGGAGACTCGACAGCGTCGAGGCGCTTCTCGACGGCGAGGAACCTCCGCCGAAGCCGGTGAAACCTCAACCGGCGCCCCCCTCCTCGGGGGCCACTTCGTCGTTGACTCCTCCTCGTGTCCCTGCACCCGTGTACCGGAGGCCCGACCACCGTCGATCTTCCGGCACGACGGCGATGATGACCGGCCTGTTGATGGGCTCGATGGCGTCGGCGCGTCGCTCGCCCCGACGATCGTCAAGCTCCGGCTCGCGCTCGAGGTCGACGAGCAGCACGCGCACGCGAGGCGGGGGCCGTCGTAGGGGCTGACACTGCACCTAGAATCGCGGATACCGCAGATACCACAAGAGAGGGATGCGAATGCTCAAGAAATGGTGGCTGTACATCCAGTCATGGTTCAAGTCGACCTCCGACGACATGATGGATCCCGAAATCGAGATTCAGGTGGCGATCGATCAGGCAAAGAAGAAGAACCAGGATCTTCGGAACCAGGCCGCCAATATCGTGGCACATCGCACCCAACTCGAGACGAAGATCGAGAAGGCAGCGGATGAGGTCGGCGAGACCCGGGAAATGGCCAAGCAAGCGATTCTCAAAGCAGAGGAGTCCAAGGCTGCCGGAGACGCCGCCGGGGTTGCGAAGTGGACGAACATCGCCCAGGCGCAGGCAACGAAGCTGCAGGCCGCAGAGAGCAATCTGACGTCCCTCAAAGGTCAGTATGGGACGGCCATCACGCAGGCAGACGAGGCCAAGCGCGCCGTACAGGCCAACGCCGTGAAGCTCCAGGAGCTCTCTGCGAAGCAGATGGAACTGCTCGGCTCGCTCGAGCAGGCGAAGATGCAGGAGACGGTCAACGCTGCCGTTCAATCGATGTCGGCGACGCTCGACGACGAACTGCCGACCCTCGAATCGGTTGAAGACAAGATCGAGAAGCGCAAGGCACAGGCGATGGCAAAGGCCGAGATCTTCGAAGCGACTCCCGAGGGTGGCGAAGCCGAATTGCGCCAGGCGATGAACGAGGCGCAGGCTGACGCAAAGCTCGAAGAGTTGAAGGCGGAGTTGGGTCTCACGACGGGCGGAGAGGCGACGCAGACCGACAGCGGAGAAGCCACGGGACTCGAGGCGTAGTCAGAACCCGCTCGAGGCGCTGCCTACGCGCTCGAAGGAGCGCGAGTTGATGACGATGCCAACAGATCTCGAGATTGCACGCGGTGCGAAGCTCCGACGGATCGAGGACGTTGCCGTTGGAATGGGCATCCCGACCGACGACATCGAGCACCACGGCCGAGAGATAGCGAAGATCTCGCTGTCGGCGATCGACGAGATGGGTCCTCCCCGGGCGAAGTACGTGTTGGTCACTGCGACGAACCCGACCCCGCTCGGTGAAGGCAAGACAACGATCGCTATCGGGCTCGCTCAGGGTTTCAAACACATCGATCGGCAAGCAGTCGTGACGTTGCGTCAACCGTCGCTCGGGCCGACCTTCGGGATCAAGGGCGGGGCCGCCGGAGGCGGCTACTCGCAGGTCGTGCCGATGGAAGAGATGAACCTCCACCTCACCGGAGACTTCCACGCCATCACGGCGGCGAACAACCTCATCTCAGCGCTCATCGACAACCACATCTACCGGGGCAATCAACTTTCGCTTGGCCCCGATGACGTGACGTGGAAACGTGTGCTCGACATGAACGACCGGGCGCTGCGGGATATCGTCACGGGACTGGGTGGGAAGATCAACGGTGTTCCTCGGGAGACTGGATTCGACATCACCGCAGCGTCGGAGATCATGGCCATGCTCGGCCTTGCGACGAGCCTGCAGGATCTGAGAGATCGACTGGGACGCACCGTCATCGGATTCGATCGGCATCGCGCCGCCGTGACGGCCGATCAGGTCAAGGCGG
>Ga0209013_10001796_pt1 | contig 19774 bp, 13 predicted proteins | sample Cruoilmetagenom2_FD_187291 | JGI IMG/M metagenome (GOLD analysis project Ga0209013, IMG submission 187291) | Oil polluted marine microbial communities from Coal Oil Point, Santa Barbara, California, USA - Sample 2 (SPAdes) (version 2) | ecosystem: Environmental > Aquatic > Marine > Oil seeps ...
CGTTTCGACACAAATCTGTCCTCGCCGAAACATTCCGAAACGCTGCCGCCGCACCCGCGCAACGATCGCGCCCTACCCTTCGCCATCGCTTCAGAAGGGGTTCCCGATGAATGTCGATCTATGGGTTGCCGCACTGCGCGTCCTCGCCGTCCTATTGACCGTCAGCATCGTGTGGCCGTGCCTTTTGGAACTGCGGCGCCGCTGCGGCGAGCAGTCAGGGCTGACATCACGCAAGCGGGGATCACGATGAGCGCGCTTCTCTGGACCTTGGCTGTTGTCTGCTGGGGCCTCGCCGCCGTGCTGGTCGGCAGCCTGGCGACCAAAGCCAGCTCGCACGCGCAGGCCCCCAAGAAGCCACGCCGATAGGCGCTCAGGCGGCAGCCGTCTTGCGCTGAGCGATCACCGGCTCGCCTTGCGGGTCGAGGATGCGGTAGCCAAGGAGCTTCACGCGGTCGTTGACCAGGAACCAGACCAACGCATAGCCCCACACCAGCGCCGCGAGTTCCCAGCTAATGGCCGGCATCAAAAGTCCAGAGACGGCGATGATCGTGGCGAGCGCCTGCGTACCGAACACGGCAATCAGAAGAATCTTCGCCGGCGCGATCGACCAGAAGGGTCCGCGCGTACGGGTCACGAAGATGTTCAAGTGGCCTGCGACCGACAGCTTCAGATACATGAGCGTCTGCACCACCTCGCGGTCAAGGTGCAGCACCTCTTCGCCAATATAGAACATGCCGAACGAGGCGATGACGCCGGCAATCCCGAGCATGGTGGAGATGCCGAGCACGCGGCGCATGTTCCACGCCTCGGGCTTTGGCGACGGGCGCACATTGTCATAGGCGATGGACAGGATCGCGCCGTCATTAAGCAGCGCGAGCAGCACGATCATGATCGCCGTCACGGGATAGAAGTTGAACACGAGGATCGACAGTGTCATGAACAGAAGTACGCGCATCGTCTCGGCAATGCGGTAGATCGCGTAGCTGTTCATTCGCTGGAAGATCTTGCGCGCTTCCTTCACCGCATCCACGATGACCGTGAGGCCGGGCGTGAGCAGGACGATGGCAGCGGCCGCGCGCGCCGCGTCCGTGGCGCCCGAGACGGCGATGCCGCAATCGGCCTTCTTCAACGACGGGGCGTCGTTCACGCCGTCGCCGGTCATGCCGACGATATGGCCGTGCTTCTGCAACACATCGATGATGTGGAATTTGTGCTCGGGGAACACTTGCGCGAAGCCGTCCGCGGTCTCGATGTCATGGTCGAGCTGCGCCGTCTCGTGCGCCTTCGTGTCGCCGAACATGCTCGCATCGAGGATGTTGGTGCCAAGCCCGAGTTGGCTCGCGATCTCTTTGGCGATGGCGAGTTGATCGCCGGTGATCATCTTCACGTCGATGCCGATCTCCTCGGCCGTGGAGATCATCTCCTTGGAGGAGGGACGCGGCGGATCGTAAAGCGGCAGCACGCCTAAGAACTCCCAGTCGTCCTTGCCCGATGCCTTCGCCACGCCGAGCGCGCGATAGCCGCGCTTGGCGAGCGCCTGGGTTGCCTTGTCAACGTCGTCTTTGACTTTGTCCTTGTTCGCCGACAGCGCAAGGATCATTTGCACCGCGCCCTTGGTGACCTTGAAGGCGCTGCCGTCGGAGGCCTTGACGGTCGCTTCGGTGCTTTTGTGCACGGGATCGAAGGGCTGGTAGTGCGTGATGTCGTAGCCCTTGAGGTCCGCCTGCTTCTTGACGCCGGCGATCACCGCCATGTCGATCGTGTCTTGATCCTCCGCGCGCGAGGCAAGCGCGCCGTCGAGCACCATCTCATCTGCGTTCGTTTTGCCGACGCAAACCGGATCGCCGAGCGTCAGCTTGTTCTGGGTCAATGTGCCGGTCTTGTCCGAACACAACACGTCAACACCGGCGAGCTCCTCGATGGCCGCGAGCCGGCTGACAATGGCTTGGCGCGCCGCGAGCCTTCGAGCGCCGACCGCCATGGTCACCGAGAGCACGGCAGGCATAGCCACGGGGATCGCGGCAACCGTCAGCACCAGTGCAAACTGCAACGTGGTCATGATGGGATCGCCACGGAACAGCGCGACCACGAAAATCAGAGTGACGAGCGCAATGGCGATGACAATCAGATAATCGCCGATCTTGAGCACGGCGCGCTGAAAGTGGCTCGTGGTGTGCGCCTGCTCGACCAGCGCCGCCGTCTTGCCGAAGAAGGTGTCGCCGCCCGTGGCGTAGACAAGCGCGTCGGTCTCACCTTGGCGGACGATGGCGCCGGAATAGAGCACCTCTCCGCTCTTCTTGGAGACGGGCAAGGACTCGCCGGTCAGCGCCGCCTGATCGATCTCGACCGGTTCGGGGCCGAGCGACCGGGAATCTGCAGGGACGATGTCGCCCAGACGCAAGCGAACGATGTCGCCAGGCACCAAGAGCTTTGCGGCAAGGTCGGACCAGGCGCCGCCCCGCTTCACCCGCGCATGGGGCGCGAGCTTGGCCTTCAGCGCGGCGATGGCGTTGCCCGCCTGATATTCCTCCCAGAACCCGACAATGGCGTTGGCGAGGAGCAGCACCATGATGATCACGAAGTCCGACCAATGGTTCACGACAGCCGACAGAATCGCCGCCGCCTCGATCATCCAGGGGATCGGCCCCCAGAAGTATGAGAGGAATTTGAGGAGCGGGCTGGTCTTGGTCTCGGCAATCTCGTTGGCGCCATATTGCGCGAGGCGCTTCTCGGCCTCCGCACCCGTGAGCCCTTTCTCGGGGCTAGTGCCGAGCTTGGCTTCGAGCTTATCGAGGGAAAGGGTCGCGAGATCCGACTGATCTTTGGTCGAGGTTCCGGTCTCAGCCACGGGCGTATTCTCCTCGTCATCTTTCAACCAAGGCATCGCGGCGCGGCAAGGATGCCCCAACGGCGCACCCAAGTCTCGCGCGTCCTGTGGATAGGACGTCACGATTGTGACAGGCAGTTTGCTAACCTTCGCTGGCTCGACGCTTTGATCTCAATACCGCATGCTGTATTGACGTTGGCCAAAGACGTAGGGAGGAACGGCGGGTGGCTGAGACCCCAGACAAGATCGACGAGCTTTCGATCAACACGATCCGCACGCTCTCCATCGACGCCATTCAGAAGGCCAATTCAGGTCATCCCGGCACGGCCATGGACGCCGCGCCGACCGCCTACACGCTGTGGCAGCAATTCCTCCGCTACGACCCGAAGGCGCCGCACTGGATCAACCGAGACCGGTTCGTGCTTTCGGCGGGCCACGCCTCGATGCTGCTCTACAGCCTCATCTACCTCGCAGGTATCGAAGCGGCTGAAGGCTCCTACCAAAAAAAGGGCGGCGAGGCGGTAAGTCTCAAGGACATCGAGGGTTTCCGCGAGGACGGCAGCCGCTGCCCCGGGCATCCCGAGTATGGCTGGACCACGGGCGTTGAATCCACAACTGGGCCGCTCGGCCAAGGCATCGCGACCAGCGTCGGCATGGCGATTGCCGGCAAGTGGCTCGCCGAGACCTACAACAAGCCGGACTTCGATCTCTTCGATTTCAATGTCTATGCGCTCCACGGCGAAGGCTGCCTGATGGAAGGCGTCGGCAGCGAGGCCGCCTCGCTTGCCGGCCATCTGAAGCTGTCGAACCTGTGCTGGATTTTCGACAACAACAACGTGACTATCGACGGCCACACCGACATCACCTTCACCGAGGACGTGGCCAAGCGCTTCGACGCCTATGGCTGGAACGTCGTCCGCGTGTCGAACGCCAACGATCTCGACGAGTTGGCAGCCGCATACAAAGACTTTCTCGCCACCGACGACAAGCCGACGATGATCATCGTGCACAGCCATATCGGCTACGGCTCGCCCGACAAGCACGACACGCCTGCCGCACATGGCTCCCCGCTTGGGCCCGACGAGGTGCGCCGCACCAAGGAGTTCCTGGGCTTCGATCCCGATAAGTTTTTCGTGGTGCCGGATGGTGTGCGTCAGCACTTCACCACGCATATGGGTCAGCGCGGCGCCACTGCCCGCGCCAAATGGGAAGCCCTGTTCGCCGACTACGCCAAGAAGCATCCGGACGAGGCCAAACAGATCGAGCAGATCCGCGATCGCGAACTGCCCGACGATTGGGATGCAGACCTTCCGGAATTTGCGCTCGACCCCAAGGGGATCGCCACGCGCGAAGCCTCCGGCAAGACGCTGAACGCCATCGCGGCGAAGGTGCCGTGGGTCGTTGGTGGCGCCGCGGACGTGGCCGGCAGTACCAAGGTGCTTTTGACCTACCCGGACGCAAACGAGTTCCAGCCTTACGGCGAACTCGGCGACTATAGCGGCCACAATCTGCGCTACGGCATCCGCGAACACGCCATGTGTGCGCTCGTCAACGGCGCGGTGCTGACAGGCATGCGCGCCTACGACTCCTGCTACCTGATCTTCACGGACTATGCGCGCGGCGCAATCCGGCTGGCCTCGCTTATGGATCTGCCGGTACTGCACATTTGCACGCACGATTCCATCAGCTTAGGCCAGGACGGCCCGACCCATCAGCCTGTCGAGCAGATCGTATCGTTGCGTGCGATCCCCGGTCTCATGGTCGTGCGTCCGGCGGACGCCAACGAGACGGTGGAAGCCTATCGCCTCGCCATGCCGCATAAGAGCCGGCCCGTGGCGCTGATCCTGACGCGCCAAGCGGTCCCCACGTTCGACCGCTCGAAACTTGCGCCGGCTTCCGGTCTCGCCAAAGGCGCTTATGTGCTCGCCGACGCGGACGACGGCAAGCCCGATGTCATTCTCATCGGCACGGGCAGCGAGGTGTCGCTGTGCCTTGCCGCGCGCGATCTGCTCGCCAAGGACAAGATCAAGGCGCGAGTCGTTTCAATGCCTTGCCGCGAACTGTTCGAGTGTCAAACCCAAGCCTATCGCGACTCCGTGCTGCCGCCACAGATCACCGCGCGCGTCACGGTGGAAGAAGCCTCCCCGATCGGCTGGGACCGCTATGCGGGGCCGAAGGGCATCGTGCTTGGCATGGACACGTTCGGCCTGTCGGCGCCGCTGAAAGTCGTCTCGGAGCATTTCGCGTTCACACCGGAGCGGGTCGCCGCGGCGGCCAAAAAGGTTTTGGACAGTTAGACGTTCCCGCGCTCCGGGACCCCGGAGCGTTCTTGGATTTGCGAAACGAGGAGAGAAGCGATGCAACTCGGCATGATCGGCCTCGGTCGGATGGGCGCCAACATGGTGGTGCGGGCGATGAAGGCCGGCCACGAATGTCACGTCTACGACACGCACGCCGATGCGGTGAAGGCGCTCAAGGACAAGGGCGCGAAGGGCAGCACCGACCTCGGCGAATTCGTCAAGGGTTTGGATAAGCCGCGCGCGGTTTGGATGATGGTGCCCGCCGCCGTAGTCGATGCGGTGATTGCGGAACTCGCACCGCTGCTGGACGCCGACGACATTATTATCGATGGCGGCAACTCCTACTATCACGACGACCTGCGCCGCGCTAAAGCCCTGAAAGAAAAGAACATCCACTATGTGGATGTCGGCGTCAGCGGCGGCGTCTGGGGCCTCGAACGCGGCTACTGCATGATGATCGGCGGCGAAGACAAGGTGGTGGCGCATCTCGATCCGGTCTTCGGCACACTGGCGCCGGGCGTCGATGAAGCCCCGCGCACGCCGGGCGCGAAGGGCGAAGCATCGCCGGCGGAGAACGGCTACCTCCATTGCGGGCCGAACGGCGCCGGGCACTTCGTCAAAATGGTCCACAACGGCATCGAGTACGGCGTCATGGCCGCTTACGCCGAAGGCCTGAACATCTTGAAGCACGGCAACGCCGGCAAGGTGAAGCGCGACACGGACGCGGAGACCGCACCCTTACGCAACCCCGAGTACTATCAATATGACATCAACCTGCCGGAAGTCGCCGAGGTGTGGCGGCGCGGCAGCGTGATCGGCTCTTGGCTGCTCGACCTCACTGCGGCGGCGCTGCGTCACAGTCCCGACTTGGCCGAGTTCGAAGGCCGCGTATCGGATTCCGGCGAAGGCCGCTGGACCCTGCAAGCGGCGATCGACGAAGGCGTGCCGGCTCCGGTTATCTCTTCGGCACTGTTCACGCGCTTCGCCTCCCGCGGCAATGCGGAGTTCGCCGACAAGCTGATGTCGGCCATGCGGTTCGAGTTCGGCGGTCATCACGAGAAGAAAGCGTAATGGCGAACGGCGTAGACGCTCCAGAGCATGCCGACGCGCTCGTCTTCTTCGGCGCCACCGGAGATCTCGCGTACAAGCAGATCTTCCCCGCGCTCTACGGGCTCATTCGCGACGAAGGCTTGTCCTTGCCCATCATCGGCGTCGCGAAGGCGGGCTGGGGGCTGGATCAGCTGAAAGGCCGCGCGGCGGACAGCGTCAAAGCCCATGGCGGCGACATCAAGTCCGAGGCCTTTAAAAAGCTCTTGAGCCTGTTGCGCTACGTGGATGGCGATTACAACGACCCCAAGGTGTTCAAGCAGCTGCGCAAAGAGCTGGGCGACGCCAAGGCTCCCCTGCACTATCTCGCCATTCCGCCCGCACTGTTCTCCGTGGTCGCCTCGCAGCTTGCCAAGTCAGGCTGCGCGGACAATGCGCGCCTCGTGGTCGAAAAGCCGTTCGGCCGCGACCGCCGGTCGGCCAACGACCTCAGCCGCATCCTCGATCAGTATTTCTCCGAGCGGAACATCTTCCGCATCGACCACTATCTGGGCAAAGAACCGGTGCAGAACATTCTCTACACCCGCTTCGCCAATTCGATTTACGAGCCGGTCTGGAACCGCCACTTCGTGCGCAGCATCCAGATCACCATGGCCGAGAATTTCGGCGTGCAGGACCGCGGTGCGTTCTACGACAGCGCCGGCGCAATCCGTGACGTTTTGCAAAATCACATGCTGCAGATTCTCGCATCCCTGACCATGGACCCGCCAACGGGCCAAGCCCACGAAGCGATCCGCGATCGCAAAGCAAGCCTGCTGAAGGCCGTGCGGGCTTTGGACTCCGACGACATCGTGCGCGGCCAGTATACCGGCTACGAGAAAGTGCCGGGCGTGAAGCCCGGCTCGACGGTCGAAACCTTCGCCGCCGCGAAGCTGTGCATCGACAGCTGGCGCTGGGAAGGCGTGCCTATCTTCATCCGGACCGGCAAGTGTCTGCCTGTCAGCATCGCAGAGGCCGTGGTGCAGTTCAAAAAGCCGCCGCGCGAGACCTTCGGCGAGATCGACTCGCTCGGCTGCGGGCATATGCGCTTTCGCATCCAGCCCGACGTGACCATCGCCTTCGGCACTCGCGTCAAGGTTCCGGGCGAACGCATGATCGGCGAGGACGTCGAGTTGATCCTGACGCGGCAACCGGGCGTGGACAAACCGCCATACCAGCGCCTCTTGGGCGACGCCATGGAAGGCATCAGCGACCTGTTCACGCGGGAGGACATCGTCGATGCGGAATGGCGCATCGTGAACGACGTGCTCGGCGATGTGACCCCGGTCTACCATTACGAGCCTGGCACCTGGGGGCCCAGCGAGGGCAAGCAGCTGATCGGCCGCGACGGTCCGTGGCTCGACCCCAAACCTGTGTAGACGGGGCCCGATGTCCGAGACGCGCGACCTTGTCTTCTTGTTCGACGTGGACAACACGTTGCTCGACAACGACCGCATGAAGCGCGATCTCGGCGACTATGTGAGCCAGACCTTCGGCCCCGAAGCGCGGGACGAACTCTGGAATCTATACGATGAAGAGCGCGTGAAACACGGCTATGCGGATTTCCTCGGCACGCTGGAACGCTTCCGCTTGGCGCATCTGCACGATCCGCACATTCTGCAGCTGGCAAATTGGGTCATGGACTATCCGTTTATCGAATGCCTCTATCCCGGCGCCCTCGGCGTGGTGCGCCACGTTCGCCAATGGGGCTTGCCGGTGATCCTCACTGACGGCGACGGCGTGTTCCAGCCACACAAGCTGGAGCGGGCGGGTCTTTTGGGGGCCTTCGGCGGCCATGTGCTCAACTATGTCCACAAGGAGCAGGAGCTGGACGCCGTTGCCCGCGCCTATCCGGCCAAGCATTACGTGCTGATCGACGACAAGCTCAGCCTTTTGGATGCGGTGAAGAAAGCGTGGGGGACGCGCGTCACTACGGTCTTTCCGCTCCAGGGACACTATGCCAACGATGCGAAGGTCTTGGCGCGGTCACAACCAGCGGATATCGAGATCGAACGCATCGCCGATTTGATGGAACACGATTTTTCGGCGCTTCCGCCGGCCTGAGGAGGAGACGAACCCGTGAAACCCACGCAAGCCTTGCACGACCTGGGCCAGAGCCTATGGGTCGACAACATCACCCGCGACATGCTCGACAGCGGAACGCTGAAGAAATACATCGACGAGTTCTCCGCGACCGGGCTGACCTCGAACCCGACCATCTTCGACAACGCCATCTCCAAGAGCGATAGCTACGATCCGGAGATCGAACGCCTGAAGAAGGCTGGCTATTCCGGCGAAGCGCTGTTCTTCGAGCTGGCGTTGCAGGATCTGTCGCGAGCGGCGGATTTGTTCCTGCCGATCCATTGGACGACCGCCACTGTCGACGGGATGGTCTCGCTCGAAGTCTCCCCTCTCCTCGCCTATGACACCGAGGCCACCATCGCCGAGGCGAAGCGTCTCTTCGAACGGGCGCATAAGCCGAACCTGTTCATCAAGATCCCCGGCACCAAGGAAGGGCTGCCCGCCATCGAAGAGGCGATCTTCTCGGGGGTGAACGTCAACGTCACGCTGCTGTTCTCCTCCGAGCACTGCAAGGCGGCGGCGGACGCTTATATGCGGGGCCTGGAGCGCCGCGTGCGCGCAGGCCTCGACCCGGACGTGCGCTCCGTGGCCTCGATCTTCATCAGCCGCTGGGACAAGGCGGTCATGGATAAGGTCTCCGACGATTTGCGCGACAAGCTCGGCATCGCCGTCGCCCACGAGGCGTATCGCGACTATCGCGCCGGACTCCACTCCGATCGCTGGCAGCGGCTCCAGTCCTTCGGCGCACGGCCGCAGCGCTTGCTGTTCGCCTCGACCAGCACCAAGGATCCGCGCGCGTCCGACACGCTCTATATCGGCGGGCTGGCCGCACCGAACACGGTCAACACCATGCCCGACAAAACGATGGAGGCCTTCGCCGATCACGGCAAACTGAACGGCGCGCTGTCGCCGGACGGCGGCAATTGCAAAGAGGTGTTCGCGGCCTATGAGAAGGTGGGCATTTCGGTGTCGGGACTGGCGGCGCAACTTCAAAAAGACGGCGCCGACTCCTTCGTGAAATCGTGGCAGAACCTGCTCCAATCCATCGAAACAAAATCCAAGGCGCTAGGCTAGGGAGGCTTGCCAATGTCCACGCAATTGACCGACACGCCAGCGTGGCAGGCGCTGTCCGCCCATCACGCCAAGATCAAGGATGCGCATCTGCGCGATCTGTTTGCCGGCGATGCGAAACGCGCAGGTAGGTTCACAGCCGAAGGCGCCGGGCTGACCCTCGATTACTCGAAGAACCGCATTACCGAAGAGACGATCAGTCTTCTGGCGAGCCTCGCCAAGGAGCGGAAGGTCGCCGAGCGGCGCGATGCCATGTTCCGTGGCGAGAAGATCAATGTCTCGGAGAACCGCGCCGTGCTGCACGTTGCTTTGCGCGCGCCCCGCGGCGAGGTAATCAAGGTGGACGGGCACGACGTGGTGCCGGACGTGCACACCGTGCTCGACCGCATGGCGGCGTTCGCCGATAAGATCCGTAGCGGCGAATGGAAAGGTCACACGGGAAAACGCATCAAGAACGTCATCAATATCGGTATTGGCGGCTCCTATCTCGGACCGGAGATGGCGTATCTGGCGCTCCGCCCCTATTCGGACCACGACATGACCTTCCGCTTCGTCTCCAACGTAGACGGCGCCTGTTTCGACGAAGCAACGCGCGACCTCAATGCCGAAGAGACGCTGTTCATCGTTTCGTCGAAGACCTTCACCACGCTGGAGACCATGACCAACGCCGCCACGGCGCGGGCCTGGGCGGTGGAGAAGCTCGGCTCGGAGGACGCCGTCGCCAAGCACTTCGTCGCCAACTCCACCAATACGGAAGGCGTCGAGAAATTCGGCATCGACACCGCCAACATGTTCGAGTTCTGGGACTGGGTCGGCGGCCGCTATTCCATGGACTCCGCCATTGGCCTGTCGACCATGATCGCCATCGGGCCGGAGAACTTCCGCGACATGCTCGCGGGCTTCCACGAGATGGACGAGCACTTCAGGACGGCGCCGGTCGAGAAGAACCTGCCCATGCTGATGGGCCTGCTCACTGTCTGGTACAACAATTTCTTCGGCGCGCAGACCCTCGGCGTCATGCCGTACTCCGAGCACATGGCGCGCTTCCCCGCCTATCTCCAGCAGCTGCAAATGGAGAGCAACGGCAAGCATGTCGATCTTGCCGCGGCGCATGTGAATTACCAGACCGGGCCGATCATCTGGGGCGAGCCTGGCACGGACGGCCAGCACTCGTTCTATCAGCTCATCCACCAGGGCACGAAGCTGATCCCGTGCGACTTCATTGGCTTTCTTGACCCGTTGAGCTCGCTTGCCCACCACCACGATCTGCTGATGGCGAATTTGTTCGCGCAGGCTGAAGCTTTGGCGTTCGGCAAGACGGCAGCGGAACTGACGGCGGAAGGATCGCCCGCGAAGCAGACGCCGTTCCGCGTCACCGAAGGCAACCGGCCGACCAACATGATCCTCGCCGAAAAGCTCGATCCCAAAACTTTGGGGCGATTGGTTGCGCTTTACGAGCACAGCGTGTTCACCCAAGGCGCCGTGTGGGACATCGACTCGTTCGATCAGTGGGGCGTGGAGCTCGGCAAGGTGCTCGCTGTACGCATCATCCCGGAGCTGGAAGCGAAGGCCGCGCCGAAGCTGTCACATGACAGTTCGACCAATGCCCTGATCGAGCGTTACCGCAAACACAAGTTCTCGTAGGCTAGACGCCGCGGCCACGCATCGCGGCCTCTCGAAGCGCCTTGATGTTCTCAACGTAAGACCCGCCGTCGAACACGCCAGAGCCGGAGACAAGTGCATTGGCGCCGGCCTCGACGACGAGAGGCGCGGTTTCCAGATGCACGCCGCCATCGACTTCGAGATGGATGGGACGTCCGCCGATCATCTTTCTGATGGCGCGGATTTTGTTGAGCTGCGCCGGGATGAAGGTCTGGCCGCCGAAGCCGGAGTTCACCGTCATCACCAGGACATGGTCCACCTTGTCGAGCACATATTCGATGGTGTTCTCAGGCGTCGAGGGCGTGAGGCTGACGCCGGCCCGCATACCGAAGCTACGGATGAGCTGTAACGAGCGGTCCAGGTGCGGCCCCGCTCCCACATGCACCGTGACCATGTCCGCACCGGCCTCGGCAAAATTCTCGATATACGGATCGCACGGCGCAATCATCAGATGTACGTCGAAGGGCTTTTTCGTGTGCGGCCGGATCGCCTTTACCACGTCCGCGCCGATGGTGATGTTGGGCACGAAGTGGCCGTCCATGACGTCGATATGGATCCAGTCGGCGCCTGCCTTGTCCACGGCACGCACTTCCTCGCCGAGCTTGGCGAAGTCGGCGGAGAGGATCGACGGCGCGATGATGATCTCGTGTGTCATGGCGCTCTCATACATGGCGCTCTCATATATGACCGCAGCCTAGCCCGACTCAGGGGCACCATCAGCACTTTACATTTCTCACCTTGCGGCACGCTTAACTTTCTGCCCCTATCGTGCCGGCGCAATTTGGTGAGGCGAGCGAGGCACCACGTATGACACCGGCTTTTGGGACGCTTCGAATCTGCGAGAACGCGGGCGATCTGGCGCAAAAAGGCGCCGCCGATCTGTGCGACCGCGCGGTGGCCAATCCCACACGCACGATCATCGCGCTGTCGGGCGGCAATACGCCGAAGCCCCTCTACGCACTTCTGGCACAGGAGCCGATCCTGTCCAAGATGCCCTGGGACCGGGTGCATTTCATTCTGGGGGATGAGCGCTTCGTTCCGCCGTCCGACCCTGCCAGCAATTACGGCATGGCGCGGGCGGCATTTCTCGACCATGTGCCCATTCCCGCGGCGAACGTGCACCCCGTCGAGACCGAAGGCGTCACGCTCGACGAAGCGGCGGCGCGCTATGAGGCCATGCTGAAAGGGCTTTACGGCGCCGACACGCTGGAACCAGGCCGGCCTCTGCTCGATCTGACCTTGCTCGGCCTTGGGCCGGACGGCCACACGGCCTCGCTGCTGCCGGGCGAGCCAGTCTTGAAGGTGCGCGACCGCTGGGTGGCCCCGGTGCCCAAGGGCCGCTCGGAGGAGCGCGTCACCCTCACCTATCCGGCGCTCGATTCCAGCAAGGTCGTTGCGTTTCTGGTTTCCGGCGAAGAAAAACGCGAGACCCTCGACAAGATCCTGTCGGGCGACACGGACTTCCCGGCCGCGCATATCCGCGCCGAAGGTGAGGTCATCTGGTTCGCCGACCGCGCGGCGGCGGGCCGCTGGGCGTAAGGCACGTGACGCCGACCACCGAGAAGCGACGCCAAGACTGGGCGCCGCGCCGCGCGGACGTCGAGGCCATCGTCGGCGGCACCCATTGTGATCCGTTCTCGGTCCTTGGGCTACACGGCGGGCGCAATGACACCTCGTTGTGTGTGTTTCTTCCCGGCGCGACATCCGTCTTGGCCCTCGACCCGGACACCGGCGACGAGATCGCGCTTGAGAAACTGCATAAGGCGGGGTTCTTCGGGGCGTCTGTGCCCGCAGGCTTCTCGGAACGCTACCGCTTGCGCGTGACCCGTGACGGTCAGCCGCACGAGATCGAGGATCCATATCGCTTCGGGCCGATCCTCGGAGAGGTTGACCTCCATCTTTTCGGCGAAGGTAGCCATTTGCGCCTCTACGAAAAGATGGGCGCGCACCTCATCGAACATGACGGCGTGGCGGGCGTCAGTTTTGCGGTGTGGGCGCCGAACGCGAAACGCGTCAGCGTGGTCGGATCCTTCAACGATTGGGACGGCCGCCATCACCCGATGCGGCGGCACGATGCCGGCGTCTGGGAACTCTTCATTCCGGCCTTGCAAGCCGGCACGCTCTATAAATATGAGCTGCTTGATGCCGAAAATATTGTTTTGCCGCTGAAGGCCGATCCTTACGGCTTCCAGCACGAGCACCCCCCTGCGACCGCCTCCATCGTGCATGGCCTGCCTGCGCGACCCGAAGGCGTCGAGCCGTGGCAAAGCGAGCGCGCCGCGCGGCACAACATCCATGCGCCGATCTCCATCTACGAAGTGCATCTTGGCTCGTGGATGCGGGGGCACGGTGGAAGGTACTTGAGCTACGCCGAACTTGCCGACCGGCTCATTCCTTATATGCAGGACCTCGGCTTTACGCATGTGGAGCTGATGCCCGTCAGCGAGTTTCCCTTCGACGGCTCGTGGGGATATCAGCCCATCGGACTGTTCGCGCCCACTTCACGCTTTGGATCACCAGAAGACTTTGCAGATTTCGTTGGCCGCTTTCATGCGGCGGGGATCGGCGTGCTGGTCGATTGGGTCTCAGCGCACTTCCCCACGGACGAACATGGACTTGGCCGTTTCGATGGCACCGCGCTTTACGAGCACGAGGACCCGCGGCTCGGCTTCCACAAAGACTGGAACACGCTCATCTACAATTACGGCCGGCGCGAGGTGCTGAACTTTCTCCTGGCCAACGCGCTGTTCTGGCTGGAGCGGTTCGGCATTGACGGCCTTCGTGTCGATGCCGTCGCGTCCATGCTCTATCTCGATTACAGCCGCGAGCCGGGCGAGTGGGTGCCGAACAAGTTCGGCGGCAATGAGAACCTGGAGGCGATCGCCTTCCTGAAGCGGCTGAACGAGCTGACATTCTCCGAATGTCCCGGCACCACGACGCTTGCCGAAGAGTCGACCGCGTGGCCCGGCGTCTCGGCACCGACCGATACTGGGGGGCTCGGGTTCGGCTTCAAATGGAACATGGGCTGGATGCACGACACGCTCGGCTACATGGAGAAGGAGCCGGTCCACCGCCAGCATCACCTCGATCAGCTCACCTTCGGCCTCACTTACGCCTTCACCGAGAACTTCGTGCTGCCTCTCTCGCATGACGAAATGGTGCACGGCAAAGGCTCGCTCATCGGCAAGATGCCCGGCGACCGCGTGCACAAGTTCGCGAACTTGCGCGCCTATTTCGGGTTCATGTGGGGCCATCCCGGCAAGAACTTGCTGTTCATGGGCGGCGAGTTCGCGCAAGAGGCGGAGTGGAACCACGACCGGAGCCTCGATTGGCACCTGCTCGAAGACGACATGCATCGCGGCGTGCAGGCGCTGGTGCGCGATCTCAACCGGCTTTACCGCGACACGCCCGCGCTGCATGTGCTCGACACCGACCCGAAAGGCTTCGAGTGGGTCGATGCCAGCGACAAGGAGGCATGCGTGATCTCCTTCCTGCGCTGGGGCCGCGATGGCGATGCGCCCGCGCTCATCGTCTGCAACTTCTCACCCGTACCGCGCGAGAATTATCGCATCGGCGTGCCGCAAGGCGGGCGTTGGATCGAGCGCCTCAATACCGAGTCAAGCAACTATGGCGGCTCCGGTGAGGGTAATGGCGGCGCCGTGGACGCAGAAGAGGTTTCCTGGCATGGGCGAGACCGCTCGCTCGCTCTGACCTTGCCGCCGCTTTCGACGCTAATCTTCGTGGCAGACGTTTAGGCGGCGACAGGCGGATAAAGCTCATCCAGCGGGATTGAGCGCCCGGAGTTCTGCACGATGCGGCAATGATAGCGCTTGAGCGCGCGCGGATGGGGCACACCGCATGAATGGGCAATCACACCAACATCGTAGCGAATACGCTCGACGAAATTCCTGACCCGCTCGGCTTTGTCTTCGGGATCTAGACCACGTTGAAGGCGCGGATCATGCGTCGTGATTCCGGTGGGGCACGTGTTCTTGTTGCACTTCAGCGCCTGGATGCAGCCGAGCGCGAACATGAAACCGCGCGCGGAAACCGCCACGTCGGCGCCCGCGCAATAGGCCCAGGCGACTTCCGCGGGCGTCACCAGCTTGCCCGACGCAATCAACTTCACGCGGTCCCTCAGCCCGTTGCGGGTGAGAATGTCGGCGACCATGGGCAACGCCTCCTTCACCGGCAGGCCGACATTGTCCATCAGCGGCATGGGAGCAGCGCCCGTGCCGCCGTCGCCTGAGTCGACCGTGATGAAGTCCGGCGCGGTCTCGATGCCGCGCGCCTGGATTTCCTTGCACAGATTGTCCAGCCAGCCATAGGCCCCGACCACAGCCTTGAAGCCGACCGGCTTGTTGGTCACCTTCCGGATGCGCTCGATCATGTCGAGAAGTTGCGCGACGTTGCGAATCTCGGGATGTCCGTTCGGCGAGATGGACGCCGTTTGAACGGGGATGCCGCGGATCTCGGCGATCTCCGGCGTGACCTTGACCGCCGGGAGGATGCCGCCCTTTCCGGGCTTCGCGCCCTGGCTCATCTTGAGCTCGAACATCTTCACTTCCGGCCGCTCCGCGATCGCACGCAGCTTCGCCTCGTCAAGCCCGCCGTCCGAGGTCCGCACGCCATACTTGGCCGTGCCGATCTGGTAGACGATGTCGCAACCGCCATCGAGATGATAGGGCGACAGCCCGCCCTCGCCGGTGTTGTACCAACAGCCCGCCAGCTTGGCGCCGTTCGAGAGCGCGCGCACGGCAGGCTGCGAAATGGCGCCAAAGCTCATGCCCGAAATGTTGATGATGGACTCTGTTTCATAGGGGTTGTCGCAATACGGCCCGATAGTGATGGGCGGTGTCGGCACCGAGTCCTCGGTGAGCGTCGGGAACGGGCAGTTGATGAAGATGACCGTGCCGACGGGGGTCAGGTTCTTGGTGGAGCCGAAGGCGACCGTGTTGTCGCCGCCTTGGGCCGAGGTGTAGACCCACTCCCGCTCGGCGCGGTTGAACGGCATCTCCTCCCGGTCCATGGCGAAGAAATACTGGCGGAAAAACTCGCCCAGCTTTGAGAACACGTAGCGGAAGCGGCCTATGACCGGGTAGTTCCGCCGCACGGCATCCTTGGTCTGGGTGACGTCGACGATGAACACGATGGCGATAGCCAGCATCGCGAGCCCGATGACGAACACGAAGAGCGTGGAGAGGAAGCCCAGGCCTTCCATCGTCACGTGGGAGAGTGTGTCCAAGTCGGTCATGATCGAGCCCTCCTTCGAAACCGTGAAGCCGCTTTGGGCCACTGTGGCCGTTCTCGCGCGCGGGTCACCACAAAAGACATCACGTTCGCTTGACGAACAGGCGCCTCGACGCTTGCCAGGGCGCGGGCGAACGCGTAGCAGCGAGCTATGCAGGCGATCTTCGATCACGGGCCGCTAGCGCCCTGTCCGGCCCCGTTCAATCTAGCAGCCTATGTGCTGGCCCGCGCGGGCACGCTTGGGCTATCGCCCGCGCTCGCGGTGATCTCGCCCGACGGCGCCGAGACATGGAGCTATGCACGGCTTGAAGCGGCCGTGCTTGGGGCTGCGCGCGGGCTTCAGGCTGAGGGCTTGCAGGCGGGAGATCGCTTGCTGATGCGGCTTGGCAACAGTGTGGACTTTCCCATCTGCTATCTCGCCGCGCTGGCCGCCGACCTTGTGCCCGTCCCGACCTCCTCACTCCTGACCGCGCCCGAGGTCACGCAGATCGCCGAGGACGTTGCCCCCAGCCTGATCGTGGCCGAGGATGGGCTCGCGCTTCCCGCTGGCGCGCCCTGCCCGGTGCTGTCCGTGGAACGCCTACGCGCCATGTATGCGCTTGCCCCTGCGACCTATGTCATGGGCGACCCCGACCGTCCCGGCTACATCATCTATACGTCGGGGACTTCGGGACAGCCCCGCGCGGTGACCCATGCTCATAGGGCGATTTGGGCCCGCCAGATGATGTGGGACTACTGGTACGGGCTGACCGAGGCCGACCGCCTGCTGCATGCCGGCGCCTTCAACTGGACCTATACGCTCGGCACAGGGCTCTTGGATCCGTGGACGCGCGGCGCAACGGCGCTGATCCCCGCGGCGGGCGTCACGCCCGATGAACTTCCGCACCTCTTACAGCAACACAAGGCGACGATCTTTGCCGCCGCTCCGGGCGTCTACCGCCAGCTCTTGCGGACCCCGCCGCCTCCCCTTCCGGACTTGCGCCATGGGCTTTCGGCGGGCGAGAAGCTGCCGGACGCGACCCGTGCTGCCTGGGAAGCCGCGACGGCTACGCCGGTCTTCGAGGCCTTCGGCATGTCGGAATGCTCCACGTTCGTCTCCGGCTCACCGGCGCATCCCGCACCATTCGGCACGCTGGGCTATCCGCAAGAGGGTCGGCGCGTGGCCGTGCTGAACGAAGATGGTCCCGTTGGAATCGGAGAACCCGGCGTGCTCAGCATCGCATCGCGCGATCCGGGATTGATGCTCGGCTATTGGAACGCGCCGCAAGAGACCGCGCAGCGCTTCCAAGGCGAGTGGTTCCTCACCGGCGATCTGGTGAGCATGGGGACCGACGGCGCCCTCACCTATCTCGGCCGGGCCGACGACATGATGAATGCGGGCGGCATCCGCGTCTCGCCCCTCGAGGTCGAAGACGCGCTCAACGCGCATCCGGCGATCCTCGAAAGTGCAGCGACGGAAGTCACGGTCAAGGCCGACACCACGGTCATCGCCGCCTTCTACGTGGCGAACGACACTGTAACGCCAGACGAACTGGATGGCTTCGTCTCTGGCCGCCTTGCCCGCTACAAAGTCCCGCGCATTTATGGGCAGGTTGACGCGCTGCCGAAGGGCCCAAATGGTAAGCTGCTGCGGCGGCGCCTGCGCCAGCAACACGAAGACACTTTGCCGGGATCGCCGCACCAGAAATGACGGACCCCACACCAGAACCGCTTACCCTTCGCGATCTTGCCGCGGGCCCCGCGCGCAACGCCTCTGTCAGCTTCAAGCCTTTTTGGTGGGAGGCGGCCCCACGGCGGCAGACGCCTGGCCGCACGATCCCGGCCAGAACGGACGTCGCCATTGTCGGGTCCGGCTACACGGGACTGTCGGCCGCGCTGACGCTCCTCGCCAAAGGCCGCGATGTGGTCGTGCTCGACCGTGGCGTGCCGGGGCACGGCGCCAGCACGCGCAATGGCGGGCAGATCGGCAGCGGCAATCAGAAGTTCCCGGTCAAGCGCCTTGTCGCGTTGCACGGCGAGAAGAAGGCGGCAGAGCTCTTGCGCGAAGGCACGGCGATGCTCGACTACATCGCCCATCTTATCCAGGCCGAAAACATCGACTGCCACTTTCAGCGTTGCGGCCGGTTCCGGGGCGCCATGCGGCCCGAGCACTACGAGGCCATGGCGCGCGACATGGAGGATCTCAAACGCGTTGCCGGCGTGGAGAGCTTCATGGTGCCGCGCACGGAACAGCACAACGAAATCGGCACCGATGTTTTCTTCGGCGGCTCCGTCCTACCGAAGGATGCATCGCTGCACCCGGCACTGTTCCATTCGGGCCTAATGCAATGCGTGGAGGACCTTGGCGGTGTGATTGTCGGCAATGCAGGCGTCCACCACATCGCGCGCGCGAGAAGCGGCTTTCGCGTGGACACCGACGCAGGTCCGCTGCAAGCCCGCGACGTCTTGGTTGCGACCAACGGTTACACGGATCGGCTCTCACGAACGGTTCATCGCCGCATCGTCACTATCCGGTCCGGCTTGATCGCCACAGCACCCATTTCGCCCGAGACGATGGCGCGCCTGATGCCCAAGTCCCGCGTCTACGGCAACACCAACCGCGTCTTCTATTATTTTCGTGCCGCGCCCGACGAGAGCCGGCTTGTCTGGGGCGGGCGCGCAGGGAAAGCCGCAGGGCTATACGCGTACCGTCATCTCGCCAAAAATCTCTTGAGCGTATTCCCCCATCTTGGCGCGACGGACGTCACCCATGCCTGGGATGGGCAGATCGGCTATACCTACGACGAACTTCCGCATCTCGGTCGCATGGCGGACGGGGTTCACTACGCGGTCGGCTATTGCGGCACGGGCGTGTCGCGCGCCACCTATTTCGGGCACAAGATCGCGTTGCAGATGGTGGGCGACCCAGAAGGGCGAACGGCGTTTGACTCACTGACGTTTCCGGCTTTTCCCTTCCGCGCGATTGCGCAGGCCGCCGTGCCGATTGTCGAGGCCTGGTACCGCTTTCGCGATTCCACGAATCTCTAGCGGTGGCGACGAGAGAACATCCCGAAGCCGCGGGGTCCGTGGACCTTCCGCCTTGCCCGAAGAGAGCGCCTGGGAACCAGCTTCTGCTCGACGACCCTTTTCCTCCTGGGCTTGGCGACAACCTTCGGCTTCTCCGGCGTTGAATTCAACTCAGGGGAATCGTTCGTCCGGACAATGAAGTCGTCGCCCTCGGGCAGCACAGATGAATGCTTGGCGACGTTGGCAACGATGAATGTGGCGCCTGAGGTCAAGCGTTTGGAGATTTCCCCGCGCATCTCGTGCGGGATCATGATCTGGTCGAGAACCTTGCTCGATTCGTCTCCTTCGAGACTGATGCCGACCCATTGCGGCTCCGATCCGTCGCTGGGACGCATATAGGTGAACAGATGCGTTCCCAGGTTCCGGCGTGGATCGCGAATGGTGACGGGGACACTGCCGATGCGGCTAAAGCCCTTGCGAAGAAACAGAT
>Ga0209013_10001797_pt1 | contig 19768 bp, 17 predicted proteins | sample Cruoilmetagenom2_FD_187291 | JGI IMG/M metagenome (GOLD analysis project Ga0209013, IMG submission 187291) | Oil polluted marine microbial communities from Coal Oil Point, Santa Barbara, California, USA - Sample 2 (SPAdes) (version 2) | ecosystem: Environmental > Aquatic > Marine > Oil seeps ...
AAATATTTTACAAATTTCAGCCATCGCTGCACGCCTGCTCCTCCACTCGGCGGCCAATAGTACGTTATGATGAGGACTTTTTTCAATCTGGTTGCTGGTTGCTGGTTACTGGTTGCTGGTTACTGGTTTGCTGGTTACTGGTTGCTGGTTACTGGTTTACTGGTGGCTGGTGGCTCGTTACTGGATATCGACTTTTGCTTCTTCATTTTACTTATTTCCTTCCAAACCGCAGCAATTATTAGTAAAATTAAAAGTAGCGATGCACCAAACGATATCTTCTCGCCAATCGCCCAGACTTTCGGTTCAAACTTAAACTCAATGGTTCCACTGCCTACAGGCACGATCATCGCCCGTAGCACATAATTCGCTCTGAAATACGGTACCTCTTCTCCGTTCAGATATGCTTTCCATCCTTTGTTGTAATAGACTTCTGAAAATATAAGCACCTGCTCTTTGCCTGCATGATAATTATACTTCAGGTAATTAGGCGCATAACTTTCCAACGTAACACCCGCAGACATATCCTGCTCAAATTTCTTTTCTCCCAATATATCCGCAAATCGCTTATCAACAACCACAGTATCTTTGAGATTATGTTTTCCTAACGCATCAATTTCCTCATCAGCCGAACCGACGTAAACATATCCCGGAGCAAACCACGCATGACCGTATGCATATTTGTTGAACAATGGAGGAGCGTCGGGATTGTACATGATATATTTGGTATTGAGCATGTTCAACACATCCAGTCTCATAAACACTTCATCAACCTTTTCCTGCGTTGTTCCCGATTGCAATGTTTCCACAATTTTAGCTATTTCGGGTTGAATATAAGCATCTATCAGATCCTGGTATCTCTGTAGTTTGGCTCCATGGTAGCCACCTATCGACTTATGAAAATAAGAGCAGCCGGCATCGTTAAACGTACTCTTTGTAAGGTCAAGAACCCTGAAATCGGGGTCCGTATCTTTTAAAATCTCCTGATTGGCAAAATTGGCTTTAAACGGTTCTTCCACCAGGCGGGCTCTATCAAAATTATTATTATTCAGGTACCGTTTATCCACTGATACCATATCAACAACTAACAGTACACCCAGGGCAACCAACAGTATGGTCTTGTTAACAAAACCTTTTGTATAAGCCCAGATAAATCCGCCGGCCAGCACAATAAAAATAAGACTACGTAGGGCGTCGGCTTTAAAAATGGCTATCCGTACATTTTCCAGACTGGTCATAAATGTTGCCAGCTGTACCGGATCGGCACTGCTTTTCATGCCTTCAAATTGCTGTACTTCATATTGACTTAAGAAGTTGAAAAAGGCTGAAGGAAACAGGTAAAATAAGAATGTGATACCGGCTGTAATTCCCAGTGAATAATAAATCGGTTGCGGGTGTGCTTTTAATTCATCCCTGTTTCTGATCAGGGCTCCCAATGCCATGAATGCGAGCACCGGAATGGTCAGCTCGGCCATGACCAGCGTCATGGAAACGGCCCGGAACTTATTGTAGCCGGGGATAAAGTCGATAAAGAAATCTGTAAAGCCCATCCAGTTTTTACCCCAGGCCAGGAAGATGGATAGTACCGTAGCTGCCAGCAAGGCCCATTTGAACTTGCTTTTTACGATAAACAGCCCTAAAACAAAGAGAAATACAACAAATGCACCCACATATACAGGCCCAGAAGTCCCAGGTTGATCGCCCCAGTATGCATTTTGTCCCGCGATAGAACTACGGTAAGCCGGATCCGCTTTCTGCAAAACTTTCTTCTGACCGATAGCTCCTGATGCGCCTCCTTTTACGTTAGGGATTAACAGTGACCATGTTTCACCGATGCCATAGCTCCAGTGTGTAATGTAATCCCTATCGAGCCCCCCGGACTTATTTTCCAGGTCTTTGGTCAGTTCCGGTTTGCCACGCATCGTATCCTTTCCATAATCATAAGTTGCCCACAAACTGGTGATATGAGTTGATGCTGCCAGTAAAGCGCCAAGTAACAGCACCCCAGATACTTTGGCAAAATGCGGAAATTGTTTTTCTGAAATGGCTTTTACCAATTCATAAATTCCGTAAACAATAACAATGAGCAGCAAATAATAAGTGATCTGGAGGTGTCCTGCATATATTTCAAGGGCCAGTGCCAGAGTAAACAGCAAGGCCCCCTGCCACAACTTTCCTTTCTTGTACGACAGGATAATACCTGCCAGTACCAGTGCCATATACCCGATTGCATGGGCTTTCGATGTGTGCCCTGCGCCGAGAATGATAAAGAAATAGGAAGATAATGCAAAAGCAATAGCCCCTAGCAGACTTACCCAGGGATCGTTTTTTAGCACCAACATCAATATGAAAAATCCGAGAAAATACAAAAACACATAGTTGGCCGGACGTGGAAGCCCCAGCATCAAAATCTTATCAACATACTTCACCAGGTTGGCATTGTATTGTACCGAAATCTGCCAGGCAGGCATTCCGCCAAACATGGAGTTAGTCCATAAGGCTTCTTCACCGGTTTTATCCCTGAAGTCACTGATTTCTTTCGACATACCTTTATACATCGAAATGTCGTGCTGTTTCAATTTCTTCCCTTCCAGCAAAGGGGAAAAATATACCAACGTAATGATAACAAAAACGATCAGTGCTATTACGTACGGTGTTGATTTACTCAATAATTGCTTATCCATGCGTTTCGAGTGTTGAATTGATACAACGGATATTTACTCATCCACATCTTCAAAATCTACATACTCTCCAAATTCCGTATCTTCTTTTTTTTGCTTTGTCCGGGTATTCTTAATATTTACGTCACCTTCTTTTTTCTTTTTCGGATCAGTTGCATTGCCCCAGCCAAAAAAATCATAATATTTATGCTGTTGCTTTTTCATATGTCTGGAAAGCAGCCACGGCAAGCCATACCTGAAAAAAAGCCGGAAGGCATAAACCAGAATAAGAAAAATAAATAAAACCGTAAGAAATGATTCGAGCATAATTACCCATTCATATTAAACTTGTGCGAAGTTATTGTTTTTTGATAAAATATTCGGCCCGTAAATAAAAAAGGAGGCATGTTGCATACCTCCTCAATATCTTTTTCCGAATACGAATAAAAAACCACTCGTCTGACTTATCTTTTGATCTCGTCAGAAACAGTCATTCTTTTTCTTCCTTTTGACCTTCTTCTTTTCAGTATCTTCCGGCCATTCACGGTTGCCATTCTTTCGCGGAAACCATGTTTGTTTCTTCTTTTTCTGTTTGAAGGCTGAAATGTTCTCTTCGTCATGGTATTTTATTTTGGGAGTGCAAAAATAGACTTTTTTCTTTGATGACAAAAATCTTTATAAAAAAAGTTTGCTGAATCGTTAAAAAAACACCCCGACAACTTATTGTCTGCCGGGGTATTTCCGTCATGTTTATTGTTGGTTATTTCTCAGGTACATGTTTTAATGTTTCCAGAAGGAAATCGTAAAACATCTGAACCGTGTCAATTTTCACCATTTCATTAGGTGAGTGTGGATTACGGATAGTAGGTCCGAACGAGATCATATCCCAGTTGGTATAAGTAGCCCCCAGAATACCGCATTCCAATCCGGCATGGATCACTTTAACTTCAGGGACTTTACCAAACTTGTTGTTGTAAATTTCTTTCATCTCTTTCAGAATGGCTGAGTCCGGATTTGGTTTCCACCCGGGATAAGCCCCTTCGTTGCGTGCTTTGGCACCGGCTGCTTCATAAACGGCTTTGATCTCGTTAGCAATTTTATCCCGGTCGTCATCAACAAGGCTTCTGCTCAGCGAGCAAAGTTCAATTTTCTTTCCATCCGACTTAACAATCGCCAAATTAGTAGATGTTTCCACAATACCTTCCACACTTTCGCTCATTTTTATCACACCGTTCGGGCATCCGGCAACAGCATCAAACAAACCCTTCTGTGTTTTATCGTCAATGAGTTTTTTTGGCATTTCCGCTTCTTCAATCGTAATCTCAAGACCCGGGTCAGCCTCTTTGAACTCGTCTTGAGCAATTTCTTTAAATTCCTTGATGTAGGCTTCAAAATTTTCTTTTTCACCCTCCGGAACCACTACGGTTACAAACGATTCGCGCGGAATGGCATTACGCAAGCTGCCTCCGCTGATTTCGGCCAGGCGTAAACCATACTTTTCAGCAGCTTTCATCAGCAGCACATTCGTGATTTTGTTGGCGTTTCCGCGACCAAGATGAATATCAAGTCCTGAATGCCCGCCTTTTAAGCCTTTAACACTTACTTTATAGGCAAGCATCCCCTCGGGGGCATTGTCTGCTTTGTATGTAAATTCGCCAATGGTGTCGATACCTCCGGCACAACCGATGTACAATTCACCTTCATCTTCGGAGTCCAGATTCAGGAGGATATCACCGTCAAGCACACCGGCTTTCAGATTTTCCGCTCCTGTCATGCCTGTTTCCTCATCCATAGTAATCAGTGCTTCCACAGGTCCGTGCACAATATCCGTTGCTTCAAGCACAGCCATGGTAGCGGCAACTCCCATACCATTATCGGCACCAAGTGTAGTTCCTTTTGCCGTTACCCACTCGCCATCAACATACGCATCAATCGGATCTTTTTCGAAGTCATGCACTGTGTCGGCATTTTTTTGCGGAACCATATCCATATGTCCCTGCAGGATGATGCCTTTGCGACTTTCCATTCCTTCGGTTGCCGGTTTTTTGATGATCACATTCCCTATTTCATCCACGATGGTTTCCAGACCGAGGTCTTCACCAAATTTTTTCAGAAAAGCTCTTACTTTTTCTTCCTTTTTTGAAGGACGCGGTATTTGCGTCAGTTCGTAGAAATTCTTCCACAAACTCTCGGGTTTCAGTTTTAAAATATCTTTACTCATTGTTTTATTAATTTTAAATTATTTCTCAATATTCGGCATCTCCAGGCCATAGCCTTTCTTCCTATCCTCTATTTTCAGCAGGAAGGCGAATAATAACGACAATAGGGAGAGTGACAGGAATATCAACATGTCATAAAAATAATCATACCTGATATTCAATCTTTCTTTTTCAATTGTCGTATAAGCACTCTGTTTTCCAACGCTAACAACCTCTTTTAACACTTCTTTTTTATCTCCTGAAAAGTTTACATTTTCGAGGTTTTGGATGATACCGGAATAAATCTCATTTTCAACTTTTTTTGTATCTACTTCTTCTATTGATATCGGCACGTACGTTGTGTACTGAACTACCGAGTCCACAGCGCTTCCTGTTGCTTTTTCCACAGCCTTGAATATTTCTCTTTCAGTGAAGGACTGCCCTTCCAGTGTTTTGTTAAACGCTTTTTCGATTGCAGTTTTAACAACAATTTTATTTGGTGAAACATCAGGATTTGTAGCATTAAGAACAATACCCAAAATCAATGGAATAAATAAAAGACCAATATTCTGAATCCAGAAGATGACAGCATAAGCGGTTCCCAATTGTTTTTCAGGAATGATCTTCGGAACCGAAGGCCACATGGCAGAAGGCACTAATGAAAAGCCTATGCCAAGGATGATGACCATTACAACAGCTATCCACACAACATTCAACGAAGGAATGGCTAAAATTCCATGAACTAGAATAAGGATAAATGAACCGACCATCATGATGGTAGCACCTTTCCCGAATTTGTCATAGATGCCTCCGAACAACGGAGTAAGGAACATAGTTCCCAGTGGAAGCAGTCCCGGAATAGTTCCGGCCCAATAAGGATCCACATTATATTTATTAATCATCAAGTCGGTAGCATAAAACAGGAATGGGAATACGGCCGAATAAAACAGAACGCATAATATAGCAATGTACCAGAAGCCAAGATTGCTGATGATTAACTTAATATCACTAATTTTAAACTCATCATCATCTGAGATTTCTTGTTCCTGTGTTCCTTCCGACTTATCCAGTCTGATATCCAGAATTGAGAAAGTAATAAATGAGCCTACACCGACAAGCATCACAACTAATGCAAACAGGATAGGGGCTGTAACTGTAAAGTTTTTTGCCAAAGGAAGAGAAATTACAAGAGCAAGCATAGTTCCCAGACGAGCAATAGACATCTGCATACCCATAGCCAGTGCCATCTCTTTTCCTTTAAACCAACGCACTACGGCTTTGGAAATGGTTATACCAATGGCTTCGGTACCTACACCAAAAATGGCAAATCCAAGTGATGAAAGTAACACCTGTGTCTTCATATCTCCAAGAATCGGGATATGAACAACGGACCCTTCCGGAAAATGATGTGATACGGCCCAGTAGTTTAAAGCCGTTCCCAGAAACATAACGATTGTTGCTCCAAGACCTGTTTTCCTGATTCCCAGTTTATCTAGAATGAAACCACTGAATATCAGCATAAACAGAAATACATTAAACCAGGCATAAGCCGAAGTATACGTGCCGAAATCCTCACTGTTCCAGCCAAGAATACTTTCCAGCATCGGTTTAATGGATGAAAGGGCATAATTAAAATAATAAGCACCGAAAATAGATAGCGAAGCCAGAACTAGCGCTGTCCAGCGGGCACTCGTTGATTCTCTTAACGATTTTTTAATTGCTTCTGTCATATTCTGTTTTTTAAAATGAAGTGGCGAAATTAAGATAATTTATTGAGGATTGGAAACGATCGTTTTATTTAAACAGATGTACTAAACTCTTTGTTTTATAAAACGATTCAGTATAGTAGTTATCTAATGGATAGATCTTCTTTTTTAATCTTTTTATCTCTTGCAGCTCCTTTTCCAAATCCCCACCCTTCAGGTATAAGATACCATTGGGAATTTTGTTGAATGATTTACGATGAAATTTATACCCTACCCACCGGACAAAATCGGGCAAAGCCGTTACCGCCCGGCTGATAATAAAATCGAACGAGAGATCAACTTGTTCCATTCTAAGTTGTTCCGTAGCCACGTTTTTCAATCCCAGACTATTAACCACTTCCTGTACCACCCTAATCTTCTTCCCTATAGAATCTACTAAGTAAAAACGTGTGCCCGGAAACATAATAGCCAGCGGAATTCCCGGGAAACCGCCACCGGTGCCGGCATCCATTACTTCGGTGTAATTTTTAAACTGAACTATTTTTGCAATAGCCAGCGAATGCAGCACATGATGCGTATAGAAGTTATCCATATCCTTACGCGAGATCACGTTGATCTTTGCGTTCCACTCCTCGTACAAAGGCCCGAGGGCTGTAAATTGCGCCTTCTGAACTTCTGAAAGCTCAGGGAAATATTTGAAGATAATTGACGGATCCATTGACTGAAAGTAAGAACGCACGAAGTTACTAAAATTCAAGCAATCTTCCAGTATCTGTCAGTCTCCCTTAAATTTCAAACAATTTCAGGTACAAGCATGATGGCATGTCTTCACAGTTAACAATCTTTTGTGCAAAATTGCGTTTCCTACCAAAGCTTTGTCTTCGCACAAGAAAGTACTTTTGTTTTAAAGATTAGCCGCGTTGAAACTGAGATTGACCATACTACTTTCCGCCATTATGCTGCCTGTTTTTCTGTTGTCGCAAGACAGGATGAGCACAGAAGAATATATTGATCTCTATAAAGAAATTGCTATAAAAAAAATGAAAGAGTACAGGATTCCAGCTTCCATCACACTGGCACAAGGCATCCTGGAATCGGGCAGCGGAAACAGTAAGTTAGCGCAAAAAGCCAACAACCATTTCGGTATCAAATGCCATAAGGACTGGACAGGGAAAACTTTTTATATGGATGATGATGAGGAACATGAATGTTTTAGAAAATACAACAAGGCGGAAGACTCCTACCGCGACCATTCTTTATTCTTAACCCAGCGTGGGCGCTATTCATTTCTGTTTGACTATGGTATTAAAGACTATAAAAAGTGGGCGCACGGGCTGAAGAAAGCCGGATATGCTACCAATCCAAAATATCCGCAACTATTAATCCGTATTATCGAAAAGTACGACCTGGCACAATACGATTCAGGAAAAGCGGGCAAAAAGAGAAAGAATAAAGAAGAGCAGGGAAACCTTGCCGAAATAGCAGCATCCGTATCGGCAGATCTGATAAAAATTGACACGACAGCGAGTGGAAGACAACTGTACACAAACAACGGAAAAAAACTTATCATAGCCAGAGAAGATGATAACTATTATGATATTGCGCAGGAATTCGGAATTTATTCGTGGCAACTGTACACGTATAATGATGTAAGTAAAAAGCACGAAGTACGACCAGGTGAGTTGGTATATCTTGAAAAGAAAAAAAGAAAGGCTGGTAAAAAATTCAAAATACATGTTGTGCATGAAGGCGAAAGCATGCAGATGATCTCGCAACTTTACGGTATGAAACTAAGTCGGCTGTATAAAATAAATAATCTTCCTGAAGGGATACAGGTTTCGGCTGGAACGAAGTTGCGGGTGAGGTAGAAGAGCACATGGGCACTCAGAAAATCTGCGTGCTTGTATGAACTCACCAAATCTGGGTTATTTATTGACTTGCAGCTACAATATTTTGATCTTCCCTGTACCCTTTCCCGTAAATTCGCCAATTACGCTTGCTGCGGAAAATCCATTGTTATGTAAGTCGGCCAGGTAGTTGTTGGCATCCGAAGCTTTCATTGCTACCAGCAAACCGCCTGAGGTTTGGGCATCACTTAACAATAATTGATCAGTACGTGTAAGGGTGCCAAAATCAACATCCTGTCTGACAAAGTCAAGGTTGTTGTATGTGCCGCCCGGGATAATTCCGGCTGCTGCCAGGTTTATTACTTCGCGTAAAAACGGCAGTTTATCAAAATAGACATGTACATCACACGCCGAACCCATGCTCATTTCCCTTAAATGACCCAACAATCCGAAACCAGTTACATCCGTACAGGCATGCACTTCATATTTTAGCATTTGCTCAGCAGGGGTCTTATTCAATGCAGCCATTAGGGCTGTTACTTCACTACGTAAGGATTCATCAATTAGTCCTCTTTTAATGGCTGTAGACAAGATGCCTGTTCCCAATGGCTTTGTAAGAATTAGCACGTCACCGGGTTGAGCGCCAGTATTTGTCAACACTTTATCGGGCTGGATGCTTCCGGTAACCACCATGCCGTATTTCGGCTCCGGATCTTCAATGGTATGACCTCCCAATATTCCAATGCCGGCTTCGGTGGCTTTGTCTTCCGCCCCTTTTAAAATTTTTTCCAAGATACTCAACGGTAGTGTATCTTCTGGAAATCCGACAATGTTCAATGCAAATAGAGGTTTAGCTCCCATCGCATAAATATCACTCAGCGCATTGGCTGCAGCAATAGCTCCAAAATCATACGGGTCATCTACAATAGGCGTGAAAAAGTCCAGTGTTTGTACGATAGCCAAATCTTCAGTAAGTTTAAACACAGTGGCATCGTCGGAGGTTTCGGTACCTACCAACACATTCGGGCTGATGATCGGGTTTAGTTTCTTCAGAACTTCCTCGAGATGTTGCGGTTGAATTTTGCAGGCACATCCCAACCCATGTGTATAGTGCGTAAGCTTTATTTCTTTTTCCTCCGGTAGATGGATTTTAGTTTTTTCTCCCTTCGGCAGGAGTCCCTTCGCCGTTGAAATAATTTCTTCAGCAGCAAGTTTTACGTCCTGCGTTGTAGTTCCCCGGCCCGTTGAAAAACGGATGGTTCCCATGGCGTAATCCAGCGGCACCATCATAGCTTCCAGAACGGCCGACACATCAATACTTTCGGCATGGCAGGCAGCTCCGGCGGAGGCAGCTACCCCATCGAGTCGTGAAATCAGTGTATTGGCTTCTACTTTCGGGAACGAAATACTCAATGTATTAGGCAGTCGATCTTCAGGATGGCCGTTCAGCTTAATCTCCGGAAGTGCCTCCTTTATAAGCTGATGCAGATAATCGCGTGTGTTTTGGTAGTGTTCCCTGTTCTTCTCCAGGTCTTTTGCGGCAATTTCACTTGCCTTTCCCAGCCCAACAATTTCCAGTACATTTTCCGTTCCTGCCCGCAGGTTTTGCTCATGGTCGGCACCATGGATCAGCTTTTCGAGTTTCACACCGTTACGAATAAACAGGGCACCTATGCCTTTCGGAGCATACAGTTTATGACCGGCCACACTCAGCAGGTCCACTCCCATCTCCTGTACATTCACCGGTATCTTTCCAACCGACTGTGCCGCATCCGAGTGGAATAAGATACTATGTTTTTTAGCAAGCCTGGCAATCTCACGAATTGGCTGGATGCTGCCCACCTCGTTATTGGCATGCATTACCGTAATCAGGATTGTTTCCGGACGAATGGCCATTTCCAGTTCGTTCAGTTTCACAACTCCAAACTCATCCACATTTACATAAGTCACTTCAAAACCGTTTCTTTCCAGATAGTGACACACCTCAAAAACAGCAGGATGCTCCACCGTGGAAGTGATGATGTGATTACCTTTTTGTTTGTTGGCAAATGCTGCTCCTTTAATGGCAAAATTATTCGACTCCGTGCCGCCGCTGGTGAAAATAACTTCAGAGGGCTCACAATTCAGCAACCCGGCTAATTGTTGCCTGGCTCTTTCTACCGCGAGTTTTGTTTTAATACCGTATTCATGCACACTTGAAGGATTTCCGAAATATTCGTCCAGATACGGGCGCATGGCATCGGCTACCCGTTTGTCAATCGGGGTTGTGGCATTATAATCCAGATATATTTGTTTCACGATTATTTCTCTTTATAAGTATGATCTAAAGCTGTTTACGAACATAATCTTTAAGCATTGTGGCTGTTTTCGCTGGTTCGTCTTTTTCCACATTAATTTCAATGATGCGTTTCGGGTCGCGGCTTTCATTCCCGTGGCGATAGCCTTTATCGTAGTAAAACAAGGTGATTTCCGCCACCTTTTTCATATCACCCGATTCGAGGGCCTGCCGGGCTTCTTTGGTGGCGAGTCCGCCCAGACGTTGTTCAATTTTTTCGAGGGACTGAAGCAGACCCTCCTGCGCTAACTCTCCATATTCTTTGACCAGTCTTTTTTCTCGTTCCGGTTTGGGGATGATGATTTTAAACAGCATGCTGTTGCGCATTTTCCGGAATAATGGGTCGGGGATGCCGCATCTGCCTAACATCCGGCTTTCGTCTTCCACCCAGATAGTCCTTTCAAAATCAAATTTGCGCCAGGCATCTGCCAGATTATTTTCAAACTGTTCATTAGAGGGTTGAGGTTCCTGTCCTAAATGGCCAAAGGCTGAGCCTTTATGGTTGGCAATACCTTCTATGTCCAGAAATTGCTCGCCCTGCTTTTCCAAATGTTTTAAGATATCTGTTTTTCCGCTGCCAGTATAACCGCCGAGGACAATTATTTTTGCTTCTTTTGAAAACTGTTGGCGGATAAACCTGCGGTATTCTTTATAGCCTCCTTCAAGAAGGGTTGCCTCCAAGCCAGCGGTTTCAAAAAGCCAGGCCATACTCGCCGAGCGCATTCCTCCACGCCAGCAATGCACCATGATCTTCTTATTGCGTGCCACCTTTTTTGCCTGCCTGGCAAGGTCTGCCATCTTCGGCCCTACGATTTCCAGACCTAGCATTACCGCATTTTCGTTACCCCCCTGTTTATAGCGGATGCCTACGGCTGCCCGCTCTTCGTTGTTGAAAAGAGGAATATTAACCGCTCCGGGAATATGCCCCTGAGCAAACTCGGCAGGCGAACGAACATCCACCAGCGGCATTGTGTCCGTTAATGATAAAAAATCCTCGACAGGTAGTTTTACAGACAAAATATTATATGATTAGAGATTACTTCTAACAGTACGATTATTTCAACCCGGCCAGTTGTTCCTTAATGGTCTTGATACGTGCTTCGGCATCGGCCTGTTTTTGCTTTTCTTTAGCCACCACTGCCTCAGGGGCATTGTTTACAAAGCGCTCGTTGGACAACTTTTTCTGTACCGATTTCAGAAAACCTTCGGTGTAAGCCAGCTCTTCTTCCAGTTTGGCAATTTCCGCCTCCACATCAATATCAGCCGAAAAAGGCACATAAAACTCTTGCGAACCTACAAGAAATGTCATGGCGTTATCCGGTTTCTCTTCTACCTCTTCAATATTGCTGACATTCCCTAGTTTGGAAATGACCGGATAAAAAGCACATTCGGGGTGATTTCCCTTCTTCACCACCAGCTCTATGCTTTCCTTATTTGGAATGTTTTTATCTTTCCTGATATTCCGGATACCATTAATCACCTGCTCGGCCCTTTCAAATGAGGCAATAATCTTATTGTCAAATTCTTTGGAAACAGGTATTTTTGCGACGATAATATCGTCTCCCTCAACCCTTTCACGGAGCAAATGCCATATTTCTTCGGTAATGAACGGCATGAAAGGATGCAGTATTTTCATCAGTTCTTCGAAAAAGGAAACTGTCGCTTCATATGTATTTTTATCAACCGGCTGCTGGTAAGCAGGCTTTGCAATTTCGAGGTACCAACTGCAGAAATCGTCCCAGATAAGCTTATAAGTGACCATCAGCGCCTCCGAGATACGGTATTTTGAAAAATGGCTGTCAATTGTCTTCAGCACTTTATTCAAACGTGATTCAAACCATTCAACACCTAATTTACTACTTTCGGGCTGTTGTATTGTTTCATCTATCTCCCAGCCTTTTACCAGCCGCAGGGCATTCCATATTTTGTTGCTGAAATTTCTTCCCTGCTCACACAAAGCCGGGTCAAACGGTAAATCGTTACCGGCAGGAGCCGTTAACAACATTCCCACGCGGACGCCATCAGCACCGAATTGATTCATTAATTCTATCGGATCGGGCGAATTCCCCAAGGTTTTCGACATCTTTCTGCCGATCTTATCACGAACGATGCCGGTAAAATAAACATTTTTAAAAGGGACATCATTCCTGTATTCAAGTCCTGCCATAATCATCCGGGCCACCCAGAAGAAAATGATATCAGGAGCGGTGATCAGATCGTTTGTAGGATAATAGTAGTTGATGTCTTTATTGTCGGGATAGCGGATGCCGTCGAAAACCGAGATAGGCCACAGCCATGATGAAAACCAGGTATCTACAACATCTTCGTCCTGTTTCAGGTCGCCCAAACTCACATCAGGCAGGTTAAGTTTTTCTTTGGCTTTTTCCAGCGCCTCTTCTTTCGATTTGGCAACTACCATTTCGCCATCAGGAAGGTAGTAAACAGGGATGCGTTGCCCCCACCACAGCTGGCGCGAGATGTTCCAGTCGCGAACATTCTCCATCCAGTGGCGGTATGTATTCCTGAACTTGGCCGGATGAAATTTAATGTTCCCCGATTCAACAGCTTCCAAAGCGGGCCTGGCGAATTCGGCCATTTTTAAAAACCACTGGGTGGACAATTTAGGTTCGATCACGGCATCTGTACGCTCTGAATAACCAATTTTATTTACATAATTTTCAATCTTTCCCAGGTTACCTGCTTTCTTTAGATCTTCGAGAATTTCATCCCGTACTGCAAAACGGTCTTTCCCGATGTATAATTCTGCTGCCTCACTCAGTGTACCGTCATCGTTAAAAATATCAATAGTTTCCAGCCTGTGTTTCATGCCCAATTCATAGTCATGGATATCGTGTGCCGGAGTTATTTTTAAAGCACCGGTACCAAACTCCCGGTCTACATATGGATCAATAATGATGGGAACCGGCCTGTTTAACAGTGGAACCAGCACTTTTTTGCTATGAAACTTTTTAAACCGTTCGTCTTCAGGATGCACACAAACTGCTGTGTCGCCCAGTATTGTTTCGGGTCGCGTTGTGGCAATAGTGATGTAATCATCTTCGTTTTCTATCTTATATTTGAGATAATACAGCTTGGAGTTGACCTCTTTATAAATCACCTCCTCATCCGAAACTGCTGTTTTGGCCTGCGGATCCCAGTTAACCATCCGGATACCGCGATATATTAATCCTCTTTCGTACAGGTCGATGAACACCTCAATCACCGACTCGTATAAAGCCTCATCCATAGTAAACCGTGTACGGTCCCAGTCGCAGGAAGCACCCAGTTTTTTCAATTGTTCCAGAATAATGCCACCATGTTTTTCTTTCCATTCCCAGGCATGTTCCATAAACTCTTCTCGTGAAATGTTTTCTTTGCTGATGCCTTCCTCTTTCAATTTTGTTACTACTTTATTTTCCGTAGCAATGGAAGCGTGGTCAGTACCGGGCACCCAGCAGGCATTTTTACCCTGCATGCGGGCACGGCGCACCAATACATCCTGCAAAGTATTGTTCATCATGTGGCCCATGTGCAACACACCGGTAACATTCGGTGGCGGTATTACGATTGTATATGGCTCCCTTTCATCAGGTTCCGAATGGAAATAGTTTTTTTCCATCCAGTAAGTGTACCATTTGTCTTCGGTTTCGGCAGGATTGTATTTGCTCGCTATATTCATATCAGCTTAAGATATTCATTAAGCGGCAAAAATAGTAAACTTGTTTTACTTTGGGTAATGCTTTTTTGGTTTACGGTTTCTCGGCCTGGAGACTTTTTTCGCCATTACACAAAGGAGAAGCGGCAATGGCCATTAAAAGGTGAAATCCTAAACAGTCGCTTCCATCCCGATAGCTATCGGGATGGAAGGCAATTTATCGATGATCAAATGATAATTAAGTTCTTTAATCGGTTGCCAGGATAAATGATGACTCCTCTTCATCAGCTGATATCATTAACACTTCCGTTACATCATTATCCCTTCCTTTTCGGAGCAATATTCGGAAATCATCTTCTCCGCTCAACTCAATAACAGGCATATAATCGTCTTTATCAATCAACTTCTGAAGTTTTAATTTGAATGTTTTTAATTGCGCTAAATCCCCTTCTCCGTAATTAAAGTTCAGCACGTAAATCTCATCAATCTCATTCAGAAACTGGAATAAGGTTCCCTTGTTATCGGTGTTAATATCGCCCTCTGTTTTTGTGATTTCCAGTTGAAAGCCCTCAACTTTTTTATACTTTTTAAAAAGTTTTTCGATACCGCCTGTCTGCCCGATTGTAATTGCCGGAAGTAAACAGGAGATGATGATTGCAGATATTTTTCTCATTTTATTCATCAATTTTATCCAATTCTTCAATTTCGTTCAGGTTCAGCGAGTTTGAGATTTCGTTGAATGTTTTCATATCCAGGTCGCCGGTCATGCTCATCACAACAGCTTCATCATTCTCCAAAACGATCATGAGCATTTCCATAATTTTTCCATTAGCTCCTTTTTTAGCTAAAAATTTTACCACTTCATCGCCGTCATTCACCGACATCATTTCTTCGTATCCCTTGATCTTACTCAGTGATCTGATATCTTCCATAAACTCTTTATTTTTCTGGCCCTCTTCGGGCTCATAAACCAACATCTTCAGACCTGTAATCTGTTCCATCGCGTTTTGTGCATCCTGTGCCTTTTCAGAACTGTCGCTCATATCCATGCTTGAAAGCATTTGGAACATATCAGGATTAATGTTAATACTCGTAAAGCCCGTCTGTCCGGCATATTTATCATATAGCTGATCTATAGCGGTTTGTGCCCGCATCAATCCAGGCAGTAGAAAGGCAACAATTGTCAAACTTATTATTAATTTTTTCATGATATAATTATTTAATTAGTAAATCTTTTATGAATTTTCTTTTGTTATATTTTGGCCGATTCGAAACATTTTTTCCGTCTTTTCAAATGTGGCATGCCATTTTTCTATCATATATACTTTCCGCAAACTTTTATCCAGGGTCTGCACAGTTCGCTCAGCCGGCTTCAGGCTTATATTCAATTCGGAAGCTATCAGGTTCAATGCATTTCGCGTTTCGTTAAAGGCAAGGGCCGGGTCAGTCACTGTCCCATAAACTTGTTTTGGTTGAAATATTTCAACGCCCAGCCATACCAGAACCATCACCGTTGCTGCAATACCACTCAACCGGTATACCCATACTTTTCTGCTGTTTCTTTCTGAAGGAGCTTCATTCATAGCTGCAAAAAGCTTTTGATCAAACAGTTCGTCCAATGTCATTTCTTTCTCTTTTTGCACAAACATAAAATACTCCTTCACTTCCGAAAACTGCTCCGGAATCGTTTCCTGCTCAAAGTATTCTTTCAGCAATTGTTCTTCGTTTAATGTAGTTTCTCCGTTATAAAACTTCTCTAACAGTTCCTCTATTTCAATTGGTTTCATAGCTATGGATTTTAAGTATTGTCTCTCTTACTTTCTTTCTTCCACGTGATAAATTCACCCGGACGTAATTCAAAGAAAATCCTGTAACCGTTACGATTTCTTCCAACTCGTAACCTTCTACGTCACGCAGGTGAACAATAGTCTTTTGCTGCTCGGGCAGCATTTGAATGACCTGTTTTACTCTTTCGACTGTATCTTTCAACTCTGTTTGTTCATGCGGGCCAGGGGTGTTTTCCGATTTGTAATGTGCATTGATACCCGGATATTTGTTCTTCTTACTTTTCAGCTTATCCAAACATAAGTTGCGCGTCATTGTCATCATGAGCCCTTCGTGATTATCATATTTTTCGAGTTCGTTGCGCATATTCCACATTTTCAGATAGATTTCCTGTACGGTATCTTCGGCCTCCTGGCCATTCGATAGCAGTCTGTTCGCCAGCCGGAACAACTTGTGCTTTAACGGCATCAGCTTATTTTTAAAAACTTCCGTGGTCATTCTACTTGTATGACGATTTATCAACTATAAAATTACACTCGATTTATGAAATTTTAGTAAAGTTACTATCTTTCCGGTTCTGCCGTACAGAGTAGAGGAAGCGTCAACAGTATATGTCAATAACTCGTTACAACTCCAATTGCACACCTGATTATTTTTTTTACATTTGTCGCTCATTGAAAATCAGTTATAATTAAAATACAACATTATGTTTAAAGGACATCCTAAAGGATTAATTGCGGCAGCCCTCGCTAATATGGGCGAACGTTTCGGTTTTTATACTATGATGGCCATCCTGTCATTGTTTATTGTTTCAAAATTCGGTCTGGACGTTACTACTACCGGCTACATTTACGCAACGTTTTATGCTCTGATTTATATCTTGTCGTTAGTAGGTGGTATTATTGCTGACAAAACAAAGAACTTTAAAGGAACTATTTTGGTAGGCTTAATAGTGATGGCCCTGGGTTATTTTCTTATGGCCATACCAACACCTACTCCTGTTCCAAACATGGCTTTGTACCTCACTCTTACTTTGATTGGACTATTCGTAATTGCCTTTGGTAACGGTTTATTTAAAGGCAACCTGCAGGCTTTGGTTGGCCAGATGTACGATCAGGGTAATTACAGTGATGAAAAAAGAGGTGCTGGATTCCAGATTTTTTACATGTTTATTAATATCGGTGCTGTTGTTGCCCCTTTCATTGCGCCCGGAATCAGGACCTGGTGGTTAAAACAACATGATTTCCTTTATAATGCTGACCTTCCTGCTCTTTGTCATGCTCAACTTAATGGTACTATTTCAACTGAATCTGTTGACAAATTACAGGTATGGGCTAATGAAGCCACTATAAACGGAACACAAACTGACCTGACTGCTTTTGCTAACGATTATCTTAATATATTTACTGAAGGGTTTCATTATGCTTTTGGCATAGCGATTATAGCCATGGCTATTTCGTTTTTTATTTATTTGTTTAACAAAAAACGTTTCCCCGATCCAAGTGCAGCTGTTACTAAAACAGATGGTAAAGGCAATGCACAGGAAATTAAAATGGACATTAAAGAAGTCAGGCAGCGCATATATGCACTGTTGGCTGTATATGGTGTTGTGATTTTCTTCTGGTTCTCCTTCCATCAAAATGGGCTAACACTTACATTCTTTGCTCGTGATTATACAGCATTGCATTTTGCGGGATTTAATTTGTCAGTTGAGTCGTTTCAAGCAATGAACCCGTTTTTTGTGGTGTTCTTAACTCCCGTTATTGTCGGACTTTTTGGTTGGCTGAAGAATAAAGGCATAGAACCTTCAACTCCTAAAAAAATTGCAATTGGTATGCTTATCGCGGCATTAGCATACGTTCTGATGTCCATAGGATCAACAACGTTACCATTATATTCTTCAATTAATCCTGATATGGGTGGTACACCTCTATATGATACTCAAAAAGTAACTCCGCTCTTATTGTTAGGTACATATTTTATTCTTACAGTTGCTGAATTATTTATCAGCCCTTTAGGAATTGCCTTTGTTTCAAAAGTTGCGCCTCCGCAGTACCAGGGACTTATGCAAGGTGGTTGGCTTGGCGCCACAGCCTTGGGCAACCAGTTATTATTTATTGGTGCCATTTTATATACCTCTATTCCTTTGTGGATAACTTGGGGTGTATTTGTAGGAGTTTGTCTGATGTCAATGATAATGATGCTCTTTATGTTAAAATGGCTTGAGAGAGTATCTGAGTAACAATTAGTTTTTAACAATAGATACATATCCAAAAGGAGGTGATTTTTAAAAATCACCTCCTTTTCTTGTTTTGAGTAATATTGTAAGCTAAACTTATTTGCATGCCAGAATTAACTTTTTCATGGGGTCATACTCGCCGATTCAATGCCTATGCGCCTTACTTTAAAAAAGTATTTGAGCAGCGTGTCCAAAAAATTAGTGTGGATGCGGGCTTCACCTGCCCTAACCGCGACGGCACCAAAGGTCGTGGTGGCTGTACTTATTGCAATAACGATGCGTTCAATCCTTCATATTGCAACCCCGAAAAGCCAATCGACCAACAGGTAAGGGAAGGTATTGAATTTCATCAGGTGCGTTACCGTAGGGCCAGCAAATATCTGGTTTATTTTCAGCCCTATTCCAACACCTATGCCCCGTTTGTGCACCTGAAAGAACTTTATGAAACAGCACTGGCACAACCGGGTGTTATTGGTTTAGTCATCGGTACCCGACCCGATTGTGTTGACAGGGAGAAACTGCATTACCTGGGCAAACTGGCAAAAGAGCATTACATCACTGTTGAATACGGAATAGAGAGCATCTATAACTCGACGCTTGAACGTATCAACAGGCAACACAGTTATAAGGAATCGGTCGAAGCAATCCACCTTTCAAAAGAATACGGTCTGAATGTGGGCGCCCATTTTATTTTCGGCCTGCCCGGCGAAAGCCGCGAAATGATGATGACATCGGCTGAAGAGATCAACAAGCTACCGTTGGACAGTATCAAGTTTCACCAGCTACAGATTGTAGAAGGAACAACAATGGCTAAGGATTATGCCCTCCGGCCCAACGATTATGATCTTTTCTCTTTCGAAGAATACATCGATTTTATCATACGTTTTGTTGAAAAACTGAATCCTGGATTTATCATCGAACGCTTTGCCGGCGAAGTTCCGCCAAGCTATCTTGCCGGGCCTGGCTGGGGACTTATCCGCAACGACCAGATCAACGTGGCCATAGAAAAAGAGCTGGAAAAGAGAAATACCTGGCAGGGCAAAAATTTTTAATATTTTATTGACAGATAAAAATATAGGTGTATATTTGCACTCGCTTTAAAAACCCCTATGGGGCACGTTCTTAAAAAGCGCGGGAGTTTAGCTCAGTTGGTTCAGAGCATCCCGACTAAAGCGTCGGGAGGGTCAAATCGACTGAATTAACACGGAACGATAAAATGGGAGTTTAGCTCAGCTGGTTCAGAGCATCCCGACTAAAGCGTCGGGAGGGTCAAATCGACTGAATTAACACGGAACGATAAAATGGGAGTTTAGCTCAGCTGGTTCAGAGCACCTGCCTTACAAGCA
>Ga0209013_10001798_pt1 | contig 19766 bp, 17 predicted proteins | sample Cruoilmetagenom2_FD_187291 | JGI IMG/M metagenome (GOLD analysis project Ga0209013, IMG submission 187291) | Oil polluted marine microbial communities from Coal Oil Point, Santa Barbara, California, USA - Sample 2 (SPAdes) (version 2) | ecosystem: Environmental > Aquatic > Marine > Oil seeps ...
ATTGAGTCTGTACACGAGTGGATACACAGCGGGGATAATGGTTTGCTGGTCGATGCAACCAACCCTGCTTTGATCGCGGAGGCAATAATTAATGTCTTACAAAATGAGGGGTTTCGGGATACAGCCCGGGAAAAAAACTATAACTTGGTCGCTGAAAAAGCTGAATATAATTCAGTGATGGGGAGAGCTGAGACTTTTTATCACCAACTTATCAACGCAGCAGAGTAAATCAATACCCGACCGGCTCTGGTTTCTCAGCAAGCGCTTTAATGCGTTTGCGTACAAGGGAAGCTAAGGAACGCATAGCTTGACCGATCCGTCGTGACTTAATCCCTCCCCGCAGCATGAACGGCTCGCCCCGATTTACCGATGGAATAACAATGCGATCTTCTTTCGGGAGAACCACGGAGATTTCCTTATTAAAACTCTTTGCAACTTTTTCTGGACTGATGTTAATCCGCTTGTCATACTGATTCATAACGACAACCGTGTTCTCGGGGTCGAAATTCAGCAAAGGCAGCAGTTCCAGGAACTTCTGCGTACGTGAAATATCAGGTATCCCATGTCCGGTGATCAAAACCAATAAATCACTTGCGTCGAGTGCAGCGATAGTGATGTCTGAGAGCTTGGTTGATGTGTCAATAACCACGTAAGTGAACATTGTCCGCAGGTACTTGATTAAATCTGAGAATTGCTCGGGGTTGATCTCCTCCGCATCCACTGGTCTCGGAGCAGACAGCAATTTCACACCCGATGAGTGCGAGATGAGGACATCTCCAATCACTTCTGGATCCAAGTCCTGGGCGCGTGGGGCCAGGTCGGCCAGCGTATTAACACTATGTTCATTGAAATATACGGCGACATCGCCATAGAGCAGGTCGGCATCGACAAGTACTACACTGGATTCATCATCTACGAGTGCAACCGCCAGATTGGACGCAATCGTTGTGCAGCCAACACCGCCCTTAGGTCCGTAAACAGTGATCATGTATCCGCGCCTTGCTACCGGGTAAGCAGCAGTGCGGGCTATCCGGCTCGCCTGGATGGTTTTGCTTTTCTCGGTGCGGGCGATAGCAGCCGCACCTTCCACTGCTTGGATCAAATCATCGATCATCGGCGGCTTGGTAAGAAAATCCCGCGCCCCGGCTAGCATCGCCTTCCGCATGTAATCGACATCGTCCTGGACGGTGAGGATTATGACCTGGGTGAATGGAACGGCTTTCTTCACACCAGTGGTGGCTGTGATCCCATCCATATCAGGCATATTTACATCCATCAAGACAACGTCGGGTTTTGTATTGCGCGCGTATTCGATCGCTTGCTCGCCATTCGAAGCAGTAGCGACTATTTCAATTTGCGGTTGAAATTTTAAAGAACGGATGACGTTTTCCCGAGTTTGTTGGATATCATCAACCACCATCACCCGGATTGTATTTTCATCGCTATCAGTAACTGCGGGAGTGCGGCTCCCATCAGCAGCTGATATTGCAGCTGTTGACTTAGCAGTCTGAGAAGAAGAAAACTGAGGCTTCTCCGGTTCGGAAAGCTCTAAGGGTTTTGTACCTGTACCTGGAGAGCGTGGCTGCACAGGTTCTGGGGCAATCACTTGGGGATTAGAAACCGTGGCTACAGTTTCTGCAAGCGTCTCCCCAGCATCCGATTCGTTCGAGTTGCGGCTTAAGGGTGAGAAAATGCGGCGGAACCAAGAGCGTTTACCCTTCGACGGAGGCGGTGTGAACCGATCTGGGGCTGAAAGATAGCTGATGCGATCGGGATAATACCTTTCGGTAAATTCCAATTGGAACGTCGAAAAAGAACGCCCGGCACCATACTCGCGATGAAGTTCCTTCCAAGCGCCTTGGTGGTTGAAATCCTTTTTCAATACCTGATCCAGCAAATCAGCAGCTTTACGCCGTTTGCCTTTGCGGTATGCTTTCTTTGCCTGTTTGACGAGGTTATTTAAATTATCAGGCACAGGTGAATATTCCAATAACTTCAGATTGTCTCTATCATAACAACAGAATCAAGGAAACGCTTTTCAGAATAGAAAGGATCACTTAAAAACACTGTTGACGGCAACCGCAGATACGACCGCCCAGCCCAATGCCGGGTGATTTACTAAGAACGGTTATTCGATATATGTCCGTAAGGAACGCTGAAGGCGAGGTGTCCGCAGTCTACGCAGCGCTTGAGCCTCGATTTGGCGGACCCGTTCCCGAGTAACACCCATTTTTTGACCTACCTCATTGAGGGTGTGAATTTGCCCGTCAATTAGACCGTAGCGGAGCTGTAATATTCTCGCTTCACGGGGAGGCAATTGATCCAGCGCTTCATGGAGATGTTCTCGCAATAAATTTTGCACCGCGGATTCATCTGGCGCTGGTGCATCCGGGTCTTCAATGAAATCCCCCAACATATCGTCTTCTTCTTCTCCGATCGGCATCTGTAGGGAGAATGGACGCCGGGCAACTTGTATCATGTGTTCAACTTTCTTGATCGGCACATCCAAGATCTCTGCTAATTCATCCACCGAAGGATCACGGCTTAGTTCTTGTTTCAATTGGTGCTGGACACGCAGCATCTTCGAGATTTGATCACCCATATGTACAGGCACTCTAATCGTCCGCCCCTGGTCAGCGATGGCACGGGTGATAGCCTGGCGGATCCACCATGTAGCATAGGTGCTGAATTTATACCCGCGGCGGTGATCAAATTTCTTCGCTGCACGCATCAACCCGATATTACCTTCCTGGATAAGGTCCAAAAAGGGTACACCGCGACCCATATACTTCTTTGCGACACTGATCACTAAACGGGCATTGGCGATGATCAAGTGCTCGCGCGCCGCCCAACCATCCTCAATCAGTGTGCGCAATTCTTTTTGACGCCTTTGGCTGACGTTACCTTTGGCTAATTCGTCACGTGCAAAGCGGCCGCGTTCGATCCGTTCAGAAAGTTCCATCTCTTCTAGGGCAGTAAGTAATGGAACCCTTACAGCTTCCTTGATATACAATCCAATCGTATCGCTGGCATCAACGTTGGCCAAGTAATCCTCATCGCTTAATAAAACGCTCTGCGACTCATGATCCTCTTCTGGGCCTTTTTCTTCGATTTCGGGTTCCTCTGGCTCATCCAGGAATGGTATCCCGGCACTGAGAAGCATCGCAAATGCTTCCTCCAACTGATCGACATCGTTCTCTGCTTGTGGGAAGTGCGCGAGGATATCGTCAAGCGTGACATAACCTTTCTGCCGCCCAAGTTCAACCAAGCGCGCGATTGGAGCAATTATCTCGGCCTGCTCTTCAATTTGACTCAGCAAGCTCTCTTGTACACCTTGTCTCATCATTTATCGAGTTACACCATTATAGATTTTTGGGGATTTAACCTCGTAATATTATACCACAAATTGTCAAATTTGCATAACCATATGCTCATAATTGCACATTTGGCAATATTATTTGCATTTACTAATGATGATTACCAATTGTTGAAAACAATACATGATTGGCGATACCGGAGGCAGATTAGAGACTGTATTGGCAAGCATAAAAATATCACCCCGCTTGTCACCCGGGGTGATATAAATCTCTCGGAAGCGGTACCATCAGGTATGTATTGCGTTACCCTCAGCGGAGTGGGCAGCTTCCATCAGCGCCTCACTCAGGGTTGGATGGGCATGCACGTTCCGGGCAACTTCAGCCGGTGTGAGTTCCATCATCTGTGCAATGGTTAACTCGGGGAGCAGCTCAGTTACTTCAGGTCCGATCATATGGGCGCCTAAGATCTCGCCGTATTTGGCATCAGTCACTAATTTCACCCAGCCAGTCGATTCTCCTAAACCCAGCGCTTTGCCATTTGCTTGGAAAGGGAACCGCCCGATATTGACCTCATAACCACGTTTTTCTGCCTCAACAGCCGTAAGGCCGAACGATGCAATCTGCGGCGCGCAATAAGTGGCACGCGGCATCATCTCATAATCCAAGGTAAATGTCTCCACACCGGCGATGTTTTCCGCACAAACTATTCCCATCGCAGAGCCGACATGGGCCAGCATCAACTTGCCAGTGACATCTCCGATTGCCCAAATGCCAGGAATATTCGTCTCCATCCGTTCATCGATCTCAATTAATCCTTGCTCAGATACCGCTACACCGACGTCTTCAAGCCCCAACCCTTGACTGTTGGGGCTAAAACCGATAGCTACCAAAGCCTGGTCAGCGACCAGCCGCTGCTTCTCTCCATTATGAGAGACGGTGACATTTACTTTATTCGCCTTGACTTTAAGCGCCTCAACCCGATGATCGGTCAGGAATTGGATACCACGTTTCTTGAAAGCTTTTTCAAGCTCGAGACTGATATCTTCATCCTCAAGCGGGACCAAATGCGGCAGCATTTCAACGATAGTGACATCAACTCCATAGGAGTTCCAAACTGTAGCAAACTCCACCCCGACTGCCCCCGAGCCAATTATGACAACAGATTCCGGCGTATGTTCCTGCAGAATGGCTTCAAGGTACGATACGATATGCTTACCATCCAACACCCAACCAGCTGGGATGGTTGCGTGCGCACCGGTGGCAATGACAATATTCTTGGTCTTTAACTCGACGGATTCACCATCCGTTTGGGACACTGCAACCAGGTTTCGGGATAGTAATTTTGCCGTTCCCATGTGGATATCGATATTATTCTTGCGCATCAGAAAGCCAACGCCTTTGGTTAAGCGGTTGGATACCCGCCGGCTGCGTTTCACGGCTGAGCTGTAATCCAACTTGAGGTTGTCGAAAGAGAAGCCAAACTCCTTGCCACGCTCGCGCAATGTATGGGCGATTTCTGCGTTCTTCAACAAGGCTTTGGATGGTATGCAACCGACATTCAAGCATACTCCCCCCAACCACTCTTTCTCTACTATCGCAGTCTTCAATCCCAACTGGGTTGCTCGAATGGCACTAACATAGCCGCCCGGTCCGGCCCCGATTACGACGACATCATATTCACTCATTACAACTCCTTAGTATCGGAAACCAAACGAAATCATTAATTGGTTTTGGCTTATACTTCCCCACCAAGATTCTCCTCATGAAGTCTCTTGCCAACCTTGCAGGGATTCTACCACCTTGGCGAGGAAATAATCGCTCACCGCCCCATCGAGGACGCGGTGGTCGAAGGTCAAGCCGATATAAGCCATGGGACGAATCGCCAACGTATCCCCATTCTGCTTGTCACTGATTACAACTACCCGCTTCTGAAGCGCTCCAACCCCCAGGATCGCGCATTGGGGTTGGTTGATGATCGGCATGGCAAACAAAGAACCGGTGACACCGTGGTTCGTTATCGTAAAAGTACCCCCCTTGACTTCATCCGGCTGCAGGTTTTTCGCCCGTGCCCGCTCCGCCAGATCGTTCACAACGCGAGCAATGCCCAGCAGTGATAGCTGATCCCCACCCTTGATAACCGGCACAATGAGACCTTGCTCACCCAGCGAGGTCGCCATACCGATATTGATCTGCTGATGGATGATAATACCCGTATCGCTCCAAGACGAATTCACAATCGGATACGCCTTCAATGCCGTAACAACCGCGCTGACGAAATAGGCTGTAAATGTTAACCTGACTCCGTTCTTGGAATACGCGTCTTTATGTTTCTGCCGGTGGGCAATGACACGACTGAGGTCGACCTCGGTAATTGCTGTGGCGTGGGGTGAAGTGCGTTTGCTGGAGACCATATGCTCGGCAATGGAACGCCTAACTGGTGTCAACGGTATGATCTCGTCCGCAGCTGTCTCTTCTGTTTCATCGCTGGTGGAGTTCCTTCCGCGAGAGGTGATCATTGGGCGTAGCGCTTGTGATATTGGCGTTTTGAAATCGCCAGTCGCCCCGCTAGTTTCCGTACCGACTGAATGATCTTCAACATAGGCAAGGACATCTTTCTTTGTGATCCGTCCAGCCTTACCCGTGCCAGGCACCTGGTAAAGGTCAACATTGTGGTGGTCGGCAATGCGGGCAACGAGCGGTGAAATAAAGCCCAGTTCGCGATCATAGTTTGCCGCGGCTGGGAGTCCAGAGTGAGCTTCTATAGGGGAAGGCGCAGGTGTACTGACCTCTACTTTTGGTGGAGCATCCGCGCTTGCCTCAGGGACGGCCTCGCCCGCTTCGCCAATCCAGGCCAGGACTTCTCCGACATGCACGATCTTCCCCTCCGGCACCAGGATCTCCAACAGGATGCCGGGCTGCGGGCTGGGAATCTCCGTATCCACTTTATCAGTATTGATCTCCAACAGGGGTTCGTATTCCTGGATAGAATCTCCTTTACCCTTCAGCCACCTGGTCAACGTTCCTTCAAGAACTCCCTCCCCTAGCTGCGGCATGACTACTTGAGTTGGCATACATCCTCCTCACACAGATCAACCTAATCCCTAAAACAGCGGGTAGGTGGTTGGATCTACCTCGTGCATCATTTCATATACTACTGTAATCACCTGCTCAACATTAGGTTTGGACCAGTAGTCTCCATCCGAACCAAAGGCCGGGCGATGGGATTTACCCGATAAGGTGCGCGGGGGAGAATCCAGCCAAATATAACCATCTTGACCTTCCAATACTTGCTGGAACATATAAGCCGTGGTTCCTCCAGGCACATCCTCATCAGCAAAGAGGATACGGTTGGTTTTTTTAAGCGAATCTAAGATCACTCCAGGTCGATCAAAGGGCAGTAGAGACTGCACATCAATGACTTCCAGGTCAATCCCCACCTGGGCAAGCCGTTCTCCTGCCTCCAATGCTATCCGGCAGCAAGTACCATAGGTCACCAAAGTCAGATCGGCCCCCTTACGGAGCACCTCAGGGACACCAAGCGGGATGCTGAAATCGCCAATGTTCTCCGGGCGCCGTTCGCGCAACCGGTAGCCGCTAAGCACCTCAACGACAACTGCAGGGTCATCACCCTGTAAGAGGGTGTTGTAGAAACCAATCGCTTGAGTCATATTACGCGGCACGAGGACATGCATGCCCCGCACGAGGTTGATAAGCCCCGCCAGCAGTGATCCGGAATGCCAGACGCCTTCCAGGCGATGACCGCGCGTTCGGACGATGACCGGCGCCATCTGACCACCTTTCGTCCGCCAGCGCACAGTCGCCAGATCATCCGCCATAATCTGCAGGGCATACAGCAGATAATCCAGGTACTGGATCTCTGCAATCGGGCGCAGACCGCGCATCGCCATACCAATTGCTTGGCCGATGATGGTGTTCTCACGGATGCCGGTATCTGAAACTCGTAAAACACCATATTTGTCCTGCAGACCGCGGAAACCTTGGTTGACATCCCCAAGCTGACCGACATCCTCGCCAAAAGCTATTACGCGTGGGTCGCGCGCCAGGATGGTGTCAAAGAATGCATTCAGGATCTCAAATCCGAATATCAGCGGGGCATCTTCGTTATATTTGGGTGGAATCCCTGGTATATTGAGCGGCGAGGCCGGTGACTCGGAATACAGATGCGAGCTGTAGCGATCCAAGTTAACCTTCTCCTGCTCCGCACGCCAATCACGGATGGCTTGTTTGGCTGGAAGGTCTTGGTGGCGGGTGACCATCAATGCCTGCTGCACAGCAGACATCAGGTCACGACGCAGCGGCTGCGGGCTGCTGAGCAAATCGGCCTGGATTTTGGTGAGCCGATCAGTAGGTGCAGAATTTGCAATCAGCTGGTCGAACAAGGAAACCAGCTGTGCACGCTCATCCAGAATGGGATCTAAGCAAGCCTGCCAAGCACCCTTACGGATCTCCTCAACCTGCTGTCGCTCCTCGTCCTCAAGTTCTTCTAGTTCTGCAGATGTGATCAAACCCTTTGCAAGGATCCATTCTCTGAACTTCGTTAATCCATCATGCTCTGCTTCCCATCTCAGGCGGGCTTTGGATTTGTAGCGTTCGTGGGAACCCGAGGTAGAATGCCCTTGCGGCTGTGTCAACTCGGTGACATGGATAATGGCCGGGATATGATCACGACGGGCAGTTTCCTCTGCCTGCTGGTACACATCGATTAGAGTTAGATATTCCCATCCTTTAACCGTGTAGAGATCATAGCCATCTGTAGAATCCGGATCGCGCTGGAAACCGCGCAGCAGTTGGGAGAGGTCACCCTTAACCATTTGGTGCTCATTTGGAACTGAAATCCCGTACCCATCGTCATAAATCGTGATAATAGCTGGACTGTGCAGCACTCCAATCGCATTGACCGCTTCCCAAAACATACCTTCGGAAGTAGAAGCGTTGCCAATTGTCCCGAATGCGATCTCATTCCCCCGCTGGGAAAATCCGGTTAGCTCCTGAAGCTCGGGTAATTCACGGTACAACCGCGAGGCATAGGCCAGACCAACTAAACGCGGCATCTGTGAGGCAGTCGGGGAGATATCCGCCGAGGAGTTGTGGATCGCTAGTAAATCCTTCCATTCTCCATCTGGCGTGTGGCTGCGGGTACCAAAATGGGCATTCATCGCCCGGCCGGCTGTAGCTGGCTCTGCCTCGACATCCGCATGGGCGTAGAGCTGGGCGAACATTTGCTGGATGGTCAATTCCCCCAAGGCGAGCATCAAAGTCTGATCGCGGTAGTACCCGGACCGGAAATCGCCCGGGTGGAACACCTTTGCCATTGCCAGCTGGGGGACCTCCTTGCCATCCCCGAAAATGCCAAATTTAGCCTTGCCGCTCATCACCTCTCGGCGGCCGATTAAGCTCGCCTGGCGGCTGCAATAAGCCAGCCGGTAATCTTCTATTATCTCTGCTGTATCAATGGAATAATCCGGAAAATCGATCTGCGTGTTCGGCTCCCCATCCACCATCGGTATGGCTACCTCCTTTGTCATTCAAGCCACCCAACTCTTCCCCCCTCCTAATTATTTTTGTAGTTTATATTATATATCGTTTGTGGACTTATATTGTAATAATTGTGGAATTTCTAAGATTGTTATAATTATTGCCCATGACACCCAATTTTCAAGGAACCGAGTATCACTACAAACCAGTGGAACAATACTAACAAAAATCCCTGGAAAATCCAGGGGGTGTTGAGAATTACATAATAAATCTACTATTCGTGCTTGGTATAAGCCAATTGCCGCAAATCGTGCCATGCAATTAGCTTAGGTTGTATATGTGTACATCCTGGGTGAACTTAAGGATTTATATATTTATTGACAGTGCACACAGCACTGTAATCAATAACAAGATACCCAAAAGCAACGGGTATGCCCGGATATTGAAATTGTCACCCATAGTGTCTCTCCAGCTCGTTCAAACCCTGAGTAGGGTTGGATTATCAAGTGTTAATTCCTGATAAGCAATTCTAACATTATTTAAGCATGACACCAGATTTACATCCAATCTCCTAAGATTGAACATGGACAAGCGCTTAGCCCGTTATACCAAAAACCCCGTGTCGCAACACGAGGTGGTCGGTTAGGTGTGGTGGGCGCGGGGGGACTCGAACCTGCGACCTCTTCTGTGTAAGAGAGGTCACATGATTGTCCACAGCGTACTACAGTCTACATTTAGTGGCATGTTCTGTCTAAATTGAAGTGCTGATTGTCTATGTAGTCCATTATTTCCATGCTGTGGTGCAGTATTTGCACCCAAACTGCACCCAGGATGAAGAAGTTAAAGCGATCTGCTGCCACCAATGAAGCTGTCTGGAAAGATAAACCCGCGGTTACCTAGGGCGTGGTGTTTAATTTCAACGCGGACGCAGCTCCTGGACCGGGGAAAACAGTGCAAGCTTTAGCCTAGTAGTGCCGTTGGCGGCTGTGTGGAAGCTCTTACGCAACGCCGCAATTGTGCACCTCATTACCCACTAATCAGAGTGGTCTACTGTATTCTGGGCGCAATATTTCCTCCTGGATTGCACGCAAAAGCACGATGGAATGGCGGTTCACAGGCCCTTATTTAGCTGTAGCTCGCAGCAACTTTTAAGATACAGATATGAAACCATCATTGACACAGTTTTTGTATGTGCTATAATTCTTTCGTAATTTTCGGTTTTTAGATTTGAATATCTCAATTATCATTATTCTGAAGACACACCCTTGAGGTACCGCCTTGCTCACCATTCACAAAATTGACACTCAGTCCAAGACTGACGTGAACCAGTTTGTCGACCTGCCCTATCGACTATATGCTGGACATCAACAATGGGTGCCACCGCCCAAAGTGGATGCTAGAATGTTTCTAAACAGGGAAAAACATCCCTTTTACGAGCATTCCACGGCTGATTTTTTTATCGCTAAGCAGGATAACTGTGTTGTTGGGCGTATTGCCGCGTTGGAGAACCGTCGTTTCAACGATTACCGTGGAACAAAACAAGCCCAGTTCTATCTCTTTGAATGCGAGGATGATCAGGAGGTTGCTAACGCCCTCTTTACCCGCGTATTTGAGTGGGCAGAGAGAAGAGGTCTAGACACGGTGGTCGGGCCTAAGGGTTTCAGCCCGTTTGACGGTTACGGCATCCAGGTGGAGGGATTCGAGCACCGCCAGATGATGACTATGATGAATTACAACTATGAGTATTACCCGCGTCTGGTTAGAAACCTGGGTTTTGAAAAGAAAGTGGATTTTGTCTCCTGCTACATTAGTCCTCCGGATTATCGACTGCCTGACCGAGTGTATCGTATTATTGAACGGGTAGAGCAGCGCGGCAACCTACGAGTACTGCCATTACGGAATAAACGCGATTTACGTGCCTGGGCACCGAGTATCGGAGCTGCTTACAATAAAGCTTTTGTAAACAACTGGGAGTATTATCCGCTAACCGAGCGAGAGATTGACTTTGTGTTGGAAACTATAATGCTGGTAGCTAACCCCCGCCTGCTTAAGCTGATCCTGCACGAGAGTGAAGTTGTCGGTTTTTTATTTGCTTTCCCGGACATTTCGGCTGCCTTGCAGCGCGCTAAAGGTCGTCTTTTGCCATTTGGGATCTTCGACATGTTGCTGGAGATGCGCCGCACAAAGTGGGTCTCCTTGAACGGGGTGGGTATATTGACCAAGTTCCAGGGACAGGGTGGGAACGCGTTGCTGTACTCTGAGATAGAAAAAACCTTACAGGATTTCGAGTTTACGCATGCTGACATCACCCAAGTGGCTGAGAGCGCGACACAGATGCGCAATGATCTTGAAAACCTGGGCGCTCGACCTTATAAAAACCATCGTGTATATGCACGCAAGGTATAATAGTGGAGGCATAGGAGCGCTTTACAGAAATTGATATGACCAAAAAATTAACCCGCCGCCAGCAACAGTTTCTATCCCAGTTTTTGGATTTCTACCACGAGGTAGAACAACCAATCCATTACCCTGAGTTAGCTGAACGGTTAGGCATCGGCAAAATAACAGCGTATGAAATGCTGCGACTCTTGGAGGAACGCGGACTGGTGGAGGCAGAATACCACCTGCCACCCGGGAGCCGAGGACCAGGGCGTTCTTCTGTGCTCTTTATTCCAACCTTGAAAGCCAGTCAAATACTCTTAGAACTGAGCGGAGGAACCTCCGAAGACGAAGATTGGGATGAAGTAAAAGAGCGCATTTTACAACAACTGCGCGAGGGTCAGGCTGCTGGTTATGAGAGCCTGCTCTCGGATTTATTAGTCCGGATACCAGACCAAAGCTCACCGCTTATCTATTCAACTGAGATGATCACAGCTGTCCTGCTTGCGGTGGATTCAATGAGGGGTGCAGCAGAAGCCAGCGAGGTAACTAAGCGACTGCAACGGATTGGCCTTCCCGGCGAGATCGGTTTGAGCGCAATAGGTGGGGTCAGTGCTACATTATATATGGTGGAACGTGCCAACCGGCGTGCTTCTACTTTTCTCCTTGGACAAAGCGGAAAGTTCCAGACCATGCTATCCCGGCTCAGCGAGGATAATCGCCGCTATTTAAGCGCTTTTGCCCGGGAAGTCGCAAAGATAGTCAATAGATAGTTTTTTTGGCTAATTCTTTCGTTTTATTCAAAAGGATATATTTGTGTTAGGTCCTCCAAGGATAAGAAAGACTCAGGTTTGGCTGGGTAAATTATTTTTAAAGATGATGGGCTGGAAAGTGGAAGGTGGCGCACCAAACCTGCCCAAGTTTGTCGCGGTATTCGCACCGCATACGTCCGTTTGGGATCTACCGATAATGCTATCGGTTACATACGCCCTGGGCATCGAATGTAAATGGCTTGGCAAGAAAGAGATATTCCATTGGCCGGTTGGAGAACTACTTAAATGGTTTGGTGGGATCCATGTAGATCGTGTTGTACACCAAAACATGGTATGGCAGATGGTACGGAAAATGAATGAACACGAGCAGTACATCATTGGCATTTCACCGGAGGGGACTCGTAACAAATCTGGTCATTGGAAAACAGGGTTTTATTACATTGCCCACGAGGCGCGAGTGCCGATTATGCTAGCTTATTTGGATTATGGCCACAAGGCAGGTGGCTTTGGGCCGGTGATAGAAACCACCGGTGACGTCGAATCAGATATTGAAAGCATCCGTAAGTTTTATCATAGTATCACTCCTAAGTACCCGAATAAGGTTGGGATGATTACTGTCAAGCCCAGAGTGAATACCTGAAATGCTAAGACAACACATATCTAAACGATTAACGTTAGTATTTGGAAGACCTATAGTAAATCGGGTTTTTTTTGTAAGAAATATTCGTTTTATTCAAGTATCAGGAGGTTAGAAATGGCAAGCATCGCTATTGTTACAGACAGTTCCGCCTATTTGCTCCCTGAATTTACTTCGTATCACAATATTCAGGTTATACCGCTCAAAGTTCATTGGGGGGAGGAGACTTTTAGAGATGGTATAGACATCACACCAACCGATTTCTATACGCGCTTAGAGAAGACTGAAGTTATTCCCACTACTTCTCAACCTTCCCCAAAGGACTTCTTCAAGGTGTTCGAAGAACTCGCACCGCAATGTGATGGAATCATTGTCCCCTTGATCTCATCTGGAATCAGCGGCACGGTGGACTCAGCCCGGTATGCCGCGGCTCAGTTCTCTGCCGTACCGGTTAGGATAGTGGATTCGCACTTAACCGCCGCGGGCCTGGCGCTGGTAGTGATGTCCGCTGCCAAGGCGGTTGAGGACAGTAAAAGCCTGGCGGAGGTTTACAAGATCACCGAGGACATAGCTCGTCAAACACAACTATTCTTTATGGTAGACACGCTGAAATATCTGCATCGAGGCGGACGTATAGGCGGCGCATCTCGCTTCCTTGGTTCCGTACTGAACATTAAACCGATCCTCTATCTGGATGAGCAAGGCCAGATCGAAGCCCTCGAGCGAGTACGGACGACCCACAAGGCGATGGAAAGACTGGTGCAATTGGCTGCTGAGAAAGCTGACGGGAAACCTGCAAATGTTGCCATCCTCCATGCTAACTCATACGACCTCGCAGTGGAACTCCAGCAACAAATCGTAAATGATATTGAGTGTCTGCAATCGGAAATTTATGAACTCAGCCCCGTCATTGGTACTCACGTCGGGCCAGGCGCAATTGGAGTAGCCCTCTACCCAGAAGCGGGATGAAATTACTCTTCTAACAGTGATGGATATTTTAACAAGATTCAAGGGAGAACCCATTGAATGATTACTGCCCCTTTTTAGAAAATGACACTCTAAAGGATGGCCCGCGCTGCGCCGCTGGCGTCAATTTTGTAAACGTCGGACCAAATCGTGCTCTGTGCCAGACTTGCCCACTTTCAAAACTAGTTGATCTACCTTTATGCCCGAATGTCGAAGTCTATACATCTCTTCGCAACTCGCCAGATGGAGAGTTTATAGATGTGGAATTTGCATGTTTTGCGGTTGATGTACATCCGGATGAACGCTGTCAGGGTTGCCCGGACCGCTCGCTCTCACCTTAATACTTCCCTAAGAGGGACAATCATCTCACCGCACAGAATAAAACGTGAATTTACCTCCTTTCAGTGCCCTGTTATATAGGAATATTCTTGTCTATTGTTGGGGTATTGCTTTCGCTTTGTACCTGGTATGGAAGATAAGAAATGACAGGAGATAATTGCCGGATGTTATTCAAGGAGAAACCTCATTGACTATAAACCAGGCGAGGCATATTGTGCCACTACACCTGGCGATTATTATGGATGGTAACGGCCGCTGGGCGCGAGCGCGCGGTCTGCCTCGTACTGCCGGGCATCAAGAAGGTGTTCAGGCCGTTCGTCGAATAGTTGAGGCTTGTGGTGAAATGGGTATCCGTTTCCTGACTTTGTTCACGTTCTCTACCGAAAACTGGCAGCGCCCGCCGGTAGAGGTTTCCTTTCTGATGCGACTTGCCGAGGTATATGCCCTTCGTGAACTATCTGAGCTGCAGCGAAATGGTGTCCGCTTACAGCATATGGGCAGGCGAGAAGGCTTGCCTCAATCCTTATTACGCGCCCTGGACGAAGTTTCACGGCAAACGCAAGATAATGACCGCCTTATCCTTAACCTGGCTCTCAACTATGGTGGGCGAGCCGAAATCGTGGATACCGCCAAGAAGCTTATCACTGCACATCAACGAAATGTACTCAATGCTGAGAAATTAGATGAACACACTTTCGCCAGTAATTTATATTGCCCGGACACTCCCGATGCTGATTTAATCATTCGTACTGGAGGTGAAATGCGGCTTAGCAACTTCCTCCTCTGGCGCGCAGTTGGAGCAGTATTCTGGAGTACTGAGACCTTATGGCCAGATTTTCAACCCCATCATTTAATGGATGCTCTAAAAGTCTACCAAGAATTTATTAACAATAAGGAAAGCGTATATGTCTCCTAAACTTGAACTCGGCCTTGCCCTGAGCGGTGGCGGAGCGCGTGGTCTGGCCCACATTGGAGTACTCAAAACGTTGGAAGCATCTGGTTTCCGTCCAAATTACATGGCTGGTACCAGCATGGGTGGTGTGATCGCCGCCGGGTACGCCGCTGGTCTTAACCCAGATGAACTAGAACAAATTGCCCTGGAGATTGTACCCAGAAGTATGACTCTTATTTGCGGAGATCCCTAAAGATGTCTTATAACATCGTAGCCCAGCAGCTTACTAAGCAATATCGCAGCCAGAAAGAAAATCATCCAGCAGTCCAAGACCTCAATCTCGCCATCCAGCCGGGGGAGCTTTACGGGCTTGTTGGACCGGACGGCGCTGGAAAGTCCACCACCATTCGTATCCTAGCTACGGTCATGCTCGCAACCTCAGGAGACGCTCGAATTGGTGGCTATGACGTTACACACCAGGCTGAAAAAGCACGCCCATTGATCGGATACATGCCGCAAATCTTCAGCCTTTATCCAGATTTGACCGTCATAGAAAATCTGAACTTTTACGCAGACATTAACGGTGTTCCAAAAGAACGACGAGAATCTCAGGGAGCAAATATTGACGCTCAAACAGTTCTGCAACGGTCATTGGCTGTCGACTACTGAGACAACTTAATACAAACAAAGCTTCCAGCGAAACAAATGGAGGTGTCATTACTCCCGTTTATCAATTTGTTTGTTCCATGAGGGCGGTTTTGAGAATATTTACTAACAGATCATATTTAGTCTTCAACTATATATGCAACACCAATTGTACCTGGACCAACATGAGTGCCAATGGCAGGACTTATTTCCGTCTGAAGTAATACGGTTGGTTTGAAGCGAGCTTGGAGAATTTCCCCAAGTTCTTTAGCTGCTTCGGGTGCCAAAGCATTGACAGTGGCCATGCGGACGGTTTTCTTATTTTTTATCTCTTCTTCAATCACATTCAGCATTTGTTCAACTGCTTTCTTTTTTGTCCTCACAGATGCCAATGGTTCGATGCGCCCATCTTCAAGATGCAATAAGGGTTTTATTGACAGCATTGACCCCATAAGTCGTTGAGCCCCACCAATGCGACCTCCTTTGTGCAAATATTCCAGGGTGTCTACAACAAATATCATCCTCGATTTCGAGACAAGATCCCGAGCTAGTTGTGCCACGTCTTCAGCACTCTTTCCTTGTTCAACAGCTCTGGCCGCAGCTAAAACAATCCATCCTAACCCCATTGAGGTTGACAGTGAATCTACAATTTCAATTTGGATGTTATCAAGCAATTCTACTGCTGAACGAGCAGAGTCCAAAGTGCCACTCAGATGATCTGAAATGAGAATGGCTACAATGCTATCAACTTCCTCGCTGACCTTCTTCAGGAAGTCCGCAAATGCTCCAGCAGATGGTTGAGAGGTTGTGGGGATTTCCGAGGTAGATTGAAGGCGCTTGTAAAATTGCTCGGGTGTAATATCAACGCCATCCAACAGGGACTCACCTTCCCAATCCAATGTCAGGGGTATGACATGGATATTATATTTATTGATCAAATCTTCCGGGATGTAAGCAGTGCTGTCTACTACAATTGCGACATTTGACATTTGTGGTCTCCTCTTGCAGATATATTATTGAACCTATATTATTAAGTGTCTCATCATCTGGGCATAAGTAAGGAAACACCCAAAAAAATCCAACCTTAGAACCAATGATGCTGATAAGGTTAGACATTTTCTAATACACCACCAACTTCTAGCCCACCATACTTTCTGTAAAGTAAACTCCTTAATTTTCTAGTGCTATGTAGGAGCCTTCTGTTAATGTATTTTCTGTCTTCTGTCATACTGATTGTTTTTCTCGCTTTTTTCCAAAATTCTGCTTCTTTTCTAACATGCTTTTTGATATCTTCAACATAGAAGTGCAAATCAGCAATAGCGAAACCCAGATCTAATGTTACCTTAATAATATGTAATACTTGCAGATCATCTTCATCAAACATTCTAACTGTGCTGGCTCCTTCTGAGCTGGGCAAGAATCCTAATCTTTCAACTTCATTGAGTTGTTCTATTGTTACCCCTGTTTCTTGGGCAGCCTGGTTACGCTCAATTGGTTGAAAGCCAGGATTGTAATCTTCTGGACGAAATACTTCATCAAATAATTGGAGATCGTAGGTTGGGTCTTGGTCGAGTCTGAGAATGATGTGTTTAACCACGGGGAGGGGAAGATATCTCTTTTGACGGAGTTCAACAATTATTTTCATTCGTTCAATGTCCTGCTCTGAGTATTTCCGATGACCACCCCGCGATCTTGCCGGGGTTAATAGTTCTTCTTTTTCCCAGAAACGAATCATGCTTTTTGTTAAATTTTGGTATTCCCCTTTGAGCTTTTCCACCACTTCACCAATACTCAACCATTTTTCCTGTGCATTGATCATAGAGTGATCCTTTGTTGTTACTTTGATATCTTCAACTTAACTTTAACTTTATTTTCAATTATAATATAAAAATTCTGTTGTCGAGGAAAATAATGAGGGTTCGTTACCTTGGTCATTCGTGCATTGAAATTATCGGAAGGCACCACATCTTAATTGATCCTGATTTCACTCGTGACCCCGAACCAGGTGTAGAGTTCATCTGTGTCACTCATGCTCACAAAGATCACATCGGTCGGGTGGCAGAAATTCCAACAGGAGCGATCGTCGCATCCCAAGATGTATGTGAAATCGCGGGTGAGATGGGCGTAAATCGCGAACGTCTATTGCCGGTGACACCTGGAGAGCAGATCGCCAACATCCAGATATTGCCTGGCTATAGTATGGTTAATGATCCACGCTACACATTTTTCTACATACTTTTCCGCTGGCGCTTTCCGGACGCTGGTGGAACGCCGCTCTCCTTTCTCATTAAGGACGAGGCGACTTTGTTACATATCGGCGATGCACACAACGCCTCCCTCCATGTCCAACCAGATATCTTATGCTTACCCTGGAGAAAATCGCCCGTACAGCCAAAGCGCTATAAAGATAACTTGGTTAAAATGGGAAAACAATTCGCCGCACCATACATCCTGCCTATCCATCACGATTTGCCCTATGCCAGGACAGACCCCAGTGAGATTGACGAGCGATTAAATGCAGTAATCTTACATGGTTCAGATTGGTATCAATTCCGTAAGAACCGGTTGTTTTAGAAAGTTGCGCCGGGGAATTCTGGTGGAATGGAATACTGATAAGGTAATCGATTTGCAGCCTGCTTTTGGTAGCACATTATTACTAAAAATTTTAACCTTGCTTATTACATGGAACTTTGAATAGAAGTGCTTCACTGGCAACATCTTTACTTGACCAAGCTCACGAGTTGCTAACTTGAAAGAAATATCAAATGATTCTCTCTGCTGAAGAGATCTTAATCCTTGGCATCTTAAGCCAAGCACCTCTTGGAGGTATGCAAGAACTGACGGAATTTATGCGATTCGATGAGGATCTACCGTGGACTGATCTTGAAGCAGATAGAGCTTATCGTTCCATGAGATACTTGATCCAAAATGGATTCGTAGTATGGAAACGCGATATTGATGGAAGGGGACGAATCTATTACATAACTGAGGTAGGACTAGAGTCCCTCGCTCAAAATATTCGCAGATTTTCGATTATGAATGAAGAAGTACATCAGGATTTGGAGAGTGTGCTGGCGAGAATCCTGGAAGCTTGTACGAAGAGGGCTTGAAGTTTTGACCTAACCCCCGAATCCCCCTTCCGGGAAGTGAACTTCCTCAGGGAAGGGGGATTCGGATGAACTAGGTTATTCCTTTCCCCCACGATTACGATTTAAGGATTATGGGTTTGTGCTCCATCTTCACCGATCAGGTCATTGTTCCAACTCGAGGCGTCTTCGAAAACCGTAGTCCCTGGAGTTTCATCGAAATGCCACAAGGCGCGGGTGTCAGGGTCCGTTGTAAAGGATTCTGTCGGCACGGTATAGGTAGAACCGCTGTAGCGTACAATAGAGGATAGCCGCATCTCTTCCAGGTAACCATAGAGACCCGAATTGCCCACTAAAAGCTGTCTGAATGAATTGGGTATCCCGGGTGTCCAATCCGGGTGCGGGTCCTCGTCGTGACTATTAGCCACCCTATCTCCATCGAGGAAGATAGCCATCAGGTCTTCACTTTCTGTGTATTCGTTATCGAATACCGCAGCTACATGATGCCACCCCGTAAAGATATCCAGTTCAACTCCCAGTCTAATCTCGCCCCCACCAAATGCAATCAGTTCGAAAAATATCCAATCCGGTGTGTCTCTGTCGAAGTCGATGTAAACCGTATAGCTGTCCTGTTTACGGGCAATTACTTCGACGCGGGTATCGTCATTATTTAAATCCGGTACGTAAAAGAAGGCTTCGATGGTGAAATCATCGTTTTCCCCGACACCCAGATCAAGAGAATCGTTGTCAGGTACATAAGCATAACCAGTATCCTTCGGCATATATAAGACTGTCTCATAAAGAGATTGTGTATTATCATCAGAATACCAATCAGCATACATCGGTAATCTACCGCCCGCACCACAACCATCGACACCCCAACCATAATCGGCTACCAAAGTTGTGGTAAAAGGGAAGCTCCCTTTAATACTCAAAAAGTTTATGGTACCAGATTCCTCCATTAATATCGAAAATTCATTATCTGATATTGCGATCTCAGCAGGGGGAACCAAATCACCTGGTACATTAATTTCCCCGCATATGACAGTGTCAAACGACCCGTTGAGATCCATAATCCGGCTGCTATCCTCACTGACGGTGAACGTACCATCAAAAGCGCCGCTGCCTTCCCACTGCCCCGGTTTCGCATTATTGGTCGATTCAACACGGATGACCATTGACAAGACTAATTTCCCCAATGGTGGTGGCTCAGTTGTGGGTGTTGGCTCTGGTGTC
>Ga0209013_10001799_pt1 | contig 19764 bp, 16 predicted proteins | sample Cruoilmetagenom2_FD_187291 | JGI IMG/M metagenome (GOLD analysis project Ga0209013, IMG submission 187291) | Oil polluted marine microbial communities from Coal Oil Point, Santa Barbara, California, USA - Sample 2 (SPAdes) (version 2) | ecosystem: Environmental > Aquatic > Marine > Oil seeps ...
GTGACACTGGCGGCCCGTATCCAGCGAGTTCCCGTCGTAATCTATCTGCCGGATATCGTACCAGGAATGGCTATCCGGCTGTTGAGCCATTTTTCGGAAAGGGTGGCTGTTACCAGTGAGGAATCTTACCAACACTTCCGCCGGGACAAGGTCGTAGTGACGGGTTACCCCGTACGAACCGAGATCTACACCCTAGACAAGAACCAGGCGCGGCAAGCTCTCCGCCTAAAGCCAGGAGAAAAGACCGTCCTCGTGTTTGGCGGCAGCCGAGGCGCTCGCAGCATCAATCAGGCTCTGGTAGCAGGGTTACGGGAGTTGTTGCCCAAGTGCCAAGTCCTGCATGTGAGCGGGCGGCTGGATGCCGAGTGGGTGGCCGGAGCAGCCCGGAGTCTACCGGAGGCGCTGAAACCGCGCTATCACTACTATGATTTCTTGCACGAGATGCCGCAGGCTCTGGTGTCTGCTGACCTGGCCGTCGCTCGTTCGGGTGCAGCTACCATGGGCGAGTTCCCAGCAGCCGGTTTGCCAGCCGTGCTGGTACCCTATCCTTATTCCGGACAGCATCAGGAGCCGAACGCAAGGTACATGGCTCGGAATGGCGCGGCAGAAGTGATAGCCGATGCTCAGTTGGCTCAGAAACTGGTTCCCACAATTCTGCGGCTTGTTGACAACGACCAGTCTCTGGCAGAAATGCGAGAATCAGCCCAGGCTATGGCCCGGCCAGACGCGGCAGAAGCGATTGCCGAGGAGCTGTGGTTGGCGGCCCGCCGTCATTCGGTGGGCCAGGCAGGAGCAGGCTCATGATCCCTGTAGAGTTCTATTGGGGAACGCTCATCTTTACATTTGGAGTCATTGGCGCCGTGCGTGGTGTGGCGAAAGAGCTTGGAAGTGGTGCTGTCCTGGCCCTCACGCTGTTTGCCTTGTGGTTCGGCTGGGATCAAGCTGGCGATATCCTCGTTGACCTGGTACGGCTAGGCCCATTTGAGAAGCTCACGGCGGCCCAGATAGAGGCCCTTTACTACACTATCGCCATTATGATCGTTGCCTTTATCGCCTACGAGGGCATCGTGCTGCGATTCCCGCTCAAGTTGAAGGGCATTTTGAACAACGCTTTCGGATACATGATCGGGCTGCTCAACGGCTACCTCGTCGTGGGTACCATTTGGGATGCCGCGGACCATGCCAAGTACTACTGGCCCGCTATCAAGATCGTAGTGCCTCCTTTTTCAGACCTGAACAACGCCATCATCCAGTATCTACCCATATCACTCATGAGTGAATTCAGTCCATTTCCCATGCTACTTCTGGGAATGCTTTTACTCCTGGCCATCATATTCAAGTAGGCAAGCAATGACACCGTTGCTGCAACCAGGCAAAAGAATACATCTCGTGGGCATTGGCGGCATCGGGCTGTCTGCCATTGCCCGGGTGCTCCATGGTTTGGGCTTTCCAGTTTCGGGCTCTGACCAGCAACTGACAGACCTAACCCAGGAATTGATCAAAGAGGGAATCCCGGTGCGCGCGGGGCACCGGGCAGATGGCGTCGCCAGCGCGGATTTGGTCATCGTCTCGTCAGCAGTGCCAGACAACAACGCTGAGATAGTCGAGGCCAGGCGGCGGGGGATCCCGGTGGTCAAGCGCGAGCAGATCTTGGGCGAATTGACAGACAAGAAAATCACAATCGCCGTGGCTGGCGCCCACGGAAAAACCACAACCAGCGCCATGATCGCCTGGATCTTGGTTCAGGCCGGACTGGATCCAACCTACATCGTAGGGGGCGTGCTGCAGAACCTGGGAACCAATGCTCGGGCCGGAACAGGGCCACACTTTGTAATTGAGGCTGACGAGTATGACCGCGCCTTCCTGGGGATACGGCCCAATGTGGCGGTGGTCACCGTGTTGGAACATGACCATCCTGATTGTTATCCGACATTTGAAGAGATGAGAGCGGCATTCAAGGAATTTGCGGACGGCATCGCCGCGGGAGGTCTTCTCATAGTCTGCGGTGACGATGCTGAAGCACGGCGATTGGGAGAATCCTTCAGTGGCCGCGAGCGTCGAGTGGAGCGCTATGGACTCGACCGGCGCTGGGACTGGTGGGCAGACGGCGCGAACCTCGGAAATCATGCCATCTTTGAGATTGGACACAAGGCCGGTGGAAAGAATGGCAAAAGACTCGGAACGTGCGCCCTCCAGGTACCGGGCCGCCACAATGTGCTGAACGCACTGGCAGCCCTTGCTGCCAGCAACGAGGCTGGTGTAGATTTCGACACCGCAGCAGCAGCACTGACTCGATTCCAGGGTACGGCGCGCCGGTTCGAACTTAAGGGCCAAGTTGATGGGGTCACGGTAGTCGATGACTATGCCCACCACCCCACAGAGATCCGGGCAACGCTGGCAGCGACGCAACTCAAGTACCCGGGCCGGCCCATCTGGGCGGTGTTCCAGCCACACACCTACAGCCGCACAGCAACCTTACTGGACGACTTTGCCACTGCTTTTGGCGATGCAGACCACGTGATCGTAACAGGCATTTATCCCGCGAGGGAACAGAATTATCTGGGCATATCTGGTGACGATCTGGTTGCCCACATGGATCATCCGGATGCTAGATACGCAGAGACGCTAGGATTGGCTGTTTCGATGCTGACGGCCAAGATCGAGCCTGGCGATGTAGTCATTACCTTGGGAGCCGGGGATGGCTACCTGATCGGGGAAAGGGTCCTGGAGAGCATCAGGACCGGCGGCAAAAAGAACAACGTGGGCCGGGAGGCCGTGGAGCAGCCGCCCTGGGGAGAGCCATCGGCATGGGCATAGATAGGCTGTGTCAAGCGTTTTCGGGCAAAAATGAGGGCCGCCAGTGGGTCATGAGTAGACAGGCGGGCCGGTGTGCGCTTCCAGCAAGCGCCCGGGGCGGAGACTTGGCAGCAAGGCAGCAGCAACCTGGCGTCGACCACTTGGTCACGGGCTTGGAGAAGGCATTGGGTGAGGAGGCGGTTCAGGAGAGAGCGCCCCTGGCCCGCTATACCGCCCTTCGCATTGGAGGCCCGGCTGACCTGCTCGTTACAGCCGACGATGCTGAGGCGCTGCGTCAGTCTGTGATGCTTGCTGGGGAGCATGGCGTGCCCTGTCGCGTGCTGGGTGGCGGGTCGAACGTACTAGTGAGTGACCGAGGGGTGCGAGGCCTGGTTATCCTCAATCGTACCCGGGCGATCGATTTCTCTCCCGGAGGGGTCAAGGCCGAGAGCGGTGCCTCATTCTCCACTTTGGCGCAGCGCTGCATCGCACTAGGGCTCGGCGGGCTGGAATGGGCTACGGGCATACCTGGCACAGTGGGAGGTGCAGTCGTAGGAAACTCCGGGGCATGGGGATCTGACGTCGCCACAACACTGGAACAAGCAACCGTCATGGAGCCATCTGGTAGAGTCCTTATTTGGCCGGTGGAGCGCTTTGACTTTGGCTACAGGACGAGCATTTTGAAGCGGCAGGCCAAAGATGGCGGACGGCAGACCATCGTTCTGGATGCCAAATTCGTACTGGAGCCAGCTGAAGCGGAAGACTTGGCAGAAAAGGGGGCCATAATCACAGCCAAGCGCAAGGAAAGCCAGCCGCCGGGGGCAACTTGTGGCTCGGTGTTCAAGAACCCGCCCGGTGCCCATGCGGGCCGGCTCATCGACGAGGCTGGTCTGAAGGGCAAAAGCTCCGGCAAAGCTCAGATCTCGCCACGGCACGCGAACTTTATTATCAACCTTGGCCATGCTACTGCAACCGACATCAAGAGGCTGATCGACCTGGCCTATCATACGGTTCTGGCACGGTTTGGGGTAGAGCTGGAAATGGAGATTGAGCTGATCGGTGAATGGTAACACGCGCGGCTTGCGGGATACCTGCTGCGAGCAGCGGCGTGATGGCCATTAGCAGGCGGTAAGGATCGAGCCAGAGTTGCTCGTCCAGGCAAGAATTAACAGAAAATAGAAGAAATTTGGATCTGCACCATTGGGTTTGCAAAAAAGCTGATATTTTGGTAGAATATGATATGGAAAAGAGACTTGTGATAGGACTCATCTTTGGCGGCCGCTCGGGCGAACATGAGGTTTCCCTCATGTCCGCTCAAGGCGTGATGGGCGCCATAGACCAGGCAAGATATGAACTCATGCCCATCGGCATTACGAAAGAGGGTCGGTGGCTTGCATCGGGTGATCCCCTCAGGGCTCTGAGCTCCGGGGAAATGGCAGATAGCAATCCTGCCGTTCTGCTGGCCGAGCCCGGCAGACGGGGCCTCATGCGCCTGGAAAAAAGCGACGAACAAAAGGGCATCACCGCAGTGGAGCTAGGCCAGCTCGATGTCGCTTTTCCCATTCTACACGGTCCATTCGGGGAGGACGGCACCATACAGGGACTATTAGAGCTGGCCGGAGTTCCCTACGTCGGTGCTGGGGTAACCGCCTCGGCAGTGGGGATGGACAAAGTACTTTTCAAAGATGTGATGCGCGCCCACGGATTGCCGGTGGCACCCTCCGTGGCGCTGAAACGCAAAGCATGGGAAGAGCATCCAGAAGAGGTCTTGGCCAAGATCGAGGATGAAATTGGATTTGACTGTTTCGTCAAGCCCGCCAACCTGGGTTCCAGCGTCGGGATCACCAAGGCCCACGATCGTTTCGAACTATGCGATGCCCTGGACGCAGCAGCCCGATTCGACCGGAAGATTCTGGTCGAGGTGGCGGTGGATGCCCGAGAGATCGAGATCAGCGTCATGGGCAATGACGAACCTGTCGCGAGTGTGCCCGGCGAGATTGTGCCCAGCAATGAATTCTATGATTATGCAGCGAAATACCTGGATGACGAGTCTGACCTACTGATCCCGGCCCCTATCCCTGCTGAGACAGCCGAGTTGGTACGGCGATTGGCAGTGGAGGCCTACCAGGCCATTGATTGCGCGGGAATGGCCCGCGTCGATTTTCTACTGGAGCGAGACACAAACGAGGTGTATCTCAACGAAGTAAACACGCTCCCAGGCTTCACACCTATCAGCATGTATCCCAAGCTGTGGAAAGCCAGCGGCGTCTCCTACACTGAATTGATCCACCAGCTCATCCAGTTGGCATTGGAACGGTTTCAGGACAAGAGCCGATCAGACACATCGTACCAGTTGCCGGACCAGGAGTAAGGAACTTGAGAATACCCCTGAACAAGCGGCGGGGAAAACCGAGACGCAGGCGACGCCGGACCTTTGAGTCTGAAATAGCGCAGCCTGCACTCCGCACCAGGCGAAAGACCAAGGCTCGCCCGGTGGCGTCTCGGCGGCCCATCGACGGTGTGCGTCCGCCTGCAGAGCCGGGTGCGCCTGGCACCCAGCCAGTCAGCCCTAGGCCCAGCCGGTGGCGCCTGGTTGTGGCACGTTCCCCCGCTGCCATTGTCCTGGTGGGTCTGATCGCACTCTTGATCTACGTCTCAACCACCGAACAGTTCTTTGTCTTCAGCGCTGACGTGCTGGGAAATCACCACGTTGAGAAGGACACAATCTACCTGGCATCCGGCGTACACGAGCAGAATGTCTTCTGGATCCGGCCCAACAAAGTGGCCGAGGCAGTTGTCCAAATCGATGGGATCAGAGCCGCGAGTGTGCGGTGTAAGCTGCCAGCGCGCGTGACCATCGAGGTAACAGAACGCCAGCCCCTTGTCGTATGGCACGCCAAGGTTCAGGGCAAGGATTGGTGGCTGGACGAGGAAGGAGTGGTACTTCCTTACCACGGAGTTGTGAGCGACACGGTCTTTGTGGTCGACTCTAGCGAGCGCCTACTCAATGTTGGGGATCGAGTCGAACCAGAGGGCATCGTGATTTCAGTCCAGCAACTGGCAGCCTCCCTGCCTGAGGTGAGCCTCTTTTACTACCAGACTGACCGTGGCTTGAGCTTTGTACAGAAGACAGCCTATGGCTCGTGGCCAGTCTATGTAGGCGACAGCAGCGACCTGGCGCGAAAGATCCAGGTCTTGCAGGCTTTGACGGACTATTTCGTAAAGCACAAGATGCACCCGACGTATGTGGATGTGCGCTGGGCCGACTACCCGGTCTTTGGTAAGCCAGGCCGCAAGGCCAGCTTGAGGGGCGATTGAGACGATTATGGAAGATCCAAAAACGATCGTCGGCATTGACGTAGGCACAACTAAGGTGTGCACGCTCGTAGGCGAAGTCTACGAAGATGGCCAGTTGCGTATCATTGGGGCGGGAGTGACGCCTTCGCGCGGCTTGCGAAAAGGCGCTGTGGTCAACGTTCAGGAAGCGACAGAGGCAATCCGGGCCTCGGTTGAAAAGGCGGAGCGTTTTTCGGGCTATGAGGTCGTCAGTGCCTACGTCGGCGTAGGCGGACAGTATGTGTCAGCCATCAATAGCCGCGGGGTCGTCGGTATCTCGCGAGGGGATAGGGGTATCAGCGAATCAGATATCGAACGAGCGCTTGATGCCGCTCGGGCCATCGCCATCCCCCACAATAGGGAGATCATACACACCATTCCCCGCGGGTTCGTGGTGGATGGACAGGAAGGTGTGAAGGACCCCATCGGAATGCAGGGCATCCGTTTGGAAGTGGAAGCCCACATCGTCACCGGTTCTTCGACCGCGGTGAGCAACCTGGTCCGGTGCGTGCGCGAAGCAGGGGTAAGGGTTGACGACCTGATCCTGCAACCACTGGCGTCCGGGGAATCGGTACTCAAGGGAACAGAGCAAGAAATGGGGGTAGTACTCGCTGACGTGGGAGGAGGCACTACCGACATTGGGATCTTTATCGATGGCAGCATCTGGCATACTGTTATTCTCGGAACCGGCGGCGAGCACCTGACCCGCGACGTGGCCGTAGGGCTGCGAACGCCCTTTAGCGCGGCTGAGGAACTCAAGACCAAGTATGGGCACGCCATACCGTCGTCGCTCGCCAGCGATGAACTGATCGAGGTTACTTCCTTCGGCGACGGTGCTCGGCAGTCGGTCTCACGGCTTTCACTGGCGCAAGTCATCGAAGCGCGGGCAGAGGAGATCCTCACGTTGATCCTTCGCGAGATCAAACGATCGGGTTATGACGGCCTGCTGGCCGCAGGCCTGGTCATGTGTGGAGGCTCGGCTGAACTCGCGGGCTTTAAGGATCTGGCCCAGCAGGTATTGCAGTTGCCTGTACGGGTGGGCAGTCCACAGGATCTGCAAGGTCTGACCGATGGGCTGGAGAGCCCAGCCTACGCTACGTCGGTGGGCCTGCTCCTGTGGGCCATGCACCACGCCCAGGCGGGTACACTGGAAGACAGGCGACCACCGCCAGGTCCGGACACTGTTTTGCGAAGACTAAAGGAATGGTTTGGAGCCTTTTTGCCCGGCTAGCAGCAGGAGCTCCAAATATTGACCGAACAATCAATCATCTCAGAACGTACTTCTAAGGAGGGAGACATGCAAGAGCAAGCACTTCCAGATGTGGAGAATTTCGCCCGGATCAAGGTACTGGGCGTAGGCGGGGGAGGCAGCAACGCCGTCAACCGGATGATAGAGGAGGGCCTGCGCGGCGTCGAGTTTGTTGCCATCAACACCGATTCCCAGGCGCTGATGCTGTCAGATGCACCTGCCCGTGTGCGGATCGGAGACAAGCTGACGAAGGGGCTTGGTTCCGGAGGAAACGCGGAGATCGGTGCAAAAGCCGCAGAGGAATCGAGCGATGAGCTGTACGAGGTGATCGGTGACGCCGACATGGTGTTCATCACCGCTGGGATGGGAGGCGGAACCGGGACAGGCGCTGCGCCAGCCATCGCCGCACTCGCCAAGGAGACGGGGGCGCTGACCATCGGCGTTGTGACCAAGCCGTTCACCTTTGAGGGTGTCAAGCGCAGACAAGTGGCTGAAGGCGGGATCGAGCAGCTCAAGGACCACGTGGATACGCTGATTGCTATCCCCAATGACCGCCTCCTGGAGATCGTGGACAAGAAGGCCAGTATCCAGCAGGCCTTTCGCGTGGCCGACGACGTCCTGCGGCAGGGCATCCAGGGCATCTCTGAGCTGATCACGGTGCCGGGCCTCATCAACCTCGACTTTGCCGATGTGCGTTCTATCATGGCCGAGGGTGGTGCGGCGTTGATGGCTATTGGCCATGGCGAGGGCGAGAACAGGGCCATTGAGGCCGCAGAACAAGCCATTGCCAGCTCGCTGCTGGACGTGACCATCGATGGTGCGCGCGGCATCTTGTTCAATGTGACCGGCGGCTCAGATCTATCCCTGTACGACGTCAACGAGGCCGCTGAGATCATTCGCAAGACGGCGGACCCGGATGCTAACATCATCTTTGGCGCGGTGCTAGATGAGACGATGAGCGACAAGATCCGCATCACCGTCATCGCCACTGGGTTCGATGCAGCGACTCAGCAGCGCCCAGTCGCCGTTCGTACCGCAGCTACCGCGAGCACCCATCCCAGGGTTGCACCCAAAGCCGTACCGATCGACGACTTTCCCGCACGAACGGTGGATACCGACAATCTGGACATACCGTCCTTCTTGCGCCGTCCTCGATAGCTGGAAGCCGTCAGGGCTGGCGTTCCCAACCGAATATTCTGCCCCAGGAAGACCCTGGGGTGATTGGTGCTGCATGTCGGAAGGTATGCTGCTAGCATTGTCGTCATGGTATGTCGCGGCATTGGCGATAGCCCCCTTGCCCTCAGGAGGCTGTCGCATCCCTCTCGCCCCCTTTCCGTTGGAAGGGGGGCGAGCCGCGTTTGAACGAAAAGTTAAAACTAGACGGACGTTTCCTTGCATGGCTGCCTACATTTTGCAATCCTGGCTGGTTTGTGGTATAGTTGCCTGGCTACGATATCTTGTGGATCACACGCTCGCTACCCACGAGATATAGTGCCAAAGATGGTGTGGGAACCTTCCTGATGAAGCGTTCCCTTTGTTTTCGCAGGTCCCCTTGGGATCAACCTGATGCTCTTCGCTTCCATAGACCCAGGATTACTACCGGAGTAGAGTCATGAAGTGTCCGTTTTGCGCTTCGACCAACACCCGTGTCATCGATACACGCAGTGCCGAGGGCGGTATTCGCCGGAGGCGGGAATGTGAGGATTGCAGGCGGCGGTTCACGACCTACGAGCGGGTTGCCCCCCTGCGGCTAATGGTTGTCAAGCGAGATGGCAGGAGGGAACCGTTCAGCCGCGACAAGATCGTCGACGGTGTTCAGATCGCTTGCGCCAAACGACCGGTGGCCACAACGAGCATCGAAGAACTTGTCAGTGGCATCGAACGGGAGCTCTATCACAGGGGCAGTCGCGAGGTAACAAGCCGCGAGATCGGTGAGATGCTGATGCAGAACCTGCGCAAGCTGGATGAGGTAGCCTACATTCGCTTTGCCACGATATACCGCCGTTTTGCCGACGTCGAAGACCTGGCTGACGAGATCGAAAACCTGCTCGAACGCCGGCAACAAGAGATGATTCTGAAAGCTCAGATGAAACTGGATCTGTAGCTGCAAACTGAGCACGAGTGAGAAAGAAGAATGCCTGAGCTAAGCAAAGTCATGAAACAGGATCCTGCGGACCGGGCGCTATCCTTGCTGGATGGGGAACTGCCGCTGAGCGACAATGCCCTGACCGTATTGCACAAGCGCTATCTGCGTCATGGACCGGATGGTGAACCAGCCGAGACTCCCAGCCAGATGTTCTGGAGAGTGGCCAGTGTGGTGGCATCTCCAGACGCTGAGTATGGAGATGATGCCTCGGCCACCACGAGTGCCTTCTACGAGATACTGACGTCCTTCCGATTCATGCCGAATTCCCCAACATTCACCGGAGCGGGGACGCCGCTCGGCCAGCTTGCCGCCTGTTTCGTTCTGCCCATTCAAGATGACATGGGGCGCGACGCGGCGGGGATTTTCTCCACCCTGCGTGTGGCGGCGCTGATCCAGCAGACCGGTGGAGGCAACGGCTTTTCTTTTTCACGCCTGCGTCCCAGGGGAGCCCAGGTCAGCACCAGCAAGGGTGTAGCAACCGGCCCGGTCGGATTTCTTCGGGTCTATGACAAGGCCTTCGGCGAGATTGCGCAGGGTGGTACGCGCCGGGGAGCCAATATGGCTGTACTCCGCGTGGATCATCCCGACATCCTGGATTTCATACGCTGCAAGGGCCAGGAAGGGGACATTGCTAACTTTAATATCTCGGTAGGGATCACGGACGCTTTCATGCGCTCCCTGGAGGCTGGAGAAGAATACGAACTCGTGAATCCCCAGGACTCCAGTGTGTGGAAAAAGATAGGAGCACAAGAGGTCTTTGACGAGATTGTCGCACATGCCCACCGGAACGGCGAACCGGGTGTGCTCTTTCTGGACGTTGCGAACCGCAGCAATCCTGTTCCACACCTGTACGAGCTCGAAGCCACGAATCCATGTGGTGAGCAGTGGCTGGGTCCCTACGAGAACTGCTGTCTGGGTTCAGTCAACCTGGCTCAGCACACGACGGCAGGCAGCGGCGTGGATTGGGCCAAGCTGCAAGAGACGGTTGAGCTCGCCACCCACTTCCTGGACAACGTGGTGGACGCAAACAAGTACGTGCCCGCTGTGCCAGAGATCGAAGAAGCTGCCCATCGCGCCAGACGTATTGGACTAGGGATCATGGGCCTTGGCGATCTAATGTTCCGGGTTGGCATCCGCTACGGCAGCCCCGAGGGTGAAGAGTTGGCTGCTCAAGTGATGGAGTTCATCCGCTACTACACTATGCGTACCAGCATCGACCGGGCCCAAACCAGGGGCAGCTTCCCGACCATTGAAGGCAGCATCTATGATCCTGCCAATCTGCAATGGCGCCCACCCACCCCTCTTTCTCCGTACATCCACGATTTCGGCCGCCCGAGCCTTGACTGGAGCGAGATCGTCCAGGACATCAAGGCGCAAGGTATCCGGAATGCCGCCCAGACAACCATCGCTCCCACTGGCACCATCGCCACGGTCTCTGGCTGCGAGGCCTATGGCTGCGAGCCTGCCTTTGCCCTGGCCTACATCCGCCATTTCAAAGACCATGACGGGGATGTTGAACTCACTTACTCCAGCCCGTTGTTCTTGCAAGCGCTCCAGGATGCCGGGCTGGATGAAGAGGCGTGTGGGCGCATCATCCAGAAGGTTTCTGTTGCCGGCAGCTGCCAGGATATCCCCGAGGTACCGGAAGAGGTTCGACACGTGTTCCTCGTGGCCAATGACATTCCCGCTGAAGAGCATGTGCGGCTGCAAGCGGCCCTTCAAGCATTTGTGGACAACAGCATTTCAAAAACCATCAACTTTCCAGAGGATGCCACAGCGGCAGACATAGCTCATGCCTACCGCCTGGCGTGGCGCTTGGGCTGCAGGGGTCTAACGGTATATGTGACTGGTTCCAGAGAGAAGGTAGTGCTGGAGGTTCAAGGGGATAGGGCAGCCAAGGAAACTGGAGACTATCAGGCCGAGTCGCGCAAGCCCCGTCCGATGACCCTAACGGGCACAACTTACCGCACGCCAACGCCGCTGGGAACCGCCTACATTACGATCAACCACAACGGCGACAAGGATCCCTTCGAAGTGTTTGCCAATGTAGGCAAAGCCGGCTCCGACACCGCCGCCGTGGCCGAAGCTATCGGCCGGCTGGTCAGCCTGGCGCTGCGGATGCCTTCCCCCCTCTCCGCTCAGGAGCGCCTGACCGAGGTCATCACCCAGCTTTCCGGCATTGGGGGCAGGCGACCGCTGGGCTTTGGCCCCAATCGCGTGCGCTCGCTGCCCGACGCCATAGCCCAGATTTTAGCCCGCCACATCGCCGTGATCGATTCTGAGCAGCCGCCGGAGCAGCTTGCCCTGCCGATCGCCATCCCCAGCACTAAAGCGGACCTGTGTCCCGAGTGTGGCGAGGGGTCCTACGTGGCGATGGAGGGCTGCCGCAAGTGCATAAACTGCGGCTTCAGCGAGTGCTAGGCTGCCCAGCATTCAAGACCTGAAAAGCTCCCGCTGGAGACAGCGGCGCAGCCGGTCAGCCCCTTTCGTCACCGTTAGGTCTGTGCTATAATGGCCCCATGTTCCACCGGCTTGTTCGTACCATGTTGACCTGGACAGCCCTGCTGCTATTGGTTTGTATGGCAGCATTTCTCGCCTTGGTCTGGCAGATCAATCATGCTGGTGCCCGTGACCAGGCCCAACCAGCAGACGCCATCGTCATCTTGGGCGCCCGTGCTGATCCAGACGGCCAGCCCGGTCCCGACCTACGTTCGCGTACCCTGCACGGCGTCCGCCTTTTTCAGCGAGGGCTTGCTCCCTACCTGGTCTGCACCGGAGGCTACCGGCACGACCGCCTATCTGCGGCTTCGGTGGCCTGCGACCTGGCCATCTCCCAAGGCATGCCTGCCGACAAAATACTGCTGGCAGATGGCGCCATGACCACACAGGAGGATGCGATCAGCACCCGCAACCTGCTTGCCAAGCAGGGATTGCAGATAGCCATCCTGGTAAGCCACCCCCTGCACCTGGAACGCTCCCGCATCCTGTTCGAGGGGCAGGGCATCACCGTCTACCCCAGTCCCACCAGCACGGATCTGGCGGCCATTCCCTGGCCCAGCCGCGCCTGGCTGAGCGCCCGGGAAGCAACCGGTGTCGTCTCCATCACCCTGGAGAGATGGGGCCTACCCCGCAACTGGACCACCCAACTGAGTCGTTGGGTCTATGGTTCACTGGCGACACGTGGACCCGGAGCCAATTAGCCATGTCCATCACCGACGAGCATGAACTGGCAACAGGTCGCTGAGCTGAATCGCGTCCTGGAGAAGGAACGCGGTACGGTCCACAAGGACTGGGGCGGGAGGCTGCCCATCGCTCTGGCCTTCCCCAACACCTACTACCTGGGCATGTCCAGCCTGGCCCTGCACTCGCTGTATGGGCTGTGGAATTCCCGTCAAGACGTCGTGTGCGAGCGCGTTTTCGTCCCACCTTTGGCCCGCAACGCGCCCCTACAGAGCATGGCATCTCCGTCTGCGCTGGAGAGCGGCTCACGGCTCGACTACTTTCCCGTCATTGCGTTCTCCCTCAGCTACGAAATGGACTACTTTAACCTCGTACGTCTGCTCCGGGCTGCGGGCATCCCACCCCTGGCTGCCAGCCGTGACGAGAGCCACCCCCTGATCATCGCGGGAGGGCCGGCCTTGTCCGCCAACCCTGAACCCCTGGCTCCCCTGCTGGATGCAGCGGTCGTCGGCGAGGTAGAACCCATTCTTGATCCTATGACCGACGCTCTGCACCTGATCGCCGACGACCGTGATAAGGCGCTAGATGCCCTGTCACGGATCCCCGGCCTCTACTTGCCAAACCTTGAACCTCGAACTCCAACCCACGTAGCGGTCGCCCGCCAGTACCTCCCTGACCTGGACATCTTCCCCACCCATTCGGTCATCCTTACCCCGGACACGGAATTCGCGGACATGGGTCTCATCGAGATTGCCCGGGGCTGCGGCCGCGGCTGCCGTTTCTGCCTGGCAGGCTACGCCTATCGTCCCGCCCGGCAGCGATCCGTGGAGAGCATCCTGGCCCAGGCACGCAGACTGTTGAACGACACCGAGCGCATCGGCCTGGTCAGCGCGGCCGTCTCCGATCATCGACAAATCGACCAGTTGGCCGTGGAACTGCGGAAATTGGGTGCGCGGATCAGCGTCTCCTCCATGCGCGTGGATCCTATCTCAGAGCCACTTGTCCAGGCTTTGGCGGAGTCGGGAGCCCGGACACTGACCATCGCCCCTGAAGCTGGTTCACAGCGACTGCGCGCGGTCATCAACAAGAACCAAAGCGAGGACGACGTCCTGCGCGCTACAGAGCTGGCCGCCCTGCACGGGTTCGAGCAGATCAAGCTCTATTTCATGGCGGGGCTGCCCACCGAGGATGAGGCCGACCTGGAAGCTCTGGTCGATCTGGCGCTGTCCTGTGCAGATCGCTTTCCACGGCTGGTGACTGTCAACATCACACCCTTTGTGCCCAAGGCCCACACCCCCTTCCAGCGCCTTGCCCAGACACCGGCCAAGACAGTCAGGCGCCGAATAGGTTATGTCGAGAAGAACCTGCGCAAGCACGGCATAACCGTCAAGTCGGAGAGCCCTGCCTGGGCCGAGATCCAGGGCGCGCTGGCTCGGGGCGACCGGCGCGTTGCCCAGGCAATCCTGGCCACCGAGCGCCCCACACCGGCCGCCTGGCGACAGGCAGTGGCTCAGGTGGGTCTATCCCTTGATGAACTGCTTGGCCAGCGAGCCGATGACGAGCCACTGCCCTGGGCGATGATACAGGGCGCTATCCCGCCTGGGTATCTTGATCGTGAGGCCGCCCGCGCCGGAGCAACGCCGCCGTCCCCCTCCCGCCTGCCGGGCGATTGAGCAGTGTATAGTGACCGTAGCCACGGCACGGTTCGTGCAGGACCTTCGACTCCGCCAGGAGTCAGATTCTATCCGCTTATGCTGGCAGAGGCAGCTTTCACGGGTAGGACAGCCTCTCAAAACCTCATGATGTTTGCCTTTGAGGTTCATTTGTGCTAAACTGGCCCCGGGTGGGAGGAATACGACTTTGTTACGTCAGGATGCTAAAAGTCTCGTAACCTATCGTTTTGAGAGCTTGGCCCGGGGTGGACTGGTCCACGAGGTCTTCACCAGATTGGGGGGCAACAGTTCTCCGCCTTTCGACACGCTGAACGTGGGCCACAGGGTAGGCGACGACCCAGAGGCAGTGGTCGCGAACCACGCCCGCATCTACGCCCATTTGTCCCTGGGTGCGGACCAGGTGGCTACTCCACGCCAGGTCCACAGCAACCGGGTAGCGGCGGTCGCTGTGGAGGACACCGGAAATAAACTGCCAAACACAGACGGGCTCGTGACCAACATTCCCGGCGTGGCTCTCTTGCTCCGCTTTGCCGACTGCCAGCCCATCCTCCTCTACGATCCCGTGGTACACGCCCTGGGGCTGATCCACGCCGGCTGGCGTGGAATAGCTCAAGCCATCGCCCGCCGCGCGGTGGAAACGATGCATGAGACCTTTGGATCGCGCCCACAGGATCTGATCGCGGGCCTGGGTCCGGCTATCGGTCCCTGTTGCTACACCGTTGGCCATAACGTCGCCTCGGCAATGGGCTACGCGCTGCCAGACTGGAACCAGGCAATGCGCCAGGAAGAGGAGGGATGGCGCCTCGACCTGTCTGCTGCCAATGCCCAACAGCTTGAGGCTGCCGGCGTCCACAGCATTGAGCGGGCCCAATTGTGCACAGCTTGTCACAACGACATCTTTTTTTCGCACCGGGCCGACAAGGGCCAGACCGGGCGATTTGCCGTCGTGGCTTTTTTGGAGCCGCGAGCCACCGGCGAGCCCCGTGCGAGGATCCAGACACCCCCGGTGGAAGTCGGGCCAGAGGATACGACGCAGCCCGAGTCGCTCCACCCGCCGGGGCTTCCACCATTCGAAAAGTTTACAGGAGGCGGCCAATGAACCCACTGGAGGCCAATCTGCAGACCGTCCAAGCCCGGATCGCCGCTGCCGCTGGACGGGCCGGGCGCGACCCCGCCGACGTCACCCTTGTGGCCGTGACCAAGACCCAGCCGCCCGAGGTGATACGTGCGGCCTATGACCTGGGACTGCGTCATTTTGGTGAGAATCGGATCGAAGAAGCTGAAGAGAAGATGGATCGCCTGCCGGCTGAAATCACCTGGCACATGATCGGCCACATACAGAGCCGGAAAGCCAAGAGGATTGTCCCCCGCTTTGACGTCGTCCACTCTATGGACAGCGTCAAGTTGGCCCGTCGACTGGACCGGCTGTGCGTGGACTTGCCTGCACCTCTGCCGGTGCTGCTGGAGTTCAACATCTCCGGTGAGACCAGCAAATATGGCTTTGCTACTGACCGCTGGGCGGAAAGCGGTCCCGCCTCAGAGTCTCTTTTGGCAGAGCTGGAGGAAATCGGCGCCCTGGCCCACCTCCGGGTGGAAGGCCTGATGACCATGGCTCCCATTGTCGCCGACGCTGAAGAGGCGCGCCCGGTGTTCATCCGCTTGCGGCAACTGCGCGACGAGCTTGCGGTTGCCTTCCCTCATGGTGAATGGCGCCACCTTTCAATGGGCATGACCGACGACTTTGAGGTGGCCATCGAAGAAGGCGCTACCCTCGTTCGTGTGGGACGGGCAATCTTTGCACCCCAAGTGCCGCCTTGGCGCAAGGGTTGAGAACGACTGAGCGAGGAGGGTTCACCCGAATATGCCAAACCTGGCTTCCATTGTCTCTTTTCTGTTTCAGTTATATGCCTTCCTCATCCTGATCCGGGTGCTGCTTTCGTGGGTGAACACCAACCCCTACCAGCCCAGGATCGATCATCCTGTTGTCCGGATTCTGTATCGGGTCACCGACCCCGTGCTGAAACCCCTCCAGCGCCTGATACCTCCTGTTGGCGGCGCTGTCGATATCAGTCCCATTGTCGCCCTCGTCATCCTTGAGGTTGCGCGCCGGATCGTTGTTGCTTTCCTGTCACGAGCTTTCTGATCGACAACCCGCTTCCGCCCGCATCGTCTGAATGTGCCTCGGAGCGTGGAATCCCTGCTCTCCTCCAGAAACAGTCGTTGGCAGTCAGCCCGGAGAAGCAGGGGAAAACCCCCGCCGAAAGGCGGGGGTTTTGCGGATCCTTGGAAACAGCTCTCTCCTGACCGGCGGAGACTAGGGCAGGGTCACTTTCTCCTGGGGCCAGGGGTTTCCTGCTGCATGGCCTTGGGCGGCGGAGTCGCGAATAAGCGGCGCGGAAGGGCCAGGAATCTCGTGATTCTGCGTTCCAGCCAGCTACGCCACAGAGCCTTCTGGGTATCCCTCCAGGCACCTTCGACCTGCTCGCCATCTACCGGCCGGCCTCCAAACCGGTAGCCTACGTAAGTATCGACGATGCGCTGTACCGGTCGCTGGCCCGAGGGCAGAAGAGTGACAACGGCCGAACCATACTCGTGAGGGGTCTGGTGGGTTCGGGGGCTTATCTTGAGCAGACGAGAAACCCAGTCGATGAGATCTTGGTAAACGCGTTCCGCCACGCTGAGCCCATCGACCCGACGATGGCGACGAACCATGAGCAGAGCCGCCGCCAGCAGGCTCAGACCAAGTACGACCAGCACTGCGCCTCCCCAGCGTGTGATCTGCTGAAGCAGGGATGCTGGCGCAGGTCCGGAAAACGGCGCATAGCCCTCGTCCAACAGCGCTTCCAAGCGCTCATCGCGGTCATCCCTCTGCCGATCAAGAGCGTTCTGCCTTCCGGCCGCAGAATCTTGCGATCTCGGACGAGCCAGAACCGGTTCCCCAGCGGTGGGCTCAAACTCGACCCAGCCATAACCAGGGAAAAAGACCTCCGGCCACGCATGTCCATCCAGCTCCAGGACGTGATAGACGCCATCCTGCTTGCTCCCCTGGCTATAGCCCCGAACATAGCGCGCCGGAACGCCTGCCGACCGTAGCATGACAACCATGGACGAGGCATAGTAGTCGCAGTATCCCTCCCGGGCGTCAAAAAGAAAGTAGTCAACACCATCCTGATCCTCGGCTGGCCCCTCGATCTGCTCATTATACGGGATGTCGCGCAGATAGGCTTCAACAGCTTGGGCCTTCTCGTAGGGGGTCTCGCTCCCGGCCGTAACCTCCTCTGCCAGCAAGACAACGCGCTCGGGCAATGAATCGGGCAACTGCAGGTAGCGGGGTACTACCCAGTCCGGATAATCCGCTTCTGCCTCTGCCAGAGACTCCATGTCGGCCCTGGTGAGGGAAGAGACTACCTGGTAGGAATCGTCCGCGTTGAGGGGGATGCGCGAATAGAGTGCAGATGGATCACTGGGGACAGGAGACGGGGGCACCAGGTTGGCTGCCTCATCGGTTTCTTCCTCCGGAGCAACATAGCTCACCACGGCCTGCAATGGGAGCGCCGATCGCAGGGGCTGACCGGCAGCGGCGATAGCCCCCAGGGACCCGAGATTTTGGTGCAGGGTAATGGTCTGTGTCACCTCTCGCCGAAGCTCCAAATCGGGAACGACCAGCCTCGGTTCGTTCTCTTCGATCAGAATCGTATTGTAATCCGTATTGTTCCAGCCATCACCCGTGTACTCGTGGAAGGACATGACCCGCCAGTAACGCCCGGTACTGGCCCTTACGTCCATCACCGGTGCGTCCGTCAACTCTACCGCTCCACCAAACTTCATCGCCCGAGCAAAGTAGATGGTGGCAGGTTTGTTTTGGTAGTTGAGGTCCTGAAACAAGCGGTTGGACTCGTCCTTTAACTGCTGCCATGGCTCTGTTACCTTGTCCCAGACCTCCTGCATAGGACGGCTGGCCAGAGCAGCGGGAGCGACCCAGGCAAGGAGAATGGCTACCACGGTGATGGTCAGGCCGGCGCGAAAGAACGCGTAGACCAATTCCGTACTATAGCCGACCTTGGCCACACGCCACTCCTGCTGGTAGAAAGCGAGGCTTGAGCGCACCACGAGAAGCAAGGCAAACAGGACAAAGGCGATGAGGTAACCGGTCAGGTTCTTGGGCGCGTATGTGATATTCAGCATCAAGGCCACACCACACAGGATCACGGCCAACCAAACGCGCTGCCACCGGAATATCGCCCAGGCGCTGACATAAGCCACGAACCATAAGAGAACCCCGAGAAGAAGCAGAAACGGGTAGTTCCCGGGGCTCGTTCCGCCGCTGAGCACATCCGTGATCCAGGCCACAAGCAGCCTGTCCAGCTCAACCACGGCGGCCTCTACCGGCAGACCCGAAGCGCTGGCCAGAACTCTGCTGGCGAGAAAGGCGGTCCAGGTAAAGGCCGCCAGAATGGAGAGCAAATGGGCCGTGATACTCGGTACGCGGCTCTTGGCCAGCACGATGCCGGTCACACCGCCAACCAGCACAATGGCCTGAAGAATGGAGAGCCCCTCCGTCCAGGCTGCCGTCTGGATCGACCAGGCAACGCCGAACAGAATGAGCAGCAGTAGGGCGACCGTTGCCCAACCTTCTTTCAATTCCAATTCAGGGAACATATTCTTGCTTTCTAGGAGCCAGGGCAGGATAGATCCCTCGCCCGACTCACACTATAGCGAGTAGTTCGTGGAACGTTTCCACCGAGTCCTCCACCGCAGGAATGCCAGCCGGCAGATCCGGCCCAAAAACAAACTGACCTTTTTGTGACATGCAGAACATATACAAACAACGCTTTGCGTGCCTATCGGGTTCATTCTACTGGGAAAAGTGTGAAAAGTCAAGAGATGCGATTCCGGGGCCGCCGGCGATCGTTTGACAGCGCTCCCGATCGGTGTTATCATGGCCGTAGTCGGTAGAATCTGCGCAATTTAGCCTGCGCCCGCAGTCCCCCGGGAGCCCAATCGCTGGTATCTGGCAGGGTTGAACCAGCCCCAGAGTAGGCTATTGCTAGGATGCCGTAACTGCCCGCCTACAGAGCGTGGAGGTATCCCATCTTGTTGCAAGAGATCGCAGGTTGGTACCACTCCCTCCCAGCGTACCGGCAGAAGATCTATGGTCTGCTGGTTGGCGCCATCCTGCTGACCCTTCCCTGCTACTGTACAGGCTTACTCCTGCTGCTTCTCGCGCCGCCCCCTCCAACGAGCAGTCCGCATGCGACGTGGACTCGTATCGTGCCACCAACAGTCGTACAAGAAGAGACAGCTACCCCGGTCCGCCCACCCACCCACACGCCCATCCCCACAGAGACACCCACGCCTGAAGAAAGCAGTACGTTCACTTCCCC
>Ga0209013_10001800_pt1 | contig 19761 bp, 14 predicted proteins | sample Cruoilmetagenom2_FD_187291 | JGI IMG/M metagenome (GOLD analysis project Ga0209013, IMG submission 187291) | Oil polluted marine microbial communities from Coal Oil Point, Santa Barbara, California, USA - Sample 2 (SPAdes) (version 2) | ecosystem: Environmental > Aquatic > Marine > Oil seeps ...
AAGCTATTAATAGAATTGTGAATAAGCCCAATAGTAATTATAAGAATTTTCAAGTCGGTTATATTGCTGTTAACAAGAAAGGCGAAACTGGTTCATATTCTATTCATCAATGGTTTAGTATGACCAAATATCAAGAAGGAGAGAATACACAAATTCAATCTGATTATTTTAATAAATCTTAAAACCACTTGATAGTAAAATCTACTAATTTTTGTTTATAGTTACTATAAGGAGGAAACAGCAATTCAATAGATCCTTTTGTATGCTGTTTTAAGACAGAGCGTTCATTAGAGAATTCTTTAAACCCAAAAAAACCATGGCTTTTACCAATACCACTGTTATTACTTCCTCCAAAAGGCAAGTAATGATTTGTATATTGTATAACATTGTTATTAATACAGGTGCTTCCCGCTCTTGTGTTATTTATAATTTGATTCACAGTTTTCTTGCTTTTACTAAAAATATAAAGTGCTAAGGGTTTTTCTTTTGAGTTAATATAGCTGATAGCTTCTTCAGTTGTTTTATAAGTTTTTATTGGTAAAATAGGTCCAAATATTTCATGTTGTAATAAGGATGCATTATCAGGTAATTTTGAAACCACTGTAGGCTCAAGGAAGTTTTCTTCTTGGTTATATTTTCCTCCAATTTCAATGGTAGCATTTTTATCTTTAGCATCATTTAAATGTTGTATTAACCTATTATAATGTTTTTGATTTACTATACGACTATAATCTTTAGACTGGGAAACATCTTCAGAATAAAAATTTATCAATTGTTCTTTTAATTCTACTAAAAATTCATCTTTTATGGTGTCTTTTACAAGTATATAATCTGGAGAAACACAAACTTGTCCATTATTAATGAACTTTCCCCAAGCAATTTTTTTTGCTGTTGATTTTAAATTTGCTGTGTCATCAATTATCGTTGGTGATTTACCACCAAGCTCTAATGTTACAGAAGTTAGATGTTCTGAAGCAGCTTTCATTATTAGTTTGCCAACATTGGGTGAACCTGTAAAAAAGATATGATTAAATGGAAGTTTTAATAATTCTTGAGACACCTCAACTTCACCTTCAACTAATGCGACTTCATTTTCGCTAAAAATATCTTTAACAATATCTGACATCACTTTAGAAATGTGAGGTGTCATTTCACTAGGTTTTAAAATCACAGTGTTTCCAGCAGCAATTGCTGACACCAATGGCCCAAAAGTAAGATTGACAGGAAAATTCCAAGGTGAAATTATTAAACACACACCTTTAGACTCATACTTAAACCAAGATGACGAGCCTAACAAAGCTAAAGGCGTTTCTACACTCTGTTTTTTCATCCAAGATTTTAAATGACCTTTAGCGTGTTTTATTTCACCTACAACTGGATAAATTTCAGTTAAATCAGTTTCTGTAAAAGGCTTTTTAAAATCAGTATATAAAGCTTTACGAATCTTATCTTTATAAGTGAATTCTACAGCTTTTTTTAAAGCATTCAGTTTTTTTACACGCTCTTTATAAGACGTATTTCCAATAAGATATTGATTGCTTTTTTGTTTATTAAACAACTCAGCAAATGAATTCTCAGAATAATTCATAATAAATTATTTAATCGGTAAACACTAACTCTCCATTTGCTTCTTTTTCTTTAAACTCTTTTACCAAATCTAACGCATCAGGAATAACATCGCTACATAAAATAATAAGGGACCCCTTTACAGCATTTTTAACAGCAAAAGTTATGGCTTCTTTTTCAGATGGAATAATAGTAGTTTTCTTAGTTGGATCTTTCATTTTAATACCATCATTAAGCATTTTAATAAGCTCTTCTTCTGTTTTTCCACGTAAGCGCTTGTCTTGTCTGATAATAATTTCATCAAACATTTCAGCGGCTATGCCTCCCATTTCGTTATTATCTTCAACACGCCTGTCTCCAATTCCAGCTATAATACCGACTTTAACAGTTGCATCTAATTCTTCAACAAATTGCTGAAGTGCTCTCATTCCGGCTGGATTGTGTGCATAATCTAGCAGAATACTAAAATTTTCGAATTTAAATAAGTTTAAACGTCCTGGTGTTAACGAAGCTGATGGAATAAAAGTTTCTAAACCAGCTTTAATGTCTTCATTACTTATTCCATGAATATTAGCTGCTAAAACTGCTGCTAATACATTCTGAATCATAAATTTAGCTTTTCCACCATAGGTTAACGGAATATTTTCAGTTTTCATAATACGCATCTTCCATTCACCTCTACATATGGTGACATAACCATTTTCATATACTGCAGTAATTCCGTTTAAACGCTGTAAAGCTTTAATTCTAGGGTTATTTTCATCCATAGAGAATAGAGCCACATTACAATCTACAGATCGTCGCATACCATAAACCAAGTCATCATCGGCATTTAAAATTGCGTATCCATCTGGTAAAACAGTTTCAGGGATAACGCCTTTCACTTTTGCTAATTGTTCTATAGTATGAATCCCTTTAAGACCTAAATGATCTGCGGCTACATTAGTTACAATCCCAATGTCACATTTTTTAAAACCTAGACCTGCTCTTAATAATCCTCCTCTTGCACATTCTAAAACTGCAAAATTTACAGTAGGATCTTTAAGAACAAATTCTGCACTACTTGGTCCAGTACAATCACCTGTCATGAGTAAACGGTTTTGAATATATACACCATCACTTGTAGTATATCCAACTCGATGCCCATTCATTTTTGCAATATGTGCTATAAGTCGTGTTGTTGTTGTTTTACCATTAGTCCCAGAAATAGCAATAATTGGAATACGTCCAGTATCTCCTTTTTGAGAAAACAATTTATCGATTACTGGAGCAGCAACATTTCGTGCTAAACCTGTAGTTGGAGCAAGATGCATTCTAAAACCAGGTCCTGCATTTACTTCAAGAACAGCTCCTCCTGTTTCTGATAATGGTTTTGTAATATCTGTTGTCATAATATCAATTCCGCAGATATCTAAATCAATTATTTTTGAAATACGTTCGGCCATAAATACATTGGAAGGATGTACAATATCTGTAACATCTTCTGCAGTACCACCGGTACTTAAATTTGCTGTATCTTTTAAAATAAGTTTTTCATCTTTTTTAATTACAGAATCTAATGTATAACCAGCATCTTTAATAATAGTTTTAGTTAAATCATTGATTGTAATCTGAGTAAGAACTTTTTCGTGTCCATACCCACGTCTTGGATCTACATTTACGATATCTATCAATTCTTGAATCGAAGATTTTCCATCACCAATAATATGAGCTGGTGTTCTTACAGCGGCAGCAATTAGCACATTATTTATAACCAATAATCTATAATCTTCACCTACAATAAATTTTTCAACAATAATAGAGCCACTACGTGAGCTATTCTTGGCATGTCTAAATGCTACTAAAGCATCCTCATAATTGTTTATATTTACGGTAATTCCTCTACCGTGATTGCCATCAATTGGTTTTATTACTAATGGATAACCAACATAACCACAAGCCTCTTCAAGGCTACTTTCTCTTTTAATAATATCGCCACGCGGTACTTCTACTTCAGCTTGTTCTAATAAGTATTTAGTATCTTCTTTATCGCAAGCTAACTCAACAGCAATACTACTTGTTTCACTTGTAACCGTTGCTTGAATTCTTTTTTGATTAGCGCCATATCCCAATTGACATAAAGAAAATCGATTCAATCGCATCCAAGGAATGCCTCTATTTACAGCTTCTTGAACAATTGACGCCGTACTAGGACCCAACCGTTCAGCTTCACGAATTTCACGCATTTCCTGAATATCATCTTTTAAATCATAATCTTCACCTTTTATAAGAGCTTCACAAATATGCACCGAAGCTTTTGCGGCAAAACGTCCTACTTTCTCTTCAATGTATGCAAATACAACATTATATACACCTTCTTCTCCATAACCACGTGTTCTTCCAAAACCAACATCCATTCCTGCTAAAGTTTGAATCTCTAAAGCAATATGCTCTATAATATGACCCATCCATGTTCCTTCATCAACGCGCTGGAAAAACCCTCCAGCTGTACCAACAGAACAACGATGTTCATACATTGTAGGAAACATATTTTCCAAACGTTCTTTAAACCCATCAATTTTGTTAGAAGGTAATTCTTCCATTTCTTCAAGATCTAAAACCATAACAATTAATTTATGCCTTCTTATTGACCAATAATTAGGTCCTCTCATAGCATTTATCTCACGTATATTCATATTGGATAGTTTTTATATTAATAATTGGGAAAGATTATAAATATATACATTTTCTATTAAAAATTTAGTTTATTTTCGCTTTCAGGAAAAAATATTTCAATGAAGGTAAAAGGAACACTAATTCCTATAGGAGGAAATGAAGACAAAGGACATAAAGCTAAAGAGCGTTATACTTTAGAATATATTGAAGCAGGTATTCTGTCGAGAGTGGTTAAAGAAAGTGGTGGTGTAAAAGCTAAAATTATAGTCATTCCAACAGCATCTAGTATTCCAATAGAAGTTAGTGATAATTATTTACAAGCTTTTTTTAAATTAGGTTGTGATAATGTTCATGTTCTTGATATAAGAAGTAGAGAAGACTCTGAAAAATTGGAATCAATAGCTTTAATAAAAAGCGCTAACTGCATCATGTTTTCTGGAGGAAATCAATCTAAAATAGTTGAAAAAATTGGCGGAACAACTATTCATAACATTATGATGGAACGCTACATAAATGAAAAAGGATTTGTAATTGCTGGGACGAGTGCAGGAGCTATGGCTATGGCTTCAGAAATGATTGCTGGAGGTAGTAGCACAGAAGCTTTTTTTAAAGGCACTGTAACCATGTATAAAGGATTAGGTTTTGCTCCAAAATTAATTATTGACACCCATTTTATACAAAGAGGAAGATTTGGAAGACAAGCTGAAGCTATGGCTAAATTTCCAAATATTTTAGGAATTGGATTAGCTGAAGATACTGGTTTGGTGATAAAAGAATGTATAGAATTTGAAGTTATTGGTTCAGGAATGATTATTGTTTTTGATGCTGAAAATCTCACACATAATAATGAAGAAATTCTAGCAGAAGGCACACCAATGTCTATGAGTAATCTAATTGTTCACGTACTTTCTAATGGTGATCATTTTAACATTAAAACAAGAACAGTGAAAGTATTGCCAATTGATTCTCCTTTTGTATGAATTTAATTCTTTAATTACTTAAAAATAGATACTTCTTCTTTACCATTTGAAGATTTACAAGCGCGATACATGCCTTCGGTATTAAATGGCATAGATATGTTTCCTTTGGTATCGACTGCAATTAAACCACCGTCTCCATTTATTTCTAGAATACGTTTATGAATAACTTCATTTGATGCGTCTTCTAATGAAAGACCTTTATGTTCCATTAAACATGCTACATCATAGGCGACAACACCACGAATAAAAAACTCTCCACTTCCTGTACATGAAATAGCACAGGTTTTATTATTTGCGTAATTTCCTGCACCAATCATAGGACTATCTCCTACACGTCCCCATTTTTTATTAGTCATACCTCCCGTTGAAGTTGCTGCTGCAATATTTCCATTTTTATCACAAGCAACTGCACCAACTGTTCCGAATTTAGAATCTTTTTTTGTAGAATGGTCAAGCTGAAAACTATCTGTGTCCTTTATCTCTAACCATTGTTTATGTCGAAATTCATCATAGAAATATACGTCCTTTTCTAAAGTATAGTCAAGTTCTTTAGCAAACTGTATAGCACCATCACCTGCTAAAAATACATGTTCACTTTTTTCCATGACATCTTTAGCAAGTGAAATCGGATTTTTAATTCCCGTTATTAAACTTACTGCTCCTGCATTCAATGTTTTCCCATCCATTATACTAGCATCCATTTCGTGGGTTTCATTGGCTGTAAACACACTACCCTTTCCTGCATTAAATAATGGAGAATCTTCTAAAACTATAACTGCTTGCTCAACAGCATTGATAGCAGTCCCGCCTTTAAATAACACATCATAACCTTTATTTAAAGCTAATTGAAGCGCAATTTTATATTGTGTTTCTAATTCTGGTGTCATCATCCCTTTTACCAAAGTTCCTGCACCTCCATGAATGGCTATTGAAAAATTATTCATCTACAAAAAATTAAAGCTGAAAATTACAAATTGCATTTTAAATAATCTATAATAAACCATAACTTTTCGTAGTTTTGAGAAACCTCTCGATTGTGCTCGAAGAGACAACTGTTTTCAATTATAAATTTTTCTAATGTCAGACAAAAAACGCTTATTCCTTGTTGATGCTTACGCATTAATATTTCGTGGTTATTATGCTTTTATTAAAAATCCAAGAATCAATTCCAAGGGATTAGACACTTCGGCAATTATGGGTTTTATGAATTCTCTTTTAGACGTCATTAAGCGGGAACGTCCAGATCATTTGGCTGTTTGTTTTGATAAAGGAGGAAGCGTTGCAAGAAAAGAAGCTTTTCCAGAATATAAAGCAAATCGTGATGCAACTCCAGATGCTATTAAAATTGCTGTTCCATATATCTATAATATTTTAGATGCCATGCATATCCCTATTATGGTAAAAGAAGGGTTTGAAGCTGATGATGTTATAGGAACACTTGCAAAAAAAGCTGAAAAAGAAGGCTATCAAACTTTTATGGTAACTCCAGATAAGGATTTTGCGCAATTAGTAAGCGAGAATATTTTTATGTACAGGCCAATGTTTGGTGGTGGTTATGAAACTTGGGGAATTCCTGAAGTACAGAAAAAATTTGAAGTCGAACATCCGGAGCAGGTAATAGATTTCTTAGGAATGATGGGAGATTCTTCCGATAATATTCCCGGTCTTCCTGGAGTTGGTGAAAAAACAGCTAAAAAATTTCTTGCTGCTTATGGAAGTATGGAAGGTTTACTCGATAACACGCACGAACTTAAAGGGAAAATGAAAGAAAAAGTTGAAGCAGCCAAAGATTTAGGTATGCTTTCTAAACAATTAGCAACCATAATGCTAGATGTTCCTGTAGAATTTCATTTTGATGATTTTGAAATGTCTGAGCCAGATATTAAAGGGGTAACTACCATTTTTCAAGAATTAGAATTTAGACGTTTAATCGATAATTTCAATAAAACCTTTTCTTCTGAAACTAATAAGGAAACATCTGCTTCTGTTGAAATTAAAACTGAACCGAAGCCAATTCCTAAAAAAAATGTTTCAGCTGGAAGTGGACAATTTTCTTTATTTGGAAACGAATCAAATTCCGCGGAAGCGACATCTGAAATACATTCTGGTAGAAATAGCATTGAAAATACATCACATTTTTATCAAAGTATAGCCTCTGGCATGGCTACAAAACTATTTGTTAAAAACTTACTAAATCAAACAAGCGTCTGTTTTGATACAGAAACTACTGGATTAAATCCTTTAAATGCAGAATTAGTTGGTATTTCATTTTCTTGGGCAGTTGGCAAAGGATTTTATATCCCTTTTCCTGAAAGCAAAAACGAAGCACAAGAACTTATTGAACAATTACGCCCTTTTTTTGAAGCTGAACACATTCAGAAAACTGGTCAAAATCTAAAATACGATATTAAAGTATTAGCCAAATACAATATTATTGTAAAAGGAAAACTCTTTGACACCATGCTTGCGCATTACCTCATTAATCCAGACATGCGACACAATATGGATGTATTGGCTGAAACTTATTTAAACTACACGCCAATTTCTATTACAGAGCTTATTGGTAAAAAAGGGAAGAATCAACTTTCAATGAGAGACGTTGCTTTAGATAAGCAAACAGAATATGCAGTTGAAGATGCAGATATCACGCTTCAACTTAAGGAGCATTTTCAGAATGAATTAGGCGAAGCAAATACACAAAAGCTGTTTGATGATATCGAGTTACCTTTATTAAGAGTATTGGCTAACATGGAATTAGAGGGCATTAATTTAGATGTTACTTTTTTAAATTCCCTTTCTGAAGACCTAAATAATGATATTGATACTCTTGTTTCTAAAATTTATAAATTAGCTGGAGAAGAATTCAACATCGCATCACCAAAACAATTAGGTGAAGTTTTATTTGATAAAATGAAATTAGTCGATAAACCTAAAAAAACTAAAACAGGGCAATATTCTACTGCAGAAGATGTCCTAAAGTATTTAGCAAAGGATCACGAGATTATTCAAGATATATTAGACTATCGTGGATTGGCAAAATTAAAAAGTACGTATGTAGATGCATTGCCAACACAAGTTGAAGAAACTACAAAACGAGTTCATACAGATTATATGCAAACCGTTGCTGCTACAGGGCGATTAAGCAGTAACAATCCTAATTTACAAAACATTCCTATTCGTACAGAACGCGGCCGTCAAGTACGAAAAGCATTCATTCCTAGAAATGAAGAATACATTTTACTTGCTGCAGATTATTCTCAAATAGAATTACGTATTATTGCAGCTTTAAGTAATGAAGAAACGATGATTGAAGCTTTTAAAAATGGCGAAGACATTCACGCATCAACAGCTTCAAAAGTATTTAATGTCCCCATAGAAGACGTTACACGAGAGCAACGTAGTAATGCAAAAACAGTGAATTTCGGAATCATTTATGGCGTTTCAGCTTTTGGTTTAAGTAATCAAACAGATTTATCACGTAGTGAAGCCAAAGAATTAATTGACACCTATTATGAAACCTATCCTAAACTCCGAAAATACATTAGTGAGCAAATAGATTTCGCAAGAGACAATGGTTATGTTCAAACAGTTTTGGGTCGTCGTAGATATTTAGCAGCTATTAATTCACCTAATGCAATTGTTAGAGGCGCCTCAGAACGTAATGCTGTAAATGCACCAATTCAAGGTAGCGCTGCAGATATTATTAAAATTGCAATGATTAACATTCATAACAAACTTGAAAAGGGTAATTATAAAACTAAAATGCTATTACAAGTCCATGATGAATTGGTTTTTGATGTCTATAAACTTGAATTAGAAGAAATAAAACAACTCGTTAAAACCGAAATGGAAAATGCATATAAATTATCTGTTCCGCTTGTTGTAGATTTAGGCGTTGGAGATAATTGGCTTGAGGCTCATTAATTTTTTTTTTAGAAATTAAATTTCAGAAATTAAATTCTAAAAACAGTATATCGTAAATCCTTTTATTTTTTCTATTAAAAAATCACTTCACACTATTTGGTAATCAAATATATAATCGTAAATTTGCAAACTCTTTAAAAGAGAGGAATGTTTAATAAGAAAAAATAATAAGTGTGGATACATTAAGCTACAAAACTATTTCAGCCAACAAAGCTACTGTTAATAAAGAGTGGGTTTTAGTTGATGCTGATGGTCAGACATTAGGACGTATGGCTTCTAAAGTTGCAAAACTTTTAAGAGGCAAGCATAAGCCTAACTTCACACCACACGTTGATTGCGGAGATAACGTTATTGTTATTAATGCAGAAAAAATCAACTTATCAGGGAACAAGTGGAATGACAAAACTTACATTCGTCACACTGGATATCCTGGTGGTCAAAGAAGTTTAACTGCTACAGAATTGTTCGGGAAAGATCCTGCAAGATTAGTAGAAAAATCAGTAAAAGGAATGTTACCTAAAAATAAATTAGGTGCTCAATTATTCCGTAATTTAAATGTTGTTGTTGGTTCGGCTCACACTCATGAAGCTCAAAAACCAAAAACAATTAACTTAAACGAATTCAAGTAAATGGAAGTAATTCACAAAATTGGTCGTAGAAAAACGGCTGTTGCTCGTGTCTATGTTGCTAAAGGTAAAGGCAACATTACGATTAATAAAAAAGAATTAAACACGTACTTCCCAACTGCTACATTACAGTACAAAGTTAACCAACCGTTAGTATTAACTGAAAATGATGGTAACTTTGATATTACTGTAAATGTATTTGGTGGTGGTATTACAGGTCAAGCAGAAGCTGTTCGTTTAGCAATCTCTCGTGCAATGTGCGAATTAGATGCTGAAAACAGATTAGTTTTAAAGCCTGAAGGATTATTAACAAGAGACCCAAGAATGGTTGAGCGTAAAAAATTCGGACAGAAAAAAGCGCGTAAAAAATTCCAATTCTCAAAACGTTAATATCGGATTTTTTTCAAAATAAACAATTTCCGAAACAATTTCGGATTAAAAAGTAAACCAGTTATTGTTGTCCATGACTTTCGAGTCAGGATTTAGTTAAGCATCTAAATGGTTAAGGCCTTTATAAAAAGCCACTTAATCATTGCTAATTTAACAGAACGTAAACTATTACAAAATGGCAATTGAAGTAAAAGAATTATTAGAAGCAGGTGTACACTTCGGTCACCTAACACGTAAATGGGATCCAAACATGGCTCCTTACGTTTATATGGAACGCAACGGCATCCATATTATCAACCTATACAAAACAGCAGCAAAAATAGAAGAAGCTGGAGAAGCATTAAGCAAAATCGCTAATTCAGGTCGTAAGATTTTATTTGTTGCAACAAAAAAACAAGCTAAAGATATTGTAGCTGAAAAAGCTGGAAATATTAACATGCCTTATATTACTGAAAGATGGCCTGGTGGAATGCTTACTAACTTTGTAACTATCAGAAAAGCTGTTAAAAAAATGGCTCATATAGATAGAATGAAGAAAGATGGTACATTCTTGACACTTTCTAAAAAAGAACGTTTACAAGTAGATCGTTTAAGAGCTAAATTAGAGAAAAATTTAGGTTCTATTAGTGACATGACTCGTTTACCTGGTGCATTATTTGTAGTAGATATTAAACGTGAACATATTGCAATTAAAGAAGCACAAAAATTAAACATTCCAATTTTTGTAATGGTAGATACTAACTCTGACCCACGTCAAGTAGATTATGTAATCCCTTCAAATGATGATGCTTCTAAATCAATTGATAAAATTTTAACTCACGTTTCTAATGCTATTGCTGGTGGTCTAGCAGAGCGTAAAGCTGAAAAAGATGCTCCAAAAGCTGAAAAGAAAGCCCCTGCTCCAGTTGCAGCACCAGAAGTAAAAGCAGCAGTTAAAGAAGAAGAAGAATAAAAATATTAATACAACATAAGTAAGTCGTTTAATTTTTTTCTTTATTGAAAATTTATTGGGCGACTTTTTTAAATTTTAAAAAGATATGGAAGCTATGGTAAAAATAACAGCAGCAGAAGTAAACAAATTAAGAAAAGCTACAGGAGCTGGTATGATGGATTGCAAAAACGCCTTAGTTGAGGCTGGAGGGGATTTTGATAAAGCCATTGAAGTTCTACGTAAAAAAGGACAAAAAGTTGCTGCAAAAAGAGCAGATCGTGAATCTAGTGAAGGTGCTGCAATTTCTAAAATAAATGCTGATAATACTGTTGGTGTATCTATAGTTTTAGGTTGTGAAACTGACTTTGTAGGAAAAAATGAACGATTCATTGCTTTAGCAAACGAATTTGCAGATATAGCAATAAATTATGCTACTAAAGAAGAGTTTTTATCTGCTGATTTTAAAGGAATGACTGTTGCTGACAAATTAATTGAACAAACTGGTGTTATTGGAGAAAAATTAGAGATTAGTGCATTTTCAAAATTAGAAGCTCCATATGTAGGTACTTATGTGCACATAAATAGAATTGCTGCTTTAGTAGGTTTATCTTCTAAAATTGATAATGCTGAAGTTTTAGTTAAAGATGTTGCTATGCAAGTTGCGTCTATGGGAGCTACAACTTTATCTTATAAAGATTTTGATCCTGCATTTATAGCATCAGAAACTGAAGCTAGAATTGCAGTGATAGAAAAAGATAATATTGAACTTGGACGTTTAGGTAAAACACTTAAAAATGTTCCTCAATATATTTCTATGGCTCAATTAACAAGTGATGTTATAGCTAAAGCGGAAGAAGGTGCTAAAGCTGAACTTAAAGCCGAAGGTAAGCCAGAACAAATCTGGGACAGAATTCTTCCTGGTAAAATGCAAAGATTCATTTCAGACAATACAACTTTAGATCAAGAACAATGTTTGTTAGATCAAAACTTTATTAAAGATGAGAAACTTAATGTTGCTCAATATGTAGAATCATATGGCGATGTTGCAATAACAGAATTTAAGCGTATTTCCTTAGGATAAAACACTTGAAAATATAACACTAAAAAAGCTTCGATTAATTTCGAAGCTTTTTTTATACATGAATCTTAAGTATGTTAACTCAGCGGAAATTATCTTTCTCATTTTCATATGAATTATAAATTCAATAATAAAAAATTATGTAGCTTTGTTAAACTTTCAAATTCAATATGAAATATAAAAGAATACTTCTTAAGTTATCTGGCGAAGCGTTAATGGGAAACCGCCAATATGGTATAGACCCCATTCGACTGGCAGAATATGCTCAAGATATTAAAAGTGTTACAGATAAAGGTGTTCAAGTTGCTATCGTTATTGGTGGAGGTAATATTTTCAGAGGTGTTTCCGGTGCTAGTAATGGTATGGATCGTGTACAAGGCGATCATATGGGAATGTTAGCTACTGTAATTAATGGTTTAGCATTACAAAGTGCATTAGAAGATGCTGGAATACCAACAAGATTACAAACAGCAATTAAAATAAATGAAGTGGCTGAACCTTTTATTCGTAGAAAAGCAATGCGTCATTTAGAAAAAGGGCGTGTCGTAATTTTTGGTGGTGGAACCGGAAATCCGTATTTTACTACAGATTCTGCTGCGGTACTAAGAGCTATTGAGATTGAAGCTGATGTAATTTTAAAGGGCACACGAGTAAATGGTATTTATAATACAGATCCTGAGAAAGATGCAACAGCTACTAAATTTGATTATATCACTTTTGATGATGTATTACGTAAAGGCTTAAAAGTTATGGACACAACAGCTTTTACACTAAGTCAAGAAAACAAGTTGCCTATTATTGTGTTCGATATGAATACCAAAGGAAACTTAGTAAAAGTCGTTTCTGGTGAAAATATTGGAACTGAAGTTAGACTATAGATTCTGGCTTAATTTTTGAACTAGCAATTTATAATTAAAATATATTTAGTAATGGGAGAAGACATACAGTTTATCATAGACTCAACCAAAGAATCTATGCATAATGCAATTAAGCACCTAGAAAAACAATTATCAAATATTAGAGCTGGAAAGGCTAGTCCTTCAATGCTTGGTAGTGTTATGGTAGATTATTATGGATCCCAAACTCCTTTAAGTCAAGTAGCTAATGTTAACACACCTGATGGAAGAACAATTACAGTTCAACCATGGGAAAAATCTATGCTGCAAGAAATTGAGCGTGGAATTATGTTTGCAAATCTTGGGTTTAACCCAATGAATAATGGTGAATCTATCATTATTAATGTGCCTGCATTAACAGAAGAACGTAGAATCAATCTAGTTAAACAAGTCAAAGCTGAAGCTGAAGATGCTAAAGTAGGAGTTCGTAATGCTCGTAAAGAAGCAAATAACGAAATAAAAAAAATAGCTGATGCTTCTGAAGACGTTCAAAAAAATGCCGAATTAGATATTCAAACACTAACAGATGATTATGTTAAAAAAATTGATAGCACTACAGAAATCAAAGAAAAAGAGATTATGACCATTTAAAACACAAAAGAAGCTTAAATAACTTCTAATGACATATTCTTATAATTATTCTGAATGTATAAATATTGTTTCACTTTATTACTATTCTTGTTTTTCTTTATAAGTAAAGCTCAAACACCTATTTCTACAAAAGAGAGAGTAAAAACAGAAAAAGACACTGTTAAAAAAAAAGAGTTTTTAAAACAAATTGGGAATGGCTATTTTCCTTTAAAATACTTTAATATAGATCTACGATACCTCGTCAAATTTAATCAATACGAGGGTTTTAGGACAGGCTTAGGCGGCATCACCAACAAATCATTTTCTAAAAGACTAAGACTAAATACATATGTAGTTTATGGTTTTAGAGATAATACATTTAAGTATAGTTTTGGTGCTGGCTATAAAGTAGCACAAAAAACTAATACTTGGATTAATGCTTCATATACAGATGATTTGCAAGAAACTGGAAGCACACAATTTCTTACTGACAAGCGTACTTTTCAATTTTTTGAGCCTCGTTTATTAAATATTGAATTATTTTATAAGCATATAACTAAAACTATTTCTTTAGAACATGAAATAACTCCTAAATTAATTTCTGAAATTGAGCTTGCACATAGTGATATAGACCCAACTTTTAATTATGAGTTTGTAATTAATAATAATGAATACCATACCTTTCATATAAGCACAACAAAAATATCATTACGATGGAGCCCTTCTGATATTTATGAAACATTAGTCGATAATGTGAGGCTAATTAAAGATGCATTTCCGAAATTTACTTTGCAATTCACCAAAAGTTATAGTGATATTCTTAATAGTGATTTTAATTTTTATAAAGTTGATTTTAAAGCAATTCATAAAATAGATTATAAAAATAACGCATCAACACATTTGTTATTAACTTCTGGAATTGCAATTGGCGAAACACCTCTTACGCACTTGTACCATGCCTATCCAAATAATAACACTAAAGAAACTATAATGCAACGTTTCTCAGTTGCTGGAATCAATAGTTTTGAAACGATGTTTTTTAATGAGTTCTTTTCAGATAGATTTGTCATATTACAGTTTAAACAAGCTATAAGTCCATTTAAGATTTCTAAAAAATTTAAACCGCAGCTTGTATTAATCTCCAGATTTGCTCTTGGTAATATGAACCATATTGAACGCCATCAAAATATAAGTTTTAATACTTTAGAAAAAGGGTATACAGAATCTGGTTTCGAAATCAACAAGTTACTCTTTGGCTTTGGCTTAAGTTTTTCTTATAGATATGGAGCATATCATCTGCCTAAAATTGAAGACAATATCGCTTTTAAATTTACATTTAATATTACATTATAGTTTAATTTTCTCATCAAATACATTGGTTTTTCCTACCTTTGTGCTTCTTTAATTACTATATGTTTAAACTATTTACAACTGGTTTTTGGGACGTAGTTGCCAGACTTATTTTACGTAATAAAATTGCCATCCTTATTGGGGTTTTAATTGTAACTCTATTTTTAGGGCAGCAATGGGAACATATGCGTTTTACCTATACAGAAGCTAATTTATTACCTGATGATCATGAAGTCAATTTAGTTTATAATGATTTTTTAAACATCTTTGGAGAGGAAGGAAACCTTATAGTTCTTGGAGTAAAAGATTCAACATTATTTACTGTCGATAAATTAAATGCCTGGAATACACTTTCAGAAACATTCAAAAATTATGATGCTGTCGAAACAGTTGTATCTATTAAAGATTTACAAAAACTTATAAAAGATGACACTAAAGAAAGGTTCATCCTACAACCCTTTATTAAAGATTCTATATCATCCTTAAAACAAGTTGAGTTACTTCAAAATGAATTATTTGAAAAGTATCCCTTTTATGATAATTTTTTATATAATAAAACCACCAAAACTGTTCGAACAGCCATATATCTAAAAAAAGATATTGTAAATACTTCCATTCGAAAAGATTTTGTTTTTGATGATTTAATACTTCAAATTCAAACTTTTGAAGATGAAACAGGTTTAGATGTAAGAATTTCTGGGATGCCTTATATTCGAACTCTTAACGCACAAAATATTGTAGATGAGATTGGTTTGTTTATTGCATTAGCATTAGGAGTTACATCGCTTATTTTCTTTTTCTTTTTTAGATCTTTTAGAGCGACTATTATCTCTCTCATTGTAGTTTGTATTGGTGTGATGTGGACCTTTGGTATTCTTGGATTACTTAAATATGAAATTACCGTTCTTACAGCATTAATACCACCATTAATTATTGTAATAGGAATTCCTAATTGTATCTTTTTAATTAATAAGTATCAACATGAAGTAAAATTGCATGGTAATAAAGTAAAATCATTACAACGTGTAATTACTAAAGTAGGTAACGCTACATTAATGACTAATGTAACAACAGCATCAGGTTTTGCGACGTTTATTCTTACAGATAGTAAACTCTTAAAAGAATTTGGTATAGTTGCTTCACTAAGTATTTTGGCAATATTTATTTTATGCCTGCTTATTATTCCTATTATATACACTTTTTTACCTTACCCAAAAGACAGACATTTAGAACATTTAAACAAGCGTTGGATTGGTGGTTTTGTGAATTGGATGGAACGTATGGTAAAGCAAAAGCATATAGCTATTTATGCAACTTCAGTAATATTACTAATCGTTAGTATTATTGGTATTTATCAAATAAAAATTTCTGGAAGCTTGATAGAGGATATGCCTCAAAAAGCAGATTTTTTTAAAGATATTCGTTTCTTTGAAGAAGAGTTTAATGGTATTATGCCATTAGAAATCTTGGTTGATACTAAACGGAAAAAAGGTGTAATGAAGCTTTCTACCTTAAAACGGATGAATGAGTTAGAAGAACTTATCGTCGATATTCCAGAGTTATCAAAACCTATTTCTATTGTCGGTTTGGTGAAATATTCCAAGCAAGCTTATTATAATGGTAAACCAAAATACTATCAACTTCCAACGTCACAAGAAAACAGCTTTATTTTATCTTATGCAAAGAATTCATCTTCAGAAGTAGATTTACTTAAAAACTTTGTAGATAGCACAGGTAGATATGCCCGCATTACGACCTTTATGAAAGATATTGGCACAGATAAAATGGAACGCATTGAAGAAACCCTTCAAACCAAAATAGATAAAATTTTTCCTAAAGAAAAATATGATATTACAATAACAGGTAAAGCACTTGTCTTTCAAAAGGGAACAAAATATTTAGTCAAAAATTTAGCAATCTCCTTATCACTTGCCATATTCTTAATATCATTATTTATGGCTTTTATGTTTAGATCTTTTAGAATGATTTTAGTGTCTCTAATCCCTAACTTATTACCTTTATTAATAACTGCTGGATTAATGGGATATTTAGGAGTCCCTTTAAAACCATCTACTATATTAGTCTTTAGTATAGCTTTTGGAATTTCTGTAGATGACACGATTCATTTCCTAGCAAAATATAGACAAGAATTACAAGCCAATCACTGGAAAATAAAAATATCCGTTTACGCTGCTTTACGAGAAACAGGAGTAAGTATGTTTTATACATCTATAGTTCTTTTCTTTGGTTTTTCTGTATTTATAATCTCTAATTTTGGTGGTACAGTTGCACTTGGAGCTTTAGTTTCTGTAACGTTATTATTTGCCATGCTGTCTAATCTACTTTTATTACCATCACTATTGTTGTCTTTAGAGCGAAGTATTGCAAATAAAACAGTACTTAAGGAACCAACAATTAATATTATTCCAGAGGAGGACCTTAGTGAAAACATTGAACAATAAGGATATAAAACTATCTTAACATTCAAAATTTAAAAAAATGAAAACAAACACAATTAAAGAATTATTAAAACAAAGCTCTTCCCAAGATGTAGAGATTAAAGGTTGGGTAAGAACATTTAGAGCAAATCGATTTATTGCTCTTAATGATGGTTCAACTATTAATAATATTCAATGTGTTATAGATTTCGAAAATACTGATGAAGATTTACTAAAGCGCATCACAACTGGTGCAGCCATATATATAAAAGGTGAGCTTGTTGAAAGCCAAGGCAAAGGGCAATCTGTTGAGATAGTTGTAGATACTATAGAGGTTTTAGGTGATTCAGACTCTGAAACTTATCCTATTCAACCAAAAAAGCACTCGTTTGAGTTTCTACGTGAAAATGCACATCTAAGAACACGCACCAACACATTTAGTGCAGTAATGCGTTTACGCTCATCTTTATCATTTGCTATTCATAAATACTTTAATGAAAATGGCTTTTATTACATGCACACACCAATCGTAACTGGAAGTGATGCTGAAGGTGCAGGGGAAATGTTTAGAGTGAGTAATTTAGATGCTAAAAACCCACCTTTAAATGAAAATAATGAAGTTGATTATTCACAAGATTTTTTTGGGAAAGAAACTAATCTTACAGTTTCTGGCCAGTTAGAGGCAGAGTCGTATGCCATGTCTCTTGGCAAAGTATATACATTTGGACCAACATTTAGAGCAGAAAACTCTAATACATCTAGACATTTAGCAGAATTCTGGATGATTGAACCTGAAGTTGCATTTATGGATTTAGCTGGTAACATGGATTTAGCAGAAGACTTTATGAAATCTGTTTTAAAATATATCCTAAATCATAATACCGAAGATCTAGAGTTTCTAGAAAAACGATTACTAGATGAAGAAAAGACAAAGCCTCAAGCAGAGCGAAGCGACATGAGCTTAATAGATAAATTAAAGTTTGTTGTAGATAATAATTTTAAACGTGTAAGTTATACAGAGGCTATAGAAATACTTCGTAATTGTAAGCCTAATAAAAAGAAAAAATTCAAGTATCTTATAAATGAATGGGGAGCAGATTTACAAAGTGAACACGAACGTTTTTTAGTAGAAAAGCACTTTAAATGCCCTGTTATTTTATTTGATTATCCTGCAACTATTAAAGCATTTTATATGCGCTTAAATGAAGACGAAAAAACTGTTCGTGCTATGGACATTTTATTTCCTGGTATTGGTGAAATGGTTGGAGGCTCCCAAAGAGAAGAACGATTAGATGTGTTAAAAGAAAAAATGGCAGCACTCGATATTGATGAAAAAGAATTATGGTGGTATTTAGATTTACGTAAATACGGAACAGCTGTACATTCTGGTTTTGGTCTTGGGTTCGAAAGATTAGTTATGTTTGCAACTGGAATGTCTAACATTAGAGACGTCATCCCTTTTCCAAGAACACCACAAAATGCAGAGTTTTAGTTATTATTCCAATAAAATTTTCATAAAACAGTTTTGATAATGATGAGTTAGTTTTATATTTTTATCTTAAATCGAAAAAGCAAGTATGCTAAAGCAATATTTACAGTTCAAATTATCACAAAAATTGTCTCCGCAACAAATTCAATTAATGAAATTGATACAGTTGCCTACGCAAGCTTTTGAACAACGTTTAAAGCAAGAACTTGAAGAGAACCCTGCTCTAGAGAGTGGTAAAGAAGATAAAAATGATGAGTATGATGATCTTGATAATACTAATGAAGACTATGACGAGAATGAATCTATAAATGCTGAAGACATAAATATAGATGAATATTTAAGTGATGATGAAATTCCTGATTATAAAACACATGCCAATAATTATAGTGCAGACGATGATGAAAAAAGCATCCCTTATGCTTCTGGGACTTCATTTACTCAACATTTAATTAGCCAATTAAATACATATAGACTATCTGATGAAGAACGTGATATTGCAGAATTTTTGGTAGGTAGTGTTGATGAAAGTGGTTACATACGAAGAGAGCTAAGTGACATTATGGATGATTTAGCTTTTACTCAAAATGTTTATACAACTGAAGAAAAAATTGAAAAAGTATTACATATTGTTCATCAATTAGATCCTTCTGGTGTTGGAGCACGTAATCTACAAGAATGCTTAAGCATTCAATTACAAAGAAAAGAGAAACGCCCAGATGTTGAATTGGCAATACTAATAATTGAAAAAGCTTTCGATCAATTTACCAAAAAACATTATAAAAAATTGATTCAGAAATTTAATATTACTGAAATTCAACTTAAAAATGCTATTGGTGAAATAGAAAGTTTTGGCTATGCAAATCGTACA
>Ga0209013_10001801_pt1 | contig 19757 bp, 16 predicted proteins | sample Cruoilmetagenom2_FD_187291 | JGI IMG/M metagenome (GOLD analysis project Ga0209013, IMG submission 187291) | Oil polluted marine microbial communities from Coal Oil Point, Santa Barbara, California, USA - Sample 2 (SPAdes) (version 2) | ecosystem: Environmental > Aquatic > Marine > Oil seeps ...
AAAGACTGAAAAAAAGCGGGTTGAAATTCAAATTCATGCCTAATTAAGACTAAGAGCCAAAAGCAGACTTGACCCCTTTGGGTCTCTGGCAACTGGTTACTGAAACCTTTTAAACTAGCTTTCAATAAATTTCTTGAATTTTCCGAGACCTTCCCTGATTTCTGCCGGTTCGATGCCCGAATAGGCCAGCCGAATATAAAAGTTGTCTTCACCTTCCAGGGGGCGGCCGAAGTGCAGGCGGGTGCAAAAGGATACCCCGGTTTCCTGCAGCACGGTTTTGCGAAAATCGTCGTAGTCGACAAGTCCCGTTTTTTTCATGGCCCCGGTGACATTCGGCCACAGGTAAAAAGTGGCGTTGGGGCGCAGGCAGTGCACCCCTTCAATGGTGTTGAGAAAATCCACCGTCGTATCGCGACGTTCTTTGAGGGTTGTTAAAATCTGTTGGGCTTCGGTCTGGTCACCGGTCAAGCCCTCGATGGCGGCATACTGGACAAAATGGTTGGAACAGGACTCCTCGTTGACATTGAGTTTGATGATGACATCGATGATTTCTTGGGGGCCGACGCTGGCCCCCAGGCGCCAGCCGGTCATGGCAAACTTTTTGGAAAAGGTATACAAAATTACGCAGCGCTCGCGCATCTCGGGCAGTGATACCAGGGATTTGCTTTTACCGCCGTAGCGGATGTCGAAATAGGCCTCATCACACAACACATACAGATCGTGTTTGAGCACCAGCTCGGCAATCGTTTCAAGCTCTTTGGATGAGCATTCCGCGCCGGTGGGATTTTGCAGGTCGTTGAGCACCAGCAGTTTCGTACGGGGCGTGATCCGGTCGGCCAGCATATCCGTGTCGATGTCGAATTTATCTTTGCCTTCGATGTAGCCGTAGGGCACGGCCTTGCCGCCGTGAAACTCAATTTGAGATTCATAAATCGGATATCCCGGGTTGGGGTAAAGCACCTCGTCGCCCGGGTTCATCATGGTCAGGAAAAATTTGCTGATGGTGGGCTTTCCGCCCGGCTGGATGGCCACATTCTCCATGGAATACTGAACAGCGCGGCTGCTGCCGATATCATCGGCCAGCAGTTCTCGCAGCCGGGGCACACCGGCATTGGGGCAATAGTTGGTCCGGCCGTCCCGCATGGCTTTGATGCCGGCCTCGAGAACGTTGGCCGGGGTTTTGAGGTTCAAGTCTCCCAGGTGAAACGGATAGACCTTGTTTCCCTGGGCGGCAAAGGCGGCGGCCTTGGCGGAGACGGCAAAGGCCGTCTCGGTACCCAAACGATCGACTCGGTTTGCAATCTTCATGGTTTTTCTCCAAAATCGAGTTTCTATGTAGTTTAGTAAATATTCAATCCGCGTATAGCGCTAACCCCAGCTCTTTGGCGTTGACGATACTCGGAGCCGCACGGGGCGAATCTGTTTCCAAAAATGGCAAAATGTCCGGTTTGTTCCAGACCGGATAACCCATCAGCAACCCGGCGACATTGCTGGCCGCCAGGGTCGCCATGCCTTCCCTGGTCCAGCGAGTGGCCGAGGCAATGTGGGGGACAATGACGACATTGTCCAGTTCATTAAGCCCCGGCTTTAGATCCGGTTCATCTTCGAACACGTCCAGGCCGGCTCTAAAATTCGGGTGCCTGCGGCAATGAGCAACCAGGGCCGCCTCGTCAACCACCGGGCCGCGGCTGGTGTTTACCAGAATGGCGTTTTCTTTCATCAGCGCCAGGCGTTCGGCATTGATTAAATGGTGGGTGGTGTCGTCGAGTATGGTGTGCACACTGATACAGTCTGCTTCTCGCAGGAGATCTTCTAAATTTTCAACACGCTTGCAGGAGACCGGCTCTTCCCCACGGGATATGAGAAAATCACTATAGGCCGCAATATAATCTTCCAGATCTGTGTTGGGATAGACGTCATGGTAAACCAGGTTCATCTTGTGTCCTTCGACCATCATGCGGGCGTAGGTGGCGCCGATGCGTCCGGCGCCGATAACGCCCACCGTTTTGCGCCACAGGAGTTCGCCCAGAAAAAGGGTCATCAGCCAGCCCTTGTATTTGCCGGCCCGCAGAAACCGTTCGGCTTCTCCGGTGCGGCGGGTGGCCGCAAAGGTCAGGGTCACGGCCATCTGGGCCGTGGTTTCCGTCAGCACCCCCGGCGTGTTTCCCACCGGTATCCCGTGTCTGGTGGCGGCATCAATATCTACATTGTTAAAGCCCACGGCTACATTGCTGTAGGCTGTTCCGCCGGCGGCCTTGAGCGCGCCAAACAGCTCGTCCCCCCAGTCCTCGGTTAACTGCCCCAGGACGGCATCGCACTGTTGGCCTATGGCGGCCTTAATGTCATCAATGCTGAGCACATCCGTGGAGGTGCAGACTTCTACCTTGCAATCGGACCGAATCAGACGTTTCAGCCACAGCGAGCCGGGTATTTCTTTGGTGACAATCACGCGTTTGCTGCCGGAAGGATTGTGGGTCTCCCATTTCTTTTGCTCCATTGCGAGCACCTCCCTTGAAGAGAACAACCGATAATGTATATCAATAAAAATCTAAGTAATCTTTAATGGATCCGTGAATTGCATAACTCATCAAGTGTTTGGTGTTTAGTATTTTGTGTTTGGTAATCTAAAGCGATGGACCAGTTTGGTAGAATGACAAACACTAAACACAAAATACAAAATACTCTCGGAAATAAATTGTTTATTTGACGATTTCCGAGGACTTCGTAGTTGATTAAATGCAACTGGTGGTATTGTCAATATATTTTTATTTTTTTATGATTATTTCAAAATAATATCATAAATTTGGTGATATGCTCAAATTGGTGCAAATTTCATGTGGCTTATTGCAATTGGATTCGCATCATTTTCAAAATGGTACCCGAACCCACCCGACTTGTCGGGGCCGTCCCTGAGTGTTAGCGATGGGGGGCAGGTAAACACGGTTTACACCGGAATTAAGCGACTTTATTTCTTCCAGTATGGGTCCCGCAGGGCCTTCTTGGTAATTTTGCCCGAACCGGTTTTGGGCAGTTCATCCAGAAAGACGATGGTTTTCGGTGTCTTGAAAGTGGCCTGGTATTCTCTGCAAAACTGGATAATTTCCTTTTCGGTGGCCGATTCGTTTTCCTTGAGCACCACGGCGGCCGTTACGGCCTCCCCCCACTTTTCATCCGGCACGCCGAAGACGGCAGCTTCCAGTACTTTGGGGTGCATGTAGAGCACATTTTCAACTTCGGTTGAATAGACATTCTCACCGCCGGTGACGATCATATCTTTTTTACGGTCGACAATGTTGACATATCCTTCCGCATCGACAACGGCCAGATCCCCGGTGCGGAGCCATCCATCGGTAAAGGCCTGTTGGGTTTCTTCCGGCTTGTTCCAGTAGCCGGGTGTAACGGTATCCCCGCGAACCCAGATTTCCCCCACCTGCAGATCATCCGCCGCCACGGGCTTTCCGGTATCGTCTACGACTTTAAGATCCACGGCAATGAACGGACGACCGGTCCTGGATATGTATTTTAGCTGTTCATCAGGCGGCAGGTCCTGCAGGTGTTTCTTTAAAATACTGAAGGTCAGATAGGGACTGGTTTCTGTCATGCCGTAGGTTTGAATGTAATCGCAGTGAAATACTTCGGTAATGTTTTTCACCACCTGCGGTGCAATGGGCGCCCCGCCGCTCAGAATCACGCGCAGGCTGGAAAAGTCAAATTCACCGACCTTGGGATGTTTGATCATCAGATTGAGCATGGTGGGAATCAGGTTGCTCAGGGTGATGCGTTGCTGCTCAATGGTTGCCATGACCGCTTGGGGCTCAAACTGGCCCACCATTACATGGCGGCCGCCTACCCAGGTGACGGCAAAGGTGGCCCAGGCGTCGGCCAGATGAAACATTGGTGCAATATGCCCCCAGGCGTCGCTGTCCACCAGCTTGAGTTCTGCAATGGTTCCCAGGGCATGCAGGCAGACGTTTTTGTGGGTCAGCATCACGCCTTTGGGGCGTCCGGTGGTTCCGCTGGTATAGTAAAGATGGGCAACATCATCGTCCCGCACGGTTACGGGTTCAAAGGGGCCGGTATGGCTTTTTATGGCTTCATCATAACTGAAATACGGGACTCCCGGTGAAGCATCGGGTGTATCATCGATCCAGACAGTTCCTTTCAGCGGCGTGTCTTCATCCAGGATTCCTTTGACCAGAGGGGCGAAGCGGAACCCGGACACCAGCCAGCGGGTCCCGGAGTCCCTTAAAATGTAGGCAACTTCTCTGGCGGCCAGGCGATAGTTGAGCGGATTTAAAATGGCACCGATTCCGGCGGCGGCATAATAGGTCTCTAAAAATGCATGCGAATTGACCTCCAAAATGGAGATCCGGTCTTGGGGCTGGATGGCCTGCGCCTGGAAGAACCGTGCCAATCCCGCCACTCGATCACCGATTTCGGCATAAGTAAATGAGCGGTCGCCATCTACCACGGCAACCCTGTCCGGATACAAATCCAGAGCTTTTTTCAGGGTCATCCAGATGTCCAATGGTGTCTTCCTCTCTATTCATACCAGATCGTTTTGACATGCGAATAATCGGAGATTTTTTTATCTTTTTAAAGCTTCCCAGTCTTCCAGTCCGACCGGCTCAGTCGGATCCTCGTATTTTATGACTGTATTGCGGAGCGCCTTCAAGGCCTCTTCGGGATTTTCTACATAGGGCACAATTTTTAAAACCGGTTTGCCGCGATCGCTGATAACCAATGTCTTTCCTGTTTTTTCAATTTCACGAAAATATTGCAAAGCGCGAGGTTTAAATTGTGATTTGGAAATTATCTGTTCCATGACAGTTTCCCCGGTGGGTTTTAATATTATTTATAACCTGGTCATGATACCAAGGTCATATTTGTTGTCAAGTTCAGATATGATTAGCATTGAGATTTATTCAAAGATATGGTTTTAATATATTCAGGTGCATCACGATTCGGTTTAAAATGCTCACGTTGATATCGGTTGCCCGTTGAGCCCGTTGGCCCGTTTGCCGGTCAAATCGGGAAAGATGCATTTTTAACGGGCTAACCGGTAACGGGCAAACCGGGATTAATCCCCCACAAAGGACTGTTTCACATGGGACTGGACATCGAAAGTTTTGTTGAAGATTTTGACCCGAGTTTTAAGGTTTTCCATGAATTGATGGCCAAAAAAGTCGGGCAGATATTGCTGGTCTCCACCCCTTATGACGCCTGGATCATGGAGGAAGACTGTCGTCTTTCTGAAAGAATTATTAATGAGTACCGCGGATTAAATCTCAGCAACCCTCCCCGGTTTACCTGGGTGTCCACGGCGGAAGAGGCGCTTTCAGCGCTTTCTGAAAAAAAGTTTGACCTGGTTATCACCATGCTCCATCTGGCCGACATGGATGCCTTCATGCTGGGGCAGAAAATAAAAGAAATAGATCCCGATCTGCCGGTCATTCTTTTAACCCACAGTGCCCTGCCGTCGGAAGAGTCCAGCCGGGTATTTATGCAACCGCCCGGCATCGACCGCACCTTTGTCTGGTCGGGGGACACCGATATCCTGGTTGCCCTGGTAAAAAGTGCGGAAGACGGGATGAACGTCGACCAGGACACGGATTTAGCCGGAATCCGGGTCATTCTCTTTGTGGAAGATTCGCCTGTTTACATATCAACCGTGCTGCCCGTTCTTTACCGGGAACTGGTGGGTCAGACCCAGGCCCTTTTACATGAGGGACTTAACGAAGAACACCGTTTGCTTACCATGCGCGCGCGCCCGAAGATACTTGTTGCCCGAAATTTCGAAGAGGCCAGCGGTCTCTATCAAAAGTACGAGCCCTATGTGCTGGGGGTTATATCCGATGTGCGCTTTCCTCGAAACGGAAAACTGGACCATGATGCCGGCGTGAACTTTTTGTCCACAATTAAAAAGGAACGATTCGACATCCCCCTGTTGCTGACCAGCTCTGAATCCTCCAATGCCGAGAAGGCCGCATCGATTCCGGCCATTTTTGTAGACAAAAACTCACCGTCGCTGATCGCCGAGGTGCGTTCTTTTTTTATGGAACAGCTTGGTTTCGGCGATTTCATTTTTCGCAAACCGGATGGCCGGGAAATCGCCCGGGCTTCCGATTTACGGTCCTTTGAGAAGGTTATTCAAGAAATGCCCGAGGATTCCTTCGTGCACCATACCAGCCGCAATGATTTTTCCAGATGGCTTTTTGCCCGCACGGAAATCAGTCTGGCTTCAAAGGTGCGTCCCATTAGAGAAGAGGATTTTTCAAATGTTGAAAACCATCGGCAACATATTATTTCTATAATTTATGCCCGGCGCCGACAGCGGCAAAAGGGCGTGGTGGTAAATTTTGAGGCCGCCGAATTTGATCTGGAAACGGAATTTTTTAAAATTGGGAAGGGTTCCCTGGGAGGAAAAGCCCGGGGTCTGGCCTTTGTGTCCAACCTGCTTCAGCGTTCGGCCGGGCTTCACAAAAAATATGAAGAGGTAGATATTTTCATTCCCCGCACCATGGTGATCACCACCGAAGGTTTTGATGTCTTTGTTGAGGAAAATGATTTAAAAGGGTTTTCCAAGTCGGATGCCGGTGATCAGGAGATTGCCGATAGCTTTTGTAAGGCGACCTTTCCCCAGTGGATTGCCGATGACTTAAAAGCCTATCTGGCGAGGATCACCTATCCCCTGGCGGTTCGTTCTTCCAGTCTACTGGAAGACGCTCAATTTCGGGCTTACGCCGGTCTTTACCGGACCTACATGCTTCCCAACGATCATCCGGATCCCGAAATTAGATTGGAACAGCTGATTAATGCCATCAAGCTGGTATACGCCTCCACCTATTTTCAAAGCCCCCGGGCCTTTTCCAAGCGGGTGGGGCATCGTACCGAAGAAGAGAAGATGGCGGTCATCATTCAACAACTCGTTGGTGAGCATTATGGGGAGTATTTTTATCCGGCCATATCCGGGGTGGCCCAATCCTATAATTACTATCCGTTTTCCAAAATGAAACCGGAGGAAGGAATTACCACCGTTGCCATGGGCCTGGGAAAAACCGTGATGGAGGGAGAGAAAGCCCTGCGGTTTTCTCCCAGATATCCGCAAATCCTGCCCCAACGAACCACGGTGGAAGATATTCTGGAAAATTCCCAGCGATTTTTCTTCTCACTGAAAATGGGTGGTCCCTATCCTGAACTCGGGATCAATGAAGATGCCAACCTGTCCAAGCGCGAGGTCGACGACGTATCAGATGACCCGCCGATGAAGCTGCTTGCCAGTACCTATTTTCCGGAAGAGCATCGAATCCGGGACACCACGCACGTTCCCGGGTACCGGATTCTGACATTTGCCCAAGTTCTTAAATTCGATATATTTCCCTTAAGCGAGTTGTTATCGGATGTATTGGATATGGGCCAGGAGGGAATGGGATGTCCGGTGGAGCTAGAGTTTTCGGTAAATTGGCCTCAAGACCCGCAAAGTAAGCCGAAATTTGCATTTTTGCAGTTAAGACCCATGACCGCCAGGGCCGAACTCGGTCAGGTTGAAATCAGCGAAGTGGATGTCTCCCGGGCCTTCTGTTATTCTTTAAATGCTTTGGGCAACGCGGAAAAAACAGATATTGCCGACATTCTTTATGTAAAACCGGATATTTTTGATGCCGGGCGAACACCGGAGATTGCGCGCCAGATTGGCGAGCTGAATGCTGTTCTGCTGCAAGAAAAGCGCAAATATCTTCTCATCGGTCCCGGCCGATGGGGCTCGGCGGACCGCTGGCTGGGGATTCCGGTAAGCTGGGCTGAGATCAGCGGCGTCGGTGCCATGGTTGAAACCTCCTCCGCAGAACTCAGGGCCGAGCCGTCCCAGGGGTCGCACTTTTTCCACAACATATCCACGCTGGGGATCAATTATGTGACCGTTTGCGATGACAAGCAAGACTTTCTGGACTGGGACTGGATCAGCTCCTTACCGGTTGCCAACGAAACCGCTTTTGTGGCCCACGCTGTCCTTGACCGCCCTTTTGTTTTAAAGGTGGACGGCAGAACGTCACGCTGCGTGATGTTTATGGCGGAGTAAGATAGGGCCTGCGGCCGTTGCGAGGTTAGAGGTTGGAGGCGGAAGGTTGGATGCTGGATGATTAACATCCTTATTTTTGTTTTGAATTTGTCTTTTTGATCATTGGATATTTTTTGTTATTTGCGATTTGTTATTTGTTTTTTCCCTGTTTATCCGGGTTAGGATTTCAATCCTTCAGACTATCAGCTATGAGCTATCAGCTTCTAAGCCTGCCCGCAATACTCCACGCCCAGAATACTGATATCATCGTCGGGCCTGGTCTGGTGCCGGAATCCGTTAACATTGGCGGTTACGGCGTCCACCATTTTTTGTATCGGCTCATGGTGGTGTTTTTTTAATACGTCGTAAAATCGAAGTTTTCCGTAAAATTCCCTTTCTGTATTGCAGCTTTCCAGGAGTCCATCCGTGTACAGCACTATTTTATCACCCGTTTGCAGTTGCAGGGTCTGCTGGCCGATGGGGTCCTCACAGCCAAATCCGATACTCGGGACACGATGATCGAGGGTTTCCATGGATCCATCCGAGCGCATTAACACCGGTGGGGGATGACCGGCACAGCTGTAGGTCAGCAACCCTTCATAAAGATCAATGGTCATGCAAATAATGCTGAAGAAACTGTCAAAGCGCTCAAACGGAAAGGCCCGGTCGAGTTTGTTTAACACAATATCGGGAGATACAAGCTCGCAGTTATTGCCCAAAAGTCCGTCACCGCTGTTTAAAAACTGGGAGACCGCCACCGAAATTAAGGCGGCCGGCACGCCATGGCCGCAAACATCCAGCATGTACAGACCGACTTTACCCTCATCCATATGACTGATGTTGAATATATCGCCGCCGATTTGTTCACAGGGTTCGAATTCCCAGGCGATTTGAATATTATCTATCATCGGGGATCTGGCCGGTAATAAACTCTGCTGGATGGCCGCCGCCGATTCCAGGTCCCGATCCAGCTGTTTTTGCTTGTTTTGCAGCACAATTTTTTGCTGCTCTATATCGGTCACATCGTAAATGATGATCAAAAACATTTTGCTCCCCTGGTAGTTTATCGATCGGGTGCTGAACTGAAGATATTTTTGCACGGGTTTGCCGTTGATGTAAAATATTCGATTTAACGGCTGCTTGTCTACAGATGGTTTGTCGGTGAGGTTAAGGATAAGAGAGCGGCGCAGGAGGCAGTTGGCACATTGGGAGGTTTCGCCGCAGGATTTATTTTCTAAAACGGCATTGACGCACCCGGCGGTTTCACCAAACCCTGCTTCCAGGATAGATTCCGCGGCATTGTCGAAAAGATCCAGAAAGGAGTTGTTAAATTGATGAATCTTCAGATTTTCATCGGCAATCAGAACCGCTGAGTCCATATTGTTGAGCAAAAAATTTAAAAACTCATTTGATTCTTTTAGATCCTGTAATTCCGTCCACATGATTATAATTCCTTAACATCTGATACAAAAGCGTACTCATATACTATATTGAAAATTAATATACTCACTTGATTTAGGTCAAGATAAATCCTATTTTTGTTGGCGGCTTGAAATTAACTATAATCATCATTTGGGGATAAATCACAGAAGTTTAAAAAATTTTCTGTTTATGTTATTTTTTGAATCTATAACCCAAAGAAAGGCTATATTCAAGTTGGGTTTCGACCGCGTCTCAATATGCGCTACACGCTGGTGATTGTGGTAGGTTGGTCCGCCGGAGGCGGAGAAACCCAACATCAGCTGAAATGGTTATTGGAGGGCAGGTGGCATCGGAAAATCCCGATAAAGTCAAAGAAGTTCTGCTCAAGGCCCTGGTTGCCAACCGGGTCGGTGAGATATTTGAGCTGGACGGCTATGCAGCGGTGGGAATGGCGGGCCCCTTATTGACGCCTTTAAGCGTGGATCACACCCGCAACCTGCCCCACGGCAGCGAGTTGATGTATCTGCCGGATCGAAATCCCGTTTTGTTGAACATCAATACCGGCGACATCGAAACCCTGACGGAAAACCCATATGAACCGGGAGAAGCCATTTTCCCCGTCGCCGCCTTTAATTCACCGGGATATGTGATTACCCGTGTCAGCGCCTATCGCGAAACCAAAAAATCGCAAACCCTGCCGTTGTTCTCTTACGGGGCTGCTGGGTGGCATAAAAAAGGCTTTCGATCGGCTGTTGTCCTGGTGGATCCCGAGCCGCGTCAGGATATCCGGCTTATGCCGCCCGAAGATGTGATCGCAGGTGTTGATCGGATGCGCCAACAAATGCCGGGCAACCGCCTACGGGCCCACCTTGACAAATGTGCCTTGACATATGGGTGCCCGGCCGGGAAAAATTTTTTCCTCGGCCGGTACGAAGCCCCACTGCCGACTTCTAAACAGTGCAATGCCCGCTGCCTGGGTTGTCTCTCCCTGCAGCGAAATTCCGGTATCCACCACAGCCAGGACCGCATCACCTTCACCCCCTCCCCTGAGGAAATCACCGAAGTGGCCCTGGCCCATATCAAACGGGTTGAAAAAAGCGTTGTCAGTTTCGGTCAGGGCTGTGAAGGTGATCCCCTGCTGGCGACCCATGTCATCGAACCGGCCATTCGACAGATTCGTTTGCAGACCGGCAGCGGCACCATTAACATGAATACCAATGGCAGTCTGCCGGCCAGGCTGAGACAGCTTTTTGATGCCGGTCTGGACAGCATCCGCATCAGCATGAACAGTGTTCGCAAAGAATGCTATGATGCTTATTTCCGGCCCCAAGGCTATGGGTTTACCGATGTCCTTGCGAGCATCGAGTTGGCTCTGTCCCAGGAAAAATTTGTTGCCATTAACTACCTTAACTGCCCGGGGTTCAGCGACACACCCCAGGAAGCAGACGCCCTCATAAGGTTTTTGAAAAAATTTCCGATTCACATGATTCAATGGCGCAACCTGAATTTTGACCCGGTGCGCTACTGGAAGAAAATGGACGCCGTAACGTCGTCCGGCGAACCCATGGGGATGGAGATATTGCTGCATCAGATACGGGAGCAATTTCCGGATCTGAAATTCGGCTACTTCAACCCTCCCAAGGAAAAATTCGATGAAACCTGAAGGTAAGGTAGTGATTCTCACAGGCTCCAGCCGGGTATCGGCAGCGGGATTGCAAATCTTAAAGTAAAAATTTAGAATCGGGTGATGACCGTAAATTAAAAAGGCGTCTTTTTGGCTCCAATATTCAAAAGACAAGTTGCCATTTTGGCGCCACTGTGTTAGGTTCCAGTTACTATCAGATAGTATGATTTTGCTATATGCTGAAAGGAGTTTAATATGCCGATATCAAAAGAGAAAGAACGTGTTTCAGCGCGGATTCCAATCCACGCTTACCAAACCTTGATACGCGCAGCGGAGATTTCAGGTGCGACCTTGAATCAGTTCCTCGTGCAGGCGGCGGTTGAAAAAGCACAAATGATTATTGAAAAGGATCAAACAATAAATTTATCAATCAAATCTGCAAACGTATTTTTTAATGCCATTGAAAATCAACCGAAGCCCGGGAAAAAACTTAAAGAAGCGATGAAAGCATACAAAGAGTCATTTTGTCAGAATAGTTCATGAAAGAACAAAAAAGAGCCTGATGCCCACGCTTCACGGGATCAATCCTCTGATTAAATTTACTCAGGTATTCGACTTGTAAATGGACGAATGAGACACGTGAAAAATCCGGGTTACTTATGTTGAAAATTGAAACCCTTAAGAAAAATCATGATAGGGCTGAATTCGATTGCGGCACCGATGAACTCAATAAGTATCTGCGAAGAACTGCTCGGCAGCATCTCGATAAGGGTATGTCAAGAACCTTTGTGCTTATCGACGATAATAGTCCCACAAAAATTCTTGGGTACTACACCTTATCCGCGTGTGAAATACATGTTGAAAAATTGCCTCGTAAATATTTCAAAAAATATCCGTCGAAGGTTCCTGCCGCAAAACTCGGGAGACTGGCTGTTTCAAAAAATAAGCAACGACAGGGTTTTGGTACTATAATGATGGTTAATGCCATCGAACAGATTTTATTAGTTTCAAAAAATCTTGGAATCATAGGCTTCTTTGTTGATGCAAAAAACGAAAAGGCCAAAGGTTATTACGAACAATTCGGTTTCATCTCACTTCCGGATAATCCTTTTGAACTTTTCCTTCCAATTGCAACCCTCCAGCAAGCCTATGAACCGATTGTGCAAAAGTAATTTTGAGATCGATCTCTGATGGCGCTCCGACTCTACCGAAACATATTGTTTGCCAATTTTTTTGATATAATGCTCCTTTACAGATCAACTACACCAGATTAAAATTAATGTATATTTTTCTCTGTGTGTTTAGAGAAAAATTATGAAATGGATTGAAATAAAAGTTGTTTTCGATCAAGCAGGCAAAGATCCGGCAGACAAAGACCTGGCCGTCGACCTGATATCCGACATTTTCTACGATTTTGGCCTGCAGGGGGTGGTTGTGGAAGACCCCGCACTCGATTCGGAAGAAGACTGGGCGGAAGATGCCATCGGTCGCGCTGTGTGTAATTCGGTTACCGCATATTTGCCCGAGGATAGCCAGACCGAAAAGCGCTGCATCATTTTAGAAAGAAAGCTGTCATACCTGCAGGAGCGGTCCGGCTTAATTTCCCGAATAAGCTATAAAGAACTGAATGATGAAGATTGGGCCCATGCCTGGAAGGCTTATTTCTGGCCCCTGAAGATCAGTCGCCATATCGTAGTAAAGCCCACCTGGCGGGAGTATCAAGCCACGCCCGAAGAGATTGTCATTGAGTTGGACCCCGGAATGGCCTTCGGGACCGGAACCCATCCGACCACGGCCTTGTGTGTGGCTATGATCGAAAAGTATTTAAAAGCAGATGATTGCTTTTTAGACATCGGCACCGGGTCCGGAATTCTGATGATTGCAGCCGCCAGGTTGGGGGCCTCCCGGGTTTGTGGTATCGATAAAGATGAGACGGCCGTTGAAATTGCGGCCGCCAATTTGAGGTTAAATTCCATTCAGCCCGCTATATTTCAGGTAAAAACAGGAAATCTTATAGATGAAACCAGGAAAACCTATGATATGATAGCCGCCAATATTCTTACCCATGTTATATTGGATCTGATCGTTGACATCAAGCGCGTGCTAAATCCAGGCGGGATTTTTATCTGTTCGGGAATTATAGATAAGAATGAAAAATCGGTAACGGATGCATTGCAAGACATCGGTTTTGAAATTTTGGAAACGGCTGGCAAAGAGGAATGGGTTGCAATAACTTCAAGAATAAAGGCAAAAGGATAAAGGTGCAGGGCAAAGCGCAGAGCGCATGGGGCATAGGGCAGAGCGCAGAGAGCATAGGGCGGAGGGCAGAGGGTTTCGAATTCGGAATTTGGAATTCGGAATTAAAGGAAAAAAACTAAAGACACACATGAAAGACAGAGGACAAGGGACAGAGGGTGTGGAGGAACGGATAGCCCTGAGCCCCATAAGCGCTAAGTTATTTTTCCGCCAGAGGATTGAGGAAGGTTTACTGAAAAAAATGAATATCGAACATCTTTCAAAATAATTCCGTACGGCATAAATGTAACCTGTGAATGTTTACAAAATAATTTAGTGCACATGGCCCTGACTGTGCTGTGAGCCTTACGCCGCTAATTTATTGCTTGGAGATATTATGAGATTGTTGCTGGTTGAAGACGACCCCAAAATCGCGTCATTCATCATCAAGGGGTTTAAGGCTGAAAGTTTTGCCGTGGATCATGCGGGGGACGGCGAAAACGGATTGCATCTGGCGCTGACCGAGCCTTATGATGCCGCCATTATCGATATTATGCTTCCCGAACTGGATGGTCTGGCATTGATCAAGCACATGCGGCATGAGAAGATCAAAACGCCGGTGATTGTTCTAAGTGCCAAGGGATCCGTCGATGATCGCGTCAAAGGCTTGCAGACCGGTGGTGATGATTATCTCACCAAACCTTTTGCTTTTTCCGAGTTATTGGCCCGGGTTCAGGCCTTGATCCGTCGCAGCAGCGATGTTTCAGAGCCGACCAACCTGGTGGTGGGAGAGGCTGCCATGAACCTGATTACAAGGGAGGTCGTGCGGGCCGGCAAAAAGATTGACCTGCAGCCGCTGGAGTTTTCTTTGCTCGAATATCTAATGCGCAATGCCGGCCGGGTGGTTTCTAAAACCATGATCATGGAGCATGTGTGGGATTATTATTTTGATCCCCAGACCAATGTGGTGGAATCTCGGATCTACAAGTTAAGGGAAAAATTCGATAAGGGGTTTGGCGGCAAGATGATTCACACGATACGCGGAGTGGGATATGTCCTTAAAGAAGAAAATAGCTGACATTCGTCATACCCTGGCTTTCCGCCTGACTCTTTGGTATGCCGGCATATTCATGCTCTCAGCATGTGTGGCTTTTTTTTTCTTTTATCTGTTGATTACTTCGGTCATACGGCAGCAGACAGATCAGGGCCTTTCAAGTGAGGTCAGAACCTTTTCTTCGATCCTGTCAAGCCAGGGTCCCGAAGCGGTCAAGCGGCAAGCCTTTTTACAAGCCCAGGCGGCCGGGGAAAAAAAGATATTTTTTCGACTGCTTTATATTACCGGGCAGGTGTTTTCTTCATCCAACATGTCCTACTGGCGCGATATCGGGATAAACAAGGTTGCTGTCAATCGCCTGCTGGACAGCCGGGCGCCGGTTTTTGATACCATCAATATACCGGATCGGAAGCACAAAGTACGTGTTCTTTATGCCGTCATCGGACCCGGCATGATATTGCAGCTGGGTCAATCCATGGAAAATCACACCCGCATCATTGCCGTGTTTCGTAAAGTGTTTATCACCACCATGGTGATCCTCTTCGCTCTGGCGGTCGTGGTCGGCTGGTTTATGGCCCGCAGGGCGCTTGTGGGGGTAGAAACGGTGACCCGGACCGCACGCCGGATCTCAGAAGGCAGTCTTGAAAAACGGGTGCCGGTGAAAAAAAGAGCAGATGAGATTGATCAGCTCGCGCTGACCTTTAATCAGATGCTGGATCGCATCGAAAAATTGGTGACCGGCATCAAAGAGATGAGCGACAACATCGCTCACGATCTTAAAAGCCCCCTAACCCGGATTCGCGGGATCGCCGAAGTTTCTCTGACTTCCGGTTCTTCCCTGAAAGAATACGAATCCATGGCGGCCGGCACCATTGAAGAATGCGACCGGCTTCTGGACATGATCAACACTATGCTGATTATTTCCAGGACCGAGGCCGGTGTGAATCAACTTGACTGCCAAAAACTATATATCGCCAATCTTGTTCGTGATGCCTGTGATATTTTCCAATCCCCGGCCGAGGATAAAGGCCTCACCATGGTTTGCAGCGGACCTGACAATATTGACATTTATGGCGATATACGGCTTATTCAACGCATGGTTGCCAACCTGCTCGATAATGCCATCAAATATACTCCCTCCCATGGAACGATTGATGTGACCACATGCGCTGCCGATGATGGGTCAATTCAGATAGCGGTGAAAGATACCGGAATGGGAATTCCCGAACAAGATCTTGCACACATCTTTGAGCGGTTTTACCGCTGTGACCCCAGCCGCTCCCAGGCCGGCACGGGGCTGGGCCTCAGTTTTGCCCGGGCCGTCGCCCGGGCCCATAACGGGGATATAACCGTCACCAGTACCCCCGGTGAAGGAAGTACATTTACGGTCATGCTTCCCCAAAATTCACCCGCTTTGGTTGATTAGTTGATTAGATGATTGGTTGAGTGAGTTGATTGGTTGAATGAGTTGATTAAGTTGATTGAGTTGATGAACTGATGCGCAGAATACCAAAATAAAACTAATCAGTTGAGATTCAGCGAGCTAACCGGACAAGGTGGGTCAGTATATTCTTCCATACTTAATCAACCATTCAACTTAATCAATATAATCAACCTATTAGGGAAGATTGCTTATGGCGGCATTCACTAAGAGAATTCTGGGCGGTACCGGTTTAAAAGTCGGGCCGCTGGGAATGGCGGCCAGTTTGCGTTTGACGTTTTGAGGGGTCATTTTATAAATATAAATAATAGACTGGTGTATTATTTTGTGAAACCCTTATTGATTAAGGAGAATAAAGTTCTTGAATGATAGTGCCGCCAAATTATCTGCCCTGATTATTGCATCTATAAGCTCTTTTCTGACGCCGTTTATGATCTCCTCGGTCAATATTGCGCTGCCGGCCATTGGAAAGGAATTTAAGAGCGATGCGGTTTTGTTAAGCTGGGTGGCGACATCTTACCTTCTGGCGGCTGCCGTTTCTCTGGTACCCTTTGGAAAGCTGGCGGATATTTACGGCCGCAAAAAAGTTTTTCTAAGCGGCCAGATCATTGTCACGGTCACCTCGTTGCTGGCCGCCATTTCGATGTCGGCACCCATGCTCATCATCTTCCGGATTTTCCAGGGGGTCGGCGGGGCCATGATATTTGCCACCGGCATTGCAATTTTAACTTCGGTTTATCCACCCCACGAGCGCGGCAGGGTGCTGGGCATTGCCGTGGCCGCGGTTTATATCGGTCTTTCCTGCGGTCCGTTTTTCGGCGGATGGCTGACCCAGCATTTTTCCTGGCGAAGCATATTTTTTATCAATATTCCGCTGGGGCTGTCCATCATCTGGCTTGTATTATGGAAATTAAAAGGCGAGTGGAGCGGGGCGCAGGGCGATAAATTCGACCTGACCGGATCGGTCATCTATGGTGCAGCGATTGTGGCCATCATGTACGGTATTACCATAATCCCGGACCTGGCGAGCATCTGGATTATTCTGGCCGGTATTCTGGCCTTGGCCGGTTTTGTCAAATGGGAGACAAAAGTACGATATCCGGTTTTTGAAGTGAGCCTGTTTATTGAAAACCGGACCTTTGCATTTTCCTGTCTGGCGGCTTTGATAAATTACAGCGCCACTTTTGCCGTGGCCTTTTTGTTAAGCCTTTACCTGCAGTATATCAAAGGACTGAGCCCCCAGGGGGCCGGTGTGGTCTTGATTGCCCAGCCGATTGTGATGGCCGTGTTTTCACCCCTGGCAGGCAAACTTTCCGATAGAATTGAACCCCGGATGATCGCTTCGCTGGGAATGGCGCTGACCACCCTGGGACTAATCCTTTTAGCGCTGATCACCCATAACACAACTCTTTTATATATTGTCGTCAGCTTAATGGTTCTCGGATTCGGGTTTGCCCTGTTTTCGTCACCCAACATGAATGCCATCATGAGTTCGGTTGCTAAAAAGTATTACGGTATCGCTTCCGGTTCCGTGGGAACCATGCGTGTGCTGGGTCAGATGCTCAGTATGGGAATAGCCACCCTGGTGTTTGCACTTTTTATCGGCCGGGCCGAGATATTGCCGGAACTTTATCCGGCGCTGATTAAAAGTATCAAGATCGCGTTCATCATTTTCTCCGGCCTGTGTGCAGCCGGCATATTTTTCTCCCTCTCCCGGGGAGATTTGAGACCACAATAGGGTAATTACTCCGCCCTGAAAAATAGCCATAACAGGGTTGGGTATAGTAAATGTGCTATTTTTCAGGGCGGAGTAATTAGCCTTTTTTAAAGGAAGCGTGCAAATTTCTGTCAAAGGTTTTCAATTCTTTTACTTTGTTTTGGTGACAAACCGCCAGATGCAATAGATCCCTTGCGGTTAAGCCGGGATGTTGGTTGACGAGATTGCGGGCATGCAAAACAGTTGCAGAATCTATGGGGAAAACTTGATCGACTCCCTGGATTGCAAGCTGGATGGCAGCATCAAGGGTTTCCAGGCGCCCAACTGGCAAATAAACATGCAGCAATTCCTGCAGCACCTCGGCCGAGGTGACCAGTCTTTTTCCTTTTTTGCTGGATTCTATGAAGAAGCTTTGGGCTTCTGCCTTCAAGGGATGGGGCCGGCCGACGGCATAGATAAAGATATTGCTGTCCACAAAGATCATGGCTTATTCCCGGATTGAAGGCCCTCTAAAATAAGTCTTTTGTGATCTTCCCAGTCGGGTTCCACTCCCTGTTTCCGTTCATTGCATTGCTGAAAAAATTTTTCCAGGGAATCAGGGTTGGTTAAAGGTTGTTGCTGGCGGTTTAGATCTATCATTTTGTTACCTGCATCGCGAAGCCAGGCGCTTAGAGATTTCGACTCTTTCATCGCCTGGGATTTAAAAATAGCGGCTTGTTCCTCTTTTAATATGACTTGAACCCGAACCGACATCTGCATCACCTCCAAGAAGCTGTAATTGGGCTACGTATACACAATAATAATACATACCGCTGGTTCTTGTCAACCGAACGTATCAAATTACAACGGACTCCATCAACTCAACAAACTTATCAACTCACCTATTCCATTGCGCGTCTTCTTCAAAGAACCGATCCACAATTTTTAAATAGTGCTCCAGCTTCTGGGTTCGATGGATCTTTTTTATAATTTTGCGGCGGTCTTTAAAGGACCGGCTGAAATAGGTCCAAAAGCCTTTCATTCGATCCAGCAAATGCCCGGGGCCGTGAAGCTCCTGACGGTATTGATCGAACAGGTCGTCATAAAATGCTCGGAACACTTCTACTTTGTTGGCGGAACCGTCTTTACCGTTTTTGATGGAGGCCGGCAAAAAGGGGTTGGCCAGTGCGCCGCGGCCGATCATCCAGCGGCCCACGGTTTTAAACCGTTTTGAGAATGTCTTGAAGGTAGCCAGATCGTTGATATCGCCGTTGTAAACAATTTTGTGTTCGGACACTTGCCGACATTTTTCAAACATGTCCAGGTCCGGCTCACCGTCATACATTTGTTTGCCGGTGCGGGGGTGAACGATGACTTCATCCAGCGGGTATTGGTTGAAAATTTGCAGCAGGGTTAAAATTTCATCGGTCTTTTTGCGGCCCAGCCGCGCTTTTATGGACAGGCGGTTGGGGATGGCGGGAATCGTTTTTTCCAGAAAGACCTCGATTTTTTCAGGGTAAGGCAGCAGTCCGGAACCACGCTGTTTTTTGGCCACCATGGGAAAAGGACATCCCAGGTTCCAGTTGACCGTTTCATAGCCCAGGTCAAACAGTCGTTGGGCCAGGGGGATGAAATCCTCGGGATTGTTGCCGATGATCTGAGGGATGATGGGCATGGCATGGTTGTTTTCGGGCAGAACATCTTTTAGATGTGACCGTTTGAAACGGGCGGTTGTCAATGTGGGGATAAAGGGAGAAACCGCAGCATCAAAACCGTCAAAGTAGCGGGAGTACGTATTGCGATAGATATAATCTGTGAGGCCCCGCAAGGGGGCTAAATACAGTGTTATTTCTTCGTGCTTTTTTTTCATGAGCTTAAAGTAAAGCAGTGATAAATATTATGGAAGCTCAGGCCACTCGCCTACCTTAGCTTGATCGCCTCAAGGTATTCTTTCACCCTGCCGACAGCCGACATAAACATTTTAGAGCCGGTCATAAAGGTGAAGATATCATCGGCATTGCCGCAGGTTCCGGCAAATTGCGGTCCGATGACAGTCGCAGGATCTTCGGCGTCGGGGTGCTGCTCCAGGGCGCCCACGTACAGATCCAGGCGGTCTTTTAGAATTTCAAAATAATCGATTTTTTGACCGGTCATTATCTCGGTTGTCGTCGAAAGATCCTTTGAGAAGTCGTTGATTGCCGTCCAGTAAAGATCCATCAACTGATCTTT
>Ga0209013_10001802_pt1 | contig 19746 bp, 14 predicted proteins | sample Cruoilmetagenom2_FD_187291 | JGI IMG/M metagenome (GOLD analysis project Ga0209013, IMG submission 187291) | Oil polluted marine microbial communities from Coal Oil Point, Santa Barbara, California, USA - Sample 2 (SPAdes) (version 2) | ecosystem: Environmental > Aquatic > Marine > Oil seeps ...
CGAAGAGGTGGACCCAGCTTACCTGATATTCAGAACCAGCTGGGTATACAGCCTGCGGCGGGAAAGCTTTGTCATGAAAGTCCTCGACTGGGCTCGAACTCAATCTGAGCTGCGTATCGTTGACGATCAGGTCAGCAATCCAACCTGGTGCCGAACATTGGCCGGTTCTACTGCATTACTCTTAGCGAAATCCGGGAACAACCCGGCAGCATGGATTAATGAGCGGCGTGGGTTATACCATTTAGCAGGAGATGGATTTGCCAGCCGCCTGGAGTGGGCAAAATTAGTATTGGATCTTGATCCTCAACGTGGTCAGCAGGTTGTTTCCAGTCTGGAACCCGCCAAAACGAGTGAATATCCGACACCAGCCCAAAGACCGTTATTCTCGGCCTTGAACTGTGATAAGTTTTCCGATATTTTCTCAATCCGCTTACCAAAGTGGCAGGATGCATTAAAACTGGCAATGGATAAAGACTGGTAAATCATTTATGGCTCGTCAGCCAATTAAAAAAGTAACAGTCTTTTCAATCGCGAACCCTGAACATGCAATTGCATCGTTGAGGCTCATGGCTCCATTATTGGAAGCAGGGATTGAGATTAACTGGAGAATGCCGCACCAGGAATATGACGCAAATCTGTTATCAGGTAGTGATTTAGTTATCATTCAGCGTGACTTCCCGCGTTTTGTTGACCAATATATTCAAATTCATTCGGATGCTCATCGTTTAGAGATACCGGTAATATTTGAGATTGATGATTTACTCTGGGAACTGCCTGAGAAGCACCCGGATAGAATATCCAATCATTATACTGATGCCTTGCTGCCAATGATGTTTTCAGCTTGGGCGTCGGATGGGATTACAGTTGCCTCATCGGGTATAAAAAAATATTTATCATGGCTAAATCCCAATATTTATTTATTGCCAAATTACCTGGATCCAAAGCTTTGGAGCTTCAAGAAACCGGAACCTAATGCAGACAACATAACCAATATTGTGTATATGGGAGGTGACTCGCACCAACCAGATTTGGAGATGATCGAATCAGCAATTCGAAATATCCTAGAAAGGTATCAGGGTCGGGTAAAGTTTACTACATGGGGGTTACAACCATCCCAAGCATTGATTGATCACCCACTCGTTGAATGGAAAGCCCTTACACCAGGAGATTACGCCTCATTTGCTGAATACTTTACCCAACAAGATTTCGATATCTACATCTCACCGTTGAAAGATTCCCTATTTAATCGGTGTAAAAGTTCAATCAAAATATTCGAATACACTAGTTTGGGAATCGCGGGAGTGTCCAGTGGCTTGGAACCGTATCGCAATGTAATCAAATCTGGGGAAACAGGTTTGCTCGCTGAAACTATCGAGCAATGGGAAGCGCACCTGATAACCTTGATCGACAATCCAGAAATGCGTCTCCAAATTGCCAAGCAGGCACAGATATCTGTGCGTAGTGATTGGCTCATTAGTGATCACTTTTATTTATGGCAACAGGTTTATGAAAGTGTTGCAGGTTCATATTCGTTAAGACAGGATGTTCCGAAAATTCTGCAATTGATGAAATCAATCATGTCTCAAACAGCAGTACACAAAAGCCAGCTATTAATGATGCTTGATGAACAACAGGCTCAACTGTCACAACTTAAGGAAAGTAAGAGGTGGCAAGCTAGTCAAGTACTTAAATCAATCTTCAAGCAATTTTTTTCTGATACAAAAGAAGAGGCGGTCCAGGAGATTCTTGATGAATAATAACCTTCCTGGCAAAGCGAGCATCATAATCCTGACTCATAACAATCTGGAGTACACACATCAATGCTTGGAGAGCATTTTTGCAAAAACAGAGTATCCAGAATTTGAAATCGTAATTGTAGACAACGCCTCTGATGATGGTACACCTGAATACCTGGAAGAATTTAAATTTGAGGAAGATAATATACAAATTCTTCAAAACATGCAAAACGTAGGGTTTGCCCGTGGGAATAACCAGGGTGCTAAAGTTTCAATGGGTGACTATCTGGTGTTCCTGAACAACGATACGGTTGTCACCAATGGATGGTTAACACGCTTGGTCGAACATTTGCAAGATCCATCCGTAGGAATGGTTGGTCCGGTGACAAATTCTGCGAGCAACGAAGCAAAAATACCTGTGACATATGAAAACATTGATGAGCTTGATCAATTTGCCCGGGAATACAACAAGGCACATTTTGGTGAAACATTCGAGATAAGGGTTCTGGCTTTCTTCTGTGCAGCAATTCGATCAGAACTTTTCCGTGAAATCGGTCCTTTGGATGAGCGTTTTGGTCTGGGTATGTTTGAAGACGATGATTATGCAGAGCGAATCAGGGATTCCGGGTACAAAGTCGTTTGTACTGAAGATGTATTTATCCATCATTGGGGAGGTGCGAGCTTCTTGCAGCTCGACCGCTACGAATATTTATTATTATTCAGGGAAAATCGGAGAAAATTTGAGAAAAAGTGGAATATTGCTTGGCAGCCCCATATCCAACGTAAAGAATTATTATCCGAACAGGCAATCCAATTAAGTGAAGCCGTCTATCGGCTTCAAGGGGAACTCTTAGCTGAGGGAAAACTTGAGGAGACGGACGAATCTTTCGAGATTATTACCAACCGATTGGTTGAACAAGATCGCGCGATTGAGTGGAAAGATAAGGAAATCGAGCGATTGAGTTGGACATTGGATGAAATACACAAAAGTAATGCTTGGAAGCTGGTTCAGCTCATCTGGAAAGTAAGGCGCTCGCTGGTGCCTGAGAACAGCCGACGTGAGGAGATGCTGGTTAAAATTTCAGGCAAAACAAAACCGACACCTTCTAGGATGTACGTTCAACAGAGACCTGTTGGCAACATTCAGCCTCAACTAAATAGCAAGTATGAACAGCAAAGAAAATTTTCAATAAATCTTCCTGAAAAACATATCGCAATACTTGCCCCTCAATTCTTTGATCTTGAAGGGCAATCTACTTATATTGGTGGTGCAGAAAGATATCTACTTGAGTTGATAAATATTGTTCGTGAATTTAATTATGAGCCGGTTGTCTTTCAGTCCGCCAATGGCGAATGGGAGACAAATTACCAGGACATCACCTTCTATGGTTTGGACAGCGGGGGGGATAACCATAAACTCAACGTATTATTCCATAATTTGATCGGTGCAGACACCCCGGTTATCTATTTAGCGTTTAACCTAGCAGCGCCATTTTTTAACCCACGCTCAATAGGGATCAGCCATGGTGTTTTTTGGGATCATAAGGAATACGAATTCCCTGAAGATCGGATGCATTCTATCGAAAAATTGTTGGCCTCATTCTCTAACCTCTCACGAGTGGTATCTGTCGATACCAATACGATTAATTGGATCCGAACTGTGCAACCATCTCTTACTGATAGGTGTGTATATATTCCAAACTTTGTAGATACAAAGATGTTTAGATCTCTGGACAAGTCTGAGCGAAATAAGCTGGTCGTTCTGTACCCAAGGCGCTTATATCCTGCACGTGGATTCTGGTTGGTGAAAGAAATTGTTCCAGAATTCATGGAAGCTTATCCTGAATTAGAGTTTCATTTTGTTGGTCAAGCTGATTTTGAAGAAGAAGATGCCGTTGAGCAACTGGTCAATAGATACCAGGAACGTGTAATTTGGAAAATATTGGAAATGCAGGAAATGCATGAAGCCTACGAACAAGCTGATATTACCCTGATACCGACCCAATACAGTGAAGGGACTTCTCTCTCTTGCCTGGAAGCTATGGCAGCTGGGAATGCCGTGATTGCGACAAACATCGGTGGTTTAACCGACCTGGTAATCCATGGTTTCAATGGATTGTTAATGGAGCCCTCAGTTCCAGGATTGCGAGAGGCATTGTCTCTTCTTTGCGACAATCCAGAACTTCGAAATCAGTTAGGTAAGAACGCCAGGAATGTTGCCAGTGCATTCACATTAAAATCATGGCAAGATAGATGGCGCAAGGTTTTAAGGAAGGAATTTTTCTTGGAGGACTATCCAAATTGATAAGCTATTTATCAACTAAATAGGACATTTTTCCTATCCACAATCAATTTTCCAATGATTATGATTGTGGATAGGATAATAAGGATGATTACTGAACACTTGAAGGTACTATGAGATTAAAATTGACACTTTCTATTTTATATGTAGTTATATTTGTTGGTTTAATTCCAGGATCATTCCTGGCAAGAGAGAGGGATGTAAAAGCGGCAGAGTTTCGTGAAGAAATCTACATCCCGTTAGTACGTAAACCTCGAACAAAATTAATCGGGATGTACTTCCAGGGAGCATCCCTGATATCGCAAGACTCTTATGACACGATAATAAATCCTGCCAATGATTGGTCTGGTGGAAAATTGTCAATCATCGGAACATTCATGAATACGTATATCGATGGAAATTACTATTTTCATGTTGCAGGAACCCTGGACCAAATCTGGGATAATAATTACGTTCCATTTGTGAACCTTCAAATTAGCGCTAGTTCATATGAAATTGCCAGTGGCAAAAAGGATCAAGAAATCCACAATTGGGCTCTTGCCTATAAAACCTATGCTGAAGGTCCTAATGGAGAAGAGAGAATTGCTTTCATTGCACCCCTACAGGAGATGAACAGCTGCCAACAGGCAGGCTGTTGGACGCAATGGGGAGGTGATCCCGGAAATTACAAGATCGCTTATCGGCGAATCCGACAAATATTTGACCAGGTGGGAATTCCTATCAACTCAGTTCGCTGGGTGTTTGCCCCAAATGGGTGGAGCCATTATAAGTATGATTACCCATTTGAAAATTACTACCCTGGACACGAATTTGTTGATGTAGTTGCGATAAGCGCATACAATTTTGGGGGTTGTACAACCAGCACTTGGAAGTCTCCTGAAGTAGTTTTTAACAATCCCAATCATATTCACCTATCTGAGGGGAGCTATTTGGATCGATTGAGAGAAATGGCACCCGCGAAGAAAATCTTTATAGCGCAAACTGGAACGGCCGGATACGGCACAGCGAAGAATTTATGGCTGGATGAAGCATACGACTACTTAGGAAATTATCCTGGGGTATCTGGAGTACTTTATTTTAACATTCGAACCCAATGCGAATGGCGGGTCTATGCACCGCCTGGAGTAGAGTATCCTGGATATGTTCAGGGGGTTTATAATTCAATATACACACGAGAAACACCTCAAGAGATCAGAGACGATCCTGTTTTCAGCACACGTTGAAATCTAATACCTGCGTGAAATCAAATAATTATGGGGAAATTTATATAGACCTTAAAAAACGCATACGATCGTTATTAAGAAAATTGGATCCAATCACCAGGGTCCGAAACTTTATACATTCGCCGCGATTATTCGGTGGACGATATACGGTTGAGGATAATACCGAGGTGATCATCTATACGAATCGCCATGATCTCTTTACCAGCTATTCCCCGCAACGATCCTTAGAAGAGGTTGTAGATAATCGAGTATTAGAAATAAGTTTTATTGCAACTGCCTTTAATGAAGTTACTACTGTGGACCTGCTCTTGAGTGGAATCTTCAACCAAACTCGTTTACCTGATGAAATTATTCTTGTTGATACAGGATCAACGGATGGTACGATTGAAAAATTAGAGCAATTTGCTGAAACAAGCTCAATACCATTTGAGATTCTGGTACATCCAGGTGGGAATATCGCTCAAGGGAGAAACCTGGCTATATCCAAAGCCAGATATCCAATCATCGCGGTCTCAGATTTTGGATGTGATATTCCGAACGATTGGTTGGAAAACCTAATTATTCCTTTTGAGGATGATCCGAAAATACAAGTTGCATTTGGTACTTACCATGCGATTGATGCAAACAGGAATCCCTCCAGTTGGATTTTGGGTTGGAGGCTCGATCAAATAAATCCCAAATCCCACCTGCCATCTGCAGTCTCGATAGCATTTCGTAAAGAAGTTTGGGAAAAGGTTGGGGGTTATCCTGAATGGTTAACTATGACCGGAGAGGATACCTATTTCGCCCTTGAATTAAAACGTTCAACCACCCAATGGGCATTTGTGCCAGAGGCTTTAGTCCAGTGGATAGCACCTCAAACCTTTTCGGAGACTCTACAAAAATCATATCGTTGGTCCACCGGTGATGGCGAAGCAGGGACCAATGCATCCTCTTATCGCTGGGCTTTGATTAAGCTATCTGCCCTGGTGGGTGCAATTCTGGCATTCCTAACCTTGATCACAGTTTTAGCGGTAGCAGATTACTCCTTGCTGAGGATAATTGCAGGGATTTTAATGTTGGCTGGATTTATCACCATTCTTGTGGGATTTAGGAAGCGCCAGTCGACGATAAAAGATGAAATCATGCTAGCAGCGGTTTATTCCGCTGAATTATTGGGCTTTATTATTGGATTATCCAGGCGACCTCGGGTTGACCAACAGCGCATGGCGAATACAAGCGGAGCGATCTTTATCTTGTCTGGTGTTCCTATTGATGATACTGGAGGGGGTGCAAGATGGACCCAGCTCGCGCTGGAATTTCTTCGTCGCCAATATATCGTATTCTTCGTCAACAAGTTCCCAAAATATGAAAGTAAAGACCTGTACTTGGAGTTTAAACATCCGAATCTGGTAACGAAAGAAATTCGTGATTTGAATTGGTCCACAATTCTGGAAAAATACAAACCATCTCTGGTAGGGAAACCTGTGATAGGATTAGTAGAACTCCCGTTGAAAGATTATTTGCTGACTATAGAAGATATCCAATCTTTGAATAGTGTAGTTGCCTATGATTTGATAGATGCTTGGGAGACCTCCTTGGGAGGAGATTGGTATAGCTCCGAGATTGAACAACGAATCATCGAAGCTAGTGATTTGCACTTCGCGACAGTAGCTGGATTGGCAGAAAACCTTGGCTCACGAACACATAAGCCGGTCCATCTGGTTCCGAACGCAGTTAATAATTATCTCTTCAACCCCGATCAAAGTTATTCGCGTCCAGAAGATTATCCTGCTGATGGTTGGAATATTATTTATATTGGAGCTTTGTGGGGTGATTGGTTTGATTGGGATTTACTTGGGAAAATCTCTAAGCAATATCCGGACGCCAATCTAATAGTGATTGGCGATACAATGGGTCGGGAAACGGAAATGCTAGGAAATGTTCATTTCTTGGGTTTAAAACCTCAGCAAGATTTACCGGCTTACCTGCATTATTCGGACGTTGGTATCGTACCATGGAAGGTTAATTTCATTACGCAAATGACCAGTCCGCTAAAAGTATATGAATACATTGCCATGTACAAACCAGTGGTTGTCCCTATGCTTGATCCGCTGAAGGGAATTCCTGGCGTTTTCCAGGTAGAAGATGAATTCAATTTTGTCGAGATGGTTGGGGAGCTGAAAGATTGGCACCCACCAGAGAAGGAGATGGCAAAGTTTATCAACCAAAACAACTGGCAGGCGCGAGTAGATCAAATTCTGGGGCTTGTAAACCAAATCAGAGATGCTTAAAAAGGTCGAGAATAATCTTCAGGCAAGATACTGGAGATGGGATACCCGAAAGGAAATCCCTACATATCAGCGTGAACTGATTGAAATCGCGGCACAAATTCCAACCAGTAAGATTTTCATATTCCCACCTGGTCTTGCTTGGCGAGATTCAATGATTCAAAGACCTCAGCACATCGCTAAAGCATTATCGGATGCGGGAAACCTTGTTTTTTATGTTGAACCGGAAACTTCAAAGGATTTTGAAGGGTTAAACCAGCTGACAGATAATTTCATTCTTTGTCATGTGCCTATGCAAACATTCAATGTTTTCCATAACCCATTCGTCATGACAATGACCTGGAATTATCCATTCGCCCTCCAAATTCCTCAAGCACGCCTTATATATGATTTTTTGGATCATCTGCAGGTGTTTTCAGGAAACCAGAGGAAGCTCTCCAAGCAACACAATCTCCTGCTTAAATCCGCAGCAATCGTTCTTGCAACATCACCTGAATTGTATGAACAGGTAAAGTTGGTTCGACCCGATGTGGTTCTCTGTCCTAATGCTGTTGATTATGATCACTTCTCTGTCTCAGACAGTGAGTACCTTGAACCACCCGCAGATATATCTCCACTCCTGCTCCCTAACTCGCCAATAATCGGTTATATTGGCGCCCTTGCCCGATGGATTGATTTTGAATTAATTGAGAAAGTGGCTAAATTGAGACCCGGGATTAATTTTTTATTGATCGGTCCAGATCATGAAAATGCTCTCCCTCCACGGTTGTTAAGAAATCCAAATATTTTCTGGATTGGATCGAAATCCTACAATGACATTCCAATTTACTTAATATATGTTGATGCGGCGATAATCCCATTCCTGGTGAATGAGATAACACATGCGGTTTCTCCATTGAAGCTATTTGAATATATGGCAGCAGGTAAACCAGTGATCGTCACTCCAATGAAAGGGAGTAAGGACTATCCTGGTGTACTATGTGCCAAGACTTCCCAGGAATTTTCCAGTCAAATAGATGAAGCACTCCAATTAAAATCAGATAACGACTACATACGGAAAATCCGGAAAGTAGCGAGTGAAAACACCTGGGAAGTGAGAGTAAATCAGATCATGCGAGTTGTAGAAGAATACATGGGTTCTGCGTTAACGAATAATCAATGATCCCAGTCGTGATTGGCTATCACCTATGACATCAAAACGTGTATTAACCATCTTTGGCACCCGTCCTGAAGCGATCAAGATGGCTCCCGTGATCAATGAGCTGAAGCGTTATTCAAACATTGATGCTAAAGTATGCATAACGGCGCAGCACCGTGAAATGCTTGATCAAGTGTTAAATATCTTTCAAATCACTCCGGACGTTGATTTAAACTTGATGATCCCCAATCAAAGTTTGGCTGAAATCAGTGCAGCAATATTTACCAATCTTGACCAAGTGCTTACTGACTTAATGCCAGATTGGATTTTAGTGCAAGGAGACACGACTACTGTGATGGCAGCTTCATTACTCGGGTATTATCATCGAATTAAAGTCGGACACATAGAAGCAGGTTTGCGCACTGGTGATAAGTGGCAGCCTTTTCCGGAAGAAGTCAACCGCAAGGTTGCAAGTGCGGTTGCAGATTTCCATTTTGCTCCAACAGAGTGGTCCCGGTGGAATCTGCTCAACGAAGGCATTCCTGACAGCATAATCAGGGTGACAGGCAATCCAGTGATTGATGCTCTTCATTACGTTGCAAAAATGCCCGCGTCTAAAGAAGTATTGGATGTCTTCGACCAGATAGGATTGACCACGGATGCAGAGGAACCTGACCAACGTATGATCCTGGTGACAGCGCACAGACGAGAGAATTTTGGTCAACCATTAGAAAATATTTGCAAGGCGCTGCGAGGATTGGTTGATAGCTATGGATCGGCTTTACGTATAGTGTATTCAGTGCATCTAAACCCCAATGTTCATGAACCTGTTTATCGGAATTTAGAGGGGCTTCCGAATATAATCTTGTTACCACCACTAGATTACCAACCCTTGGTGCACCTCATGAAACGCGCATCAATTGTGCTTACCGATTCTGGTGGCTTGCAAGAGGAAGCTCCAGATTTGGGGATACCAGTCTTGGTTTTGAGGGCAGTCACTGAACGACCGGAAGGTGTTGAGGCAGGAACGGTAAAGCTTGTTGGCACGGATACGGGTGAAATCATTCGAGAAACAAGGAGGCTTCTGGACGATCCATCAGCGTATAGAAAGATGGCGCGTGCTATCAATCCATATGGAGATGGGCATGCTGCTGAAAGGATTGTTGAGACTCTACAAGCAGTAGAATGATAATGTTTATTAATTCATTAATGCATGGATTATTATCTCCCTTGAATTTCCCACAAAAAGAATCATATGAATAATTTGCAAAAACAAAGTCTACAGTCGGATGAATATTTCGACTCTGCCAGCCGACCTTCACCAATTGTAGAGGAAATCTTGGCCTTGATAAAATACCGGGAGCTGGTCTACCAGTTTGTTTCCAGGTCGATCAAGACCCGATATAAGCGGTCAGTGCTTGGAGTATTTTGGACGCTGCTCAACCCGCTGTTAACGATGATCGTGCTGACGATTATCTTCTCACAAGTGTTCAGATTTTCAGTTGATAACTATCCTATATATGTTTTGTGTGGCCTTGTTATTTGGAATTTTTATTCTAATGCAACGTCAGGTGCGATGAGCGACATGTTGTGGAGCGGAAGCCTGCTTGGACGGATCTATATACCCAAGTCTGTGTTTGCCGTTTCAGCTATTGGCACAGGATTAATTAATTTACTCATATCATTAATCCCGGTCTTCATCATTGCACTCGTTCTTCGAGTTCAAATTACCCCTGCCATTTTAGTAATGCCTTTTTCTGTATTCCTACTGGCAATATTCTCCTTGGGTTTTGGGTTGACAATCTCCACAGCAGCGGTATTTTTTGGAGATATGGAACCGGTTTACAATGTCTTACTCATGATCTGGTTTTATGCAACCCCGATTATCTATCCTATAGATGTGATTCCTGAACAATTCCAATGGTTGATTCGGTTCAACCCATTATTTTATTTCTTAACGATTTTTCGGGAGCCGCTTTACAATGGCACGGTTCCTGATCTGAGCTTCTGGGTCATTTCAAGTCTTCTCGCGTTGGGAATGTTAGTGATAGGGGCATACACTTTTACATCTAGAACCAATGAATACGCTTATAGGATTTAAAATATTCCTCGTATATAGATAATGAAAAATCATAACCCTGTTATCAAATTCGAAGATGTAGCTGTCCGTTACAGAGTACCACACGAAGGTTTTTCTGGAATCAAGGAGTATTCTGTCCGGTTATTACAGCGCCGCGTTTATTATGAAGAGTTCTGGGCACTGCGGGGTGTAAGCTTCGAACTAAATGGGGGTGATGTTTTTGGAATCATCGGTCGCAATGGGGCGGGTAAGAGCACAATGTTAAAAGTTATGGCCAGGGTATTACAGCCTACTCGTGGTCGGGTAGTAATGGATGGACATACGGCTCCTCTACTTGAACTGGGAGGAGGTTTTCATCCGGAATTAACCGGGCGTGAGAATATTGCGCTAAATATGGCCCTACTCGGTTTCAATCGTCGCCAAATTAATGAATTGTTTGATTCGGTGGTTGATTTCTCCGAAATACCCGAATTCATCGATGCCCCACTGCGAACTTATTCAACTGGGATGATCGCCCGGTTAGGTTTTTCTGTGGCGACTTGCCAGCGCCCAGAAATTCTAATCGTTGATGAAGTATTATCTGTTGGCGATGTCCAGTTTCAACAAAAATGTTTGGATCGAATGTTGGCTTTTAGGCAAAGTGGCACTACAATCGTCATCGTTTCTCACGATCTTGGGACAGTGCAGTCTTTTTGTAACCAAGTGATGTGGTTAGATCATGGAGAGGTCCAAGTGATCGGTGAACCCGAAGAAGTAATTGAAAAATATATTCACTTGGATAGCCCAGAGCAGGTTCCAAAAGTGATTGACTCTTCTACTATGCAGGAGAAATATGTAGAACTTGATCCAAAATTGCAAGTCTATTCTGCACGAACTATTTTTTCTCCCAACGAAGGAACAGTCACAGCCTGGGTGAAGATCAATCGTAATAACCGGGTTGGTTCGGCTGTGCTCTTTCACACTGAAGATAGCCGGTTTGTTCTCTACACTCAAATCCATATTGATCCTGAAACATCCAGACCGTATTATCAATTTACCGCTCGTGCAGGTGGCAACCAACGCACTTCTGATAAAGTGAACGCCACTTTTCCAGAAGTATCTACAAAATATTTTATTGATGACGACACAAATGAGCAATGGGTGCACTTAGCTATGACCTGGGATGGCTATCCCCAAGGACAGCTTAATTTCATGTTGGATGGAACTTCAGTTGGAGTTCACAAATATTCCAAGATATCTAATGACGATCAACCACTGCCGTCAGCTCTGTCAGTTGGCATGCGACCATTAACATGGCCCGGGGAACGAATACTTGAAGCTGATGGTAGCTTCACTTTTCGGAGACCAGATTCAAAAAGTTCAATCTACGATGCCCAGCTGGAATTAAAATCTGTACATTTGTATAAGGAGAAACTGAGCATCGATGAAATTTCAGAGATCTATAAGGCTGGTCAAGTTAAACAGTCTTAGTTAAACAGCATAGTCAGGTTTGCTTACAACTTGATGTAAATTTGGTTGATTACTTGTCATTAAGGCTTTAGATTTACGAGAAAATTGAACACATAATCTCCCATCCCCATGATTGAGGAAGCTATAGGATACCTCGATATCATGTGTCAGGAGTATACTTTTGAGAGAACAATTCAATAGTATTGTTCTTATTTTTTTATGACTTATCGCGTTGTAATCTGTCGTTCGAATCCAATCGCACCTGATACCAGGGTTGAGAAGGAAGCACTCACATTGAGCCAATCTGGTTACAATGTCACTTTGGTTGGTTGGGATCGTGAAAGTAAACTTTCATATGAGAACCTAGTCCAAGGTATCCGTTATTTTCGTCTCAATATCCCAGTGAAAGATGCAGAGGGTATAAATAATTTGTCGAGCATTTTGCGTTGGCAGATTGGATTATATAAATGGTTAGTGACACATACGCATGAATATGATGTAATCCACGCCTGTGATTTTGATACGATCCTGCCAGCATTACTGAGTTCCAAAATTTTCAGGAAGAAAGTAATATATGACATATTTGACTTTTACGCGGATATGTTGCGAAAGACCCCAAAATTGATAATAAATATTATCCATCGGATGGATATTTGGGCAATCAATCAAGCAGACGGAGTAATTCTAGCTGATAATTCCCGGAACGAGCAAATCGTTGGCTCCCAGCCAAAAAGTTGCATAATTATTTATAACAGTCCACCCGATTTGTTGGTTTCAAAAAATCAGCCGGCAATATCTCCTGCTGGACGACTTAAATTATCCTATATTGGTCTTTTGCAAATTGAGCGAGGGATATTTGATCTTGTGGAGGTGTTGTCCAGACATATGGAATGGGAGTTAGAATTGGGAGGATATGGTCCAGAAGAAGAAAAAATTCGAGATCAGGTAGAAGGTGTCTCAAATATCCATTGGCATGGACGCATCCCCCATGAAAAAGCACTTGACTTGAATAATGCCTCTGATGTGATGATTGCCATATTCGATCCATCAATCCCGAACAATCGATATGCGAGTTCTAACAAGTTGTTTGAAGCTATGATGCTAAAAAAACCGATAATTGTCGCCAGAAATACTAACATGGATCGCATCGTTCAGAAGTATGATTGTGGAATTATCATAGATTATGGTGATCAAAGTGGTCTAGAAGAAGCTTTGCAAGACCTTGCCCAGGATCCGGAACATCGACAGAGACTCGGTGATAATGGTCGTTACGGCTATGAACAAGTATTCAACTGGGAAGCTATGCAAAAAAGATTGAATAAATTTTATAATGAGCTTTTGAGGAATTAATGCGTTTGTGTATGGTTACACTGGGGCGAAAAGGGTCCGGGGGTTTATTCAGTTTGGAATTAGCAAAAAAAATGCAGGAAAAGGCGGAAATATCTGTTGTCTTTTCTCAATTTACAGAACACGTTGATCTGTGGCATGATTCGGGAATTCAGCATCTAGCAATACCCACATATCACAATTTATTTGAAGCATTCACCACCTATATTTATCCTCAACATATCCGTGAAGTTGTTAGATATATCCAGGAAAAACAACCACAAGTTTTGCTATTCCCAATTTTTCACCCTTGGTCACCATTAATTCAATGGAACCTTCGAAAAATACCACAAGTAGTTACTGTACACGATCCTGAACCTCACCCGGGTGATTTTGAATGGATTTTGGAGAATGCTTCAATCAAACAAGCTGATCGATGTGTTATTCTCAGCAAAAGTTTGAAGTCGACCCTGGTGAGGAGGGGTGTTCTTGAAGATCGAATAGATGCGATCCCTCATGGCCCCTTATTTTATCCATTGGGAAAAATTCAAAAAGATCGATCGAAACCTAATGAAGAAAAAGCAATCATTCTATTTTTTGGAAGAATCTTGCCTTATAAGGGCCTTGACATTCTGATTAAAGCGTTCAAGGAGCTTAGAAAAACTCACCCAGCGCAATTGAATATTGTTGGTGAGGGCGATTTGGAACTTTATACTCCCCTCCTGAATAACCTCATGGATGTAAAAATTGTTAATCGCTGGATCCCCGATGATGAAGTGGGAGATTGGTTTGAACAGGCGACGGTAGTTGTCCTACCGTATACAATTGCTACTCAATCTGGAATTGTGGGTATCGCTGCATCCTACAAACTACCAGTAATTGCTACGCGTACTGGTGGATTACCTGACCAAATTCAGGATGAGCAAACTGGATTGCTAGTGGAACCGGGTTCAAGCCATGACCTGGCTGATGCAATTATTCGGATATTGGATAATCCTGAATATGCTGCCGATTTATCTACATCACTCCAAAATAAATATATTTTGAATGACAACTGGGAAAATATCTCTTCTCAGTATTTAGAAACCTGTCAGAGAGCGATTAGTGCAAGAATTTGATGATTAAATTTGCACTGGTTTCGAATACAGACTGGTATCTATATAACTTTCGGTTGTCCCTGGCAAAAACAATCAAGGATAATGGTGATGAAGTTCTCCTGATTTCTCCAGGTGGAGCGTATGCAGGAAAAATTATGGAGCAGGGTTTCCAATGGATTGAATGGCAAGTTGGTCGACAGAGTACCGCACCCTGGTTAGAAATGCAAGCCATTCGTAACCTTACAAAAATATACAAGCATCTCCGGCCTGATCTGGTCCATCACCATACAATCAAACCAGTATTATACGGTGGCATTTCAGCACGACGAGCTAAATTGCCATCTGTCGTCGCTTCCATAACAGGTCGAGGATATACTTTTTCCGGGGAAGGCATACGTCCTAAAATTATCGAAAAGATCGTGAGACCCTTCTACAGTCGTGTACTGCAAAGTGATAATACACAGATTGTTTTTGAAAATGAGAGCGATCAAGATTATTTTATAGAAGCCGGGTTTGTTTCTTCTAAGCAAAGTCATCTTATTGAAGGCGTTGGTGTTGACCCTGAGATTTTCTCCTATATACCAGAACCTCAGGAACCAGTAGTTGTCTTATTGGCCTCCCGCATGCTATGGGATAAAGGTGTGGGAGTCCTGGTAGAAGCAGCACGCTTATTGCAGAAAAATAATTTGGAATTCAGACTGGAACTGGTTGGTGATCCTGATCCAGGGAATCCCACCTCTATTCCAAGTGGGCAGCTACATGACTGGGAGGATGAAAATCTTCTTGAGTGGTTAGGATGGCAATCGGATATGCAGCGTGTTTTCGCTCGTTGTCATATCGTTGTACTTCCCTCCTTCCATGAAGGGGTTCCCACTGGTTTGTTGGAGGCAGCTGCGTGTGGGCGTCCAATTATCGCGAGTGATATACCTGGGTGTCGGACAGTAGTTGTTGATGGGATAACTGGTCTGTTAGTGCCCCCAAGGCAAGCTGAGCCACTTGCTGCAGCGTTGGAAAGGTTGATATTGGATGCTAATCTGCGTGGTAAAATGGGCAAAGCTGGACGGGAACATGTTCTAAAAAACTTTACCCAGCAGCAGATTAATCAAAAAACTTTACAAGTTTACCGTTTGGCATTATCCAGGTAGGTCATTATTAGCTAATTGAGTCAATGTCTTTCATTACTTTGGGAATTACCTTTACGGCGATTTTGTTCACCCTCTTGGTCTCACCATTCTTTATTTGGTTGAACCGCCGTTTATCTATTGTGGATATTCCCGGCCGGGAACCACATAAACAACATTCCTCACCTACACCTATTGCAGGTGGCCAGGTATTGTTAATAACCCTCCTTGTTGTCGGATTACTCAACAGAGTTCTAACTTTACCAGAAATCCAACCTATCTTACTGCCAGCGATCATTGTTTTTATTTTCGGAATGTGGGATGATCTCAAAGGAATTTCACCATTGTGGAAATTCATTGGACAGCTACTGGCAGCCATCTTACTTATTGCTTCAGGTGTGCAGGTGCTGCTATTCACCCAACAGTGGATTAACTATGCGATCACAGTGTTATGGCTGGTTGGGATCACCAATGCTTATAACTTTGTTGATAGCATGGATGGACTGGTAGTTGGACTAGGAGGGTTGGCAGCAGCATTTTTTGTATTGGTAACATATGATGCTAACCAACTTTCGCTGAGCTATTTCAGCTTAATAATTTTTGGAGCATCTATAGGCGCATTTTACTTTAATTCTCGACCGGCAAAGTATTTTATGGGTGATTCAGGCTCCCAACTTATGGGTTTCTTATTAGCTTCTTTGGGTATTGCTTATAATCCAATCGGATTTGAACCATACGTGTCCTGGTTTGTGCCCATTCTGTTAATGGCTGTTCCAATATTTGACACTGTGTTAATCGTGTTTTCCAGGCTTAGGAGGGGGACATCTGTGTTCAAAGGTGCAAATGATCATACTTACCACCGGCTGGTTGCACTTGGCATGAATCCAAATCGGGCTGTGTTGACAATGCAAATTGTAGCCTTACTGTTGGGGAGTTTGGCGTTCATATCATTACCTCTATCACCTATCTTTGCAAATTTGATATTTGCTGGAATAGTATTGGTGGGAATTGTCCTTATTATCTATTTGGATTATCCTAAACGTTGGATCACTGATGGTTGATGGAAAATTTATCCAATATTACAGATTGGTTATCAGGAAAGTTAAATAGTGGTCGATGAATTGTCGCTGAAGGATGAGATCTATCAAGTTGCTCATAACTGGCCTATCCCTGTATTGGCATTCATTATTGGCAGCTTTATTGGCTGGGGTTTATCATTTGTTTTTCCACCCACATATCAAGCAGAAGTAGAATTTATTCTTTCATACAATGACATGCAAGCTTGCCGTAATCCTGATGACTGCAAGAACTGGCAGCTAGCACAGATGGATGCTTTCGCGAAATCTGGGACAATTCTTGAGCCAACATTGTTCAAACTTCAATCCATGGATGATTATTGGATAGATGTCAGTACAGAAGACCTTTCTGAGATGTTGGATGTATTGTGGCGCAATACTGGAAATTGGCGTTTTATAGCCAAGAGCAGCGACCCAAAAATAAGTGAAGCTGCGGTTGAGACCTGGGCTGAGGTATACCTTAAAGAATTTCAAATTGCCCGGGAACATGCATTAGGTTTATTCGATTTGAATGCCAGGATAATAGCCATCAACCAAAACCAGGTTCAATTGACGCAAAAATTATTGATTCTGAATTCAGTTCAAAATGAGCTCAAGGAATTTCGCACTTTGATGGGGTCTAGGGATCTGAAAGAACCTCTTAATAAGTTGGAGCGTTGGAAATTGTATGATCTTGCTGCCCAAGCGGCTGGCAATGATTTCGCCTGGCTTGAATTAATCGATTCAATACCGAGTGAAATGGCTCCATTATCCTCTTACCTGCTATGGATAGATCGTTTGGAAATATCTGTTATTCAAGACATCCAAGCGACTAACAACCAGCTTGAGCAGCTTCACACAGAAGCAATCACCACTTTAGATAAGATCGCGATTGAAACTGAAAGCAGTCATGGTCTTTCTCAAATCATTGAGCTACAAAGATTTTTGGATGGACAACCGAAAGTTGACGTGACTCGGCGTTCAACAACTACAGCTGTCTTGGGAGGAATTTTGGGACTTCTGATATGGGGATTGATATGGATTGCATTTCCCATCTGGCATTCAAGAACATGAAACGAGTCTCCATAAGTTCGATTACCAATTTCCTCACTAATGCGAGTTGGAAAATATTTTTGTTGTGCCTGCCAGTGCTCAGCTTCCCGTTCTTCCCACCTGCAATTGGCGGAAGTGTGGTAGTACGTCCACTAATAATTTACCCACTTCTTGTCCTTTTGATGGTAGCAACAATACCACAATTAATATCAGAGCGAATTCCACGAACAATTCTAAACTTGCTTCCTTTCATCATTGCTGCCGTGGTAAGTTCCATATTCTCTTACAGGCTGAATATCTCTTCAGCATTGGGGATTTCTTCTACTGAACGTATTTTTCGTGCATTTATCACCTTAGGTTTAGGAACTGCAATATATGTTACTGTTTCCCTCGTACCACGCTCCCTGGAAGAATTGCGGGGATCTTTACGTTGGATGTATGCAGGATTCAGTTTAGCTTTGTTGTGGGGTTCTTTTCAAGCAATTTATATTTTCCGATTTTCAAATTCATACTTTCAGATTCTGATGGAGATTCAGAAATACATCTCGATTCGCAAATTGTTTGCTTCCCGAATTTCCGGCCCGATGTATGAACCAAATTGGTTTGCAATGCAGCTAAGCCTGGTTTTGGTCCCCTGGCTGCTTGCTGCAGTATTGAGAGGATATTCAGTATTTCGATGGCGCTGGGGGTGGGTAACAGTAGAGTTGATCTTGCTTATCTGGAGTTTTTTGATTATCCCATTAACATTCTCAAGAGCTGGATTGATTGTTCTGATCGGTGTGGTCTTTATTGGATTTATTGTTTTTCGATCAAGAGGAAAATGGCTTCCATTCCGAATAAACACTTCATCAAAGTTGGTGATTTCTCGCTTCGTAGAAGCTGGTGTGGTAGCGATGGGCGTAATATTCTTGACATACCTGTTTGGAAGGAATAACGAATTCTTTTCAAGAATTTGGCTTTACTGGTCTGAATTTAACAATCCAACAATCAGCGGATATTTTGAATATCTTGGATTTGGTGCACGATTGATTTATGGTGAAACTGCACTGCGGATCTTTGATAAATTTCCCGTTTTTGGAGTTGGCCTAGGTAACTACGCATTTTTCTTCGAGGATATGCTTCCTGATCAACCACTTGCGATAATGCCTGAGGTATTGCGCTTGGTGACACCTAGGGTTGGGCAGAACCAGTTAATAACAAGTAAAAACCTGTATTTCCGGTTGCTTGCTGAAACTGGTTTGATTGGTTTGGCAACCTTTTTAGCATTTGTGGTGGCAATATTGGGCTGTGCAATTTATCTTTGGTTATCACCAAATAAAGAACTAAAGTATTATGGTGTCTCTGGGCTGCTAGGATTGCTGGCATTTTCAATTGGTGCATTTTCATTCGATTCATTCGCAATTCCAAATATGTGGGTTGTGTTTGGTTTGATCACTGCAGCAATGCGGCTGGCGAAAAAGAAGAGCACCTCTGTTAACGTCGCTATTGATAAATGATTCATCAAGAATATTGGATTTGGAGATATTAATGAAGCGTGGTTGGCTGGTTGTATTAATTGTTTCGACCACCATACTTGTTTGTGGTTGTGTATTGTTTACCGGTTATTTGGGAATCGGTTTACTATCGAACATTATTGATGAAGGTGGTGAGACAACAGCTTTTGAGAATGTGACTCCAACCGCGACACCTGTGGTGAATAGATCTTCACCTGGTAATGTTCCACATGAAGCGATGATAGATGCGAACGAAACCTTGGATTTATTAAATGGTATTGAATTACCAACCAGTGATTTACGTGAATTAGCTGAGCGTTTGGAGGGTAAACGAGACATTCCAATAACCATCGAACCACCGGATGAAGTTTACGATATCGGCAGCCAACAAGTTTTTTGGGTC
>Ga0209013_10001803_pt1 | contig 19732 bp, 18 predicted proteins | sample Cruoilmetagenom2_FD_187291 | JGI IMG/M metagenome (GOLD analysis project Ga0209013, IMG submission 187291) | Oil polluted marine microbial communities from Coal Oil Point, Santa Barbara, California, USA - Sample 2 (SPAdes) (version 2) | ecosystem: Environmental > Aquatic > Marine > Oil seeps ...
GGTCGAATTGCAGAGAAACCTGTCATAAAAAATGGTGAAATTGTAGCGGCTCCTGTGTTAGCATTATCTTTGAGCTTTGATCATCGAATGATCGACGGAGCGACTGCTCAGCACGCATTAAACAACATTAAGCGTTTGCTAAGCAATCCAGAACTATTATTAATGGAGGCGTAAAAAATGGTAGTAGGAGATTTCCCAATTGAAACTGATACGCTCGTCATTGGCTCAGGCCCTGGCGGATATGTAGCTGCTATTCGTGCAGCACAAACTGGTCAAAAGGTTACAATCGTTGAAAAAGGTGCAGTTGGTGGCGTTTGTCTTAACGTAGGTTGTATTCCATCAAAAGCATTGATTTCAGTAGGTCACCGTTTTGATCATGCTAAACACTCTGATGATATGGGTATTACTGCATCTGACGTGAAAATTGATTTTTCTAAAGCACAAGCTTTCAAGGATAGCGTAGTTAAGAAATTAACTAGTGGAGTTGAAGGTTTATTAAAAGGAAATAAAGTTGATATCGTAAATGGGGAAGCGTACTTTGTTGATGCCAATACAATCCGTGTATTGACTGAAAATGCAGCACAAACTTACACATTTAAAAACGCGATTATCGCTACTGGATCTCGTCCAGTTGAAATACCAACATTCAAATTCTCTAAACGTGTACTTAGCTCAACAGGTGCATTAGCACTTGATGAAATCCCAGGTAAATTAGTTGTAATCGGTGGCGGATATATCGGTACTGAATTAGGGTCTGCATTTGCAAACTTAGGTTCTGAAGTAACGATAATAGAAGGCGGCAATGACATTTTAGCTGGTTTCGAAAAACAAATGACACAAATCGTTAAAAAAGGCTTGAAGAAAAAAGGCGTCGAAGTGGTTCTCAAAGCATCTGCAAAAGGTGTTGAAGAAACAGAAACTGGCGTAACAGTTACGTATGAAGCAGGCGGCGAAGAGAAGAAAGTCGAAGCTGATTATGTATTGGTTACAGTAGGTCGTCGTCCAAACACAGACGAAATGGGTCTTGAAGAAATCGGCATCAAATTTGGTGAACGTGGCCTAATCGAAGTTGACAAACAAGTCCGCACAAGCATTCCGAACATTTTTGCAATTGGTGACGTAGTATCTGGACCTCAACTTGCACACAAAGCTTCTTATGAAGGTAAAGTGGCAGCTGAAGTAATCGCTGGTCAAACATCTGTAGTGGATTACCTAGCAATCCCAGCAGTATGTTTCACAGATCCAGAACTTGCAACAGTTGGATTGAATGAAGAACAAGCGAAAAAAGAAGGATTTGAAGTAGCGGCAGGTAAATTCCCGTTCGGTGCGAATGGTCGTGCACTTGCGTTGAATGCTACTGATGGTTTTGTGAAACTTGTTTCACGTAAATCTGATGGTCTACTTCTTGGAGCTCAAATCGTTGGTCAAGGAGCGTCAGATATGATTGCTGAACTTGGTTTGGCGATTGAAGCGGGCATGACAGTAGAAGACATTGCTATGACTATTCATGCACATCCAACATTAGGTGAAATTGCGATGGAAGCTGCAGAAGTAGTTATGGGTCATCCAATTCACATTCTTTCAAAATAATTTAATGAAAATGCCGTACAGCCAAATGGTTGTACGGTTTTTTAACAAATACAAGAAATTTTAATACAAAAAGATATTTTCCTCAACTGTCGAAATATCAGAATGTCCTACATGTTTAATGAATTTTAATCTTTATTCTGCAAAACCCGCCCATCACTCATCTTAATTATATGATCAGCATAAGACAGCATTTCTTCGTCATGGGTAACCATTAGGGTAGTGATGTTCAGTGTTATAGTTAAATCTCGGAATAGCGACATAACATCTTTAGATCTTTTTGAATCTAAACATGCCGTTGGTTCATCGGCAAAGAGAACTTTAGGTTTGTGGATGATTGCACGAGCAATTGCAACTCGTTGTTTTTCCCCGCCCGACAATGAAGCCGGATAAGAATTTCCCCGATGTACCATTCCAACTAACTTTAGAATTTTGTCCACTTCTTTTTTTTGTTCATATTTCTTTAAAGTAGATTCAGAAACATCTAGCATTAGCATTAATTGTTCTTCTACCGTTAGAAAAGGAACAAGATGTGCAAATTGGAAGACGAAACCGAATTTACTCGCTCGTATTTTCCGAACTTCCTCTGAACCCATGCTCGTCATATTTTTACCTTCGAATATTACTTTTCCGCCTGAAGCAGGTTGAAGGCCAGCCGCAATTGTAAGGAGTGTACTTTTACCTGAACCTGATGCACCCACTAATGCAGTTATTTCGCCTTCTCTAAGAGAGAGATTTATTCCTTTTAGAATTTCTTCCTTCACTTCACCATTCGTAAATGTTTTTCTAACTTCATCAATTGAAAACAATGCCATATTAAACCTCCCCTTGTTGAATCGCCTGTAAGGGTTCTACTTTTTTTATTTGTATACCTGATAGCGTAGCTCCAATAAACCCGATAATTAGGAAGACTATCGACAATTGAACTGTTGATCCAGGTGTTAAACTAAAAGGCATATCCTTAGGTGCAATAAAGTTAAAAACTTGACTGAGTGTAACAGAGAGGGCAAGTGCAATTACAGTAATAATGAACATTTGTGTCCACATCATTTTGAACAGCGTACTTGTTTTTACACCGATCGCTTTTAAAATCCCGTATAAACCAATTTTTTGAACATTCATCATGTAGAAAAAAATAGCAAACAACATTCCGCTAATTACAACTAAAAACCAAACAATCATATTTAACGACATCTGTTCTGCGCTATAACTCGGAATTGTATTGAGAAAATCTTCCTTTGAGAATGATTGTAATCCGGTGATTTCTTGTAGCGAATCCTCTCCTGGTATGAATATCAATTGCATTTCTTCGACTCGATACATTTCTCTGAAATTCTCAATATTGATGTAGGCGACAGGGGCATGGCTGTATTTCTTTTGGTCCACAAATCCTTTAACCACAAACTTTCCACTATATTGATTATTAGTTAAGGTATCTCCAACCTTTATACCTTTACCTTCTAATGAGCGATCAAGTACGATTTCCCCATTTTGAACATTGCTAAATAACTTTGAATCGGTCGATGTAACAAAGGCTATGCTTCGTTGCTTACTAGCGTCATCTAAAAAGCCCATTTGAATTGAAAATGCTACGGCGTCCTTCTGTTTGTTCATCACTATATCTTGTATACTACGATTTATTTTTGACAGATTGTATGTTTCGTCTGCATCTTCATTCATATAAAATTGTCCGCTTGGTAGATCTTTAATTAATGCAGCATTGTCTTGTGATAATCCATTTGCCAAACCAGAAATAATAAAAGTTAATAAACTAACTAGTAAAACGATTGAACCTAAAATCGAAAACCTAACTTTATTTTTCTTAATTTCTTTCCACGCAATGTTCATTTAATCTCCTCCAACCTTTTTTGACCTCCTTAGTTTACAATTCTTATGTGAACGGAGGATGAACAACAAGTTACAGATTGTTGGGAGCAAGGAGTATTTTATTCATAACAAATTTCTCATCCGATTTGTAATCGAGTATCTTTACTGAATTGTACACTCTGAAAATAAACGGAAGTAAAAAAATGTCAGACATTATCAATGGATCATTTCCATTAGGTAATGTCTGACACATATAAAAATAATCTTAACTAATTGGCAATTCAATAACAAAAGTAGTTCCTTCTTTTTCCTTACTACTAACATTAATCTGACCACCATGGAGTTTAACAATGGTCGCAACTATTGATAGACCAAGTCCTGTTCCCTCAACAGAACGCGTGCGTGCGATATCTGCTCGATAAAAGCGATCAAATATTCTTTCTAATTCCTCATTATTTAATCCTATTCCTGTATCTTCAAAAATCACCAATATCGATTCGGCACTTTCTTTAATCGATATTTCAATATTTCCATCAGGTTTATTATACTTAATGGCATTCGCTAACAGATTATCCCAAACCGTATTCAGTAAAGATGGATCACCGATTATTTCTGTATCCGGTAAAGAGTAGCCCATCATAATGCCTTTTTCATTTACTGACCATTGATAGTTTCGTACCAATTCCTTAATTTGCTGTGCAACATTGAATGGCTTTTTCTTCATAATATCTTCATTGCGATCCAATGAGGCAAGCAGTAATAATTGTTTTGTTAAAGTAGAGAGCCTACTAATCTCACCATTTATAACTGAAATATATTGTGCTTTTTCTTTATAATCCAGTGATTCTTTTTCCAATAGATATGTATACCCTTTAATATTAGCTAGTGGTGATTGTATATCATGAGAAATATTTGATATGAATTCCTTTCTCATCTCATCCAATTGTTCTAATTTACGCGACATTTGTAAAAAACTAAGGGATAGTTCTCCTAATTCATCACCTCGGTTAATATCAAGTTCTACATTAAAGTTTCCTGTTGATAGTGACTTGGTGGCAGTTGTTAATTTAGATATCGGATTCACTAAATATTTCGTACTGATAACTACCATCACGATGCTTAAAATAATCATTAATGCAAGTAGCCCGCCAAACAAAATATGCATCTCATTAAAAAGTAGTTTAATATCAGGTCTAATAAAAAGGGCATAGTTTATTCCATTATGCGTCAATGGGACACCAATCGTATTCTTTAATTCATTCGCAAAAAATCCTGTTACAAATGTTTCTTGTGGAAAATGAAGAATCCCATGATAAATCTTACCATTTAATACTTGCATTTTAGAAGAAGCAGAAAGAGTTTTATCCCGGAATGATGCGCCAAAATAGGATTCCTTACCAGAATCTCCTACCAAGTATATTTGATAACCAATTGCAGAAAGGTTATCTAAGTAATCTTTCAGATTGATATTAGGATGTTCTTCAGCAAATGTAGCAATATTTAACGCGATTTTTGTGTTTTTTTGATCATTATCAGGTTTTAATTTTTGCTGATAATAAGTATTGGAAATTAAAAAAGCTAAGATTCCACTTAAAATCATGATTCCTATCGTAATTACAATAAACTTCACGTATAGAGACCTCATCAGCGATTTACCTCTAATAAATAACCAATCCCGCGCACAGTCTTAATTTGAAAATCATCCGTTAATTTAGAAAAACGTTCTCTTAATCTTTTTACATGAACATCTACAGTCCGTTCATCCCCCTCATAATCTAAACCCCAAATATGTTCAATTAGATGATTTCGGGAAAAAACTTGCATAGGATTTGAAATTAATATATACAATAGTTCGAATTCCTTTAGAGGTAAAAGTATAGTGCGATCACCAATTTGAACGGCATAGCTTTTTTTGTTTATAATCGTATTTCCTAAACGAATAATTGATTCACCCTGTTGATTATCATATCGCCGCAGCAAAGCTTTGATTCGAAAGAGTAATTCCTTCGGTTCAAAAGGTTTGACCAGATAATCATCAGTCCCAGATTGAAAACCTTGTTCCTTATCCTCAATTTGATTTTTAGCTGTTAAAAGAATGACAGGAATGTCATACCCATTTCGAATCTCTTTCGTTAAGGCATACCCATCCATAAAAGGCATCATCACATCGACAACCGCTAAATCACACTTTTTATTACTCAAGATGCCTAAAGCTTTTATACCATCCTGAGCTTGGTATACTTGATAACCAGCTTCAGATAAATGAACATTTACAAGCTTTAAAATATTTATATCATCATCAACAATTAGAATGTTAGTCATTTTTGATACTCCTATTCAATTAATCATGGGAATAAGATACTAAAGTTTCTACCCAAAGACAAATTTGAGTAATTAAAAAGGTCTCAGAATAGAGAGTTCCTTGTGTCTCGAGAACTGGATATGACAGTGATCATTTTCAGTTTTCAATAACATTTAAGGATCTGACGTAAATTTGTGCGTTTTTTATCGCTTTATGAATTGTTATAGGAAAATTTGTCGAAAACATGATAAAATTGCAATCGAAAGGGTTACGGTGATTGCGCATGAAATATACAAAATTAATGAGTATGAGTTTATTAGTACTATTATTAGCGGCATGTGGTGAAAAAGAAGATTCAAAGACACCTGTATCCGCACCTAAAGAACCAGTAGTAGAAGTAGAGAATGAAGAAAGACAAACTGAAGAAGTTGAAGAAACTCCTATAAAAGAAGTGGTTGAACCCTTATATGTCTTAAATGAAGCAAACTGGACATTCAAACCAATCGCAGATGCTCCGGAAAAAGTGGTATTACTTACAATCGATGATGCACCTGACAAACATGCTTTAGAAATGGCCAAAACATTAAAAGCCTTGGATGCACCAGCAATTTTTCTGGTCAATGGACACTTTTTGGATACAGATGAAGAAAAGACCGTGTTAAAGGAAATTCATGATCTGGGATTTGCTATAGGAAACCATACGCAAACTCACGCAAATTTAAAAGATTTGTCTGAAGAACAGCAACGTGCAGAAATTATGCAAATCAATGAAACTGTAGAATCTATTATTGGGGAGAAACCAAAATTTTTCCGTGCGCCATTTGGTTCGAATACAGATTTCAGCCGTGATTTGGTAAAAAACGAGGGCATGCTTTTAATGAATTGGACATATGGCTACGATTGGGAAAAACAGTATCAAAATGCTGAAGCTCTAACAGATATCATGGTAAACAGCGAATACTTAACAAACGGAGCCAATTTGCTCATGCATGATCGAGAATGGACAGCAGCAGCCCTTAAAGGAATCGTTGAGGGATTACGCGGGAAAGGGTATGAAATGATAGACCCTGCTACAATAAAGGGTGTGACTGTCGAGTAAGTCGGCTCTTTAGTATCGTATTTAAAATTATCAATTAGATTATTGAATAACGCTGAGCATTTCCGATATTGATCGGATGCTCAGCGTTTTATTTTTCATCATTTTGATTCTTTATAATCTTTAATAACCCGAATTAGTTTCAATTCATCATCTTCAGGACCTTGAACTGGTAAGCCAGCTTCGATATTCATATGAATATAGGCAATGTTTTCTTCGGTAATTATTTCCCCAGGAATAAAAATTGGAATTCCGGGAGGGTATACCATAATAGATTCAGCTGAAATCCGACCGGCAGACTCATTGAATGGCACGATTTCGGTTGTGGCATAAAATGCATCGCGTGGTGTCATTGCGAGTCGCGGTATACCTGGAACTGTTACATGTGACTCCACAATAGCGGCTTCTGAATCAAAAGCAGTAGACATACGGTGAAGAGCGTTTACCAAGATGTTAACTTCTTTTTGCGTATCAGCAATAGTGATTATACATAAAATATTGTATAAATCCGAGAGCTCGATTTCGATATTTGCTTTTTCACGTAACCACTCTTCAGCTTGATGGCCGGTGATCCCTAAATTCTTAACACTAATTAATACTTTTGTTGGATCCATATCGTATGTTGCGGAGGTGCGTAATACTTCTTTTCCTACACAACGTAAATGTGGAATCGAATTGATACGTTCTCTAGCATCTGATGCCAATGAAATGGTTTTTTCGATTAAATCATGACCGTGAATAGCAAGTTGACGTCTAGCTGTGTCGAGTGAAGCTAAAATTGGATAAGATGTTGATGTCGTCGTCAGCATTGACAAAATCGACTGCACGCGTTTAGCTGAGACGAGTCCTTCTTTTACATTTAACACTGAACTTTGTGTCATAGAACCACCCAGCTTGTGCACAGAAGTGGCAGCCATGTCCGCTCCTGCTGACATAGCTGATACAGGTAATGACTCATGGAAGTGGATATGAACACCATGAGCCTCATCCACGACTACTGGAATCGAACGTGAATGCGCAAGTTCAACAATTCGAGTTAAATCTGCGGAAAATCCAAAATAGGTTGGATTAATCACTAATACAGCTTTTGCTTCCGGATTAGCTTCTAACGCTTGTTCAACCGACTCTGCTGAAATACCATGTGAAATACCTAGCTCAGGATCAACTTCTGGATGAACGAATATTGGTATTGCGCCAGCAAAAATAATGGCAGACATGATGGACTTATGCACGTTTCTTGGAACTAAGATTTTATCGCCAGGACCTACAACAGATAAAATCATTGTCATGATCGCGCCGCTCGTTCCTTGTACTGAAAAGAATGTATAGTCTGCACCAAAAGCTTCTGCAGCTAATTCCTGTGCTTTTTTTATTGCCCCTTTTGGAGAATGTAAGTCATCAAGTGGAGCAATATTGATTAAGTCAATGGAAAGTAGGTTATCGCCAACGAACTCACGAAACGCTGGGTCGACTCCAAGACCTTTTTTATGACCGGGAATATGAAATTGAATAGGATGTCGATTGCGATGTTTAAGCAAGGCATCAAATAATGGAGTTTCTAACTGAGACAATGGACGTACCACCTCAACTTTCTTAAAGCGTGTTCAAATAGCACACTAAAAATACATAATAAATATGAAAAACAAATGAATTATAGCATTTTGATTTGCTGTTGACTATATAATTATAAAGGAATTTCGATATAAATGACGAATCATGTAATATATAGACGATAGGAGGAATAAATCAAATGAATTGGAATACGCGAATAACGAATTTATTACAAATAGAATACCCGATAATTCAAGGAGGTCTAGCATACCTAGCCTATGCAGATTTAGCCGCAGCGGTATCAAATGCAGGTGGACTTGGTCAAATTACGGCAATGAGTTTAGAATCTCCGGAAGAATTAAGAGCGGAAATAAATAAAGTTCGTTCTCTAACAAACCGCCCTTTTGGCGTTAACTTTGCGATTGGGGATCATGGACGTTCATTTGAACACATGTTGAATGTAGCAATTGAAGAGGGTGTACCTGTGGTATCCATGACTGGTGGAAATCCCACTCCAATATTTGAACAACTTAAAGGAACGAACATTAAGAAATTGGTTTTAGTGGCAGCTACGAGACAAGCGCAAAAAGCACAGGAACTCGGTGCAGATGCTGTAATGGTCGTGGGACAAGAAGGTGGAGGTCATTTAGGCAGAGATGATGTGGGCACGATGGTTTTGGTACCACGAGTTGTGGATGCTGTTTCGATTCCCGTGATTGCTTCTGGAGGAATCGGTGATGGTCGTGGATTAATGGCTGCGCTTGCTTTAGGTGCAGAAGGCATTGAAATGGGGACTCGCTTTATTGCAACGAAAGAATGTGTACATGCATCGCAACAGTATAAACAAGCGCTTATTAATAGTAACGAAACAGGAACCACCGTTATTAAACGTTCCATTGGTGCACCAGCTCGAGCACTAAAAAACGAGTGGACGGAACAAATACATAAAATTGAAGCTGTAACTCCTACATATGACGCGTTAAAAGAGTATATTAGCGGTCAAGCTAACAAACAATATATATATGAAGGACTTGAATCGCAAGGGTTTGGATGGGCAGGACAAGTAGCTGGTCTAATTGATGATGTTCCTTCAGTGGAAACTTTAATCACGAGAATGATTGCACAAGCAGAAGACTTCCGCGTAAAATGGATGGAATGAAAGGGAGTGTTTGAATTGAGTTATTCCTATCCTTTTTCATCTGAATGGTCTACAGATGAAATCGTCGATGTGGTGAATTTTTTCGCGGCGATTGAACTTGCATACGAAACAGGAATTAAACGAGAAGAATTGGTAGCAAAATACAGACGTTTTAAAGAAGTTGTTCCTTCAATGGCAGAAGAGAAAACTTATTTTCGCGAATTTGAAAAAGAAAGCGGATATGTCTCCTTTAATGTTATCAAAAAACTGAAAGATGCTCCTGCAGGAAGCATAATAAAAGGAGCGGGGAAATGATCCCACGCTCCTTTCCTATTTTTTATTAACCATAAGATTGTAAACAGGTAACAGTGCGTCAAATGTTTCTTCAGTATATGTTTCAAACTCATTAGCGGACATTGCAACAGCTTGTTCTTGTGTCAGGTGACGTCCTACTAAGAATTCAGCTTTCTTCACATCTCGTAACCGCTCCAGTAAAGATTGTAACTGCCCTTTATGAGCTTTCTTTAAAGGTGACGCTTCAGGGGACATGTGATCACCCGATAGGATAAAGTCTTGAGGCAACTTCTTAAAAAGACTTTTTTTCTTTAATAATCTTTCTGCAATCTGAACTTTATCTGGTACTTCGTAAATTACAGCCAAGATCACAAAGACATGTGTTCCCCATAATCCTATTTGAAAATGGGGCATTGCTTTATATCCGCGTTTATATGGGGCGAAAGCTACCCATGAATCTTTTGGTGGATTAACCGACCTTCTTGCGTGTTTTGCAACATGTGGGTAAAATTCATCACCAGTTTTAGCCGAAAAATATGTAGCATATGTTTGTCCGAATGCTTCAAACTTTGGTCGGACTTTTTCAATCAACGCCTGCATACGATGTTCTAATCCTTCTATTTGAAATACCTCAAAATCGGTATCATCCCATGTATTTTTCATTTTTTTCCCGCCTTTCACAATTCCTACGTTTATTTTAATCAAAAGATGGGAAAAAATCATGTAAGAGACCTTTATGGAGTTGACAAAATCTTCGTATCACCATAAAGTATAAAAACATTCTGAATTTTTAGAAATAAAAGAAAAGGGGTGTAAGGCCATGAAACAAGTAGTCCATATCATTCGTAAAGAAGACGTTGAGAAAAAAATAATTCAAGGTTTAAAATTAGAGCTTGACTATGAACTTGCCTCTTTGTTCGATGCCATCCAAATTCAAGATCAAGCCGAAATTGACAAGAGCAACGCGAGACTGACTGAAATTCATCAAGAGCTGGGGGCCATGAATGCTTTACATTAAACAGAAGAATATTCATTATACTCTATCACCTGGCCGTCTATTTCTGACAGCGGGTGTTTTTTTTGTTTATAATTGAGGTAAGTTATTTAGAAAGGCGGCTTGTCAATTGGAACTTCAAAAGCTCGATCGATATGCAAAAGCGTTAATAAAAGAGGCAGGTAGAAAGATTCGTCATTCTTTTTCAAGTGAACTGGCCATTGAAACAAAAGCAGATGCCAATGATTTGGTTACAAATATTGATAAAGAAATCGAACAGTTTTTTATTGAGCGAATCAGAAAAGATTTTAATGGACATAGGATTTTAGGGGAAGAAGGATTTGGAGACAATGTGGATTCCTTAGATGGTTTCGTCTGGATGCTAGATCCTATTGATGGTACGATGAATTTTATCCATCAGCAAAGAAATTTCGCCATTTCTTTAGGTATTTATCAGAATGGAATTGGCGTTTTAGGGTACATATATGATGTGATACATGACGAGTTGTATAGTGCACAAATAGGACAGGGTGCTTATCTAAACGATGAGCGGATCCCAATGTTGGAACCAACAACTATTTCTAATGCAATAATAGGAATGAATGCTAGTTGGGTAGTGCCTAATCATCATATTGAAAATGAAGGGCTTATAAGACTCGTTAAAGATGTTAGAGGAATTCGATCATATGGCTCTGCAGCTCTGGAACTCGCATATGTCTCAACGGGACGTATTGATGCCTATATGTCCATGCGTCTTTCACCGTGGGATGTAGCGGGGGGAGTTGTTATTGCGACAGAAGTAGGGGCGGTCGCGACTAATTTAAAAGGACAACCATTGAATTTTTTGGAGCAGGATACATTTTTAGTGGCTCGCAAAGGATTACATGATTCCTTATTGGTGAATTATATTACCTTAAAATAAAAAGCAAGAAATGGAATCATTCCACTTCTTGCTCTTGCTCAAAACCTTATAATAATCCTTGATCACGCATTTTCTTTTTTGTTTTGAAGCCAAAGCCCATTACGAAAATTAGGATCAAAATGCTAATCATTACTCCCGGCATACTACGTAAACCGACCGAAATACCAATTGCGAACATTGATAATAAAGCTAATAAGGCGTAGAGTACAAATACCCATTTTATATTTTTCACGGAAAGTCCCTCCAAAGAACGATATAAATATTAAAAATAAAATCAGACATAAAGTTACAACATGTGCTATAATAACACAGTTGAGGACTCGAAAAAAGAATATGGAGTGAAATAATGACTAATTTAAGAAATGATTTAAGAAATATTGCAATTATTGCCCACGTTGACCATGGTAAAACAACTTTAGTTGACCAGATGTTAAAACAATCAGGAACTTTCCGTTCTAATGAACATGTGGACGAGCGTGCGATGGATTCAGGTGATATCGAGCGCGAACGCGGAATTACAATCTTAGCTAAAAATACAGCTATTCAATATAAAGATGTAAAAATTAACATTCTTGATACACCTGGTCACGCTGACTTTGGTGGAGAAGTTGAACGTATCATGAAAATGGTAGACGGTGTTTTACTAGTTGTTGATGCATACGAAGGCTGTATGCCACAAACTCGCTTCGTATTGAAAAAAGCATTGGAGCAAAATCTGCAACCTATCGTAGTCGTTAATAAAATTGACCGCGACTTTGCACGTCCTGAAGAAGTTGTTGATGAAGTTCTTGAACTTTTCATCGAGCTTGAAGCTAATGACGATCAATTAGAATTCCCTGTTATTTTCGCATCAGGTATGAATGGTACTGCGAGTCTTTCTCCTGACGTTAATGATCAAGAAGAAAACATGCAGGTAATTTATGATGCAATTATTGACCATATCTCAGCACCAGTTGATAACAAAGAAGAGCCACTTCAATTCCAAGTATCTCTTTTAGATTACAATGATTACGTTGGTCGTATCGGAATTGGTCGAGTTTTCCGTGGGACAATGGAAGTTGGACAACAAGTATCACTTATGAAATTAGACGGTAAAGTGAAAAACTTCCGTGTTTCGAAAATGTTTGGTTTCATGGGACTAAAACGAGTAGAAATTCAACAAGCTCATGCTGGTGATTTGATTGCCGTTTCGGGAATGGAAGATATCAACGTGGGAGAAACAGTTTGTCCTACAGAACATCCTGAAGCACTTCCAATCTTACGTATCGATGAACCAACACTTCAAATGACGTTCCTAGTGAACAACAGTCCATTTGCTGGACGTGAAGGTAAATGGGTAACCTCTCGTAAAATTGATGAGCGTTTACAATCTCAACTTGAAACAGACGTATCTCTTCGTGTAGATCCAACTGATTCTCCAGATGCTTGGGTTGTATCTGGTCGTGGAGAACTTCATTTGTCTATTCTGATTGAAAACATGCGTCGTGAAGGTTTTGAACTTCAAGTTTCTAAACCAGAAGTTATTGTTCGTGTTATCGATGGTGTTCGTTGTGAGCCAGTTGAACGCGTACAAATTGATGTACCTGAAGAACATGTTGGTTCAATTATTGAATCAATGGGTGAACGTAAAGGTGAAATGCTTGATATGGTGAACAACGGTTCAGGTCAAGTACGTTTAGTATTTATGGTACCTGCTCGTGGCTTGATTGGTTACTCAACTGATTTCATGACACTTACACGCGGATACGGAATCATTAACCATACGTTCGATAGCTACCAACCAATGCAAAAAGGTCGTGTAGGTGGACGTAGTAAAGGTGTTCTTGTTGCGATGTCTACAGGTCAAGCATCTGAGTACGGGATTTTAGGAATTGAAGATCGCGGGACAATTTTCGCTGAGCCAGGTATGGAAATTTATGAAGGAATGATCGTCGGAGAGCACACTCGTGATAATGACTTAACAGTAAATATTACGAAAATGAAAGCTGCCAACAACATTCGTTCTGCGAATAAAGAAGCAACAACAACTCGTAAAAAACCACGTATCATGACTTTGGAAGAATCACTTGAATACCTAAATGATGATGAGTACTGTGAAATCACACCTCAATCAATTCGTTTACGTAAAAAAGTACTCGACAAAGCTGAACGTGAACGTGTAACAAAAAAATCAAAAACAGCTGAAAATAACTAAGTCGTTACCTAAGGGGTGAAAAATCTTGGGCGAAGAGCAATTTGTCTATGATAGTATGTACCCGATGGCGCGTTATCTTTACGAAACGCTACCAAATTTCACAGTGGCAGGATACGTTTTGTATCTTGTCATCTTCCTATTATCTGCAGTGGTATATAAACTCGGATTTGCAAAGAAATTAAAAATGACTCAAAGTGTTGTCATTTATATTTTCTTGCTAATAGGTTGTATTATGCTGACATTCTTAGCGTTCTTCCTACCAGTCGTAGAGGGGTTAATTATCGCAGCAGTGATCTTAATCTTATATAAAATTCGGTTATATAATGAAAAAAAGAGAAGTGCTAGCGTAAGCTAGTACTTCTCTTTTTTTTATATAATAATGGCAACATCCACATATAAAACACATGTGCTAAACACCAGTACGAAAATGCTGACCAATCATTCCACTGAGGAACGTCCTTATTAGTAAGGTTGGCCAAAATGAAAAAAGAGCAGATTGCAGGCAAACAAATGATAAAACTTATTAACCATAATGAAACAAATTGAGCCTTCATTCGCAAGAAATTAACAGAAATGATAAAGACAAATGCAATAACGATAGACATCAACAAATGGAAGAAGAATTCAATAGGTTCATCCCAAGCTATCCGTCCGATGAGTGGAATAAAATCAACATTAAGCAATAAAGTGTAGACCTTTATATCCGTTAGAAATTCACATAACTTTAGTAATAAACCCATCATAAACCCACTTAATACGCCTATAAAAAATGAGTCAAAAATGACCTGTCTTAAGTACATTAGAAGTCTTCTTCAATTCTCCGAGAACTCTTGTAGAACACAAAATCTCCTGTAGCTAATCGAGCATTCGTTTTTTCACCTATGCGATCGTGACAAGAGTCGCACATATAAGTGTGGATTGGACGATTACGTAATTTTTTGGCTTGAGGAGAGTCATCTTTTAATTCGTTTATGACTTCGCATATGACGCATTTTACACGCATCAGCCTGACCTCCTAATCAACTCGAATAGCTTCTACATGCTTAATTGGGTTCTTTAAGTTCGAACCGTCTGATAGAAGAACATGAACAAGACCTTCTTCACGCAATGGCTTGCCATCCTGGCTATATTGCAAAATCAATGAGTCTGCTTCATCCAAAGAAAATCGATATTCTTCTCCAGTAGTCGTTTCAAAGACCACAGAAGTTGCTCTATCATTCACTTCCGCATTCTTAAGAAAATGTTTTAAATGAATACCAAATGTACCAGTTAGCATTTTTGTTTTTTCATATTTCTTTTCGGATTTTAATGTTGGAGGGTAGGTAGCACCTTCCATGATTTCACGAGACCAATGCGCAGACACCTTTTTTGTATACTCTGCAAGCTCGTCTTTTTCAATATATTGTTCAGAGTAAAATGTATTTAAATCGATCCGTCGATCATCAAAAATCCATACACTTGGATCAAGAGTTATTTGAAATTTAACTTCACCTTTAATAGGAATAATAGTTTCCATGACTTCGGTGCCCCCTAAAATGTTTTGTCGCACCTACTAGTATAACGCTTTGCTTTAAGGTTAAAAAGAATTATGTTTTGGAAATAGTGTATAGATACGACACTTGCATTTTCGACGCTAGAAAGATACACTTTATTAAGAATATAATAGGTAATGGGGGCGTCCTCATGGATACTAAATCAAAACAATCGTATCAGCAAAAAGCGGTGGAACAATTAAAAGCTGATGCCGAGAAAATAGCAAAATTAATAAAAGTTCAAATGGATCATTTAACCATTCCACAATGCCCACTTTACGAAGAAGTACTAGATACCCAAATGTTTGGACTTTCGAAAGAAATAGACTTTGCCGTAAAACTTGGGCTTATTGAACGAAATGAAGGCAAGTTGCTTCTTTCGACACTAGAAAAAGAATTATCTTTATTGCACGATGCGTATACAGAGAAATAAGTATAAAACTCAAACTCTCCATGTGTTTGAGTTTTTTTGCTAGAAAAAAGAAAAAGAGGTATCCTATGATTCCATATGTAAAACGATATATAAAAAACTTTGATTTTCCTTTATTCATTACATATATGTTTTTATGTCTTTTTGGATTAGTGATGATTTATAGTGCTAGTATGGTTTGGGCAGTAAATGTGTATGGATTTGAACCGGATCATTTTTATAAGCGTCAAGTTATTAATCTACTGGTAGCAGTTCCTGTTTTTCTAATGGCTGCATTTATTCCATATAAACATTACCGACGTAAACCGATTATGGCACTAATGCTTATTGTTATGTTTACACTACTTTTAGCCGTTCATCTAGTCGGCGATGATGTAAATGGAGCGAAAAGTTGGATTTCCATGGGTCCAATACGATTACAACCATCTGAGCTAGCTAAGATTATATTGATTTTATATTTTTCTAGCGTCTTTGCTAATAAAAGAGCAAAGGGTTATTTAGACTCACTAGAAAATTCAATTTCACAACCAATCATTGTTCTTGTTTTGGCATTTTTCTTAGTATTAATAGAAGTCGATATGGGATCAGCAGCTATTATCTTGTTCGTTACTGTGTCTACTTTACTAGCAAGTGGCATTCGATTTAAAACATTTGCCAAACTATTTGGTCTGATTTTCGGAGTAATTGTCATTGCATCTCCCATTTTATATTTATTACGTGACCGATTACTTACACCGGGACGTATGGAGAGATTAGAAGCATTCATTCATCCATTCCAATACGAACAAGATGCAGGTTTCCAAATAGTTAACGGTTATTTGGCGATTGGTGCAGGTGGATTAAAGGGGTTAGGTTTAGGACAATCAGTTCAAAAGTTAGGCTACTTACCTGAACCACAAACCGATTTCATCATGGCAATTATTGCAGAAGAATTAGGTGTGTTCGGAACAATTTTAGTCATTGGTGGTTTAGCATTTATTGTATTACGAGCATTCACGATTGCCTTGAAAACGAAAGATACGCAAGCACGTATGATTGCCACTGGTGTGGGAAGCCTGATTGGATTTCAGACATTTATTAATTTAGGTGGACTATTAGGGCTTATCCCTCTAACTGGAGTTCCCCTACCTTTTATTAGTTATGGCGGAACTTCGGTTGTTTTGTTATCTTTAGCTATGGGCATTTTGTTAAATGTCTCCATGTTTGTCAAAAACGAAAAAACGCGAAGCTAAGGGGTGTCATTTCATTATGAAAACGATTCAAAAGATTTTAGTAGCTAATCGCGGAGAAATTGCGATTCGCATTTTCCGTGCATGTACAGAATTAAATTTGCGTACGGTATCCATTTATTCGAGAGAAGATAGTGGTTCATTCCACAGATACAAAGCAGACGAATCGTATTTAGTAGGAGATGGTAAGAAGCCAATTGATGCTTATTTAGACATTGAAGGCATTTTACAGATTGCCAAAGATAGTCGAGCAGACGCGATTCATCCTGGATATGGATTCTTGTCCGAAAACGTCGACTTTGCTAGAAGGTGTGAAGAAGAAGGTATAATTTTCATCGGACCAACGTCTAGACATTTGGATATGTTTGGTGACAAAGTGAAAGCTCGTACTCAAGCGGTACTAGCAGGAATTCCTGTTATTCCAGGAAGCGATGGTCCGGTACAATCCATACAGGAAGTTAAAGAATTTGGTCTAGAAAACGGGTATCCGTTAATGATAAAGGCTTCTTTAGGTGGTGGGGGACGCGGTATGCGTGTCGTTCCGACTGAAGCCGATTTAGAGTCCGCATATGAGCGAGCTAAATCAGAGGCAAAAGCTGCGTTTGGATCAGATGAAGTATACGTTGAAAAGTTTGTGGACAAGCCTAAACATATTGAAGTACAAATCTTAGGGGATGGGTATGGTAATCTAGTACACCTTTATGAAAGAGATTGTTCAATTCAACGCAGACACCAAAAAGTCGTTGAAATTGCGCCATCTAACTCAATAACAAATGACTTACGCGAGCGAATTTGTGATGCAGCAATTAAATTAATGAATAATGTTCAATACATAAATGCCGGTACAGTGGAATTTTTAGTGGCTGGCGATGATTTTTATTTCATCGAAGTGAATCCTCGAATTCAAGTGGAACATACCATTACAGAAATGGTAACAGGGATTGATATCGTTCACTCTCAAATCCATATTGCAGACGGATCAAAATTACATGACGAAGAGATTGGTATGCCACTCCAAAAGGATATTCCTCTATTTGGATTTGCCATTCAATCGCGTGTGACGACGGAAGATCCACTTAATAACTTTATGCCTGACACAGGAAAACTAATGGTATACCGCTCTGGTGGTGGCTTTGGTGTTCGTTTAGACGCCGGGAATGGATTCCAAGGTGCAGTAATTTCACCTTTCTACGATTCATTGCTCGTGAAAGTTTCAACTTGGGGGAAATCATTCAAAGAAGCAGCAGCGAAAATGGATCGTAACTTACAAGAGTTCCGTATACGCGGCATAAAAACGAATATTCCATTCTTAGAAAATGTCGTCAAACATCAAAACTTTATTACAGGAAACTTTAATACAAGTTTTATAGATTCCACACCCGAACTATTTTTATTCCCTACTCGTAAAGATAGAGGTACAAAACTATTAAATTATATTAGTAATGTAACAGTAAACGGTTTTCCTGGTATTGAAAAAGCTACAAAACCAGTGTTTGTAGTTCCGAGAAAGCCAAAAATCGACTTACTTACACCACCTACTCCTGGGACAAAGCAAATATTAAATGAACGAGGCGCAGATGGTCTAGTAGAGTGGATCCATGAACAAAAAGAAGTATTGATTACGGATACAACGTTCCGAGATGCTCACCAGTCCTTACTCGCAACACGTGTACGCTCAAATGATATGTACGAAATAGCTGAACAGTCTGCAAGAGCTATGCATGATGCCTTTTCGTTTGAAATGTGGGGTGGTGCGACATTTGACGTTGCTTATCGTTTCTTAAAAGAAAATCCATGGGATCGTTTACTAAAAATGCGTGAAATGATACCTAATGTCTTGCTTCAAATGCTTGTTCGGGGTGCAAACGCCGTGGGATACAAAAACTATGCTGACAATGTGATTCGTGAATTTGTGAAGGAATCTGCTGAAGCTGGAATTGATGTATTCCGTATCTTTGATAGCTTGAACTGGATTAAGGGAATGGAAGTCGCAATTGATGCAGCTCGTCAATCAGGCAAAATTGCTGAAGCGGCGATTTGTTATACGGGTGATATATTAAATGATGACCGTGACAAATATACGGTAGCCTATTATAAACAAATGGCCAGAGAATTAGAAGCATCAGGTGCTCATATTTTAGCGATTAAAGATATGGCCGGCCTGTTAAAACCGGAAGCAGCATATCGATTAATTTCTGAATTAAAAGACACTATTAATTTGCCTATACATCTGCATACACATGATACAAGTGGAAATGGGATTTACTTATATGGTAGAGCGATCGATGCAGGAGTAGATATCGTGGACACCGCTCTTGGAACAATGGCGGGCTTAACATCACAACCGAGTACAAATTCATTAACCTATGCATTAAAGGGGAGTAAACGTGAGCTTCGTACGGACATAAAAGCTCTCGAGCAGTTATCACAGTACTGGGAAGACGTACGCAAATACTATCAAGAATTCGAGTCAGGCATGATGAGCCCGCATTCAGAGATTTATGTGCATGAAATGCCAGGTGGTCAATACTCTAATCTACAACAACAAGCAAAAGGAGTTGGCTTAGGCGAACGTTTTGAAGAAGTAAAGGAAATGTATTCCAAGGTAAACTTAATGTTTAGGGATGTAGTAAAAG
>Ga0209013_10001804_pt1 | contig 19724 bp, 13 predicted proteins | sample Cruoilmetagenom2_FD_187291 | JGI IMG/M metagenome (GOLD analysis project Ga0209013, IMG submission 187291) | Oil polluted marine microbial communities from Coal Oil Point, Santa Barbara, California, USA - Sample 2 (SPAdes) (version 2) | ecosystem: Environmental > Aquatic > Marine > Oil seeps ...
TGAAAGGTCATGGAGACGGTGTTCTCAGGCACGTTGAAGTAAAGTTCGTGACTCCCGTCAACTCTCAATAGCTCCTGATGATCGAATGGCTCCACAACCATCGGCCTCGAACCCGGAATTGCGTATGTGTGTATATAGGTGTAGTTGACGGGAAGGATCTTATATACGCCGGAGCCTGAGTGAAGGAGCACTTCCGTCGTGGTGCTGGTCAGGATCTCCAGTCTTTGCTGAAGCTTTCCGTCCGGGCCGAAAATGTAGACATAATCGGGATCCGTACCCATCCTGCGTTCGGTAGTGATAGAGAGGACGTCCCCGTTCTGAGCCGATACATAGACGGCGTGATCTTTTGATATCTGGCTGAGGGTCGTTGCAAAATTCAAAGACGCCAGCAACAGCAGAATTGGACTGAGAATTGAAAACCGGCTGACCATATATTGCATTATATAGAGGCCGTTCTTTCCCTGTCAAATCTTTACAGGGATCCCCGGGAAAAGACCGATTGGCTTGACTTTAGCCCAACAAAGCTTTATACTGATGCATATAAAAACATTGAACCGTTCAGGTCGTATGCAATGAAAATGCAGAGAAAAGCCCGAAAACTTCGATCTTTTGCGATGTGCTTGAGCCTTCTGGCATATCTTTATATGATTTTAATCGGATCGGACCAGTTCGTACTTTGCTTTGGCTCGGACGGCCATGTGGCACTGGAACCTGCCCGGAATGGCCTTGACTGCTCATACTCCCCTGCCCATTCAGAGCCCCTCTCCTGTTCTGTTCAGTCGATTCCGCCTGAACAGGAATTTTCGCTCCGCGCAGATCATTGCGGACCCTGCTTTGATATTTTATTAAGCAGTTTATTTCAGCACTTCATTCCCGCACAGTATCATTGGGCCGGACACATAAACTTTGCTTTTCAGACCGCGTCGTATCTGTCTTCTCCATTTTCACATATGACGCATGGAAATTTTCCCTCCACATCCTCCCCCATAATACGAGAAATCCTGATTTTTCTCCGAACCGTTATCCTCCTGACATAGACCTTCGGAAAATACTTCTCTTTTTTTCTTTTTTACAACACATCTTCATATTTGTGGAATGATGAAAGAGCCAGAATCCATGACCTGGCAAAATAATAAGGAAAGTAATGAAGGAGGGCTATATGAGGAGATATAGCTGTTTAATGCTCTTCGCAATCATGCTGCTGATCCCACCTGCAGGTTATGCGGAACACCGCATAGAGATGCCCTTTTCCGGCATTCAGCCGCAGGACCGTAGCCAGGAGACGACTGAAACATCCCGGGATCCTTCAGATGAAACGCTTCGAACCCCCGGCGGGATCGAAGCGCCTGCAGGAACCCTCACACTGGGCCAGGCTCTGTCACTGGTCTTAATGAGGAATCCGGAGCTGGCCGCTTTTTCCCGGGAAGTATCGAGCAAAGAGGCCGGCGCTTTACAGGCGAACCTTCTTCCCAATCCGGGAATAGGGCTGGAGGTGGAAAATGTCGGCGGACAAGGCATTTTCAGGGGTCTGAACGCTGCAGAAATCACGCTCCAGTTCAGCCAGTTGATCGAACTGGGCAGCAAACGATCCAACCGCAGCAAACTCGCGTCTTTTGAAACATCCCTGGCGGAATGGGATTACGAGAGAAAACGCCTGGACGTGCTCCTGGCCGCCACCATCGCATTCGTGGATGTTCTGGCAGCACAGGAACATCTTCATCTGAATGAAGAATCACTCCATCTCTCCAAACAGGTTATGTATACCGTCAGGGAGCGCGTCAGGGCCGGCAAAGCCTCACCCCTTGAAGAGACCAGGACCTCTGTGATGCTGTCGTCCAGTAAAATCAAACTGGAAAAAGCCCGGCGCACCCTGAGCATGGCCCGACAGCATCTTGCTTCCATGTGGAGCAGTACATCGCCCGTGTTTGAAAAGGCCGCCGGCGACCTGCATGTTATCGGGGCCATCCCCTCACTTAATCAGTTGAACAGCCGGATCAAACAGAACCCGCAAATGGCCCGGTGGATCATTGAGATGGAGAGATTCGAGACCGTACTGGATCTGGAAAAAGCGAACGGAATACCGGATCTAACCGTTGGGGGGGGCATCCGGCGGTGGGAGGCCACAAAAGACCACGCCTTTGTGTTCGGCGTATCCATGTCACTCCCGCTTTTTGACCGCAACCAGGGGACCATTCAGAAGGCCCGGTCCGAACTTGAAAAGGCATCAGAAGAGCGCAGAGCCAGTGATGTGAGAATTCGAACCGCGATGTCCGGTGCTTATGAATCACTTATCTCGGCCTATGCTGAATCTATGTCCCTTAGGAACGATGTGTTGCCCGCAGCGGAAAATGTTTTTGAATCAAGCCGGGAAGGTTACCGGTACGGAAAATTCAGCTTCCTGGATGTTCTGGACGCGGAGAGAACACTTATTGATGTCCGGGGACAGCACATCGAAGCGCTGGCCGCCTTTCACAGAGCAACTGCCCTCATGAAATGGCTGCTCGGAGAGCCAATGGACGAAATCGTGCATCCCATGGAACCGGAATATCAAGGAGAAGTCGAATGATAAAAAAAATGAAATTCATTTTCCCGGCCTTTATGACCGGAAGCCTCCTCCTTTTCTTCGTATCAGCCTGTTCGGAATCTTCTGACACGCCTGCAAAATCAAAAGAGGTTCGTGGTGAACAGCAAGCCGATCACGAGCATAGTGAGGATGGCCTGGATGGACGATCCCGGTCCGTGGAAGACATTGCAGCAGCAGAGTGTGAACACGATGTTAAAACATATCAATGTGACGTGTGCCGGTATGAGGTGGGTGTTGTAAAAGTCCCCCCTTCTTTGTTAAAAGGCGATGCCCCCGGGAGAGAGGGTCTTGTCCGCACGCAGATTATTGCAAAGCGTAAAGTAGCCACAGAGCTGAACGTTACGGGGGAAACACAGTTGAATGAGAACGCCGCTGTCCACATAAGCCCGCGCATTTCCGGCATCATCGAATCGGTTCACGTGGATATCGGATCGGCGGTGAAGGGCGGTGATATCCTGTTCAAAATCACCAGTCGCGAGCTTGGAAAAGCGTTTGGGGATTATGAGCGCAACCGTGCGCTGGCGGCTCTTTCCGGGAAAAATTTCGAGAGGGAGAAGTCTTTATACGAACGCAGAATCTCTGCGGAACAGGACATGATCGAAGCCCAGATGGCTTACGAACAACACAAGGCCGAAATGGAGGCCGCCAGGCAGGCTCTGCAGGTTCTCGGCTTTACCCGGAACGATCTGGAAGCCATGACAGGAAACGCCCGCAGCCTCGATGCGGGTTCCCTGCCTGTACGGGCCCCGATGGAAGGAACCATAATAGAAAAACATGCCGTGGTCGGCGAACTCGTCGAACCGGGGAAGGATGTCATGTTACTGGCCGACCTCAGCACGGTGTGGGCCTGGGCGGATATCTATGAGCAGGATCTCCAGCAGCTGCTGGAGGCTGAAAAACTCGGCCCGATTCCCGTGGAAGTCCTTGTCCGGGCTTTTCCGGACCGGACCTTTAAGGGCGGGATCGATTACATCGGGGCCACAATGCATGAACAAACCCGGACCGTTAAGGTGAGGGCCACGGTGCAGAACCCGCAACACCTCCTCCGGCCCGGAATGTTTTGTGAGATCCGGGTTGCAGCGGGGTATTCAGAAGAAATCCTTGCCGTTCCACAGACCGCGCTGCTCTCCGATGAAGGGTATGATTTTGTATTCATCCATTGGAAAGAGGACTACTACATCAGGCAGCCCGTTCGCAGGGGCCGGGAGTTCTTCGAAAGTGTGGAAATCCTGGAAGGACTGGCGCCCGGGCAAACGATCGTTTCCGACGGCGCCTTTCTGCTGAAGTCCGACGTGCTGCGTGAGAAGATGGGCGCCGGATGTGCCGATTGACCGGCAGCCGGCCACCTCTTCGGGAGATATAACCATGATAGAGAAACTCATTCATTTCGTTTTGCACCAGCGCCTTCTCGTGATCATCGGCACCATCGTGCTGGTTGCAGCAGGCATTTATGCCTGGAAAGTGCTTCCCATCGACGCCTTTCCCGATGTCACGAATGTGCAGGTGATGATTTTAACGGAAGCGCCGGGACTGACACCGGTGGATGTGGAGCAGCAGATCACTTTTCCCCTGGAGCTCGCCATGCAGGGATTGCCGGATGTCCGGCAGGTCCGATCCCTCTCCAAGGCTGCGCTTTCCCAGGTCATCGTGGTTTTCGAAGACCACGTGGACACATACTTTGCACGCCGGCTCATATTCGAACGGCTGCCATCCGCAAAAAACGACCTGCCTGAATGGGCAGAACCGGAAATGGGGCCGATCAGTACCGGGCTGGGTGAGATTTACCAGTATACACTGGAGAGCGAGACACATTCGCAGATGGAATTGCGCACTTTTCAGGACTGGCTGGTCGCACCACAGCTTCGCGCGATCCCCGGTGTCAACGAAGTCAACAGTTTCGGAGGCTTTGTAAAGCAGTACCATGTGCTTGTGCATCCCAACCGCCTCCTCAAGTACGGCATAACCCTTCAGGGTGTACTCGAAGCCCTGGAAAATAATAATGCCAATGCCGGCGGAAATTTCATCATCAAGGGAGAGGAGCAGGCCTATGTCAGAAGTATCGGCCTCATTCAAACCGCGGATGACATTGAAAACATCGTCCTGAAGGCTGAGGACGGAACCCCGGTCTATCTGAAGGATGTTGCGCTGGTGAAAATCGGGCCGGAAACGCGCCAGGGCGCTGTAACGCGCGACGGTAAAGGGGAGACTGTCGCCGGCATGGTCATCATGCTGAAGGGAGAAAACTCGAAAATCGTCGTGGACCGGGTAAAAAAAACCATTTCAAAAATCCAGGCGGGCCTGCCGGAAGACGTGCGCATCAATCCATTCTATGACCGGACAACGCTGATCCGGGCGTGCATCGACACGGTAGCCGGTGCCCTGCTGCAGGGCGGCGTTTTCGTCATCATTGCCCTCTTCCTGTTTCTGGGCAGCCTTCGCGCATCGGTCATCGTGGCCCTTTCCCTTCCGCTCACCGCACTTGTGGCCTTCATCCTCATGGGTTGGAACGGCGTCTCGGCCAATCTCATGAGCCTTGGCGGACTTGCCATTGCCATCGGCATGATCGTGGACGCTTCCATCGTGATCTCGGAGAATGCGAGCCGGCACCTGTCGGAAAAGTCCCGGTCAAATGCCCCCCGGCTGGACATTATATACGAGGCGGTAAGGGAAGTCGCCCGTCCTGTTATTTTCGCCGTGCTTATCATTGTCATCGTATTTTTTCCGCTGTTCACACTGGAGCAGATGGAGGGAAAGATGTTCCGGCCTCTTGCGCTGACGATGATCTTCGCCATGCTCGGATCGCTTTTGATTTCCTTCACAATCGTACCTGTTCTGTGTTTGTTATTCGTCCGGGGAAAGAAGGACAGCAAAGATAATTTTATTATTCAGCTCCTGAAACGGGCATACCTCCCTTTACTTGCGCTGGCCCTGCGCCATCGATGGATGACGATTCTAACCGCCGTCTTTATTCTGGCTGCTTCCCTGTTGCTCATTCCCTTCATTGGAACGGAATTTTTGCCCGAACTCGATGAGGGCGCCATCGCAGTGAATGTCGTGCGATTACCCTCGGCCTCGCTGGATTACTCGGTTGCCGTCGGCACCGAGATTGAACGCCGAATTCTGACGGAATTCCCCGAAGTGAATACCATCGTGACGAAAACCGGAAGGGCTGAGATCTCAGAGGATCCCATGGGCCCGGAACAGAGCGATGTTTTTCTCATGCTTCACCCGCGGGAAAAGTGGACCTCCGGCAGGGACAAAAAGCAGCTCGTGGCAGCGATTCAGCAGGAACTGAATGAAATTCCGGGCCTCCGGTTTTCTTTCTCCCAGCCGATTGCGCTGCGCGTGAATGAGCTCATCTCCGGCATCAAAAGCGATCTGGCTGTGAAGATTCGTGGCCCTGAACTCGAAGTGCTCCGGGAAACCGCAAATCAAATAGCGGTTTCTATGAGCGGCGTTGCCGGCGCCGAGGATGTGAAGATCGAACAGATCGCGGGATTTGTCCAGGTCGAAATCGTGGTGGACCGAAAAGCCATCGCCCGCCATAAAATCAATCTCTCCGATATTAACGAGATTATTGAAACCGCCGTGGGCGGAAAAGTCGCTACAATGGTTGTGGAGGAACAAATGCGCTTTGCGGTGCTGGTTCGCTTCCCGAAGGAAGAGCGCCGCAACATACCGGCCCTCGAACGCATCCTCATCCCGTCACCGGAAGGACCCCGCGTACCGCTGGTACAACTGGCGCAGATTCGTGAGGTAGAAGCACCGGCACAGATCAGCCGGGAAAACGGCATGCGCCGAATCGTGGTCGAGTGCAATATCCGCGGACGGGATATGGGAAGTTTTGTAGCAGAAGTGAAGGAGAAGATACACCCGATTGCGCAAAATCTCCCTTCCGGATATTTTATGGACTTCGGCGGCCAGTTCGAGAACCAGCAGCGTGCCATGCATCGACTGGCCATCGTCGTGCCCGTTTCGATCGTGTTGATCTTTCTCATGCTTTTTTTAGCTTTTCAATCCATGCGAAGTGCGCTCATTGTGGTTGTCAATCTGCCTTTTGCGCTGGTTGGCGGCATTCTGGCCATGTTTCTTTTAAAGATAAATCTCAGTGTGTCTGCTGCCATAGGATTTATTGCGCTTTTCGGAATAGCGGTTGAGAACGGTACGGTGCTGGTCACATTTTTCAACCAGCTTCGCCGGCAGGGAATGAATACCATAGATGCTGTGAAGAAAGGTTGCGACCTGCGGTTCCGTCCTCTCCTGATGACCGCATTGACCACGCTGCTCGGGCTTACGCCGCTCATCTACGCTACCGGAAGCGGATCGGAAATCCAGCGCCCCCTGGCGACGGTGGTACTGGGAGGGCTGGCATCATCCATGGTCCTCACACTGATTGTGCTGCCCGTGCTTTATTTCATTGTTGAATCGAAAAAATAGGGACTGGGGAAATAGGGACTGTGCACGCGGTAAAAACAGAGAGATGGGAGCATTATGATGTCCATCTCTTAAATGGTGGGGCGCTGTCCCTGGATTTTTCCAGTCCCTGTTTCCCCTATTTTTCCAAGTGTTATTCGAACTCTTTCAGGAACTCTCCCAGTTCACTGTCCTCGAGGGCGCCTATGTTTGCCATGATCTTTCCGAGCGTTTGCGGATCGATCTCACCCATCACGTTGACGAATACCGCTTCGTCTCCGAATTCGAAAACCATAACAGCAAGCCCATCTATAACGCCTGCCGATGATTTGATAAAGACATTCACCTGCTCTGATTTTTCCATGACGCGGACAACCTTTGTCCAGCTCTCGCTCTCGAGCTGTTGCTCGACCGCAGCCACCTGACTTTTAATTTCCTCCGTGTCATTTTTATCGATGGCAAAAGTGCGCACCGCGACCCGCTTGATCTTTCGAAGCGCCGCGGCGAGTTCGGGTTGATCCTCTTCCATGCTCGCAGCCGTAAAATGAATCAGCGTTTCATCCAGGGATACATCTACGGTCTCTCCCTCGACAGCAAAAGATTCGAATACACTGAAATCAAAATAACCCGGGTGATTTCTCAGGGATGAATCTTCCGCCCGGAGCGGAAGGGCGAGAAGGACTAAAATGACGGGAATGGCGGTAATGAATGTTTTTCTCATGATTTTTCTCCTTTCTCCAAATGAGATCCATGCAGGCCGAGGGTTTGTTTCAGGGGCTGAAGGATTTTTCCCGGAACATTCTCTTCCATCAGAACCGCCCGGGTGCGATTCCTGGCATGATTGACATAGCCAAAGGCAAGGGTAATTCCCCTGCGGGCACGTTCGACATCCTCCCGGGTGTATGCCGGTTTTTCCGCTACAGGACCCTGCCATGCATCGTGCAGAAAGACAGCCGAACAGGAAAGGAAGACGGCCGTGATACTCAGGGACCATGCGGGCAGAGGGTGCCGGCGGATCAGAGCAAACGGATCAGGGAACCATCGGCCCTCTCTGTGCCGCAGCTTTGCATGGACTCTGTCGGACACGACAGGAGGACATTCTTTTAGCGGCAGCGAACGGAGTCTGAAGGCGATCTGTACTGCCAGTTTCAACTCTCTCCGGCAGGAGGAACATGCTGCGAGATGTTCTTCTATGGCTCCGCATTTCCCGGCGTTCAGGTCGCCGTCGATATAAGCTTCCAGTTGCTCATTCACTTCAGTACATTGCATGGTCAGACACATCTCCTTTGAAATTCTCTACCATATGCGGCATTCAGGTGCTCCCTCATGAGCCGTCTGCCCCGGTGGATATTGGCCCTGACCGTGTTGAGGGGCATATCCAGGGCCCTGCTGATCTCTTCGTATTTCATCCCCTGGATCTCTCTCAGTATGATCGTTTCGCGCAGGCATACGGGCAGCCCGGCTATAGCCGCTTCGATTTTCTTCTTCAACTCGTTACGATCCACATTTCTTATAATATGGCTCTCACTGACCTTACAGTAGTGAGCGGCCGCGCCCGGTGAAACCAGCCCGGCACAATCTGTTTTTCTGGCTCTCGCCCAGTCGATACAATGGTTTCGCGTGACTTTCATAACCCAGCTTTTCCCGGGAAAAGGCCTCATAACGGGCATGTTCCGCCAGATCTTGATCAGCGCCTCCTGGGTCAAATCCTCGGCATCCTCATGACTGCCCGAGAAATAATAGGCATAGCTGTAGATCGCGTTGCGGTACTTCTTCATGATGCGTTCAAACCGAAAGTTCCTCATTGTACTGACTTTCTACTTATATAAACGTAATCCGGATCTGAATTGTTGCAGGAAAGGAGGGGGTGGCCGGTTTTGTTATGAGCGATATTGATATCGGAGAATACGGGATCCCGGCTACGACGGCCATGCTGGATGCCGTCGGGATCGATCCGGAGTATCAGCGGAAGGGTGTGGGCAAAGGAAAACAGGGACAGCGACCTTTTTCAGGAAAGGTAGCGAGATTTTCCCCGGTGCTACGCTATTTTTACCACAATGAGTGTCATATCATCATATTGAGGCGTATCGCCTGCAAATTTCAAGACATCCGACACAATCCATTCTTTAATTTCCCGTGCGGACAGGGTGGAAGTATCCATCCTGCCCAGCAGATTCTTCAGAGTTTCATATTCGTAGAATTCGTCTTTCTGATTCCTTGCCTCTGAAATGCCGTCAGTATAAAGAATGAGCACATCATTGGAATTTAGCTGCACTTTCTTCTGCTGGTAAACGGCGTCCTGAAAACTGCCCAGAGGAAATCTGGTGCCCTCACTTTCCAGGAATGCGACCGAACCGTTTGACTTTAACAGCGGATTATTGAATCCTGCCGTTGTAAAAGTTAATTCTCTGGTTTTGACATCTATGGCGGCAAGACAGAGTGCGGTAAACATGTTGGCGTCTGTTTTTAAATACATCGGGTGGTTTATGCGTGTCATGATGTCTCCTGTCGAAAGCGCTTCGCCCTGTTGAGAAGAAATCATTCCGCTCGACATGACAGCGACCATGGCGGCCTTCATCGCTTTGCCGGAGACATCCCCGATGGCAATGCAGAAATCCGTTTTTTCTTTGTTCAACCAGAGATAGTCGTAGAAATCGCCGCCCACTTCGCTGGCAGGAATACAGATGCCGGAGATATCAAATTCTTTCATCTGAGGGTCGTAATGGGGCAGGATGGACATCTGCGCATCATGGGCGGCTTGAAGCTCGGTTTTCAAACGCACATTTTTCAATCTTCGTTGATACCACGTAATGACCAGGCCAAGGATGACCAGGCCTGAAAGGATTCTGAACCACCAGGTTTTCCAGAAGGGGGGCGTGATGATGATCGTGATCGCGGTGCCTTCTTCATTCCACACACCGTCGTTGTTTGACCCTTTGACCCTGAAAACATACGTTCCGGGGGCAAGGGTTGTGTAGCTTGCGTAACGTCTCTCCGAATCCGTATGGAGCCAATCTTCATTTAATCCTTCCATTTTATAAGCATACTGATTCTTCTCCGGCGCCGTGTAATCCAGTGCTGCAAACTCGAAAGAAAAAACATAGTCTTTGTAGCTCAGTTCCAATTCCTCGACTTCTGAAATAGGGCTGTCGAGCTTTACCTCTTTATTCAACTTCTGAAAAGATGTGACGACGATCGGGGGAACATAGGGGTTATCTTTTATCTCTTCAGGAAAAAATGCGTTAAAGCCTTTGATCCCGCCGAAAAACATTTCCCCGCTTTTGCTCTTAAAAAAGGAACCTCCGTTGAATTCGTTGCTTTGAAGCCCGTCCGCCGCGCTATAGTTCTTGAACGTTCCCGCCCCGGGATCGAATTTTGTCAATCCCATATTGGTGCTGAACCAGAGGTTTCCCTGATCGTCCTCTAAAATCCCATATATTGAATTATTTGGAAGTCCGTCTTTTTCTGTATAAGTGGTAAAGGTTCCCTTCTCCGGATCAAATTTATTGAGCCCGCCGCCCCAGGTCCCGATCCAGAGATTCCCCGATGTATCCTCATAAATTGAAAAGACGTAATCGTTACTCAGGCTGAGGGGATCATCGAGGTTTGTCCGGTAATGTGTGAACTTTCCGGTTTGTCTGTCTAATTTATTGAGCCCGCCGCCCTGGGTGCCCACCCAGAAATCCGCCATGCGGTCTTCATAGATTACCCTGACAAAATCATTGCTTGGGCTGTCAGGATCATCGGGATCGTGCTGGAAGCGTGTGAACTGCCCGGTATCTCGATCGAACCTGTTAAGCCCCCCGCCGTTCGTTCCAATCCAGAGAAAACCGGATCTACCCTCATAGATCGACCGGAGTTCGTTATGACTTATACTGCCGGGGTCATCAGGATCGTTTTGATAGGATTCGAAAGTTTCAGTCTCTCTATCGAATTTATTGAGGCCTCCGCCGTGGGTTGCGATCCACAGCACGCCTTCGCTGTCTTCATAAACCAGCCGAACGATATCATGGCTCAGGCTGGTAGGGTCATCAGGATCGTGGCTGTAATTTGTATACCGGTTATTTAACCGGTCGAATTTGTCAAGCCCCCCGCCGTGGGTGCCAAGCCAGAGTATTCCCGACCCGTCTTCATAAATGCACCAGACGATGTCGCGGCTCAGGCTGTTGGAATCATTGGGGTCGGGTTTATAATGCTTGAACGCTTTTCTCTTTCTATCAAATTTGTTTACGCCCCCGCCATATGTTCCCAGCCAGATGACCCCGGACCGGTCTTCATAAATGTCATAGATTTCATCATAACTCAGGCTGGTTGGATCGTTGGGATCATTCCGGTACACAGTGAAAGACGCATCTTCCCGGTTGAATTTATTCAAGCCGCCCCCGTTTGTCCCGATCCAGAGCACACCCGAACGGTCCTCATAGATGGAATACACCGCATCGTTGCTCAGACTGGCCGGATCGTTGGGATCATTCCGGTATACAGTGAAAGACGCATCTTCCCGGTTGAATTTATTCAACCCGCCGCCATTCGTCCCGATCCAGAGCTCCCCCGAACGGTCTTCGTAAATGGAATAGACCTGGTCGTGGCTCAAACTGCGGGGATCATTCGGATCGTTCCGGTAAATGGCAAATTTACCATCCTCCCGATCGAATCTATTCAGCCCACCCCCCACCGTGCCTATCCAGAGTACACCGGACCGGTCCTCATAGACCACTCTTACCGTATTATGGCTCAAGCTGTTCGGATCGTCCGGATCGTTCCGGTAAATGGTAAATTTACCATCTTCCCGATCGAATCTATTCAGCCCACCCCCCACCGTGCCTATCCAGAGTACACCGGACCGGTCCTCAAAGATGGATCTCACGATGTTATGGCTGAGGCTGTTCGGATCTTCAGGATCTGCCTGATAGCGGGTAAATTTTTCCGTCCCCGGATCATATCTATTGAGTCCTCCATGAAAGGTGCCCAGCCACAACATGCCGGAACTGTCTTCACAGATCGACAAAACCTGATTGTAGCTCAGGCTGTTGGGATCTTCCGGATCATGACGGAGCACAGTAAATTTATATCCGTCATATTTATTCAGACCGTCCTCCGTCCCGAGCCACATGAATCCTTTTCTGTCCTGGGCAATGCATTCCACGATGGTCTGGGAAAGACCCTCCTCGATAGAGACCTCCTCAAACACGATACGGTCAGTCCCGGCACACAGGCCTGACGTAAAGAGCAAAAGGGCAAGAATAATATGAAGGATGTTTGTAATTGATCTCATTTCCCGGGTTTTAGAATAAAGGTACTCCTGAGAAGTTCTATCCGTCGCCATTATATTATCTACTATTATTAATTACGTTATTATTCCCCAAATGACTCGATTTTTTTCATATAAAATAATCCGGGAAACCTTTCCGGTCAAGCCAGCCGGTTCAGAAAATGTGTGTGGTTCCGCTATATTCCACCTCCTTTCACGGCATTATACACGAACCGGAGGAGGATAAGAATGTTTTTCAGCCCGCCGGCGGAAACGCCCTTGCTGCCGGGACAAAAAAAATCGCTTCCAGCCGCGCGAGCCACCGGAAGCGATGCCTGTCTATTACGCTTGATCCGGACGGATCAGGTTTCCTCCCCCTCGATTCCGGGTCTGCCATTGGCGAAGTGTTTGTAAATCAGGTACCCGCCGACCAGGAAGAGGGCCACGGGCCACCATTCCTCGAGCCAGTCCAGCGAGAATCCGAACCTGGTGTAGGAGATGGCGATGGCGCCGGCAATAATCAGAACCACGCCGCCAACCAGGGAGCCCCGGGTGCCGGGCATCTTCATGTCCTCCGGTATCTCATCCGGTCCCAGCCCTGCGATCGCCCGGTTGTAGAAAGTGGCTCTGCGTGCGGCGTCTATAATGTTGTAGAGCCAGAAGAACGCCAGGAAGAAACCGGCCAGCGGAGTCAGTGCTCCCAGGCCGGAATTCAGCAGGGCAACCAGGGAGGCCGCCACCAGTACGTGTATGAATCCCTGCTGGTAGTAACCGACATAGATCTGCCCCAGGCCCGGCATGCAGGACATGACGGCCGCCAGGACAGGCGACTTGTGTCTCGAATCCTCCTCTAAAAAATCTCGCCGGCTCCTCTCACGGTGATAATCGCGGCGGGAAGCGTGCCGGGGGGGGCCGGTTTCATGGCCCCGGACGTCTTCCTGCGGTTCCGGGATGTACTCTTGTTGTTTTTCCTCTGCGTTATTCATCATTTCCTCCTTATTCTTTTGCATCCCATTCCATGTTTTGCTGTTCGCACTGATCTAGACGTACGGGGTAGAAAAAAGGTTCGGTGCGAACTTTCATCCGTTCTCAGTGTCCGAATTATCACTGCCGGTCAGGTAATCCCAGAGACCCTGCAGGCCTCCGAGCATTTTCCGGAACCAGTCGCCAGCGGAGCGGAAATATGTCTTAATCCTGGCACTCCAGCCCTTATCGCTGTTTTCATGCATATCGCTGACAGAATTCCGGATCGCTTTCTGCCTTTCAGAAATCCGGCCGGCCATGTCGTCCTTGATCCGGCCGGCTTTTTCGCCGGCATCGTGCCAGGTTTCCGGCACTATCCGGGAAATGGAGGTAACCGCTTCCCGCATCCGGGACTGGAATCCGGAATTCCTGTTCGATTGGAAATCTCTCAGCGCCATGACCGGCGTTCCGAAGAGAAGTACAAATATCAGTGTTCCCACATACGCGGCTTCCCAGGCGAACCTTGGCCGCTGAACGAGCCCGGTCCACCACTCCTTCAGGCCTTTGAGGCGGCCTGCACGGGGCCTTGCCAGCATCGATGTTTCCTGAAGCACCGCATCGGTAAAATAGGGGCCCGGATCGAGTTCCGCCATGCCGGGCAGTATCTCCCCGAGCTCGGCCAGGGTCCCGGCGATGGTTTTGCAATTTGAGCAATGCTCCAGGTGTAAAGTGACCAGATGCGACTCCTCATCGCCCAGTCTGTTATCCATATAATTACAGAGGATCTGCTGCGCACGTTCGCAGGCATGCCCGCTCGTGCGTGCGAGGATCGCGCGGGTCAGCGACGCCTGTTCTTCTTCGGGCAACAGGTTTATGTGACCCCGCACGATGTCAAATTCTCTGCGGCAATCCGTACAGAAGGATAGATGCCTTTTTGCGGCTTCGTGCGCTTCCCGGGTCAGATTCCCTTCCAGGAAATCGGCCAGCTTTTCTTTAAAGGTCACACAGTCCATCGGATTCTCCTGGTTCACGCGGCACCCTCTCCATTTCCGGTGAGGGCCACCACCGCCTGCGCCAGCTCGAGGCGCGCGCGGTGAGAGCGGGATTTTATGGTGCCCAGGGGCACGCTGAGAATCGAAGCGATCTCTTCCAGGGAAAGGCCCTGGATTTCTTTTAGAATAATGATCTCCCGGTTTAAACTCGTGAGCGTCTGGAGCGCACGATAAATAAGCCGTTTCCTTTTATCAGCGGCGTACAGCTCCTCGGGTGTCCGGCTCTGATCCGGCAAATTGGGTCTTTCTTCCACCGAAACGTCCTCTGCCGGAGGCCTGGCTTTCTTCCGGCGTATGTGGTCAATACATAAATTCCGGGCAATCCGCATCATCCAGGGTACAAACGTCCCGGTATCCGTACAGATTCCCAGGCTTTGATAGAGCCGCACAAACACCTCCTGTGCCAGATCGCGGGCGTCCTCTGCATTTCCCAGATAATGGTAGGCCAGCCCGTAAATGCGTGATTGATACTGGCGTACGAGCGCTTCCCAGGCCAGTTCATCGCCTTTCTGGCAGCGTTCTATTAGTTGGGCAATCTCCATTTTCAAATCCGGCTATGTCCGCTGAGATGCTCTTCCATTGCAATCATTTACACATATTATACATTCATACAGGTATACGCATCCACCCGGAAAAAGGTTCGCATGGCAAGGAAATAGAATTAACAGAAAAGGACGCTAATTCCGGGAATGCATTCGGGGATATATTAAATAGGGACAAATAAGGACAGACACCATTTTTGTTGGGATTTCCCTTAAAAAAATGGGGTCTGTCCCTGTTTAAATTATATTTTACACCATCATCGTTTTCGTGTAGGCGGATCCGATCACGCCCTTCCGGCAGTCCGGGGTGGCCATGAAATCAGCGGAATGCTTGGCCTGTGTCCGGATGGCTTTGAGCAAATTCACACTGCAGGAATCGAGCACACTCTTGAAGATGGCCTTCCGGGCCATTTCCATGGCAGTCTCTCCCGGTTCCACAATGCTGCCTGTATCTTCGGGCATTCCTTTCAGAGCCTCCTCATCCACTTTTCGCAAAGGCAGTCCATGATCTGCGCCCGTGACGATTTGCCAGGCCATCTTTATGGCCTCTTCCATCGGACCCGCAAAGTCTGTGAGCCATCCCACCGCGTTCTGCGCCTGGACAGACCTGCCTTCCAGCAGCAGCTGCAGCAGTTTAGGCCAGTTGTCAGGGGTTGTTTTCCTGAAAGGCCAGTGGCAGCCTTCCATGCCGGGAACGACCGGCAGGGTGACTTCCGGCATGCCCAGATCCACCCCTTCCACAGAGACCAGGTAGTGGCAGTGCATCATCAGTTCCAGCATGCCTCCCAGGCAGCGTTTGCCGTTGAGAAAGCCGACGGATACTTCGAAATCAGTATAGAGCCGCCGGGCGGTTTGCGACCAGTTTTTGGCAATCTGAAAACCCTCTTCCACATTCTCCAGGGCCGGAAAGAACTCGTTCGTGTCGGCTCCCACCATCTGCGTGGACAGATGAAAATCACCGCTAACGATCACCTGTTTGATACCCTCTCCCCTGAGCCAGTCTATCGCCTGGTTGAGTTCCTGATCCACATCGGCATTGTAGCTTTCACGGCTGATGGTGATGACACCCGCATTCCCGTCATGTTCGGCATTGACGTAGAGTTGCTGCCACTCCGGGCTGTCCATCTGCCTGAAGGCATCCGGGTACCAGCTTTTTTGAGCCGCCTCAGGGTGTAACGTATGGTATGCCTCCGCGATTCTGATCGCTTCATCCGGGCCGAGAGACCGTATCACGGCCAGAATCCCCCGGCGGAACTGGGCGCACAGCTCGCCGATGGCATTCATGTGAGACAGATGGGTCCGGTTCTCATGAAGCATCAGGCCGGTCATGTGGCAGAGGGGACCCAGAATCCAGGCGCGGAAGATGTCCTCGTCCCCGTGCTCCAGGGCCCAGTTGATAAGCGGCCGGAAGTGATTCAGAGGATACCAGTTCTCACCGCTGTCTTTATGCTCCTCCAGTTCCGGTGTGGGGGTAAACACATCTCCGTAATGCTCGCTGAGATGATGCAGGCAGGACCAGGTCAGAAAGTTCGCCCCCCCTGCCCCGATGGCGTCATGGGCCCGGAAAGGATTCGGCCCGAAATATTTCCGGACAAACTTGTCGATCTTCCAGAAGGGCATGTTGGAAGCCCTGTGATACCGCAGGCCGGCCAGCGTCAACCCGCAGAACAGGACATCCAGGACAAAAGACCAGTGGTCGCTGACCGGGATGGGCATCAAACCGAGAGCCCAGAAAAGCTGCGTAATGGAGGAAGGCTCCGGTTCCACGACTTCCCAGATTTTATTGATCTCATGGGGAAATGCCGGATGGGCAATGCCCACGCCGAGCTGGGATCTTGGAAAACCGGAGGTGACCGAACGGATTTCTATGCCCGGAAAAGCCTTCTGGAAGATGTCATAGTGGGCTTTCTTGATATCCAGGATTTCCGGAATCGCTTCCAGAAGAAATTTGGGCGCCATGCCGCTGAGCTGGGGCGGCAGGTTTTTTCCGTCATAATTCAGGCAGATAATATTCCCCATGATCCGGCTGGCATCTTCGCGGCCAAAGGCCCTGGCCAGCCCCGGATACTGCTGTCCGATGCCGTCGGGCACCCCGGGAAAATCCAGGGCGACGATGGGGATGTCAAAGGGCTGGAGCCTTGCGCCGAGCTGCATGGTCTTGCCGGCTCCCACAATGCCGTTCGCTCCGGAGATAACCAGAGAGCCCCGTTTCCTGGATCCGCCAAAGACCTGATCCACCAGATCGCCGGTCGCGGCCGGCAAGCGACCCTGCTGAAAAATATCCAGGACCGACCCCAGCCCGAGCGTCTGGAGCGTGGGTTGTCTCATTGACTTTGCCATCACTGATTACCTCCTTCCGTCACTTTTAATATGGCTGCAATACCTATGTCTCCTGCAGCGCAACCGAATATCAGTACATAGCCGCCGCCGAGATCCACCGCCTCTTCCAGGGCTTCAATCAGCACCCGGGTGAGCGTGGGTCCCTGGGGATGCCCCCAGACCAGCGGGCAGCCCGTATTGTTCATCTTATGCCAGTCATAGTTCAATACCTTGGAAAAGATCACATCGTTCACGGCGAATGGATTGTGGTTCTTCAGCACGGCCATATCATCTATCTTCAAGCCGGTCTGGTGGAGCAGCTTTTGTACGGCAAGGACCGGCGCTTCGGGCATCAGGCTTGGCAGAGTCCTCACCTCGGTCTTGCCGACGAACCGAATGTCGATTTCAGGCCTGAGGCTCAATTCGCGGGCCCTTTCTTTACCGGCCACCAGGAGCCCTGCCATGCCGTCCGAAGCATGGGTTTGCGTGCCGCCGGTGACGCATGTGTCCAGTTCCCGCATGGCCTGCAAACCGCTCAACGAGAGCTGGCGCACGCCGGCATCGTCGTCCACCACACCCTCGACACGCCCCTGCAGGTTGAGTATTTCGAAGGGGAAAAGAACACGGTCGAGGAACCCGGAGGCTTTCGCTTCAAAATACTGCTGGTGACGGTGAAAAGCCACCTCGTCCACTTCCTTCCGGTCGATCCGGTGTTTTCTCGCAGCAATGCCGGCCGTATTGATCATGGCATTGCCGGTGGCCGGGTCGAATCCGAAATTGTCCCAGACATCCGCGAGCGGGATGGTTCTCTGGTAGGTCCGCCGTTCCGGGAAAACCCCTACCGGCGAATCACTCGTGCGGTCGAAGGTGACCACACCCACGACATCGTTGGTACGTGCCTCTACCTGCGCTGCGGCGAGCACCGCGGCCTGCAGCCCGGTGGCACAGGCCTGTTCCATGTGGAAGCCCGGGATACGCTGGCCCAGGCAGCTCGCGATCAGGGGCGCGTTCCAGAACTTCCAGTGCCAGGGGACCGTCGAGCCGATTATGAGATATTCCACCATGCTTTTGGGGACGTTTCTCCTGCTCAGGATTTTATTCATGGATTCCCCGGCAAACTGGCCGATGTTCACCTCTGCCAGGGGGGACATCTGCCAGGCCGGGAAAAAACTGCTTCCCCAGGTGCCATAGGGAATTCTCGCCCTGGGAAACATGCCGTCTCCGTTATTCATCGCGACCTCCGATTCTTAATATTTATTATGTGACCCTCGTATCCAAACACAGGACCGTTCGGCCCTCGCGGGCGGGGATGAATCCCGCCACTGCGTTCAAAAATCGCATCCGTTAAACGCTGGAATCCACCTGCGACCAGGTGGTGCCGGGCTTCTCCAGGCTGTAGTATACTTTGATCTCCTCCAGCTCATCGAAGATCTGCGGCACGATCTGGAGATCCATGCCGATCTCGATCTCTTCCTCCGGGATCGTTTCGCCGATCCACGCCAGGGCCCGGCCCCCTTCCTCGAGGTCGGCCACGCCCACGGTATAGGGCGCTACATCTTCAAAGCCGGTGGGCGCTGCAACGATTTTTGTGAAGGTATGGAGCTTCGCCCTGCCGCTCACTTCAAAAAACTCGAAATCGCCGCTCATGCATGCCTCGCAATCGGCCCTGGGGGGAAAGGACAGGTTTCCGCATTTCTTGCATTTCGAACCCATGAGGCGGCCGTCTTTCAAATGCCTGGCAAAATCCGTTACCTTTGTGTAAGGTGAAAAATTAACCTTTCCGAACCACTTGAACATGATTTAATCCCTCCTCAGCACCTGGACAAAGCAGTACTGCCCGATGCCTCCCACGTTGTGGGTGAGACCCACGTCCGCATCAGGAACCTGGCGCTCCCCTGCTTCGCCGCGCAATTGCTTTGCAATCTCAAATGTCATGGATACGCCCGTGGCGCCAATGGGATGGCCCTTGGATTTCAATCCGCCGTCCACGTTGACCGCCACTTTTCCGCCGATATAGGACTGGCGGTCCGCGATGAATTTTCCGCCTTCACCCTTGCTGCAGAAACCCAGGTCTTCATAGGCCATGATTTCCGCGACGGTAAAACAGTCATGTACGTCCGCCACCCTGATGTCCTCCGGCCCGACGCCGGCCATTGCATAGGCATCCGCTGCGGCCTTCTCCGCGCTCGGCAGGCCCACCAGGTTCGGCCTTTTCAGGACCGACATGCTGGCCGTGGCGCAGCCCATGCCGTCCAGCCAGACCGTTTTCTTCGAGACGGCCCTGGCTTTCTCTTCGCTCGCCAGGATGACGCATGCCGCACCGTCCGCGTTTGCACAGCAGTCATACACCTGGAAGGGTGATGACACTTCCTCTGACGCGAGGGCTTTTTCCATGGTAATTTCTTTTCTGAACAGGGCATTGGGATTTTTAGCGCCGTAAAAATGGTTTTTCACTGCCACCTCGAGAAGCTGTTCGCGGGTGGTGCCGAACTCATGCATGTGCCGCTTTGCAAACATGGCATAATAAGCGGGAAAGGTGGTTCCGAAAACCGATTCCCACTGCACCTCGCCCACCCTGCCCATGAGGGCCAGGATCTCCG
>Ga0209013_10001805_pt1 | contig 19721 bp, 15 predicted proteins | sample Cruoilmetagenom2_FD_187291 | JGI IMG/M metagenome (GOLD analysis project Ga0209013, IMG submission 187291) | Oil polluted marine microbial communities from Coal Oil Point, Santa Barbara, California, USA - Sample 2 (SPAdes) (version 2) | ecosystem: Environmental > Aquatic > Marine > Oil seeps ...
GGCTGATCCTGCTTGAACCATAGCTATGGCTATGCTTCTGCACACGATCAACCAGGCTGCACTCGTGAAATCAACCGACAATTCCGGCAACTCGTGCAACATGCGGGCTAGGGACTTGGGGTGTTGGGACATAGGGTATTATGTGATGATGTCCGCAAATAATACAGCCCCTAAAACAGCACTCGTGACCGGTGCTGCTGCGAGAATAGGTGCATCCATTGCCGAAGCGCTCCATGCGCGGGGCTGTGACGTCCTGCTCCATTACAATTCCAGCCAGGAAGCTGCCCGGCGGCTTGTGGATCGCCTGAACACCACGCGCTCAAACAGTGCTTTCCTGGTGTCCGCTGAGCTGTCCAGTCCAGCGGGTATTGAGCATCTCGCCGGGGAAACAAGATCACGGTTCAGCCGGCTGGACATCCTTGTAAACAACGCCTCACGCTTCTATTCGACTTTACCCGGAGAAACCCAGACCTGGCAATGGGACGACCTCCTGAACAGCAATCTGAGGGGCCCCTATTTCCTGGTGCAGTCGCTGCTGGGCGAATTGCGGGCGGCACAAGGCGCCGTCATCAATCTCGTGGACGTTCACGCCGAACGCCCCATGCGAGGTCACGCCGTCTACAGCATCTCCAAGGCCGGTATGGCCATGATGACGCGTGCCCTTGCCTCGGAGTTGGGTCCTGAGATCCGGGTCAACGGCGTGGCGCCAGGTGCAATTCTCTGGCCCGAAAACGAACAACCGGAAAGTATTAAACAAGGTGGGAGGCAGGCGATCATCAGTCGTACCGCCCTTGGGCGTATCGGCGAACCCTCAGATATCGCCAGCGCTGTTTGTTACCTTGCCCTGGACGCTCCCTACATAACCGGCCAGATCCTCGCCGTCGACGGTGGTCGCTCACTTAATATGTAAAAGGTCGCTCGCGGCCGATATGCTCTGGAATAATCCCCCGCAAGCGGACTCCCGCAGCAAGAAACCGAATTATCCGCTGAGGACGCAGAAGACGCTGAATCAAAGCACGACCAATCCAGGCTTGCAGAATACGGGAGCCGTGTGAGCGTAGTGGCACCTTTTATCAAAGCCACCACTCCAGATTTTTTTAGCGTCTTTGGCGTCTTTAGCGGAAAATAAATCCAGGCGATTCAGAGGCTGATGAGCTTGAACGGGGTTCCTTTGGCTGAATGAGCTTGCCAGATCTCGGCGATGGTTTTTCTGCACACGGGATGCAACAGGTTCGGCGCCAGATCGGCCAGGGGCTTCAGGACGTGGGTGAAAACCATGATTTCGGCCCGGGGAATTTCAATCAGCGGGCTGACCAGGTAAAGATCGTCGTAAAGCAGGATGTCTATATCCAGCGTCCGGTCTGAAAATTTGGCTACGTTGCGGGCGCGGCCGTGACGGTCTTCCAGTTCGTTCAGGAACTGCTTGAGTTCCAGCGGTTGCAGCACGGTTTCAATGGAGGCGGTGAGATTGATGAAATCGTCACCGTCAAAGCCGACGGCCCGGGTCTGGTAGGCCGGTGAAAGCCGGACATTGTTGAATGCCTCGCGCAGGGCCGCGATGCCCGCCAGAATATTGCTGCGTGCATTCACGTTACTGCCCAGGCTCAGGTATGCGGTGCTCATAATCCAGAAGTCAGACAGTGGGCGTGCCGCGCTCAATGATGACGCCCACTGCGCTCGAGCCGCTCACGGCGCCAGGCTTGCACAGTTTAAGCCGCAGCCAGTTGACTGGAAATTCAACCAGGACGATGGCGGCACAACGTTCAGCCAGCGCTTCGACCAGTTGGAATTCACTGTCCTCAATGAACCGGATCAAGCGCTTGGACACCGCTTTGTAGTCCAGCGTGTCTTTGATTGAATCGGTTTCAGCCGCCCTGGTGATGTCGAACTCCATTTCCAGGTCAAGGCTGACGACCTGTTTGATTTCCCGTTCCCAGTCATAAATGCCGATGACGGTCTGAACATTGAGATCTTCTATGAATATGCGATCCATCATGTCGAGGGGGCCTCCTGAATGGTTCTGAGTTCACTCATGGGCCAGCGTGGGCGCGCATGGATGATTTCCGGTTCGTGCTGGCCTGCAAGCAGGCGATGATAACCGGCAAAAGCGATCATCGCACCATTGTCCGTGCAAAATTCAATGCGGGGATAGGATACACCCCAGCCGAATTTGCGACCGGCCTGCGACAAGGCGTCGCGTAGCTGCAGATTGGCTCCGACACCACCAGCTATGACGAGGTGGCTGCTGCGCGTTTGCTGCATGGCCCTGCGGCATTTAATGACCAGCGTGTCGACCACTGCCTGCTGGAAGCCGGCCGCAATGTCGGCCTGAGCATTCTCCTCCTGCGAGTGTCTCCGCCACAGGTTTCGGGTATGGGTTTTCAATCCGCTGAAACTGAATTCCAGTCCGGGCCGGTCCGTCATCGGGCGTGGAAACTTAAACTTGTGCGGGTCGCCCGATTCGGCAGCCCTGGCCAGCACCGGCCCACCGGGATAGCCCAGTTTCAGCAGCTTGGCCGTCTTGTCGAAGGCTTCACCCGCAGCATCATCCCGGGTCTCGCCAAGCACGCGGTAAGCCCCGATTGCACTTACCTCCACCAGCATCGTGTGCCCGCCTGAAACCAGCAGGGCCACGAAAGGAAAATCAGGCGCACCGGCTTCGAGCAGGGGCGCCAGCAAATGCCCCTCCATGTGATGCACGGCAACGGACGGTACACCCAGGGAGGCGGCCAGTGACCTTCCCACCGAGGCACCCACCAGCAAGGCCCCGATCAGGCCGGGCCCGGCGGTGTAGGCAATGCCATCCAGTTCTGACTTCGAGCATCCAGCACCGATCAGGCATTCATCCAGCAGAGGCAGCAAGATGCGGACATGGTCCCGCGATGCGATCTCTGGCACCACGCCGCCATATTCCGCATGAATGTGCGCCTGCGAATAAAGCGCATGCGCCATCAGGCCCAGGTCACCATCATAGATGGCCACCCCGGTCTCATCACAGGATGTTTCTATTCCAAGTACACGCACAATCTGTATTCGCTAAGTTTACAAACCCCTTTATAGGCGGGCGAAGTCCGGACTGCAATAGTTTTTGTAAGAGCCCGCAAGCGAGCTCCAATAAGCTATGGTATCTTCATTGTTGTTTTATAAGAGATCATATCTTGGCTCACAATCTTGGCGTGGCAGCATCCGGTAGCTCGGAAGTGTCGCAAACGGCGGTAGAAATTCTCGAAGCGGGCGGCAACGCATTTGATGCTGCGTTGGGTGCGCTTTGCTCAGCTGTTATTGCAGAACCCCTGCTGGCCAGCCTGGGCGGCGGCGGATTTTTGTTGGCCATGCCAGGATCCGGGTCGCCGCTGGTGTACGATTTTTTTTGCCAGACACCGGCAAAACGCAGACCGGAAAAAGAGCTGGATTTTTATCCGATCGTGGTGGATTTTGGGACAGCCCTGCAGGAATTCCACATTGGGATGGGGTCGATGGCCGTGCCGGGTGTCGTGGCCGGAATCTTTGAGATTCACCATGATCTTGGCCGCATGCCCATTGGCGACATCATGGCGCCGGCAGTGGAACTGGCACGGTCCGGCGTAGAAGTGAATAGCTTTAACGATTACATCATCCGGATTTTGCGGCCCATCATTGGAGCTTCACGAGCTTCCTTCAGCCTGTTTGAGTCCCCTGGGCACCCCGGCCAGTTGATTCGGGAAGGGGAGCGGCTGGTCAATCTGGATGCAGCCAATACACTCGAAGCCCTGGCCAGGACCGGGCCGGACCTTTTCTATCGTACAGACTGGGCAGAACAACTGGCGCGGGATTGCGCGAAGAACGGCGGGCAACTGACGGCTGGAGACCTTGCAGCATACCGTGTTGCGCGGAGGGAGCCAGTGCGGTTTCGTTACGGCGATGCCGAGTGCTTCATCAATCCACCGCCATCGCCAGGCGGCTGCCTGGTCGCCTTCGGGCTGAAGCTGTTGAGTGACTGGCTCCCGCCTGGTGCGGAATTTGACAGTCCGGAACACGTTATGAGTTTGTTGCGCAGTATGCGGGCAGTCAATCTCGCACGGGACGAACACAAGCTCGAGCAGGGACTGGAGACATTTCTGGACAAGGAGACCATTAGCCGGTGGCTGCAGGGCCTGGAAGAACATTCGATGTTCAGCCGTGGAACCACCCACATCAGCGTGGCGGATACGGAAGGCAACCTGGCCAGCCTGACCGTATCGAACGGTGAAGGTTGTTCCTATGTTCTGCCGGGTACCGGCATCATGCTGAACAACATGTTGGGTGAAGAAGATCTGAATCCTGATGGTTTTCACCAGTGGAAAGAGGGCTGCCGGCTGGCCTCAATGATGTCTCCTGCCGTGGCTGAACGGGCCGATGGAACCCGGTTGGCGCTGGGATCAGGTGGCTCAAACCGCATCAGGAGCGCCATCACTCAAGTGTTAAATAATCTGCTGGATTTTGAATTGAGCCTGGAAAAAGCATTATCTGCGCCCCGGATTCACCTGGAAAACGACATGCTCAGCTTCGAGGTGGGTTTCAGCGAGAATGCCATACAGGCACTGGAAGCCGCAGCCCCCAAGACCCACGAATGGGCTGGAAAAAACCTTTTCTTCGGCGGTGTGCATGTCGTCTCCGCCAGTCCGGATGGCCACTTTGGCGGAGCCGGCGACCCGCGCCGCGGCGGAGCAGTGTCCTTCGCAAATGCTCGCTCTGATTGAGTCTGGGAATAAATCGATTTACTGAATCGAAGCAGTAATTTGCATCAAACCTTTGCATGAGCCAGTGAATGCTTGGTAAAATAGGCGGCTACGTCAACACGATGCCATATTTGGCAAAAAGGAAGAGTGATTTAATAATGCCGAGTGTAAAAGTTCGCGAAAATGAACCTTTTGAGTACGCACTGCGCCGTTTCAAGCGCTCGTGTGAGAAAGCCGGTGTGCTGGCAGAAACGCGCCGTCGTGAGTTCTATGAAAAACCCACGTGGGAGCGCAAGCGTAAAGCAGCTGCTGCCGTAAAGCGCAATATGCGCCGTTTGTCGCGGGAAGTAGTTCGTCGCACACGGATGTATTAATTATAGCCGTATTTTATCCGGCCGGCCCGCCCGGGTTGGCCATGATTGGTATTTTTTGATGTCGCTCAAAACCCGTATCCTCGATGATGTCAAGAACGCGATGCGTTCCCGGGAGCGCGACAAACTGGCTGCTCTGCGACTGGTTACCGCTGCGATCAAGCAAAAAGAAGTCGATGAGCGCATCGAGCTCGATGATGCGCAGGTGCTTGCTGTACTAGACAAAATGGTCAAGCAGAGGCGTGAATCTCTGGAGCAGTTTGAGCAAGCCGGCCGTGACGACCTGGCGGAAAAAGAGCGGTTTGAGCTGGGCTTGATACAGACCTACCTGCCCGAGCCATTAGGGGAAGAAGAACTGTCCGCGCTGATCCTTTCTACGATCACCGAACTGGGCGCCAGCAGTATCCGCGACATGGGGCAGGTGATGAATTCTCTTCGCAGTCAGGTCCAGGGCCGCGCTGATATGAAAGCCGTCAGCCAGGCCGTCAAGCAGCAGCTAAACTCCTGACATGGGCGGCCGAACAGCGGGCGCCCCATCACAAATTGGCCTGCCACAAACAAGCCTGCCACAAGCAAGCCTGCCATGGGCGGACTGATTCCCGAATCATTTATTGAAGAACTGCTTGGCCGCCTTGATATCGTGGAAGTGATCGAACGTCACGTTCCGCTGAAGCGCGCCGGACGCGAGTACCAGGCATGCTGCCCCTTTCATGACGAAAAAACACCCTCGTTCACGGTCAGCCCACAAAAACAGTTCTATCACTGCTTCGGTTGCGGCGCTCATGGCTCAGTCATCGGCTTCCTGATGAATTACGAGGGCCTGGAATTTGTCGATGCCGTCGAAGATCTGGCGCGTCACGCCGGCTTGACCGTGCCCAGGGAAGCTTCCCGCAAGGCGCAACCATCGGCCGAGCTGTATGAAGTGATGGAGTCGGCCGCCTCTTTCTACCAGGACCAGCTAAAAAACAACCCGGAAGCCATCGACTACCTGAAAAAGCGCGGCTTGTCTGGCGATATAGCGAAAGAATTTGGTGTCGGATTTGCACCAGTTGGTTGGAGTAACTTGATGGAACGCCTGGGTGGGGACGAAAAGAAATGGTCTTTTTTAAAACGGGGCGGCCTGTTGAGTGAGGGTAAAAGCGGCGCCTATGACAAGTTCCGGCACCGTATCATGTTCCCGATTCATGACCGTCGCGGGCGTGTGATTGGCTTTGGCGGCCGCGCGCTGGACGATGATGGCCCCAAGTACCTGAACTCACCGGAGACAGAGCTTTTCCACAAGGGCCGGGAACTGTACGGGCTTTACCTGGCCCGCAAAAGCCAGGCGAAACTGGACCAGATCATCGTGGTAGAAGGTTACATGGACGTGGTGGCGCTGGCCCAGTTCGGTTTCCGCAATTGCGTGGCCACGCTGGGTACGGCTACCACGGGCGATCAGGCCGAATTATTGTTCCGTGCGGCCAGCGAGGTGATTTATTGCTTCGACGGCGACAAGGCGGGCAGAAAAGCCGCCTGGCGTGCACTGGAGGCCACCTTGCCTCGTCTTCGGGAGGGGCGGCAGGCGAAGTTCCTGTTCCTGCCGGACGGAGAGGACCCGGACACCATGGTGCGCAGCCAGGGGGCCGACGCATTTGCTGCCTTACTGGATGCAGCGCAGCCCCTGTCCGAGTTCTTTTTTGACCATTTCACAGCAGCCGTAGACATGGCTTCCATCGATGGCAGGGCAAAACTGGTGGAAATGGCCAGGCCGCAAGTAGATATGATTTCGCCGGGTGTATTTCATGACATGATGTTCAGCCGCCTGGAGGCCCTGGCGCAACACCGTCTGCTTGGGGTTCGCGGCCCTGCTCCCGGAGGTGGCGGAAAAGCTCCGATTGGCAGGAAACCGGCCCAGCAGAGAACGCCCATGCGGCTGGCGTTGGCCCACCTGGTGCAGAATCCATCGCTAGCGGCGCTGGCAGGAGACCTGAACAGGTTCTCGGGCTGTAAGCTGCCGGGCATTGAAATATACCGGGAATTGGTTGACTTCTGTACCCAACACCCCAATATGACCACGGCCCAGTTATTGGAATTTTGGCACGAACATCCGGCCCGGTCACACTTGATTACCCTGGCAACCTGGCAGTTTCCGGGGGAAGAAAAATTATTGGCGCAGGAGTTTCAGGATGCAGTGACCGGCGTCGAGTTGCAATGGACAGAATTGCAGATTTCTCACTCGCCGAAAATTGTCGACCTGGACCCGGATGAAAAGGCAGCATTGCTGCAGTTGCAGCAACATAGGCAGGCATTGATCGAAGCTTTGCAGGGCGAAAAAACGTAAACAGGGGTCAGCGGGCAATTTGATGTCGCCCAGTTGATGATCTTGGACTATAGTTAGGTAAAAGCGTAAGAAGATTTATGAACCAAAATCAACAATCCCAACTGAAAGATCTCATCACCAAGGGTAAAGAGCAGGGTTTTCTGACCTATGCCCAGGTAAATGATCACCTGCCTGATGACATTGTCGATCCGGAACAGATCGAAGACATCATCAACATGATCAATGACATGGGTATTTCCGTGCACGAAGTGGCGCCGGATACCGATACCCTGATCCTGAATGATTCGGCCGCTACAGCTTCCGAAGATGATACTGCAGCAGAAGAAGCCGCCGCCGCCCTGGCTGCGGTGGAGACTGAAATTGGCCGCACCACAGACCCTGTGCGTATGTACATGCGTGAAATGGGTACAGTGGAGTTGCTCACGCGCGAAGGCGAAATCTCCATTGCCAAGCGCATCGAGGATGGCCTTCTGCAAGTACACCACGCACTGGCGCGTTTCCCCGGAACCTATGCCACCCTGCTGGTCCAGTACGCGACTTACGCCGAAGGCAGGCAGCGCCTGGGTGAGTTGATGATCGATTTTATTGATCCGGAAGAATTGGCCAAGCAGGAGATCCCCAAGCCGGTTAAACCGGCCAAAGTGAAAGCGGCTGAGGCTGCCGCTGCCGGTGGAGATGACAAGAACGACAAGGCCGAAGAAGAAGAGGAAGAAGAAGAAGAGGATCAGGGTCCCACGGGACCGGATCTGGAACAAGTTGCACTTAAGTTCACCCAACTGGGTAAATTGTTCAAAAAATTTATCATCGCGCACGACAAGTACGGGCCTTCGCACAAGAGCGTGATAAAAATCCGCGAGGACATGGCTTACATCTTCCTGCGCATCAAGTACCCTGCGAAAATGGTGGATCACCTGGTCGACCGCTTGCGTTACACAATTTCGCAGACGCGCGACCTGGAGCGCATGATCCTGCAGATGGCCGTGGTTCAGGCCAAGATGCCCAAATCTATCTTCCTGAAATCCTTCATCGGCAACGAAGCCAACCCCGAATGGTTAGCCCCCATTCTGGCGGGTTCGCAGAAATGGGTGTCCTCGCTGGCGGATTACGCACCTGAAATCCATGCGGTACAGGAAAAATTGGGCCGGCTGGAGAAAGAATCACGCCTGGCGATCGCGGAACTGAAAGACATCAACCGTTCCATGTCGATCGGTGAGGCCAAGGCACGCCGCGCCAAGAAAGAAATGGTAGAGGCCAACCTGCGCCTGGTGATCTCGATTGCCAAAAAGTACACCAACCGCGGCCTGCAGTTTCTGGACCTGATCCAGGAAGGCAACATTGGCCTCATGAAAGCGGTCGACAAATTCGAGTATCGTCGCGGTTACAAGTTTTCAACCTACGCCACCTGGTGGATCCGGCAGGCTATCACGCGTTCCATCGCGGACCAGGCCCGCACCATCCGGATTCCGGTGCACATGATCGAGACCATCAACAAGCTGAACCGTGTTTCCCGCCAGATGTTGCAGGAAATGGGCCGCGAACCCGTGCCCGAGGAACTGGCCGAGCGCATGGAAATGCCCGAGGACAAGGTGCGCAAGGTGCTCAAGATCGCCAAGGAACCCATTTCGATGGAAACCCCAATCGGCGATGACGAGGATTCACACCTGGGCGATTTCATCGAGGACGCCAACATCTCCTCCCCAGTGGATTCCGCTACCGGATCCGGCCTGACCGGAACCGTGCAGGGCGTGCTGTCCGGCCTGACGCCACGCGAAGCAAAGGTGCTGCGCATGCGTTTTGGCATCGACATGAACACCGACCACACGCTGGAAGAAGTCGGTAAACAGTTCGACGTGACCCGTGAGCGTATCCGCCAAATCGAGGCCAAAGCCCTCAGGAAGCTACGCCACCCCACCCGCTCAGAACAACTGCGAAGCTTCCTCGACCTGGAATAAGCTGTAAGAGCGTGCTTGCGCGCGACCATAGGTAGTTGACCGGTATCACGATCGTTAATTGAAAAATATAATATTCGAAAGCAGCACATATACGATTACTCCATCCTCAGGTACAATGCCGCCTCTGTAGTTACCGCACAAAGGGCTCTTAGCTCAGCTGGTTAGAGCAGTCGACTCATAATCCCTCCGGTCTTCCGTTCGATTTCCTATCGACCGGCTATCTCATTGATTTCTATGGATGCGAAGACGACTGTCCGGGATATTCCTCGACACCTTCCCTGGCTCTATCGCTACAAGCTCAACGGTAAGCTTCGGCGTATCAACATGGGGCGTTATCCCTTCTTTGACTGCTTTGGGGCGTTTAACACTTACTCAGAGGCACGCACACAGGTTATCGGCGGAGTCGATGTCTTCGAGCAGCTGGCAAAAGCTAAGCAAGCAGAACAGGCGCGGGAACATGTTGAATCACTCACACCATGCGCCGGACATTCATTACGCACTTGGCTAGATTGGACGTGTCAATTGAAATTCGGAATCGATTGACGAATCACGCCGACCCATCCGTGGACGCAATATACAACCAGCACGACTACCTAATTCAGAAGCGCACGACGTTGGAGAGTTGGGATCGGGAACTGGCCAATATTGTTGCTCTTGGTTAGCTGTATGTGGCTTTGCTGCGGTCGACCCGACCCAGCCAAACGCGACCTCCCACGAGATCCATTCCCAAATGTCATCTTCATCACAATCTCAGGGTGGTAGCGGTAAGGGCGCTTCGGCAAAGGCAGGTGTGCGATGGCGTCAGTTAACTCTCGACATTTCGTGTATTGATCCTGCAAACAGCGCCGATCAGCTCAGGCTCAATCTTCCGCTTTTCACCAGTAAGCGGTTATAAACCGAGCGCAAAATTCAGTGCTATTAAGTTCACAATCGGCCATAAGCGGTATAAGCGATGGGGCAGGCCTGGCTCGACAACTGTGGAGTTTTGAGCCATTCTAAGTCCCACTTCTGGCCCGGAGGGAAGCAATGTCATTGTTTGCCGAGCTCAAACGCCGAAACGTCTTCAGGGTGGCGGCTGCGTACCTAGTGTTTGGTTGGCTCGTGCTGCAAGTGGCCGACGTATTGTTTCCGCCGTTGTCTCTCCCTGAATGGAGCATCACGCTGGTGGCGGTACTACTCGCCATCGGTTTCCTGCCGGCTTTGATAATTTCCTGGGTCTACGAACTGACGCCCGAGGGCCTCAAGCGCGAGTCAATGATCACGTCGTCGCGATCGATCACCCGGCAGACAGGCCGTAGGCTGGACTTGATAACAATTGCAATGGTGGCACTGGCTGCAGGCCTACTGTTGGCTGACCGCTTCATGCTAGGTCGCGACGGTGACGCGCCTGTGCCCGCTGTGATCGACCACACGACTCAGGGTGATGTTGTTTCAGTGGTCGCGAAAGACGACACCACTCCGGTCATTGCCGTGCTGCCGTTCAAGGCAACCGGCTCTGACGATGGTGGGTTCCTGGCCAGCGGACTGCACGACGACCTGCTGACCCGTCTCGCCAAGCTCAACGCGTTTAGGGTTATTTCCCGGACCTCGATGATGGAGTATGCGGGAACCAGCAAGAACATGCGCCAGATTGGCGAAGAGTTGGGCGCCGGTTACATCCTCGAGGGCGGGGTACAAGCGATGGGGAATCGGGTTCGTATCAATGCCCAGCACATAGACGCCCAGACGGACGAGCACATCTGGGCGGATACCTACGACCGTGAATTGACGGCAGCAGACCTGTTCGATGTCCAGGCCGGCCTCGCGATGTCCATCGCTGGACAGCTGCAATTAACTCTGAGCGACTCGGAGCGCGTGCTGATTGAAGTCGTGCCCACGCGAAACACCGAGGCCTACAACGCCTACTTGCGTGGCCTGGAGCGTCGCGATTCCGGGAATTATGGTGAGCGCAAGGAACAGGCGGTTATTGCGGCGTTTGAGGAAGCCGTGCACCTGGACCCAAAATTCGCGCTGGCCTGGGCCCAATTATCGATGGCACGCACACGCCTCGCCCTGATCAGTGACGATGCAGAAATTCGGGAATCCGCGCTGGCCGCACTCGCCAAGGCACGCTCGCTTCAGCCTGACTTGCGGGAGAACGAGTTGGCGTGGGCGGTCTACCTGTATCGGGCAATGTTCGAGTACGAGCAGGCGCTGGAGGTTTTGGAGGGATTAGGCGAAAAAGGTTCGCTGGATGCAGAGTCGCTGCAGATCAAGAGCTGGTTGTATCGCCGGATTGGCCGGTTTCGGGATGCCTACAGAACCATGCTCGATGCGCAGCGGCTGGAGCCGCGAAGCATTGCGATCGCTGAAAGCCTTGTTTCAATGGCCTTTATGAGCGACGACTGCGAAGCAGCGAGCCGGCATGCACGAGCCGCGCTGGCGCTTGCACCGGACTCGCTCGACGTGAGGACGACACTTGCCGAGTACGAACTCGAGTGTACAGGGAACGCGCAGCGAGCAAACGACTTGCTGCGCAATCTGGCTTTCGAATCGAACTGGCATTTCGCCACCGCGAGAGCGGTCGCGATTTGCGCGCGAGATTATTATCGCATACTCGAACTGTCGGAAGGTGGATGGCCCAATCCCGGGCCGGTCAATACGATCTCTGATCAGCTTATTCGGTCGATGGCATTGCGTTACCTGGGCCGCGAGGATCAAGCTTCGGCCGCGTTGGACGTCGCGGCCGAGTTACTCACCGGGCTTGAGCAGGAGGGTGTTCATGACTGGAACGCAGCAAACGCGAATGCCTGGTATTACTCGATGCGCGGCGATGCTGAGTCGACCCGCCGCTGGGTTGAGGTTTCCAAGGAGCGCGCTCGATTGGAGACGAAGCGCGACCGGTATATTGAGGGGATCCAACACCATTACTACGCGACTAGTTTGGCAGGTGCAGGACTCAACAGGGAAGCAATAACGGAGCTAAGGGTGATGTTCGAAGAACCGGGCGGGTACGGGTTTCGCCACGTGGACGCGTGGCCCGATTTCGATGGATTAAAAGACGACCCGGGCTATATCGAGCTGCGTGAACGCTTCGGGGATGCCCGGTGAATGGAACATCGATGACGCGACTTTAACCTACTTTTTTTGACACCTTGCGAACCAACAAAGGAAGTTGATTATCCTATCTCGAAGTTATCTTTGGGTCGATCTCGGAAATAGTGGCACTTCAGCCTCAAAGTTCCGGTGTTGGGCAGGAAGCAGAACTGATCTGCTCCCAGATTTTGAGTGTGTTTAGTTCTCAGTTCGGCCACAAGCAGCCCTTTGCGCAAAAGTTCATCACCCAGTGTGATCACCATGAGGGCTTCCTTTAAACACCGAAAACCGCGTGGCCAGGTAAATCATAGCCGGCCCTGGCAGATATAGGGCTCTGCTTAGAATCCAATGCTCAGTTCAAATCATTCGTCAGCATCAGCAACTGTGCTGACTCAAACCCGTCTTTGAACAGATCATCGCCGGCCACGGACAGTGCATCGATTGCCGCACCCTCCCAGCCCGACCTGGCTTCTGAACCGTCGTAGACCAGGGTCCAGACATCACCCGTTGGATCGAAACCCAGGACGTCCTCGTCAGCGAAAAAAGCGCCACCAGCCGAGCCGTGTATGGAGAAGGAAAGCAGATAAGTACCGTCTGACTGCCTGTGGGCTGCTTCCAGGTCGGCCTGGCCAGGCACACCCTTTTCTGACAGGTCAAGCTCAAGGCTGAAATCTGTGCCATCGAACCGCACAAGATCCTCGTCTGCAGCGGTGAAACCGCCCAGGTCGACATCAATATCGAATGAAATCAAAAGATCGGTTCCATCGAAAGTGACCGCATCGATAGTAGCACCTGCCGGGAGACCAGAGCCGGCGCCGTCGAACACCACCGAGTAAATCCCGCCATTGAGTTGGCCAATGTCGGAACGCCTGATCATTACGCTCCCGAGAACGACGGACACATCGACTGAAAACAGTTGTTCGCCGCTTGCTTTGTGGTCCCAGCCAACAAGATCTGTCCCGGCGGGAAGCGCCAACGGCTCACTGGCCGACAATGGCCCCGAGCCGTAATCCCTGACCAGGGAGTTCTGCCTGACAAAAACATCATCAAGCAGGGTTCCGGTATCGCTCGAATACTGAAGTAACTGGGCGCCTGCTGTACCTGATACCAACAGCAGGCCGAATAATAAGGAAATGATATTTTTCATAGGTACTTCAGGGGCAAGTGGTGTTCGTGCCGCAGATGTTGCTGTCCATCTCGAACAGGTTAGGACCATCGACTTGCGGGTTTGCGTTGCCTCCATTGTTGGCCGTGAACACGTTCTTCGCGTAACCCACAGCGCTGTCCGTGGGGTCGGCTTGGGTGAACAGGCCCATACCGGCATTCAAACGCGAGGCGTTGCCGATGACTGTTGCTCCCCACCTGGCAAAGATTCCTATACTGGCGTTTTTGTACGCGGTATTGCCAATGATCGTCGCGCCACCATCCGTGAAGATCCCGTGATCGCCGTTCCGGCTGGAGTTGTTTCCCTGTACGACGCTTTGAGAACCTACTCTGATACCTGTTTCAAGGTTCTTTGAAGCATTGTTTCCCCGGACCAGGCCGTCTCCGCCGAGGGTGATACCGGTTTTTCCATTGTTGTTCGCGGTGCAATCGATCACTGCGCCGCCTACCGTGGGACCGCCCGAGACTCTGAGTCCATCGCCACCGTTGCTGATGGCCTGGATGTGTTCAGCGCGTGACTGGAAGCCTGTCAACGACAGTCCGTCATTGCCCATCCCACGCACGGTGCCGTTGCGCACGGTGATGCCATCCGTCTCGGAAGTGATGCCGACACCCGTACCCAGCGGCGCGCATTCGGTGACCGGGGTGTCCCAGGTAATAGCTGTGCACTCCGTTGGTCCCAGCAGTGTGAAGCCGTTCAGGTCCAGCGTGACGTTTTGCGCCGTGATCTCAATGCCGTTGGTGTTGGCATCAGGGATATCGAGATTCCCTGTCAGCCGATAGCTGCCTGAAGTGTCAAGCGTGACCGGAAGACCGGGCGTGTCTGTGGCCGTGACAGCGCCTGCCATGGCTGCCGCCTGGTTGATTTCGATAACGCCGTCCACGGCAAAAGCCGCAGGCTGGTAAGTGAGAGCAAGAAATATCAGCAGGGTGCTCGCTGCGCTGCTCAGTTGGGAAAATTAGAAGGAACGTCGATATGGCTGCATCATTACCTCCTTTTGGAAACATCTGAGCTCAAATGAAAGGGACAAAGATGTATCTTGCTTGTTCAAAGGCAGAAATCAGCTTACGCCTGTTTTGAAAACGCCGCATTGACTTGCGTCAGTGTGCAAATTTTGTGCGCAACGTATACCACCGGATAAAAGAAAGCGGGTCTTAGTTCCCAATTTGCAGTGAAAAGCGGCGAGTATAGGTAATTCAAACACTATATTGCCTGAAATCCGCCTTTCTGCCACAGATCCCAAATCAACACCTTCTGTGCATCTGAGTAGTAGATCCTCGGTCTTTGTTTCATTTTCAACATCCCTCTCTTTACAGTTAGAGTTTAGATGTTGCATTGACCGGTTGAGTTTGCAGTCGATCTCGGAGATTGTTGGCAGTCAGAGGAGAAGTTCCGTTATCAAGCGATCAGCGGAACCTATTCAGCATCCAATTTCATGGACGATTAGTTCTCAGTTCGGCCTATTGTGTTGAAAAACTCTAAATCTGAGTAATGCCGATTTTCCGCTGAATATCGATTGTTTGGAAAATCCAATGCAACTCGTACCTGTGATTGCTCCAGAGACTCCGTAGCGAATTTTCAACTGTTTTCAATACCCCCTCGTATCTGAAAGTATTTAAATTGTTTGACGCGCTGTGAATTTTCCAACGGTCTCGAAAACGGAGTTTTTCAACAGAATAGACCCAAAGCCGAACTTGTTGTCAACTCATGAGTGACTACCGCTAACGGCCAAACACAGTCCTTCGAGCAATCTATTAAATGTAGCGAATGTGGTGGTGTCGTAAAGGCGGTCATTAAGAAATGGCTTCAGGGAACTCGACCGTTTCTTTGCTGCATTAACTGCGGCAATGCATCGTTCGGGCAAAAACCCGTAATGAGCCTGAAATATCGTGAAATAACGGAATTGTCGAGGTGAATCCGGTTGTAAGTGTCCACACTTGCAAGATCCTGGAGCAAATTGAGTAGAAATGCGGGAAAAAGTTTTACAGTAGGCTTTGCTTTCCAAGGAAAGCGCGTTTATTCTTTCTGTCCTCGCTTTGACACAGACGCACCCGGCAGTTACATCAAGCGGGCTCTTTCCAACACCACCCGGAGACACCTCATGAGCGAAGCCACGAACTCGCCAGACCGGCACCTGATCCCTGAGTTCAAGCAGGTCATGGGCCACCCCAGTCCGCTCTGGATGTTGTTCATGTCGGAATTCTGGGAGCGTTTCGCGTTCTACGGCATTCGCTGGGCCCTGGTGCTCTACATCGTGGCGCAGTTCTACGGTGGTAATCAGTCCGGACAGGCCGACGCCAACCTCACCTACGGCTCCTATCTAGCGTTGGTATATGCCGGCGCGATCTTCGGTGGCTACATCGCCGACAAGATCATCGGCTACCAACGCTCGATTCTGATCGGGGCAGCGTTCATGGCCGCCGGCCTGTTCATGATCATGATGCCGGACCCGATGTTGTTCAAGTTTGGTCTCGCTACGATCATCGTCGGCAACGGCTTGTTCAAACCGAACATCTCGACCATGGTTGGCAAGCTGTATTCGATAGCCGATGAGCGCCGCGACTCGGGTTTCACGATCTTTTACATGGGCATCAACATGGGTGCGTTCATAGCACCGATCATTACCGGCTGGCTGGCGACCTCGCTGTTTGGCACCGACGCCGCACCCGCCTACCAGTACGTATTCGGCGCGTCTGGAGTCGGCATGTTGATCAGCATGGTGTGGTTCTACTTCGGTCGGCGCCAATTGCAGAATATCGGCAGGCCGCTGGCGGAAGCCCCGGGCCGCGAGCGGGTGGCCTACGTGTCTATCGGCGCACTGTGTGTGATCCCGCTGATATACGCGCTGCTTACGCTCGGCGCCGAAGCCCTCCAGTACGTGTTGACAGCGTTGTTCGTTGGTCTCGCCACGATGCTTATGATCGAGGGTATTCGCGTTGGCGCGGTGGCCCGCGACAGGACCATTGCGATGCTGATCATCTTTGCCTTCAATATCCTGTTCTGGATGTTCTACGAACAGGCCGGCAACTCGTTCACGTTCCTCGCAGACCAGATTGTCAACCGGGACCTCGGTGGCTTCGTCTTCCCAACCGCTTGGTTTCAGTCAGTACCAGCGCTTGCAGTCATCATGCTCGCGCCCGTGGTCGCCTGGCTCTGGGTGTGGATGGCGAAGCGCAATCTAAACCCATCGATTCCGCGCAAGTTCGGCCTCGGCTTGCTGTTCAATGGTCTGGCTTTCCTGTTGTTGATGTTCGCGCTGACGAGCCTGGTGAGCGACGAGGGCAAGATTCCGTTTTGGACCATGTTCACGGTGTACATAATTCAAGTGGTCGGCGAGCTTTGTTTGTCGCCGATCGGCCTGTCGATGGTAACCAAGCTGGCCCCGGTGCGCCTGGTCGGCCTTGGAATGGGCGGTTGGTTCCTTTCCACCGGCATCGGCAACAATCTCTCTGGCATCTTCGCCGGCGCGGTCAGCGGCGAGACCGGCATGACCACGACTTCGGCGCTTTCGGGCTACACCTTCGGCTTCTGGGCCCTGGTCGGCTCTGGCGTCGTGCTGTTCCTGATCGCGCCGTTGATCCAGCGCTTGATGCACGGCGTGAAGTGACCATGCCGGCAACCGGGCGGTTGCTGCAGGACTTGCATGGTCATCCAGGTGAGTAAGGATTTTCTAAAAGACAGTCGGCGCTTCACCAAGAGTAGGCGCCCTTAGGCGATGCTGGCAGTGACCTTGACGAAACTGGCACATTCGTGACCAATATTGGTTTACTCGAAGGACTCCTTTTGGCCGAGTGCCGAGATAAATTGCGCTGAAATTGAAGCCAGTTTTATAGCTGCTTTGCGCCGTAAAGCGGTCGGTCGGATGTTAGATTTGTGAACGACCTTAAATGACCCCTACTTGCTGCTTACGCCGAGCGTCAGGCAGTCACTAGCTAGTCTGCCCAGCGCAGGCCATCCGGCTCGATGCCGACTCTGATAAGGCGCAACTCCTTACCTGACTGCAAATCGATTTCGGCGATCGCATTTTTTCTCGGAATTGACACATAGGCCAACTCACGATTCGGATTTAACATCAAGTTTAGCGGTTGTCCCTCCAGGGGAATCCGCTGCTTTATCATGAATATTTCGGTGTTGATGGCAACCAGTTCCGAAGATCCAAAACAGGCGACCCATACCTCTTGCCCACGACCCTGGCTAAGTGCAATTGGAAACTGACAGAGAGGGTCGATGTGCGCAATAATTTCACCTGCACTTGGGTCAACGACTGACAGGGAATTGTCAAAAGCATTAGCAACCCAAATGTTTCCTGCGAACGAAATGGCGCCTTCGCTGCCGCCCCCAAGCGCCACAACGCGCGTTTCCCCCGTATCTATATTGATCAATGTAACCGACCCTGAGTCAGTATTCGATGCGGCGAGTGTGCGTGACGCGGGATCGAAACTGAGAACGTGAGAGCCAGCCTGTTTGGTATCGAAATGACCGATCTTGCTTGCATCCTGAAGATCGATGACGACTACCCGCTGTTCATCTTCGCAGGTCACGTAAGCGCGTTGTTCCACCAACCAGCTGGCATGCGGGTTGGCACAATCTTCAACTACTGTCTCGAGCAATACGGTTCGGTCAGCAGTATCAATCACGGTAAGTCGCGAGTTTGGCTGTGCCATGAATGGTGGCCGGACTGTTACCGGTTCCACATGAGGTTGGGGGAAAATGCCGAATCCGGTCGCCGCGACACGGCCATCGCTCACGTTTGACAATAAATGGGGTCCTTCGCCTGTCGCGATTCGATCAACGATTACGCCTTTTGACAGGTCAACGAACGTGACCTCGTGAGATGAGCGGTTGGCAACCAGTAATATTGGGGCATAGTTAGCACGCAACGACGATCGCAGTTGTGGCCAATTAGTGGAGTTGATTGTGGCACGCTTGCCAATCGGTGCCGTCGTGTAAAACAGGGTCTGACCATCCGGGTGCAAGCGAGGCAACAAGTCACTCCCGCTGCTATTCAGGGTGTCGATCGGCACCGCGGCAGTCCATCCGGCCGGCGTATACCAGCTGTAGTACAGGTCACCTGCGGCTGAGACATTTGTCGATCGTGAGGATGCCTCGAATATCAGTTCGCTCTCATCAGGTGCAACCCATACGTTCCATTCTCCGGTACTGCTGTTTGCGCTTGGTCCGAGTGCATCGACCTCGTGGAATCCTTCGATCGACGGCAACGCCCTATATATATCACCCTGGCCAGCACCTCCTTTTCTTGCCGACGCGAAATAGAGGGCTCCGGATAAAGTAATGACGGGGGAGTACTCTGCTGACTCCGAATTGATCGAAAGTCGCTCTAGTCGATGCTGTTCGTCCAGTCCGTATCGCCAGATATCTCCATCGGTGCTCGTGTCACTGTCATCGGCAGGACGATCCGATACAAAGTAAAGCCATCGTCCATCGGGTGAGACGAAAGGGTCATCGTCCGAATAGTTAGCCGTAAAGGGCGCGGGAGCCGGTGGGGTCCAAGTATCACCTAGTCGATGTGACATGTAGATTACGCGGTGCGACTTAGTATTGCTGCCCCAATCACCATTCCAGGCCACCCAATACGCCGACTTCTCATCCGGGGCGACCACCAGACCGCTTTGGTTTTCACCGACCATGTGAAAGTCTGGCAACGTTTCGGCGCTGCCAGCGGCTGGAATTAAGGCTAGCGCTGTGATCGCCATGAATAGTACACGACGATTATCGAATGACCGGCGAGAAAAAGTTCTTTTTTCTCGAATCTTCATATCGTAATCTCGACCTAGTGACGCAGCTGCGGTAAATTGCCTTTGCTAGATTGGGCCCGGTTACCAACAAGAAAGTTCCTTGCGGACCGCCAATCGAACAGAAATAATTAACTCTGTCCATTTCGCGTTCAGCTGCCACTTTCACAAAACTTACAACTTTGAGCAGTCGCGAAAACGGCAAGTTCTGGCCGAACTGAGATTTGGACACGCCCAAAATTTGGGGGAAGATTAGTTCTGCTTGCCGCTCAACACCGGAACTGGTAGCTGCAAAGACGTTTAGGGCTGCTGTCGACCCTTTATAGTCGGTCCGTCCTGATTTCCGTGATACTGGACACAGCTGGCAGGTAGCTGTCAGTGAGAGCGG
>Ga0209013_10001806_pt1 | contig 19712 bp, 16 predicted proteins | sample Cruoilmetagenom2_FD_187291 | JGI IMG/M metagenome (GOLD analysis project Ga0209013, IMG submission 187291) | Oil polluted marine microbial communities from Coal Oil Point, Santa Barbara, California, USA - Sample 2 (SPAdes) (version 2) | ecosystem: Environmental > Aquatic > Marine > Oil seeps ...
CTCAGGTGAACATTTTTACCAATTTGTGCACAACTACCAACCGTTGCCCAAGTATCTACCATAGAACCTTCATCAACATAAGCGCCTATATTTACATAGCTTGGCATTAAAATAGTTCCTTTTGATATATAGGCACCATGACGGGCAACCGCATGAGGTACTACTCTAATTCCTTTTTGTTGATATCCTCGCTTTAGCGGAATTTTATCGTGGTATTCAAAAATTCCTGCTTCTAAGGTTTCCATCTTTTGAATCGGAAAATATAAAACTACTGCCTTTTTGACCCATTCATTAACCTGCCAGCCCTTATCTGCAGGTTCAGCAACTCTTAACTCACCGTTATCTAGTAAGTTTATAACATCTCTAATAGCAACCTGCACACTGGGATCATGCAATAATCCTCTGTTATCCCAAGCTTTTTCAATGGTTTGTTGTAAATTTTTCATTTCTTTCAATTGAGCAGCAAATATAATCAAGGGCAAATAAAAAAATCCATTTTTTTTATATTCTTTTATTGCAAAAAATAGGTAGATTTGCAAAAATATTAAAATTTAGATGGCGCGAATACTAGCATTGGATTTTGGTCAGAAAAGAACAGGAATTGCAGTTACCGATGATTTGCAGCTCATTGCATCAGGATTAACTACAGTTGCCACCAGTACTATTTTTGAATTTTTAGAGGATTATTTAAAAAATGAAAATGTGGAATTGTTTTTGATAGGTGAACCAAAACAAATGGATAATACAGCATCAGAGAGTGAAAAGCTTATACTACCCTTTATAAAAAAATTACAGAGAAGATTCTCTCATATCCCTATAGCAAGGGTTGATGAGCGTTTTACTTCAAAAATGGCATTTCAAACAATGATCGATAGTGGTTTAAAGAAAAAACAGCGTCAAAATAAAGCATTAGTTGATGAAATTAGTGCAACAATTATTCTGCAAAGCTATTTGTACAATAAAAAATAAACATTTATGATATTACCGATTATCGCTTACGGAGACCAAATTCTAAGAAAAACAGGAGTAGAAATTGATAAAGATTACCCTAATTTAGAAGAACTGATCCATAATATGAGAGAAACCATGGAAAATGCTCAAGGTGTTGGTTTAGCTGCTCCACAGATCGGGAAAGCTATTCGGTTATTTATAATTGATACTTCCCCCTTTGCCGAAAGTGATGAATTAGAAGAAGAAGAAAAAGCGTATTTAAAGGAGTTTAATAGAGTTTTTATCAATGCAAAAATATTAAAGGAAGATGGTGAAGAATGGGCTTTTAGTGAAGGCTGCTTAAGTATTCCAAACATTAATGAAGATGTTACCCGTAATGAAACGATTTCAGTTGAATATGTTGATGAGAATTTTAAAAAACAAAAAGAAACCATTGGCGGTTTGGCCGCAAGAGTCTTTCAGCATGAATATGATCATATTGAAGGGGTATTATTTACAGATAAAATATCATCATTAAAAAAACGATTATTAAAGAAGAAGCTTGAGAATATCTCAAAAGGTAAAATTGAAGTTTCTTATAGAATGAAATTTCCAAAATTAAAAAAATAGATATATGAAAATAGAAAAAATTATTGCCATTTCGGGAAAACCCGGACTTTATGAAATCAAATCGCAAACTAAAGGTGGAGTTATAGTAGAATCATTACAAGATAAAAAAAGATTTCCTGTTAATTCTTTACACAATATCAGCACTTTAAGTGATATTGCGATTTATACTTATGATGAAGAAGTTCCTTTAAAAAAAGTACTCTTAAATATATTTAAAAAAGAAGATGGTAAAAAAACTATAGACCATAAATCCGGTAAACAAGAATTGTTAGCTTATTTTAGTGAAGTTTTACCTGATTATGATGATGAAAGAGTATATGCATCGAATATAAAAAAAGTAATTCAATGGTATAACGCATTGATTGATTCTGGTTTTGATTTTTCAAGTATTGAAGAAGAAGAAGAAGAAGAAGAAAAACTTAATGAAGATGAACAAAAATAATCTCCCAACATAATTCAAATCCCACTATGGCAAAATGAATACCCGCGAACAACAACTTCAGGCTTTTGATAAATTATTGGATATCATGGATGAAATTCGTGATAAATGTCCTTGGGATAAGAAACAAACCTTGCAATCATTAAGGCATTTAACCATTGAAGAAACCTATGAATTAGGTGATGCTATTCTCGATAATGACTTACCGGAAATAAAAAAAGAATTAGGTGATTTACTATTACATATCGTTTTTTATGCTAAAATAACTTCTGAGACCGGTGATTTTGACATTGCCGATGTTATCCACGGAACTAATGAAAAATTGGTCCACAGGCATCCGCATGTTTTTAGTGACGTAAAGGCAGATACAGAGGAAGAAGTTGCTAGAAATTGGGAAAAGCTCAAATTAAAAGAAGGTAAAAAATCTGTTTTAGAAGGCGTACCCATATCTCTTCCTGCATTGGTTAAAGCCAGCCGCATTCAGGATAAAGCCGCTTGTTCCGGTTTTGATTGGGAAAAACCCGAACAGGTTTTTGAAAAAGTAAAAGAAGAGATCAATGAATTGCAAAATGAAATTATTGATCAAAATCAAGCTAAAATAGAATCCGAATTTGGTGATGTTCTCTTTTCTCTGATAAATTATGCTCGTTTTATCAATGTTGACCCTGAGAGTGCATTGGAAAGAACCAATAAAAAATTTATCAATCGTTTTCAATTCCTGGAAAGGGAAGCCAAAAAAGAAGGAAAACAACTCTCTGACATGACCCTTGATCAAATGGATGTCCATTGGGAAAAATCTAAAGATTTTTTCAAATAGTTTTGAATTGAAAATTGAAGATTTTTTCAAATAGTTTTGAATTGAAAATTGAAGATTTTTTCAAATAACTTTGAATTAAAAATCGAATATTTTTTCAAATAACTTTGAATTAGAAATCTAAAGATTTTTTCAAATAGTTTTGAATTTAAAAATTGAAGTTTTTTAAATAGAATTTGAATTTCAGCTTTTATCTTAAACACTAAACCACTTAATACTGCATCTTAAATTATTGATGATATAACAATGTCATTTCCAAAATATGTTTAACTTTAATTTTTTTAATTTTTAAAATGAAAAAATGAAAAAAATAATAAGTTCATTTATTTGTATTTTATTTATCACTTATGGTTTCTCACAGATCAAATCAAATTTTAAGGGTAAAACCGTCCATTTCACTGCAAGCGATGGAATAAAAATCACAGGCGATCTGTACATGACAGCAGAAACTGATAGCCCTTTTATAATATTATATCATCAGGCTGGTTATAGCAGAGGAGAATATCGCTCCATCGCACCAAAACTTAACGAATTAGGGTTTAACTGTTTGGCCATTGATCAAAGGTCTGGTAAAGAAGTGAACGGTGTGATCAATGAAACCTATAAAGAGGCAATCAAAAACAACATGCCTACACAGTATATCGATGCTATCCCCGATATCGAAGCGGCATACTTATACGTAAAACATGGCATAAAACCTGAGAAAATCATTATTTGGGGTAGTTCTTATTCAGCTGCTATTATGTTTTTTATAGGAAGTGCTCATCATGATAATATTGATGGCATTCTTGCTTTTTCACCGGGTGAATATTTTAAAATAAACGGAAAGGAGATCAAAACCTATGCACCAAGGGTAAAATGCCCGGTATTTATAACTTCAACCAAAAATGAATATAATAATTGGAAAGGAATTTATAATGCTTTAAAAAAGGAAAAGTATTTCTTTCTGCCAAAAGAGAATGGAAAACACGGTTCAAAAGCATTATGGTCAAACAATGAAGACCATCAGGAATATTGGAATGCTGTAACTGAATTTTTGCAGAAATTAAAATAAGAGCGATTGAAACATCTAATAATAGTTTATTAAAAGAGCATCAAAAATGAATAGGATATTATTTAAAATGCTTTCATCAGTTTTAATGTTAACTGTAATAATAACATGTACCAAAGAAACTGATCAAAATAAGAAAATAGAATCAACACCAAAAGATATACCTTTTGCACTGGTAATACACGGTGGTGCCGGTACCATAAAAAAAGAGTTTATGACACCTGAAAAGGAAAAAGCTTATAAAAAAAAACTACAAGAGGCATTGGATACGGGCTATAAAATTTTAGAAAATGGAGGTACTGCCATAGAAGCCGTTCAAAGAACCATCAATATAATGGAAGACTCCCCCTTATTCAATGCGGGAAAAGGTGCCGTTTTTAACAGTTTAGGCAAGCAAGAAATGGATGCCTCTATCATGGATGGAAAAACTTTAAATGCTGGGGCAGTTGCCGGAGTATCACATATCAAAAATCCAATTAGTGCAGCAATTCTGGTTAAAGACAGTACAAAGCATATATTGCTTTCCGGTAAGGGTGCAGAGGATTTCGCTCAACAATACAATTTACAATTTGAAGATGAATCTTATTTTTATACAGATAAGCGTTACCAGCAATTACAAAAGGCACAAAAAAAAGAAAAAGTGTTACTTGACCATACCGCTTTTGCTAATGCAGAACTCATTGATGATCATCAATATGGTACTGTAGGATGCGTAGCATTAGATAAAGATCAAAATATAGCTGCCGGTACTTCAACAGGAGGAATGACCAATAAAAAATTTGGACGAATTGGAGATTCTCCGATCATTGGTGCGGGTAATTATGCCAATAATGAAACATGCGGAGTTTCATGTACCGGAACAGGCGAATTTTTTATGCGCACCCTGGCAGCCCACGAAGTGTCCAATTTAATGATGTACAAAAATTATGATCTTAAAGAAGCATTAAAACAAGTGATACATATTGCCATTGATAGTCTTGGGGGAAGTGGTGGTATGATCGCTTTGGATAAGAAAGCTAATATTGCCTGGGATTTTAACACTGCAGGAATGTATCGCGGTTTTAAAAAATCAACTGGTGAAAATGTTGTAGAGATCTACAAACAAAAATAAATGTAAGTAGCAAAAATTACTTAATGTAATTTTCAATAATTAGATCAGTAGTAATACATAGAATTATGATAGTTAAAAATATTACAGATGCGATAGAGCAATTAGCTCCTTTGACCTATGCCGAAGATTTTGACAATGTTGGATTGCTTATAGGAAATTATAACAGTAAAATAACCGGAGTTTTAGTGACTCTGGATAGCCTGGAAGAAACTGTAGATGAAGCCATTGCTAAAAAATGCAATTTAATTGTAAGCTTCCACCCTATTATTTTTAATGGTTTAAAAAAAATTAACGGCTCAAATTACGTTGAGCGAATTGTAATCAAAGCTATTAAAAATGATATTGCGATTTATGCCATGCACACGGCTTTGGATAATTCACATTATGGAGTTTCAGCAAAAATATGTGAAATTATAGGTCTTAAAAACACAAAGGTTCTCCTACCTCAAAAAGGACTTATTAAAAAACTAACAACATATGTTCCACAAAAGAATGCTGATGAATTACGTAAAGCGCTTTTCTCCGCCGGAGCAGGAAATATAGGTAATTATAAGAATTGTAGTTTCACTATAGAAGGAAAAGGCACCTATCTTGGCAATGAAGATTCAAATCCTGCAATAGGTAAAAAGGGGAAATTGCATACGGAACCGGAAACATTTATAAGTGTCATTTTTGAAAAACATCTTGAAAGAAAAGTGTTAAAAGCACTTTTCAACAATCATCCCTATGAAGAAGTTGCATATGATGTTGTTAGTTTGGATAATTTGCATCAAAATATAGGTATGGGAATGGTTGGCGAATTGGAAGAGCCAACAGATATAAACAGCTTTTTTAACTTATTAAAAGAGAGGTTTTCTTTAAAAATCATCCGTCATTCTGATATTCTAAAGAACAAGATCAAAAAGATTGCTGTATTGGGTGGTTCCGGGAGTTTCGCCATTGATCGTGCAAAGAAAGCTGGAGTCGATATTTTTATTACTGCCGATTTAAAATATCACGATTTTTATAAAGCTGAAAATCAAATAGTTTTAGCAGATATTGGCCATTATGAAAGTGAACAGTTCACAAAAAATCTATTAGTGGATTATCTTACGAAAAAATTCACTAATTTTGCAATCATTTTATCAGAAAATAATACAAATCCTATCAACTATATTTAGAGATGGCAAAAAAGAAAGAGGTTACCGTTGAAGACAAATTAAGAGCTTTATATGACTTGCAACTTATCGATTCAAGAATTGATGAAATAAAAAATACAAGAGGTGAATTACCTCTGGAAGTAAAGGATCTGGAAGATGAGATTGAAGGTTTACAAACCAGATTGAACAATTTCAGTACCGATATTGAAAATTTAGATACTGGTATTGCTAACAAAAAAAATAATATAGAAGAAGCCAAGGTCCTATCTAAAAAATATACCGAACAACAAAAAAATGTTCGAAATAATCGTGAATTCGATTCTATTTCAAAAGAAATTGATTATCAAGATCTTGAAATTCAATTAGCAGAAAAACACATTAAGGAATTTGAAGTAAAAATTTCTCAAAAAAACGAAATTATTGATGCTGCTAAAGAAAGAATAAAAGATAAAGAAGTTCATCTGAAACACAAACAAGATGAACTTAATTCTATTTTGGAAGAAACTAAAAAAGAAGAGACCTTATTAAATAAAAAATCTACAGATTTCGAAAAATTAATTGACAGTAGATTATTGATGGCCTATCATAAAATAAGATCAAATGTTAGAAATGGATTAGCTGTAGTGACCATTGAAAGAGGAGCTTCAGGAGGTTCATTTTTTACCATACCACCACAACGTCAGGTAGAAATTGCAGCACGTAAAAAAATTATTACAGATGAGCATAGTGGTAGAATTTTAATAGATTCGCAGCTTGCAGAAGAAGAAAAAAAGAAAATGTCTAAATTCATTTCCTGATCTTTATTAATTCTTCAGGTGTTATGGCCGGAGGTTTGCATAAAATATCAACCTCTTTGATAATCTGAAAAATATATTTTAATTATTAGCCTGAGTTCGATTCAATTGAAGGCTTTTTTATTGAATATAAAAGTATATGTAATTGCTATCCCGTAGTATTCCTATTCATTTGAAAAATAAATCAATAAAAACCATAAAATTGGCAGTGCTTCAACCCAAAAGCTACTATAAAATCTGTTTTGATTTTTTCCTGAATTGATCAAAAAAGAAAAGGATATAATAGCTATTATAAAAGTAATGATCATGGAATTTTCAATATTTGACACTCTGAAAAATTCCAAACCCAAAAAAAGAAGCAAAGCAATTGATCCGACTAATTTTGATCCTTTTATTCCAATAGTATGAGGTAAGGTCTTAATTTCAGGTGAATCCAGATTCATATCTCTAATATCAAAAGGAATGATAACTGCTATAAAAAATAAAAAACGCTGTAAAAATAAAACCCAAACACTATTCGAGAATTGAACTTCACTATGAAACAAAGGAAATAAAACCGTTACACAGGCCCAGGTAAAAGTTATCACGAATAACTTAAAGCCAGCTATTTTTCGTAAATTCTTTTTTGATGAAAATGGGATCACATAAAAAACTGTAGCAAAAAATAATGGAGTAAGTAATATGATTTCCTTTACATCCAATTTGAACAATAATACGCTTAATAGTAATAAACTTATAACATTCAATACTAATAATACTTTCTTATTGGATCTGATCCATGTTGCTGCTATGAAATTAATTTCATCAATTTTATATACCCTTATAAAATTATAAGAAATAATGGTTGCAAAAAAAACAAATAATGGTGTCACATCATCATTAATTCCATATTCAAATAAAGTAATTTTAACCAGGCAAAATGCCGCAAAAGAAACATGGATATTACTTAGAATATAAAACTCAAATATCTTTTTAAAAAAAAACATTTCCAAAAATAATCTTAAAATAATTCAAATAGGTCAATATCAATTAAAATTGATATATTTTTGTGATAAATTCAACACTAAACAATTCTTTAAATGAAATCATTATCAATCACATTAGTTTTTTATATGCTATTATCAACAAATTTATTTAGTCAGATCTTGGGATCTGGCGAAGCTGGATTTTCAGATCAAATACCGGTAAAACTTGATAAACCTATCCGTTTTTCTCCATATAAAAATGGTGCTTTCCTTTTTGTTGATTTCAACAACTATGCTGTTAGACAAGTTGACAGCGACGGAAAGATAACATCACTTTTTGGAGGGCCTGATAAAAAAGGTTTTAAAGACGGTAATCTTGATGAAGCATTATTTGATGGAATCCATGGAGTTGCATATGATAAAAAAAATGATGTTATATACATTGCAAGTGCATCCAATAATATTGTTAGGAAAATAACAATAGAAAATGATGATTTTTATGTAAAAACCATTGCAGGTACACCAAAAGAAAATGGTTTTGCCGATGGAGATAAGGATCAGGCACTTTTTAACTCTTTGCACCAAATATTAATAGGTAAAGATGGGAGTATCTTGGTATTGGATATAGGTAATGCAAAAATTAGAAAAATTAAAGATGGCAATGTAAGCTCAATGGTAGGAAAAGATTCAATTTCACCTTTAAAAATAGACTGGAAATATCCAATTGACATGGCTTTTGACGGAAATGATATAGTTGTGTGCGATGCAGGAAATAGCAATATTTACAGATTCACACCCGGTAAAGAAATCAAAAAATTAGAGCTTGATCATCCTTTAAAAATGCCTCATGGGATCACATCAGATAATAAAGGCAATCTTTATATTGCCGATATGGGTGACAATGCCATTTATAAAATTGAAAATGATAAAAAAGTAACAAAATTGGAAGCCACTTCCCTCAATGGCTTTGACAATTTGAACAAACCCGCAGATGTAATAATTATTAATAGCGTGCTGTGGGTTGCCGATCTATATAATCACCAATTAAAACAACAGAAATTATAATATCCTACAACTAAAAAGAAAAATTGTAACACATTTTTACTAATTTTGCAAGTCTCAAATTTATAATAATATGCAAACAGATTCATTCGTTTTACGTCACCTTGGTCCACATGAAAACCAAGTCCAAGAAATGTTAAAAACAATTGGTGTAAAGTCACTTGATGAATTGATTTACAACACTATACCCGACGATATTTTATTAAAAAATAACTTGAATCTACCGGAAGCCATGAGTGAGAATGAGTTTGCTTCTCATATTCAAAAACTGGGATCTAAAAATAAACAATTTAAAACATATATTGGCTTAGGCTATCACGCTACAACATTACCGGCCGTAATTCAAAGAAATATTTTTGAAAACCCAAGTTGGTACACTTCCTATACTCCTTATCAAGCCGAAATTTCTCAAGGCAGATTGGAAGCATTGCTAAATTACCAAACCGTAATTACTGATCTAACTGGTTTACCAATTGCTAACTCCTCTCTATTAGATGAAGGTACCGCTGCAGCGGAAGCCATGATCATGTTATTGAATGGACGAAGTAGAAATCAAAAGAAAGCTAATGCAAATCAATTTTTTGTCTCTGAGGAGGTTCTTCCACAAACCATTGATATTTTAAAAACTCGTGCCGAACCATTGGGAATTCGATTAGTTATTGATGATCACAATAAAATAAGTTTTGATGACAACTTTTTTGGCTCCATAGTTCAATATCCGGCTAAATATGGGAAAATTTACGACTATACTGAATTTATAGAAAAAGCACATAAAAATGAAGTGAAGGTTGTTGTTGCAGCAGATATTTTGAGTTTGGCCATTTTAAAATCACCCGCTGAAATGGGTGCAGACGTTGCAGTTGGAACTACACAACGATTTGGAATACCACTAGGTTTTGGCGGACCTCATGCCGGTTATTTCGCTACTCATGAAGAGTATAAACGATTGATCCCGGGTAGAATTATCGGTGTTACTGTTGATGCCGATGGTAATCGGGCTTTACGTATGGCCTTGCAAACACGTGAACAACATATCAAACGTGAAAGAGCTACTTCAAATATATGTACCGCACAGGTTTTATTAGCCGTAATGGCTGGAATGTATGCGGTTTACCATGGAGGAGATGGTATAAAATATGTTGCTCGTCAAATTCATTCATTGACAAATATTTTAAATGAGGCTTTATTAAAACTTGGCTTAAAACAATATAATGACACTTTTTTTGATACCTTAAAAATTAAGGTTTCCAATGCTGATAAAGTTAAGGTCTTAGCTGAAAAAAAAGAAGTGAACTTTTTATACATCAGTAAAAAGATCATTGGTGTATCTATTAATGAGACCACCACCTTATCTGATATTGAACAAATTATTGATATACTGGCTCATGCCGAGAATTTGTATTCTTTTAAAATTACGGATTGCCCGGTTAGTTTATCAATTCCTAAGGAGTTACTACGAACCTCCGCTTATTTAACTCATGAGGTTTTCCATAAATATCATTCGGAAACCGAAATGATGCGCTATATCAAAAAACTGGAACGCAAAGATATTTCATTGACTGACTCTATGATATCCTTAGGGTCATGTACCATGAAACTGAATGCTGCAACAGAAATGTTACCCTTAAGTATGAGTAACTGGAATTCAATTCATCCTTTTGTACCAGTGAATCAGGCGCAAGGTTATCATGAAATGTTAAAAGGTCTGGAAAACCAGTTGAATGTGATCACTGGATTTTCTGCAACATCATTACAGCCCAATTCCGGCGCTCAGGGAGAATATGCAGGTTTAATGGTGATCAGAGCTTATCACAAAGAAAACAATGACGAACATAGAAATATTTGCCTGATACCTGCTTCGGCTCATGGCACCAATCCAGCATCTGCCGTTATGGCCGGAATGAAAGTGGTTGTAACAAAAACCTCTGAAACCGGCAATATTGATGTAGATGATCTAAGAGAAAAAGCTATAAAACACAAAGACAATCTCGCAGCTTTAATGGTTACATATCCATCAACTCATGGTGTTTTTGAATCGGCTATTATTGAGATCACAAAAATAATCCACGAAAATGGAGGTCAGGTTTATATGGATGGTGCCAATATGAATGCGCAGGTTGGCTTGACAAATCCGGCAAGAATTGGAGCAGATGTTTGCCATTTAAATTTGCATAAAACTTTTGCCATACCTCATGGTGGTGGTGGACCAGGTGTTGGACCTATTTGTGTTGCAGAACATTTAGCCAAGTTCTTACCCTCAAACCCAATGGTAAAAACGGGTGGCACAAAGGCAATTACAGCTATTTCTGCGGCTCCTTTTGGATCGGCTTTGGTTGATCTGATTTCTTATAGTTATATAAAAATGCTGGGTAGCAGTGGCTTGACCAGATCAACCATTACAGCTATTTTGAATGCTAATTATTTAAAAGCTAGATTAGAAAAATATTATAAGATATTATATGCAGGTGAAAATGGTTTTGCTGCACATGAAATGATCGTGGATTTTAGGGAATTTAAACAAAAAGGCATTGAAGTCACAGATATCGCAAAAAGGCTTATGGACTACGGATTTCATTCACCAACAGTTTCATTCCCTGTGGCAGGTACTTTGATGATCGAACCTACCGAAAGTGAGAATCAAGAAGAAATTGACAGGTTTGCAGATGCATTGATCCAAATTAAAAAAGAAATTGATGCTTATGAAAATGAGGACTCGGTTTTGAAAAATGCACCACATACCCAAGCCATGTTAACCAATGATGAATGGAACTATTCATATTCTAGAAAAGATGCTGCATTTGCTTTAGATTATATTGCTGAAAATAAATACTGGCCTTCAGTAAGGCGTGTTAATGAAGCATATGGTGACAGACATTTAGTGTGTTCTTGTAATCCAATTGAAGATTATATGGAAGATTGATGTTTTTATCAAATATTATTTATTAAAAAAAGGTAGTTCAAGCTGCCTTTTTTTAATTTATTTATTTTTACACAAAGCTTTCTATAAAATTTATTTCCAATAGCTAAATATTATAGACTTCATTTATTTAAAAAATTGTATTTTTGCATTTCTAAAAATTTTAGATTAACATGAAAAAAATAACCAAAGAAACCTATATCAATTGGTACAAAGACATGCTTTTTTGGAGAAAGTTTGAAGATAAACTTGCAGCAGTTTATATCCAACAAAAAGTAAGAGGTTTCTTACATCTATATAACGGTCAGGAGGCAGTATTGGCAGGTGCCTTACATGCAATGGATCTATCAAAAGATAAAATGATCACGGCATATAGAAACCATGTACAACCAATTGGCATGGGTGTTGATCCCAAGCGTGTTATGGCCGAATTATACGGTAAAGAAACTGGCACATCACATGGTATGGGAGGCTCTATGCACATTTTTTCCAAAGAGAAAGGATTTTATGGAGGACATGGAATTGTAGGTGGGCAAATACCTTTGGGCGCCGGTATTGCTTTTGCAGATAAATATTTTGAAAGAGATGCAGTTACTTTAACTTACTTTGGTGATGGTGCTGCGCGTCAGGGGTCTTTGCATGAAACTTTTAACATGGCCATGGCCTGGAAATTGCCTGTTGTTTTTATCGTTGAAAATAATGGATATGCGATGGGTACTTCAGTAGATAGAACAGCAAATCATCCTGATATTTGGAAACTTGGATTAGCCTATGAAATGCCGAGCGAACCTGTTGATGGAATGAATCCTGTTGCTGTTGCCAAAGCAATGGATAAGGCTATAAAACATGCAAGAAGCGGGAAAGGGCCATATTTCTTAGAGATGAAAACCTATAGATACAGAGGTCATTCCATGAGTGATGCTCAAAAATATCGTACCAAGGCAGAAGTGGCTGAGTACAAACAAATTGATCCGATCTCACAAGTATTGAAGGTAATTGAAGACAAAAAATACTTGTCTGAAAAACAGATCAAAGCTATTAATGAGGATGTTAAAGCTAAGGTTACCGAATGTGAAAAATTTGCAGATGAATCACCATATCCTAAAAAGCAACAAATGTATGATATGGTTTATGAACAGGAAAATTATCCTTTCTTAAAACATCGTTTATAAAATATTACGTTCAAAAATCAAAAAGATATTCTACAATAAAAATATAAAATATGGCTGAAATTATAACCATGCCCCGATTAAGTGATACTATGACAGAAGGAGTTGTAGCAAAATGGCTTAAAAAAGTTGGTGACAAAATTGAAGAAGGTGATATTCTGGCTGAAATTGAAACTGATAAGGCGACCATGGAGTTTGAATCTTTTTATGAAGGTATTTTGCTCCATATCGGAATTCAGGAAGGTGAAACGGCCAATGTTGACGCTTTATTGGCCATTATTGGCGAAAAAGGAGAAGATTTCGACTCCTTATTAAATGGAAATGATAAAAGCCCTAGTCCAGTCAAAAAAGATTCTCCTGAAAATCCTGTTCAGGAAAAGGAGTCCGATTCTGAAAATAGTAAAATGGAAATTCCGGAAGGAATTGAGATTATCACAATGCCAAGACTAAGTGATACAATGACAGAAGGAACGGTTGCAAAGTGGTTAAAACAAGTTGGTGACACCGTTGAGGAAGGTGATATTTTAGCTGAGGTCGAGACAGATAAGGCTACTATGGAATTTGAATCCTTCCATCAAGGCACGCTTTTATATATTGGTGTTGAAGAAGGAGATTCGGCAAATGTAGATGCAGTATTGGCCATTATTGGCAAAAAGGGAACAGATGTTTCTAAAGTGGCTGAAAGTTTAAAGAATAGCCAAGCTAGTAATACACAATCTGCTGATGCAAAACCAGAAGCTATTAAAACTCCTACTCCAGCAACAGTAAAAAAAGAAGAAAATATTATACCGTCAACCACTAAAATTTCTAAATCTACTGGAAGAATAATTGCATCTCCATTGGCAAAGAAATTAGCTAATGAGAAAAATATAAATCTACAACAAGTTCAGGGTACCGGTGAAGGTGGCAGGATAATTAAACGTGATATAGAAAATTATACACCTGGTTCAGGTACAGTTTCTAATATGCCTTTTATACCGGCCGGGCAAGAAAGTTTTGAGGAGGTGAACAACTCACAAATGCGAAAAGTAATCGCTCGCAGATTGGGGGAATCAAAATTTACAGCACCTCATTACTACTTAAATGTTGAATTTGATATGGATAATGCCATTGCATTCAGAGAGCAATACAATTCAATACCCGATACAAAGATATCATTTAACGACATGGTTGTTAAAGCTACGGCATTGGCTTTAAAGCAACATCCTCAGGTTAATTCACAATGGTTTGACGATCGAATTCGTAAAAACCATCATGTACATATTGGAGTTGCTGTTGGAATTGATGACGGACTTTTAGTACCTGTACTTAAATTTGCTGATGAACAAAGTTTAACACAAATAGGTGCTCAGGTTAAAGATTATGCTGTAAGAGCCAGAGATAAAAAATTGGCACTTGATGAAATGGAAGGAAGTACCTTTACTGTTTCTAATCTAGGAATGTTCGGTATAACTGATTTTACATCGATCATAAATCAACCTAATTCAGCAATTTTATCCGTTGGAGCTATAGTTCAAAAACCAGTGGTAAAAGAAGGAAAAATCGTTATTGGAAATACCATGAAACTAACTTTGGCTTGTGATCATAGAACCGTTGATGGTGTAACAGGTTCTCTCTTTTTAGAAACCTTAAAAGGGTTTATTGAAAATCCTGTTACTATGTTGGTATAAATAAAATCACTAAATAATTGAGCCTGCATCGAGAGACGCAGGCTTTTTTTTGCACTGGTTATAATAGTATACTACAAATTGGTAATTACTTAACAAAGTAAATCCATAAATATGTATATTTGAAATATCTACTAAATAATTAATCCCACTGTAGATCAAAAGCTAACCTGCAAATGATAATTTCTAAACAAATAAGAATCACCAGAATAATTATTGGAACCTGGAAAAATTTATTAATTCTTATTATAATTTGTAATCTAGCCTACTTTTTCGATATCTATGTATTAAGGAATTTTATTCAAATTCCAACAATTATTCCAGCCATATTAGGGCCTGCTTTGGCTTTTTTTATAGGATTCAACAACAACCAGGCATATGACCGTTGGTGGGAAGCAAGAAAAATTTGGGGAGCACTGGTAAATGATTCCAGAACATGGGCGAGACAAATAATATACAATACTTCCGCAAATGATCTGGAAGGAAAAAATGAACTGATCCAAATAAGAAGAAGAACCATTTACAGGCATATCGCCTTTTTATATGCACTTAAGGAAAATCTTAGAGGAGAAAATAAAAAAGCATACAAAAAATTCCTTATACCATATGAATTCAAGCATGTTGAATTGGAAACCAATATCCATAATGCAATTTTGAACGAGCAGTCTAAAGATTTAGATTACATGAATAAAAAAGGTTGGATCGATGGTTTTAGGTTTATGGAAATGAACAAAATGATCATCAATTTTTGTGATGAAATGGGAATGTCAGAACGCATAAAGAATACCGTATTTCCATCAACTTATATCTTCTACACACGATTATTTATCTGGTTCCTGATTATAAGTATTACGTTCGTGTCTACAGAGCTTGTTGGTGCCTGGGCCATTCTTATCGGTATTTTTGTGGGATATGTATTTCTGGTTACCCATATTGTGGGGTTAGCGATTCTAAACCCATTTGAACCAACTCCTTCCGGAATCTCATTGGATCAAATTACAAGGACCATTGAAATAAATCTCCTCGAAATGTTAGGAGAAAAAGAAATTCCGGAACCGATGAAGAGCGTAAATAACGAATACATCATGTAAATTAGGTTTTATAAAATAGATTTTAAGAATTTCATTTCAAGTGAAATAAGTGAAGAAAGTATCTAATAACAATAAAAAGCAATATCAAAATATAAAAATATATAAAATTCAAGCTTAGCATTTGGTTATTGGTTATTTAGATATTATTTGTAATTTGGGTTTTGATAATTGTATTATTCTAAAGTATTTAAAAGGACTACAAACCATATTAATTATCTATAGCATAGTTTGAATCCTTTTTATAAACAACTAACCATGAAAAATAAACCCCTAAGATCCTTTAAAATTTCACAATTCATTAATGAAGAAGCCTATGGTGGAGTATTATTAATTATTGCTACCATTGTTGCACTTATCTGGGCAAATTCATCATTCTTTGAATCCTATCATCGTATTTGGCATGAATTAAAAGTTGGTTTTGCCTGGGGCGAGCTCAATATGATCGCTTCTTTACACCATTGGATAAACGATGGCTTGATGGCCTTATTTTTTTTCGTTATAGGCCTGGAAATAAAAAGAGAAATTATGGGAGGCGAGCTTTCTACAATAAAAAAAGCCTCTATGCCTATTGCCGCTGCTATTGGTGGAATGATAATTCCCGCTCTGTTTTATGTCTTTGTAGTGATTAGCTATCCAGAATATTTACATGGTTGGGGAATACCCATGGCTACTGATATAGCCTTCGCTCTTGGATTGCTGGCTATGCTTGGAAGCCGAGTTCCTCTGAATCTTAAAATTTTCCTTACTGCACTTGCTATAGCAGATGATCTGGGTGCCGTTATGGTAATTGCCGTTTTTTATACAGAATCCATTGACTTTTCTGAATTACTTTATGCAGCATTCTTTTTAGGAGTATTGGTCATTGCCAATTTTGCAGGAGTTCGCAAGACTGCTTTTTATGCCTTGGTAGGTTTTATCGGTGTTTGGATTGCCTTTATATTTTCAGGTGTTCATGCTACAATTGCAGGGGTTTTGATCGCCCTTACAATTCCGGCAAGAACAAAAATTGGCGAAAATGAATTTGTTGATAAACTATGCCACTATGTGAATAAATTTAAAAACGAAAAACCTGATCAAAATAGTTCACTTTTAACAAGAAACCAGGTACATTTAATTTCAGAAATCGAAGAACTTAATTTTAAGGCACATACACCATTGCAAAAATTAGAACATGCTCTCCACCCAGTGACGGCCTTTTTTATTTTACCGGTTTTTGCATTAAGTAATGCGGGAGTTCATATAGAAGGTAGTATACTAAATATGTTATCACACCCTATTTCATTAGGAATAATTGCCGGACTCATACTGGGGAAATTTTTGGGTATTTCTTTATTTTCCCGCCTTGTGGTGAAATTAAAGATAGCTTCACTTCCTGCAGGTGTTACCTGGAATCATATTTATGGAGCTGCTTTTTTAGCCGGTATAGGTTTTACCATGTCTATGTTTATTTCTGATCTTGCTTTTAAAGATGATGAATTCAAACAAATTGCTAAAGTAGGTATTATGGCTGCTTCCCTATTATCCGCAATTATTGGGATGGTTTGGTTGAGTGTTGGAACAAAAAAATCTTAATTTTTTTTACTTGCTTATCCTGTAAAAAACTAAGTACCATTAATAATCAAGAGAGTTATTATCAAGTTGAAAAAGAACATTACAATGGAATTCAAAATCAGACCGTGGCATGCAAATGATATTGAAAGTTTAGCTAAATATGCCAATAATCCAAATATTGCTAAAAACTTGACTAATCAATTCCCCAGCCCTTATAGTCGTGAAAATGGTGAAAATTTTATTAAAATGGCCTTGTCAGATAATCCGACCCTGATATTTGCGATCGAAATAAATGGAAAAGCTTCAGGAGCCATAGGACTTCATAAAGAAAGAGACATACATATAAGGAATATGGAACTCGGATATTGGTTGGCAGAATTGTATTGGGGAAAGGGGATTATGACGGAGGCCGTTAAACGAATGGTACGTTATGGGTTTAAGACCTTTTCAATAGATAGAATCTATGCCAGGCCATTTGGAACCAACCTTGGTTCTCAAAAAGTGCTGGAAAAAGCGGGATTTAAATTAGAAGGAAGGTTTGATAAGGTCTTATATAAAAATGAAAAGTATTTAGACGAATTAATATATGCCGTTCGTCGTAAATGACCAAAGAAATAGTTGTTTAAAGGGCTGAATTTCATGATAATTTTGTAGTTTAACACAAAGTAAAATAATTTATATTGGATCTTGTTTTTATGGGTATTCACACTAATATGTTCTCTAATACCGAGTATTTAAATTGCAATATTACATTTAAAGACAAGAAAATTGTATGAACAAATAAAATAATCTTTATATGGATCCATTATGGATAGTTTTTGCCTTTGCATTCGGATTTGTCATAAAACAAATTGGCTTACCCCCTTTAGTTGGATTTCTTACCGCTGGTTTTGCACTTAATTATTTTGGTATTGAAGGAAGTGCATCTCTCGATCAAATTGCAGATTTCGGAGTTTTACTCTTGTTATTTTCTATAGGATTAAAACTTAGAATTAAAGACTTGCTTAAACCTGAAATTTGGGCTGGATCATCCCTACACATGTTAATAACTGTATTGGTGTTTGGCACTATTATTTTCATTTTAAGTTCCATTGGTTTTTCAGTATTTGCTAATTTAAATTTAACCAGTTCTGTAATAATTGCCTTCGCGTTGAGTTTTTCCAGCACAATATTCGCCATAAAAATTTTGGAAGAGACAGGAGCAATTACATCTGCTCACGGGAAAATTGCAATTGGTATTTTAGTGATACAGGATATCTTTGCCGTTATATTTCTTACCTTATCTTCCAATGAAACACCTTCCCCTTGGGCTTTCAGCCTATTGTTATTATTTTTTATCCCATTACTATTGAAACATACAAAATTATCCAGCTTGATAAATAGATCTGGTCATGGGGAATTACTGATTCTATTAGGAGTATTAATTCCTTTGGCAGGTGCCTCTATTTTTAAGCTGGTTGGTTTAAAAGCAGATCTAGGAGCGCTTATTTTTGGAATGTTATTAGCTAATCATCCAAGAGCCAAAGAACTAGCTAACTCAATGTTGAGTTTAAAAGACCTGTTTTTGGTTGGCTTCTTTCTTTCCATAGGTTTGTCCGGTACTCCTAGTTTAGAAGCCATGGGCATATCCCTTTTATTGGCAATAGTTATGCCTGTTAAAATATTTTTATTTTTTATTATTCTGACAAAATTTAAACTTAGATCAAGAACCTCATTCCTTACATCATTAAGCCTGGCAAATTATAGTGAATTTGGTCTTATTGTAGGTGCAGCTGCTGTTGCCAATGGATGGATCGCACCCGAATGGCTGGTAATTTTTGCATTATCCCTATCTATCACGTTTATTATGGCATCTTCCTTAAATATGGCTTCTCCAAAAATATTTACACTACTACAGAAGAAACTTCTTCCTTTTGAAACAGAATCTCGCCTTTTAGAAGATAAACCTATTGAATTTACAGAAGAAGAAGTTATTGTTTTTGGAATGGGTCGAACCGGATTGGAGGTATATAATGTCATGGAACAGCAATATCAAAAAAAAGTTTTAGGTATAGATATTAGCTCAGAAAAAATTCTTAAGCTTAAATCTGAAGGTAAAAAAGTAATTCAAGGAGATGCAACCGATCTTAATTTCTGGCAACGTATAACTCTTAAAAAAAAATTGCCACTTATTATACTTGCTACTTCCAGCCACACTACTCATATGAGAGTGATCGAACGGCTTAAGGAATTTCATTCAACAATACAATTGGCGGCAATATCTAGATTTGACGACGAAATGGAAGAATTAAAACAAGCAGGAGTACAAGTAGTTTTTAATCTTTATGTAGAAGCCGGTACCGGGTTTGCACATCATACTTATAAAATATTCGGAGAATTAAA
>Ga0209013_10001807_pt1 | contig 19711 bp, 18 predicted proteins | sample Cruoilmetagenom2_FD_187291 | JGI IMG/M metagenome (GOLD analysis project Ga0209013, IMG submission 187291) | Oil polluted marine microbial communities from Coal Oil Point, Santa Barbara, California, USA - Sample 2 (SPAdes) (version 2) | ecosystem: Environmental > Aquatic > Marine > Oil seeps ...
GCTTTCCTCATAGATTTCTTGTCCAAATCAGAAGAAATTGGAGTTCCTCAATGACATATATTCAATCAATAATTCTTGGGATCATTCAAGGCGCATCTGAATTCTTGCCCATTTCAAGTTCAGCCCATCTTGTTTTAGCACCACATATCTTTGGTTGGGAAATAAGCACTCGGGAGGCCTTTGTTTTTGATGTCCTTGTCCAGGTAGCTACACTATCGGCTGTTATAATTTTTTATTGGAAAGACCTTGTTTTGATTTTAAAAGCATTCTTTCAAGGGATGATTCAAAGGAAACCGTTTGATGATATTAACTCTCGCCTTGGCTGGTTTCTTATTCTAGCCACAATACCAGCGGGAGCAGCTGCGGTCATTTATAAAGACACTTTTGAAGAGGCGTTTAGCAATCCAAAATCTGCTGCTGTCTTTCTCCTAGTCACTAGTGCTTTATTGCTTATTGGCGAATTACTCGGAAAGCGTATCCGTCAGCTCAATTCTATGACCTGGGTGGATGCCCTCCTAATAGGGATTTGTCAGGTCTTTGCTCTTTTCCCAGGGGTATCAAGATCAGGGTCAACAATAACGGGAGGGCTTGTAAGGAAATTTGACCGAGCCGCTGCTGCCAGATTCTCTTTCTTAATGGCTGTTCCAGTTATGTCTGCGGCCGGCTTAGTAGCCGTGATAGATCTTGTGCAAAGCCCAGAACTATTCACAAACATTCCTGTTTACCTGGCTGGATTTATTGCTTCTGCTATCGTTGGATATCTTTCAATTCGCTGGTTTATTGGCTATCTATCCAGACAGTCACTATATATATTTGCTGCTTATTGCGCAGTACTAGGACTGGGATTCCTAGCTTATTTCAGTCTCTAATCCCCCGAATATTACTTTGTTCTAACCTGTTAACTTCCTAAATCAGGACATCTCTGATTGCTTTTATTAATCTTTCCGGAGTAGTTGGTTTTGTTAGATATCTAGCCACCCCCATATCCCTGGCTTCTACTTTCTTTTTAACATCCGTTATAGCGCTTAACACAATCACGGGGGGCATAGGAATCAAAACTACATGTAGGGTCTTCAAAATATCAAATCCCGATCTTTCGGGAATCATCAGATCCAATACTATCAAATCAAAAGGATCTTTAATCCTGTAACCAATTTTTATCTTATCTTCAACCGTGTCCCAGGAAATTGCAGTCGATACCCTGAAACCTGCCCTTTCCAATGACAGCTTTAGAACTTCCAGGGTTTTAACGTTGTCATCAATCACCAAGATGTGGTATTTCATGATGATTTCTCCTCAGAGATATCAGATTTATCCAAATTCAATTTGGTTGCGAAGAATATATCGGTCTTTTTTGAGTTTACCATAATTTCTTTTATCACATATTGAAACCCTTTCGGTGAATTCGACATCATCTATAATTTGAATGTTTTTTCGCATACTTTGTTATACTAATTTTTTATTTACTAAATACATACTAAGTATTGATTATTGCCTATGCGCAATTCGTGAGGGAGATACCTGTGACCAAAATCATTACTGATACTACCGTATGTCTCCCGCAAACTATCCAAGACGAATTCGGGATTCCGGTAATCCCCCAAATAATCCACTTTGGAGAAGAATCCTTTACTGAAGGTGTGGATTTCGATACATTTTCCTTTTTAGAAAAATTACGCGCTTCAACAGAACTCCCAAAGCCTTCTGCCCCTCCTCCGGAAATGTTTTCATCAATCTTTGCTGCTCACCAGGATCCGTCTGAGCCAATCTTTTGCATTCACCCTTCATCGGACCTAAGCGGAAATGTCCGATCCGCCGAAAGCCTTGCTTGGCAATGCTCTGCAAATTAAACCCATCTTGACTCTAACAGACGGGAAAGTAGAACCTCATTCGAAAGAGAGGACATTCAAAAAGGCCATTGAAAATAATAAATCCTTGGTGACAGCTGAATATCCCCTAAACAAAGAAGGATATTTAAGCATCATGCATGCTGACGACCAAGCCCTAGCTGAAGAGCTTTCGTCATATTTTATGGATCGGTTAAGTGTCCCGCAATCATTGATCAGTTTTTTACCGCCTGCAATTATCACACACGTTGGTCCAGGCTCAATTGCTGTGGGTTTCTTCAAATAACGGTTATCATCTAGCCCAGATTGTCCTGAATTTAATCCACGGTATAATCCCATTATTCCAATAAACAATACCGGAGGCCATGATTGAAGATTCGTAAAATTAACACTCGTAATAAAAAAGATGTTAAGAAATTCATTCAGTTCCCATTTGACCTCTACAAAGATAGCCCCTACTGGGTGCCTCAACTACGGGGAGATACTGGTAAAGTTCTTGACAAAGACAAACATCCCTTCTATCAACATTCAGAAGCAGATTTCTTCTTGGCTGAAGATAACAACAGAATCTTAGGTAGAATTGCAGCAATTTCCAATTCAAGATCAAATAGCGCCAATAATTTAGACACTGTTTTCTTTTACTATTTCGAATCAATCAATGATAGCGAGGTGTCTGGCGCATTATTCAACGAAGTTATAAATTGGACCAAGGAAAGAGGCCATACCCAAGTCTACGGCCCTAAAGGACTGCTTCAAGGGGACGGTATAGGACTTCTTGTTGACGGCTTTGATTATATTCCTGCCGTAGGCATTCCCTATAATTTTGATTATTATGACCATCTAGTGAAACAGGCAGGATTTGAAAAGAAATTCGATTATTTTTCCGCGTTCGTGGACACAAAATCTGGACTTTCAGACAAAGTAAGACGTGTTGCCGAAAAAGTAAAAAAGCGAAGTGGATTCTGGGTTAGAAAATTTGAAACAAAAGAAGAGATCATGGCAATAACTCCAGAATTGCGAACGGTTTATAACAGTGCCTTTGGAGGATCTGAGGGTTTCAGCCCAGTAACAGAAGAAGAGATCGTAGTTATTGCCGAGCGCATGTTATCAGTCGCTGACCCACGCTTGATTAAACTGGTTTACAAGGACGATAAAATCATTGGGTTCTTGTTCAGTTATCCAAATATCTGCCGAGGTTTGCAGAAAACCAATGGCCGGTTATTTCCTTTCGGTTGGTATCACATCATGCGAGAATTTAAAACAACTAAGTATATGGATTCCAACGGCATTGGCATTCTACCCGAATATCAAGGGCTTGGCCCCACTGCCGTTATCTATACCGAATTTGAGAAAACTTTTCGTGAGTTCGATTTTGAATTTGTTGAAACCGTTCAAACCAGAGAAGATAATATCGCCAGCCTGGGAGAATCCAGTCATTTTGTAATTGATTGGGTGAAGACCCACAGGGTCTACCAAATGGACCTGTAACTCTTGATAGTATTTTCAGTTTAATTTATCAGTAAACCTTTATAAAAAGGTATTTTATGGAAAATACAGCCACGGAACATAAACCTCTATCGTTATTTACAAAAATCATTTACGGCTCAGGCGATTTAGGTATTGCGGGCTGGGGAACTCTCCGCCAGATCTTTTACGCAATCTTCCTCACAGACGTGGTTGGTCTAGAAGCTAGGCTGGCATCATATGCCGCATTGATTGGTGTGATTTGGGATGCTATTAATGACCCCCTGGTAGGAATGTTAAGCGATAGAGTTAATTCAAGATGGGGCCGCAGAAGGCCTTTCCTCTTATTTTTCTCAATCCCCTTTGGATTGGCATTTTTACTGATGTGGTGGGCTCCTCCCTGGAACAATCAGATCGTGCTGGCCGTTCATATGACTCTGGCCTATATTATCAGCGATACCCTTCAGACATTGGTTGCAGTTCCCTTTTACACTTTAACTCCTGAAATGACCCCGGATTATGACGAGAGAACAGAGCTAACCACTTATCGGATGTTCTTCAATCTTGTTATCTCTCTCGTAGTCGCCGTCGCTGCCCCCATGATCAAGAACGCAGCCCTTCAATCCGGATTGACTCTCAGTCAAAGCTATTTGCTCATATCCGGCCTTTTTGGTGGTATCGGTGCTATCCCGTTTATAGTTATGTTTTTCTTTGTTCGCGAGCGACATCCCAACCCTCCCCAAGAAACACATTCCGTAAAAGAAATAGCTGAGACCGCATGGGAGAATATTCCTTTTCGCTTTGCAACCGGTCTCTATATGTTGAACTGGATGACCGTAGATATGGTTTCCTTAATGCTTCCCTATTTCTTAACTTATTGGATTGCCCAGGGAAATTTAGCAGCTGAAATGAATATCTTTGGGACTAACATCTCCCAAGACTCTGTTATCTTGGGTTTGATGTTCATCACAGCCATCGCTGCTTTACCAGTCTGGAATTGGCTATCCAAGAAAACCAGCAAGCGCAAGGCATATATATTTGGCATGCTGTTCTGGATGGTCGTTCAATCATTAATAATCATTGTCAAGCCTGGCCAAACTATATTCATCCTGGTACTTACAGTTCTTGCCGGCATCAGCATATCTACCGCTCACGTTCTTCCAGATGCAATTTTCCCCGATGTCATAGAATGGGAAGAACTCCGTACTCGAAATCGACACGAGGGCGTATATTACGGAACCAAGAATTTTTCAAGGAAATTATCAGGTGCAGTTACAATATTCCTTGTCTTGCAACTCCTGGGATGGTTTGGATACCAATCCCCTCCCCAGGGTGCCACTGTTTTTCAGCAGAGCGACGTCACGATTATGGTTATACGAATTCTCACTGGCCCATTTGGAGCGCTGCTTCTATTCAGTTCGATAATAATCGCCTGGTTCTATCCACTGACCCGGGAAAAACATGCCCGTATCCGATCCCTCTTAGCTAGAAGGGATAAACGCTCATAATTATTTTCACTTATATCAAAATTCATAAGGAGCTAACATGTCTGATCCAATAACCAAAAAACCCAGAAATCGCGAACATATTGCCTGGTATATGTATGATTTTGGAAATTCAGCATATGCATCTGTAATCCTTTTAGCTGTTTATTCAGCATATTTCAAAGGAACTGTAGTAGGGGGAGCAGAAGGATCCAGATACTGGGGTATTGCTGTTGGGATTGCAATGCTGGTGGTTGCAATCATCTCACCTTTTCTTGGCGCTATTGCCGATTTCTCTGCCTCAAAGAAACGATTTCTTTTCATTTTTTCAGCAATAACATGGGTTTTCACAGGCCTGCTTTTTTTTGTTGAAAAGGGTGATGTTTTCACAGGAATGCTGTTTTTTATCATAGCCGAAATTGGCTATCGTTCCGGACAGGTTTTCTATAACTCTCTGCTTCCAGAAATAGCAGAGCCAGAAGAAAGGGGACGAGTTTCAGGTAATGGGTGGGCCATTGGATCAATTGGCGGAATCCTGATCCTCTTGATCCTTCTCCCATTAATTGTAATGATAGAAGGAACATTTATCGTCCGCCTCTCGTTAGTCTTCACAGCACTTTTTTTCGCCGTTTCAGCGATCCCGGCCTGGTTGTGGATTAAGGAACGCGCTGTCGCAAATGAGCTTCCTGAAGGTAAAACATATCTTTCCTTGGCTTATTCCAGATTGGTCGAAACCTTTAAAGAGCTTGGGAATTACCGTGATTTCCTCCGTTTCATTATTGCATTCTTGATCTATAACGATGGCATTCTGATGGCTCTCAATTTTGCAGCCATCATCGGCGCTGTCATGTTTGGTATGGAACAAACAGAATTGATCATCTTCATGATCGTAGTTCAGGTTTTCAGCGTGATCGGTGCGTATTTTGCCGGTTTAGTAGGGAAAAAAATTGGCTTCAAACCCACCTTAACCTATTCCATTATTATGATGGCCCTTGTTGTTACCGCGATGATCTTCGCCCAAAACGTCACCCAGTTCTATATAATCGGCGCCCTTGCGGGATTCGCGCTTACAGGTGTTCAATCTGTCAGTAGAACCCTAGTCAGCTATTTTGCCCCGGAGGGCAGAAGCGCTGAGTTTTATGGAATCTTCGCAGTTACGGGCAGGACATCGTCATTTATTGGCCCAACCGTTTATGGTTTCCTAGCTTTTGAAGCATTCAAATATTTTGAGAATACCCGTGGTCTATCACCCATTTTGGCTGAACAAGCTGGCCAGCGGGTCGCTCTAGGATCGATTGTAATCTTCCTTGTCATCGGACTACTTGTTTTGTTAGGTGTCAAGGACCCAACTAAAGAGTACACGGATTGATGACTCAAGAAATAGTCTACCCTCGAAGAGTGTTCATCCGCAGATCCTGCAAACTGCTCGCAAAAGGCGCCTTTGGTATTTTGAGCGACCTCAAAATTGAGGGAAAGGAAAATCTTCCAAAAACTGGTCCTCTTCTAGTGATTGCCAATCACTTTAGCTTTATCGATCCAGTTGCGGTCCTGCACGCCTTGCCATATCCAATCGAGTATGTGGGTGGAGCAGAATTTCCGCATGCTCCGGCGATTGTAAAATTACTCCCAGATCTCTGGGGGTATTACCCTGTTTTTCGTGGAACTGGATCCCGGTATGCTCTCCGAGCCGCAGAAGAGATCCTGAAGCAGGATGGCGTTCTCGGAATCATGCCTGAAGGCGGATCCTGGGCTGAAGTTTTGCGTCCTGCCCGCCCCGGTGCGGCTTACCTAGCAGCCCAAACAGGCGCCAAAGTCCTTCCCCTGGGTATCCACGGCCTTAATAATATCTTTCCAATCAAGTTGGGACAACGCACTAAGGCTGAGGTTCGGATCGGTAAGCCCGTTGGGCCTTTCACAACATCGGGTCGAGGCAGAGAGCGCAGAGAACAACTAGACCAGATTGGGCTGGAATTGATGAAGGCTATCGCACCTCTCATCCCGGACGAATACCGGGGTTTTCTGGCAGATGACCCAGCAATTCGGGAAGCCGCACGTGGCACAGAACTCTATCCCTGGGAGAATCAAGTTGAGGGTGAAGTTGAAGGCGAGATACACTGATCTTCAAATTAATAAATCTATAATAATTAGCATTTTCCTGTAGGGTAGAATGTCAAAGCAAATCATTCGAATCCAAGGAGCAAACCATGTTCTATAAATTTATCCAGACAATTGACCGTTTTCGCCCCTTTCTTAAGGCAAAAGCTCATTGCGATGTACCTTGCGGGATTTACGATCCGATCACTGCTCAGATCAACGCCTTGACTGCCGTACGAATGATGGACCTGATGAACGGCCTGGCTGAAGGTGATGAAAAATCCAGAGTTGATTTCCATAATTCTATATCCCGCTACATAGCCGTTAAAGAAGAACACGCTGAAAAAGCCAAACACGAGATACGGGTCATTTGGGGTGATTTCATCAAGGACGCCCATGTAGAAAAGTACCCCGAACTGCCCGCCTTGGTTCACAAAATCATGCAGTTCGGCTCAAAGAGCCGGCAAACTGCTGATAGAGACGCCGGCTTGGCTTTCGTAGATGCGATCAATCAATTTGCCGAAATCTTCTGGGCTATCAAAGATATCAAAATCAAAAGAGCGAAAGCTCCCTACGCTCCGGCCCTGGAGATGGTTTACCCGGATCTCTAATGCTCAAAATCATCAAGGTGACAGGTAACAGCCTGTCACCATTTTTTTTGCCTGGTGACTATGTTTTAGTCAGCTCTTATCGCCCAGGGTATAAAAAACTTCACGCTGGTACTGTTGTAGTATTCCAGCATACCGAATTCGGTCGTTTGATAAAACGCGTTCATACAAATTTTCCGGGTACCGAAAATATGAAAGTTGCTGGAAGTCACGCAAACAGCATTAGTAGCCACAAATTAGATCTTATCCCCTACGCTGATCTGATAGGCAAGGTGATATTCCATATTAAACAACCCCGCACTTCAGATTGAAGACCAATATATAAAACGGCTTTTTCATATCTTCCGCAACTAAACCAATCAAAGATTATTCCCCCTCCCCTTTTTTTACCACCTACCCAGCCCCGATAGCCTGATGTACAATTAGATTTTGTGAATTCAATAGATGATAGATCAGTTAAAGGCACACTAATTCCAGCGTCACGCTTTAGTACTGAGATACGCATATCAAACTCTCGTTTTATCGCGACCATAGCTCCCGCTTTTTCCGTTACCGATGCGAAGGCATTTATTCGGGAAATTACCCAGGTCTATGCTGATGCCACTCATAATGTGCCTCTTTATCAGATAGGGTTTGGATCCTCAACCATCTCTCACTCAAGTGATAATGGAGAGCCTTCCGGAACTGCTGGGCGCCCTGCCCTGGCAGTGTTAGCAGGCAGCGGATTGGGTGATACAGTAATGGTGATCACCCGTTTTTTCGGAGGTACAAAATTAGGTACTGGCGGCCTAGTCAAAGCGTATAGCGACTCTGCTAGATCAGTCATCCATGCTGTCCCCAAAGCAAAAAAGATTACAGTTCATCATTGCCAGATATCTGGGCCCTATAACCTTTATGAGCAAATTGTTAGAATTATAAAGAAAGCCGGCGGCATTATTGATCGGGAAGAATTTACCGAAAATGTCACAATTCTTTTTTCCATTCCCGTCATTGTTTATGATAAACTGGTTGGCCAAATTACAGATTTTACTAAAGGACAGATCCCGGTTCAGTTAATTACCGAAAATCAAACCGCGATCATTCCAATAAGCTTAAGATAAATTATGGATCAACATCCTGAACCTTTTGATATCAGAACGACGATATCAGAAAATAAACTAAAAAGCCTCTGGCATTTAATGCGGGGATATAAAACGATCTATCTTGTCGCCGCTCTCTGCCTGGGCTTTGCAGCCGCATTCAGATCGGCCACTTATTTGATTCTGGGAAGGTTCATAGACGCTCTAATTGCTAAAGAGCTGGCGAGCTATTACATTCCCTTGATCGCAATCTCATTTTTCCTCTTGGCCGCTCTGCAGGGAGTCTTCACCTATTTCAGCGGGAGATTGGCTGCAAAAACTTCAGAAGGCATAACTCGCAGGTTGCGGAATTTTCTTTTTGATCATATCCAACGCTTGTCATTTTCATATCACGATAAAGCAAAAACGGGCGAATTGATCCAAAGAACAACCTCTGACGTGGATGCCGTTCGTCTCTTTTTCGCGGATAGGGCAATTGGCATGGGGCGTATTCTATTACTGTTTATTGTTAACTTAACAGTACTTCTAACATTAAACGTCCGCCTGGCTTTGTTATCAATTATTGTTGTTCCTTTGACTATAGTCCTCTCCCTTTTCTTTTTCCGCAAAGTTTCTGATGCGTATGAGGAATACCAGGACCAGGAAGCAGTTCTTTCAAACACGCTTCAAGAGAATTTATCCGGCGTTCGTGTTGTAAAAGCATTCGCTCGTCAGGATTTCGAAAAAAAGAAATTTGATAAGGAAAATAAAGAGAAATATTCCAAGGGCAAGAAATTCTTCACTATGCACGCTCTTTTCTGGCCTTTCTCAGATATTCTTACTGGCGCCCAAATGCTGTTTGGATACTATATTGGTGCAACAATGGCCATAAATGGTGAAATTTCTATCGGTACTTACCTGGCTTATGCCGGAATGATTATATGGATCATTTGGCCAATCCGTAATCTCGGGCGACTAATTGTCCAGATGTCTTCTGGGCTGGTTTCGTATGGAAGAATTATCGAAGTGATCAAAGAAGAACGGGAACAGTTAACTGCTGGAGGCCATAAACCTCATCCTGAAACCGTGACCGGCGCATTCGTTTTCGATCATGTAACTTTTGCCTATGATGACCACCCCGTTGTTTTAAAAAACGTCAGCTTCACATGTAAACCCGGCCAGATGATCGCGCTCTTAGGGGGACCCGGTTCCGGCAAATCAACATTGATCAATTTGCTTCCCAGGTTTTATGACTACACCGAAGGGCAGGTAACCCTGGATGATGTTGACCTAAATAAATATCCCCGCAACTTCCTCCGAAAGCATATAGGAATGGTCGAACAAGAACCATTTTTATTCAGCCGTTCAATCAAAGAAAACATCACTTATGGAGTTGATAGGGAAGTCGAAGATAAAGAGCTTTTTGAAGCAAGCAAAGCTGCTGCTATTCACGATGTGATCCTTGGGTTTTCCCAGGGTTACGATACACTCGTAGGCGAAAAAGGGGTCACACTTTCAGGTGGGCAGAAACAACGGATTGCAATTGCCAGAACCTTGTTAAAAAATCCCAGGATATTGATTCTAGATGATGCTACTTCGTCCGTTGATGTTGAAACAGAAGCCCAAATCCACAAAGCCCTGGATCATCTGATGCAAGGCAGAACTACTTTTATCATTGCTCATCGGATCAGAAGTTTGATGCAAGCAGATCTCATTCTGGTCTTAGATGACGGGAAGATCATCCAACAAGGTATTCACAAAGATCTTATCCACGAGCATGGAAAATACAAAGAGATATTTGACATACAAACAAAAATTGACTCCGCTCTTGAGAAGGAACTTGGATTAGCATAAAGAGAACATATTATGGCTGATACCCACCATTTTGAAGAAGAAGAATTTAAAGGGACATTCACTGGCCAGATCGTGTTGAGAATTCTGGCACAGGTCAAACCATACAAAACCTGGGTGATTGGATTTGTCATGGCTATCGGCCTGGTTTCAGTTCTTGATTCTTATTTCACTTATTTACACAAACGCATAGTTGATGAAGGAATTGGTGCCGGTAATTTTGCAATTCTTGAAGAAATAATGATCCAGTACGGCGGCTTAATTGTCGTCCAGGCAGCCGCTGTATTCGTTTTCATTTATTTTGCCGGTGTGCTTGGCGAACGGGTTCAATACGATCTCAGAAAGAAAATGTTTAGTCAGCTTCAGAATTTATCCCTTTCCTATTACAACAAAACTCCGGTGGGTTGGATCATGTCCCGGGTGTCTTCTGATTCGGAAAGGGTAGCTCAATTGATCACATGGGGATTCCTGGATATGGTTTGGGGCGTTCTCAATATCATCACAGCCACTTACTTTATGATCACTATCAATTGGCGATTGGGACTTATAGTATTTGCCATGATTCCAGTTTTGGTAGTTGTCGCTGCCCAATTTAAAAAGAAAATCATTGGAGAATACCGTCAGGTAAGAAAAATCAATTCAAAAATCACTGGATCCTACAACGAAAATATCACAGGTGTCAGGGTCACTAAAGCCTTCAGCCGCGAGGCTCAGAACATGGCTGAATTTGGCCTTCTCACTGACGAGATGTACAAGGCTGGATTCAGAGCCGCCTGGTTATCCGCATTATTCCTGCCTATCGTGATGATGATCAGCGCGTTGGCTCTTGGCGCCGTAATCTGGTATGGCGGGTTGCAAGCAGAGATCGGCGGCATTTCCATAGGTGGTATCCAGGCTTTTATTTCCTATATCACGTTTATGATCTGGCCCATCCAGGATCTCGCCAGAGTCTATGCGGAAATGCAGCGCTCAATAGCTTCTGCAGAAAGGATTTTCTCTTTGTTGGATGCCACACCTGATATCGTCAATTTACCAGGTGCCGTGACCCAGGATTCTATGTTTGGGGATATTCAGTTTAATGATGTGTCCTTCTATTATGATGACGACGACGATATGGTTCTTGAGAATTTTGACCTTGAAGTAAAACAAGGGGAAACCATCGCCCTGGTTGGTCCAACTGGAGGCGGAAAATCCACTATCGTAAATCTATTATGCCGTTTCTTCGAACCACGCGATGGAAACATTTTGATCAATGCCCATGACTATACAACATACACGCTTGATTCCATCCAATCTCGAATAGGAATTGTCCTTCAAACGCCCCATTTATTCTCTGGGTCTATAGAAGACAATATCAGATATGGCAAATTAGATGCCACAAAGACCGAGATCGAAAACGCTTCTAGAGTAGCTGGGGCTCATGAATTCATTTCAACTTTAGAAAATAGTTACAAAGAAGAAGTTGGCGAAGGCGGTAACTTGCTATCAGTAGGGCAAAAACAACTTATCAGTCTCGCCAGAGCTGTGCTCCGTAAACCAGATATATTCATCATGGATGAAGCCACCAGTTCAGTTGACACAATCACCGAAACATTTATCCAGCAGGGCATGGAAAACTTAATGGAAAAAAGAACAAGTTTTATCATCGCCCATCGCCTTTCAACTATCCGGAAAGCTGACAGGATCTTGTATATCAAGGACGGCAAGATTGCAGAAATGGGATCACATCAGGATTTGCTCAGGCAAAAGGGTTTTTATTATCGTCTCTACACCCAACAATTCAGGCAGGATATGGCCCAAGAATTTGGCACATTATCCCTCGTCTCCTCAAGATCGTAAATAAGGCGGTCAAATGCTTGCGTGGAAAACAAGCATGGGGTTTGATATTCAAATAATTTCGATTACCGCGAGTCTGACTGCTGCTGTATTCATGGCTTGGGCTGCATTGAAAATCCCAGGCGATATCAATTTCCTTCGTGATCAAATGGACGAAAGATCGCTAGAAGAATCTGGATAAGCAATTAAATAATAATCACATATCATTAGGGTTGGGATAATTAATTCCCATGTCAATTTCTACAGTTCTAAGACGCTGGAAAACAGATCCTGCAGTAGCTCCTAATATAACCGCCTGGCAAGAGATACCTGAAAGAAAACCTGTTTTCGAGGGATTTCCGATCAATCTCGATCACAGGATTAAAGATGTCCTGGAGGAGATGAATATCTCTTCTCTATACTCACATCAAAAAGCAATTTGGGACGTGGTTGAATCCGGTCAGCATGTCGTATTATCTACAGGGACAGCATCTGGAAAATCGCTGGCTTATCAATTACCAATCCTTTCTCGCATCCTCAAAAACAGCCGGAGCCGTTCCTTATTATTGTTCCCGACTAAAGCCCTGGCACAGGATCAACTCAACTGGCTAAAGCGGTTTTCGGACATTCAGTCCTCATCGTATGATGGCGATACACCTTCTAGCGCTCGACCAAAGATTCGTCAGAATGCCCAGATTGTAGTCAGTAATCCAGACATGCTTCATCTCGGGATCCTTCCCTACCATATTCAATGGGCTGAATTCTTTTCCAATCTCAATTTTGTAATTCTTGATGAGATGCATATATACCGAGGTGTATTTGGATCCCATGTAGCGAATGTGATCCGGCGCCTTAAAAGGGTCACTGACCATTATGGATCCACCCCTCAATTCATTCTCACTTCAGCGACCATTGGAAACCCGCAAGAGCTAGCTGCCTCCCTCGTCGAAGAGGATCTAGTGCTTATAGAAAAAGATTCTTCATCTCGCGGTAAAAAACATTTTCTAATCTACAACCCTCCTATCATAGATCCTAAACTTGGCCTGAGAGCCAGTATGCAAAACGAATGTATCCAATTGTCCTCAGACCTGATTACAAGCGGAAACCAAACTATCCTTTTTGGGCGTTCCAGGCGTTCAATTGAGTTTATGCTAAGAGGTTTAAAAGAAAAGGATGTTCTAACTTCTTATCCCATTCAATCATACAGAAGTGGTTATTTACCCCAAGAACGAAGAAAAATTGAAGCTGACTTACGCAGCGGTGAAATCCGGGGAATTTCCGCGACCAATGCGTTAGAACTTGGAATTGATATCGGTGGATTGGATGCAGCCATTCTGGCAGGCTATCCAGGTACGATTGCTGGTACCTGGCAACAAGCCGGAAGGTCTGGAAGATCATATAAACCCTCATTATCAATTCTAGTTACATCTTCTACCCCCATCGATCAATACCTTGCTTTGCATCCTGAATATGTATTTGAAAATAATCCTGAATGCGGTTTGATTGACGCCAATAATCTTCTGATTGCCCTGGCTCATATGCAATGCGCAGCCTATGAACTCCCATTTTCGGAAGCATCGCATTACGGATCCTTCACAGTATCAGAAACTGAAGAACTTCTTGAAGTTCTTTCCACGCTTGGGAAAATTTACAAGGCAAAAGATAGATATTTTTGGATGGATGAAGATTATCCTGCATCTTTGATCTCTTTGAGAAATGCTTCTCCCCAGCAAATCACGTTAATCGTTGATACAGCCGACTCAAAAACCATATCCATCGGACAAGTGGATATGGAAAGCGCTTATTGGATGGTTCATCCCGGAGCATTATACTTACACACTGGCGATCCCTATCTGGTAAGGGATTTAGACCTGGAACAACATCGCGCATTTCTAGAACCAACATCTGTTGATTATTACACTGAAGCAGAAAAACAAACCAGCTATATCGAACTTGAGCGTTTCCAGGAAGACTTAATCCCTGGCGGCAGAAAATACCTGGGTGAAATTCAAATCACAACAAAAGTTACTGGCTTCAAGAAGATCAAATGGCATCCTTATGAAGTATTGGGCAGAGATTCTTTGGATCTACCTTCTACAACACTGCACTCGACAGGTATTTGGATCACCCTCTCTGAAGATACTGAAGATCGTATAAAAAACCAGGGGTTGTGGTCTAGCAGCCCAAATGACTATGGGCTTGCTTGGGATCTGACCAGGAAAACTGTACTAGAACGCGATCAACACAAATGCCAGATCTGTAGAAAAAGCAATTCTGCCGAGCCTTTACACGTGCACCATAAACAACCACTTCGAAGTTTTTCGTCTCTTGATGAAGCAAATCAACTCTCAAACCTAATAAGTTTGTGCCCTCGCTGCCATCAGCGCGCCGAATCTATTGTCCGAGTGAACAGCGGAATCCGCGGATTAGGTCATATTTTGCACGGTCTAGCTCCTTTGCTACTGATGTGCGATCCGGGAGATTTAGGTCTTTTTGCTGATTTTCAATCCCCCTTTGGTGATAATCGTCCCATCGTATTAATTCATGAACAAATCCCTGCCGGGATAGGATTCAGTAAATCGCTTTATGATCGTCTACCTGATTTATTACAAACGGCAAAAGACTTAGTGTATAAATGCCAGTGTGATACTGGCTGCCCAGCATGTGTAGGACCGGGTGGAGAAATGGGATCAGGAGGAAAACAGGAAACTCGAGCTATCTTAAACATTCTTTGCAGTTAGAACGGGTTTGTTCCTCGATTCATTATTCTACAGAATCTTAGACCATTTTTGAGCTCATCATCAAACGGATCGAATTCTGCGCGCTTCATATACATTATTGATTCGTTCTAATAGATCAAGCGTTCTTCTCAGTTCGGACACATTCCTTACCCCCAGAACTAAATGAAAAATCGCTTCGCCCTGTCCTTCATCAACATCAACTCTTAATTCTGTTAAACTGACGTTGTTATTCGATAAAACAGTTGCAATGTCTTTTGTCAACCCATCACGATCGTATGCCTTAACAATTATTGGTACAGGGAAAGTTCTTATCGGTGAACCCCAAGAAACTTCAACCAATCTCTCTTGATCCTTAACATTCAGAATATTGGAACAGTCCTTTCTATGGATTGTTGCCCCTCGTCCTCTGGTTATAAAACCGACTATCTCGTCACCAGGAGTTGGGCTACAGCATCCTGCTAATTGATTTTTTAAACCTTTTAACCCGACTACAGCAACGTCTCCTGAAGTCTCTCGGCTGATCTCTTCCTGGTAGTGCGCAGGAAAGTCTGGAGATTCTTTGTCCTTTAACAAAACCAGCGCATGAATTATTCGACCCAGGGATATATCACTGCAACCGATCGCAGCATATAGATCCTCTGCTTCATCGTAATTAAACGAATTCGCCAATTCATCAAAATCAATATCCGGACCTAATGCGAGGCGAGAAATTTCCTTTTCAAGCAGTTGGATTCCACTCTCTACATTATGTTCTTTTTCAAGCTGCTTGAACCAACGTTTGATTTTACTTCTGGCAGATTTCGTCTTAACCAATTCAAGGTTTTCATTCAACCAATCCCTGCTAGGCCCACCTCGTTTTGCAGTTAAGATCTCCACTTGATCACCGGTTGTCAATTTATGATCCAAAGATACCAGTCGCCCATTGACTTTTGCCCCCCTGCAGCGATGCCCTACCTCCGTATGGACGTTATAGGCAAAATCAATTGACGTAGCGCCAACTGGCAGATCCAAAATATCACCTCGGGGGGTAAACGCGTATACCCTATCAGCAAAGATCTCATCCTTCAAGCCATCGACAAATTCCTGGGCGGATTCAACATCCTGCTGCCATTCTAGCATTTGCCTGAGGTATGCTACTCGCTGCTCGAAATCTTTATCCCTTTTTTGTCCCTCCTTATATCTCCAATGCGCCGCAATACCATATTCTGCTTTACGATGCATCTCTGGAGTACGAATTTGGACTTCCAAATTTTCTCCATCTTCAAATATTACAGCCGTGTGAATGGATTGGTACAAACTTGGTTTTGGAGCCGCAATATAATCATCAAATTCACCAGACATTGGACGCCAATGCATATGGATTATCCCTACAGCAGCGTAACATTCCTCTTCTGTAGGAACAATAATTCTCACGCCACGAATATCAGATAATTCATTAAATGGGATCTTCTTCCTCTTCATTTTTCGGTAAATTGAATAAATATGTTTCGGCCTTCCAGATACATCGGCTTGCATTCCAGCCTGGTTCATTAATTTTGTAATTTTGCTGGTTATTTTTTTCATTTTCCGTTCGCGTTCAGACCGTCTTTCGTCAAGCTGTCGGGCAATATCATGGTATATCTCAGACTCTAGATATCGAAAAGCCAGATCTTCCAGGTCCCATTTCATTTGCCAAATTCCAATCCTGCTGGCAAGTGGCGCAAATAGATCCATCGTTTCTTGCGCGATTCGCTGCTGTTTCTTTTCTGGTAAATATCCCAAGGTTCGCATATTGTGAAGTCGATCAGCTAACTTTATCAATACAACTCTTGGGTCTTCCGCCATGGCTAAGAAAGTTTTTCTCAAATTTTCCGAGGCTAGTTCAGCTCGCCATTGCTTCTGGTCAATATCTTCAAGACTTGTCTTCTTTGATTTTCTACCTTTTCCAATTACCTTCCCAGAACTTTTTGAAACTCGCGGTAAAGATCCTAGTTTTGTCACAGCTTCTACAAGATCAAAGATCTCTTTTCCAAATTCCCTTCTAAGAACCTTAAAATCTATTCCCGTATCTTCAACAGTGTCATGCAGCAAACCCGCTGCAACAACAGCTGGCGGAACATGCAGTTCTGCCAGGATGCTAGCTACAGATTTGCAATGATTGATATAAGGTTCTCCAGATGCTCTTTTTTGTCCTTTGTGCGCCTTCTCAGCAACATCCAGAGCGCGCTGAAGCAGCTCCTTATCAACTGGAGAGTATTTATCTGAAAGCGATTCTATATATTTAGAAATCTTCATTCGCGATTGACCGATTTAGTTCTTTAAGTAATTCAATTAACATAAAATACAGTTTCACCATTATACCTCTAAGGCAATTGTCCAACATATCAGAGTGCTTGGTTGACTTGCATGTATCCATAAGCTACACTATTGTTCAGGGAATCCTTTCATTCTTTCCGCTATATCATTACCAATACTAATTCATCACAAGTATTATCTATACGCAACAACATAATAATAAGAATACTTTCTTCAATTAAGTTATTTAATTTTATGAATTACACTTTTCCAACGTTATCAAAAATAACTAGGCATCACTATCTAATTATCATGCTCCTCCTGGTAATTTTGTTAGCATTATTAGCCGGCTGCTCCCAACAGAAAGTAACCTTCACGCCTGAGCCCCCTAATCAAGAATCTGTCGAGCCAACAACCGAGCCCACTCTTGCTCTTACATTAACCCCGCAGCTACTCTTGCCTCCTTATTATGTGTGGGTAGATCCTGCGCTCCCTGAACCCGCGAGAGAACTTATTTCCCAACAAGCAGAATTCAATCTATCAATCTCCCAAGAACAAGCTTTGATTACTTTTTCAGCAGAGAGATCTGAGCAACTCATAGGTTCCTGGACTTACCTGTTGGTTGCCCCGTTTTATTCCAGCTTGGATAATATCCAGTACTCCGATTTGTCTTCTTTTTGGAAATCCGGATCAATAGATAATCCAGAATTTAGCAGTCTTTTTATGAGCGAGGAAACAAAATTATTCCTCTCTCGATTCTGGGGCGCCCCCTTCACTGAAGGACTTTCCGTTATTGAGACCGACCTAATTTTGGAAGAGATCTGGTATGACTCTACGGCTCTTGCGATCATTCCCTTTGAACAATTAGAACCTTCATATAGGGTTATTTCCGTCGACAATCACAATCCCCTCACCTCATCCACAGACAACGCCCTTTATCTTTTGACTTTTCCTATCTATCTGTCAATTCCAGATCCTGCATTATTTCAACCCTTCCAGGTGACTGATATTACTAATTTCGATCCCTCGAAATTAACTTCCGTTGCTCTGACTGGAGTAACCGCGATGGCCAGAGATACGGCGGTGATAATGGAAGAAAATGGAGTTCGATACCCCGGAGATGACATTCGTGATATTCTAATTACCGCAGATATCACCCATATTAATAACGAGGTTCCATTTGCCGCAGATTGTCCCCCACCCGATTCAAATCAGGATTCACTTTCTTTTTGCTCAGATGATTCGTATATTGAACTACTCGAATCTATCGGTACAGACATCGTTGAATTGAGTGGTGATCATTTAAATGATCACGGGGCCGATGCGATGTTCCACACCTTGGATATCTATAGTCAACACGGGCTTGTCGTCTATGGTGGAGGGATCACTCTTCAAGACGGCCTGGAACCTGCTTTCATCGAGCATAACGGTAATAAGATTGCCTTCATTGGGTGTAATGCTAAATCGGCTGAAATCTATGGATCAGCATCAATAACTGAGCCGGGAGCATCGAGATGCGATTTCGAATGGATGATACCTGAAATCACCCGGCTTTCAGATGAAGGCTACCTGGTAATTTCTACTATGCAGCATGAAGAAGTTGATAGTTTTTTCCCCATCGCTCTCCAGCTTTTTGATTTCCGCCGGTTATCTGATGCAGGCGCATCGATCGTCAGCGGTAGCCAAGCTCACCATCCTCAGGGTATCGAAATAGTTGGATCCAAATTTATCCATTACGGTTTGGGAAATTTATTTTTTGATCAATGGCACCTCGCAAGATTCAATCCAGATCAACACATCAACAAAGATAAAGCGTTTATCGATTATCATTACATTTATGATGGCAGTTATATCAATACTAGGCTAATCCCTTTGCAATTTATCGACAACGCCCGCCCCCGCGTTATGACGGAAGAAGAGGAAGATCTGCTTCTTGAGGATTTTTTTGAAGCTTCAAAATGGAATAATAAATGGATCTATCTATATGCCACTGGATATATTAAAATATTGGAAAACCAATGAAAAATACAACACTTAGTAAAAAAGCATTGCTTTTATCCCTATTGGCTATTAGTGCTGTCTTCTTATTTACCAGCCTTGATTTCTCAATTACCTCTGCTTCTAATCCTTTATCACCCCAGCCTTCCCGGTCAAACTCGCTCGTTTCCGAAGAGGGAGAAGAAGAGTCCAACATCATTCTCATTATCGAGATCGTTATTGGTTTGCTTCTGATCTCATCGCTTGTAGGTATTGTCACTGAGAGACTCAGGGTACCCTACACTGCTGGACTGGTTGTTATTGGCCTTGTTCTGGCTCTGGTTGATCGAGTAGATATCAACGTAAGCCCTGAACTCTTTTTGGGATTACTGGTGCCGCCATTGATATTCGAGGCTGCCTTCCAGGTCAAAGCCAAGGATTTATTGAAGGACATTATTCCTATCCTCAGCCTGGCAATTCCGGGAGTTTTATTAACCA
>Ga0209013_10001808_pt1 | contig 19709 bp, 16 predicted proteins | sample Cruoilmetagenom2_FD_187291 | JGI IMG/M metagenome (GOLD analysis project Ga0209013, IMG submission 187291) | Oil polluted marine microbial communities from Coal Oil Point, Santa Barbara, California, USA - Sample 2 (SPAdes) (version 2) | ecosystem: Environmental > Aquatic > Marine > Oil seeps ...
GGGGGTGGGTCTGTGGGACTGGTGGCGGGAGAGGTGCAGGCAACGAGAGTGAGGAGGAGGAAAATGAAGACGAGCAGGTAAAAGTGATGCTTGATGGTGAGTTTGGGTATGTGCATTTGTTTCTCCCCTCCTGGTTGGTGCGATGCTGAGGGGGATCAGCCTATCAAATATATTATACGGTAGATTCTGGGGGAGGTATGGAGGTGGATGATATAATCGAATATGTGGCCTGGGACATGAGGATGAGGATTTCGAGCAGGTATTGGGTTATTTTGGTTGTGCTGGTGGTGGGGGTGATTTTGATTTCTTCAGGGTGCACAGTTATTAGGGATCTCCGAAGAGCAAGCGATTGAATATGCAAAACGGGAATGCATGATTGAAGGGTCCAATATGGATCCTTACAATATCGAAGCCGAATTTCTGACTTGGAAAAGAGCAAATGATAGGCTGGAACATCCAGATACTGGGGGAGATCCGGGGAATACCAGAACATGGTTCGTTTCGATGGATGGATCATTTCTCATCTATGGTCCACACCCACCGGATGGTTCGCTCAATGAGCCGATAGATTTTCCGCATTGTTTTATTATTCTCGACGCGAAAACAGAGAAAGCAATGCGTCACACCAAAACAGGTGATTAGAAGACATCGCCAAAGTGAGAGAGAGGATCTTGGGCAATAACTACACTTGATTCCGCGGTCCCCCATTGTTGATCATCCAGTAATGAACATAATGCAGCAGAGATAACCAGGTAACGTGGATAAGGTCTCCTGTCATTTCATCTCGTGTTCCATCTGGGACACCCCATTTCAATGTTCTGTTGGGACCAACTGATATTTCCATTTGGCAGGCAGAGAGCAGGCAGGCAAGGCTGCCTTGCTACAGTCCGCAAGTATAGAAGGTGTTATATGTCAGAGATTGGCCGTCGTGGAGCTGCAGTACTGTATGAACGGTATCGCCATATTCCTTACGGCGTCAGTGGTTGGGCGCTGATTGATCGTGAAACTGAACAGGTGAAGGCGAGATGGTAACAGGATATAATAGGCTCGGGAGGCTATGCTATGGAAAAAAAGAGTAGATCGCGATATGTAATCCCCATTGTTGTAGGAGCGTTAGCAGGGTTTGTGGGGGGGTTAGTGCTTTACGAATTATATCGTTCCTTATTTCTTTATAGCATTATTCCAGGACTAGGTGTTCTAGCTGTACTTGTAGGCGCAGCGATAGGTGCGATTGCTGGCATAATTTTTGGAAACAAGGAAGTGTCAGCAGTGAAAAATGCACTACTGGGCGGAATTGGAGGTAGCACAACTGCCGTAGTTTATTGTGCCATATTTTGCTTTTACCCCGCGGGTAGGTAACAGCATGAGCGGACTACAGTTTCTCCTGATTATAGTGATAACATTGATAACGGCTGGGTTAATACCGTTCATCATCCACGCGTAGCAGGAAAGAAATAAATGACCCCTGAGTGGAAGCCTTTCAAGCAAGAGCGAGAAGCCAAGGAAGCCAAGGAAGCCAAACGGCGAGAGCTGCGGCGTCAACGGCGGCGGAGGCTGCTTAGGATTATCACGATCGCTTATATTGCAACTATTTCGTTTTAGGCGCTGCTGGATTACCTTAGTTTTGCTGAGTGGGAGGGGTTTCTACTTCTCCCACTCTTGCCCCTGGGCGGGTGGGTGGTGTGGGATCTGACCCGGAAGTATAGAGAGGGTGAGAGGATGAACGAGTATGAATAACGATGATAAGAAAGTAAAGGTGTCAGACCGCGTGTGGAGGCGGCTTTTCATAATTTATAGCGTGTTCTGTTTAGCGTTCATGGCGCTCCTTGCCATAACACGTCTCATCCAGTGGCTTGATGCTATGATTTACTGCGGTCCGTGCTAACCTGGTCAGATTGTGCGAGATTTAGACCGTGGGTATTATGATTACACCCGGAGAAAAAGCGTAAGATGAATCGACTCAGGGATTACGAAACTTTATTAGCTGCTATTGTAACAATAGCAATTGTATTAACGTTGTCCATTCTGCAGGCAAAAGGGATTATTGAATGGACTCTGGGTAGGTTAATTTTTACTGGATTTGTGAGTCTCACCCTCTTTCTGTGTTTTATATGGGCTATAACTGGTGCGGATCCGTTCGATTTGCCAGTATGGAAACAAGAAGGGTTTGACCTACTTGGAACGCTATTAGTTCTGTATATTTGGAACTTTCTATTTCTCGCGGCTATAAAGTTGATTGACTGGGCTTGGGGCTGGGTATTTGTTGTTGGAATTGTCGCGCCCATATTGATTTTTCGTAGTGTGGGAATATGGATGAAACTTAATCAACGGCGCAAATCGCAACCAACAGGCGAGCAGAAAGAAGACCCCAATAACCAGGAGCAAGATGAATGACCAAACGAGCGGAATCTACATTAGAACATCTTCTGAGAGGCAGGCAGAGAAAGCCAGTCCGCAAGCCCAGGAGGATGATTGCCGCGCGTATTATGAAGATCAAGGCTTCCAGGTAGTAGAAGTTTACCGCGACACTGAAAAATACAAATCGAGAACCAGGCGCGATAGGCCGCGTGGGCGTACTCACCAAGGCACTACTTAGGTCACTAGTAATCAATGTTTAGAAGAATAATTCCTCGATCAATAATCGCAATTGTTGCGGTTTTCGCAGGAATATTACTTTCCACCATCAAAACAGACTACACAATCGAAGGTGCGCGAATATTACCTCTGATTGCCCGTTGCGAATTATGGACACTAGAAGAGCCAATCCAACCAGAGAAAACAATTGCTCTCGCCTGCCCACGCACTGACTTGATCAGGCTGTGGCCGCTCCCGATAGTTCAGCCGTGGGATTAAGACAGTGAAGCTCGCCAACCATTCAATGTCGTGGAATTACTCCAACATGAGTAGATATAGTTTGATAGCCTTAATGTTGGTATTTACTTTGCTCGGCTGTTCACAACCAACACCCACGGTATCGGCTGAAGTAAAGATAATCATCGAATCAGTTATCGACAAGGCTACAGGTGAATCAGTTGACATCGCAACCCTAATCATCCACGTTGAGCGGGAGGGTAAAGAAGGCCTCATTTATGAAGACTACGATTTCAGCGAGTACGTGATCGAGGGTGAGGTTGGGGATGTAGTCTCGATTGAAGTGACAGCGCTTGGGTATGTGAAATGGAGCCTGGTCATGAGGTTCAAGAAGCTGGGAGTGTTGAAGTTTCCGGTGGAGTTGGATAGGGAGGTTGAGGGGATTGATGGGTGATCAGTTCTTTTCCCCCTAAATTTGTCTCACATGTTCTGACACGATACAAGGTGTTCCGTCAAAGGTCTAATCAATCCAAACAAAGATGTTTGACGGAACACTGTGTGGTGAAAGTCATTACATTAAGGCAGTTCAGTTATGCGCCCTTCGCCGCCAAAGGGATAATCAGCCGCAGTGACGACACCGCCCAGCCCGTCCTGGATGTAATTGGAGAGGGCTTGCTGGTAGGTAGCACCTAAGGTAGTAAACGGCGCGCCACGGTAGGGATACTCATCGCCGCCCTTGGCGAGGAAGTCGATCGTGGCGATTGTCAGATCGGCTCCAGGTACAACAGCGCCCCCTGTGACGATAACTGTACTGTCATCTAGCACAACTTCCTGGACTCGGGTGCCTGGGGTAACCACATTGCCTTCAGGGTCCAGCACCTGAGCCGTTCCAGATCCTGACCATACGTAGCTGAAGCCCGCGATTTGGGCGAAGCGTCCGGTACCACCAGGTGTGTCACCCGGTTGGGTGCGGGAAACAGCATTCTCGAGAATCTCCTTGAACTGCTCACGGGGAATGTTCTCCAGCACGGTGACGAAGTTGGGGAAGGGTACCATGCTGAAAGTATCAAACTCGGAGATGGGTCCGGCGGGGAAGATGGAATCGTTGCGAATACCGCCGCCGTTCTGGAGAGCCACGTCAGGCGCAGCAACGCCATAGTCGCCAGCCAGTTGGGTGGCCTGCCAGAAAATGGAGTCTGCTATGAGGTTTCCTTCGTTCGCCTCCGCGGAGCGTACACTGCTTCTCCGACCGTCAAGGTCAACTTCAGTGGTTCCGATGATGTTCTCGGCTAATCCAGCAACATAAGCGCTGACCGGATCCGTTACGAGTGTCTGGACCATAGGATCGGGCATCACTGTATCGTCGCACGGCAGGGTGCCATTACACTCACCACCAGCGACGCGCACTGGACCGCTGACGTTCTCATCCCAGGCGACAACATCTCCGTTCTTATCGAATCCAACCGCCAGGCGACCGACATAGGCGTATTGGCCAGAGGTGGTAACAACGGGGATGTCATGCCCGTCGCCATCCACGGCAATCATTGGATAGGGACCATAGATTTCACTTTCATCGCCAGGCACGAGCAAATCGCCTGGGTTAGCAAGCAACTCGTCGCCACCACCGGCAACCATTACGTCAAGACCTGTAATTTCGGCTGCCAGGGCAATATCTCCATCGATATCCTGTAGATGGCTGATGAATATGATTTTGTTGATGCCCATGGCTTCCAGCTTATCGACTTCAGCCTGGACTGCGGCAGCGACATCAGGATCGACAATCACACCGCCGGGGCTTGATATGAATCTCAGGTTGGGTGTCGTGGCGCCGATTATGCCGAGAAGTTCGCCGCGCTCCTTTACGACAACACTGGCCGCGATACGACCTTCATCCACTAAGGCTTGCAAGCTCGGTTCCCCGCTGAAATCCAGATTGGCGCTCAGGTAGGTCGGTTGAGTGTACTCGTAACCATTGATGAAGTCGGCTAACACATCGGGTCCGAAGTCGAAGTCATGGTTGCCAATGTCTATGCTATCATATCCGACTAGGTCCATGGCGATGGTGTCATAGAAGGGCACGCCCTTCTCCAGGCTGGCGTTCCATTCCGGACTGGCCAGGAAATTGTCCCCGGAGGAGACCATGATGACGCCGCGCTTGGCGCCTTCTTGACCTTCAAAACGAGGTCCATGGATTGCGCTCCACTTGAGGTCATCGACTACGGTCTTAAATCGAGCTACCCCGCCAAAATCCTCGTGACCGGCGCCTAGATTGATCAGCTTAGACTCGCCATCGTTGTTATGCAGGATGGTAAGCCAGAAATCCACTTCGCCGGGTTGCTTGGCTCCCACAGCAAAGACTGGGAAGATCAACGCCAGGATCAAAAATATGGCCAGGATGGTAAGTAATTTTTTATTCACCGTATTCCTCCTTTTAAAAATATTTTATGGAGCATCACATTTTTAATACTACCAATAGGTTTATGTAAGTAAGTTTGCTCATCGTGTAATAGCTACACATTTTAGATCGATCCTTTAAGCATCACTTCCTCTACTTTCTCAGAAATTCAGGGTGCCTCACCGTGTGGTGAAACAACACCTTCATCATTTGCAGAAACCCTGGAGCCTCGGCCGGACCCATGAGTACCAGGCCGTAGCAGGTTCCAGGATCGAAGCCAGTCGTATCCCAGTTAACCGTGATATCTGCTGAGCCACCAGCCGGGATCGATGATGGCAGGATGCTAACGCTGATATCGTAGCCCTGTACGGCATTGATGGTCCGATCGAAGGTGTCTGTACCAGCCGGGACGCTCCATCCGTGTACGATATACTTGTTACGCTGATATATTCTAACAGATTATCCTTTTATTAATAAGGTTAAGGATTTATTTGAGTAGGTGTGATGGGAATAAAGGGGTTGTTGTGGTATGGTCGGCTAGACAATAATCGGAGTACAATATTTATGAGCAGTAAATTTTTTTTCTGGAAAAGGCTGTGATATCAAGCACCAATAGCGAGTAAAGGCCATGAACCAGACCTTAGAAGAACAAATCAAGCAATTGCGGCAGACCATCACCGATATGGAAGCTCAGCGACCAGCACTTGGTGATGAGGTCGTGGATGCCGCCCTGGCACCCTTACAAAGCAAGCTCGAAGACCTGGTTGCTCTACTCCGGGCACAGGAGGCGCGCACCTCCACACAGCCTACCCAACAGCGCAAGCTGGTCACCCTGCTGTTTATGGACATCGCCGGCTCGACCGCCATTGCCCAGGACATGGACCCCGAGGACGTGCGCGAGGTCTTCGATGTCGCTCTCAACCGGCTGGCGATACCGGTCGAAGCACACGGTGGACACGTGACGCGCTTCATGGGTGACGGCTTCCTAGCGGTGTTTGGCGCGCCTCTGGCGCGCGAGGACGACCCAGAGCAGTGCATCCGCGCCGGTTTGGGGATCATTGCTGCCGCGCAGGAGCTAGCGCCAGAACTGCAGGAAGAGTGGGAGTTTCCCGAATTCCAAATACGGGTGGGTGTCAACACCGGTCTGGTGGCAATCGGCGGGCTTACTGAGGCCGAAGATACCCTCATGGGTGCGGCGGTCAACCTGGCAGCACGCCTGGAGGGCGCCGCCCCAGCAGGAGGACTGCTGATCTCGCACGACACTTACCGCCACGTGCGCGGCCTGTTCGACGTGGAACCGCAAGAGCCAATCCAGGCGAAAGGCTTCGATGAACCGGTGCAGGTCTACCGGGTACTGCGCCTAAAACCGCGCGACTTCCGCACTCACACACGCGGCGTGGAGGGCGTGGAGACGCGCATGGTGGGGCGGGAGGCAGAGTTGAAGTCCCTACAGGACGCCTTACTGACTGCCATCGAGGATGGAGAGGGACAGGTGGTCACGATCAGCGGTGAAGCCGGGGTGGGTAAATCGCGCCTGCTGTACGAGTTTCAGAACTGGATCGAGCTGTCCCCTGAGCGTGTACGCTTCTTCGAAGGGCGCGGACGTTATGATGCCCAGGGGCTGCCCTACGGGCTGCTGCGCGACCTGTTCGAATTCCGCTTCCAGATCCAGGATGATGACCAGGCGGATATCGCCCGCCAGAAGCTGGTGGATGGCTTGATGGAAGTGCTTGGTTCAGTCCAGGATGGCGAGATGCGCGCCCACATCCTGGGGCAGCTGCTGGGCTTTGATTTCAGCGCCAGTCCAAACTTGAGGGGTGTGCTCAATGATCCCGAACAGCTGCGCAACCGCGGCCGGTCGTACCTGGCAGAATATTTCGAGCAGCTTTCCAGCCAGGGACCGGTGCTTGTGTTCCTGGAGGACATCCACTGGGCGGACGACAGCTCGCTGGACGCGCTCAACTGGATGGGGGAACGATTGTACCGGCAACGCCTGCTGGTGGTATGTGCGACGCGACCGACCCTGTTCGAGCGCCGCCCTTATTGGGGCGAAGGGCTAGCATACCACCACCACCTGGAGCTGGAACCGCTCTCCAAACGCGAAAGCCGCCAGCTCGTAGCCGAGATCTTCAAACTGGCAGATCGTTTGCCCGACGAGCTGCGTGATCTAGTGGTAGAGGGCGCCGAGGGCAACCCCTTCTACCTCGAAGAGCTGGTCAAAATGTTGGTCGAGGACGGTGTGATCGCCAGGGGAGAGGATGTGTGGCGCGTGCACCCGGAGCGGCTGGCGGAAATAGAAGTGCCGCCCACCCTGGCGGGTGTGCTGCAGGCGCGCCTGGACAGCCTGCCGGTTGAGGAGCGCACCGTTCTGCAGCAGGCCTCGGTGGTCGGACGCCAGTTCTGGGATCGCGTGCTGGCTCACGTTCAGTTTTCCGGAGGTGGCAGCCCACAGCTTGTTCCCGAAGCACTGACATCACTGCGAGGTCGAGAGCTGATCTACCGGCGGGAGGGGTCGGCTTTCGCCGAAGCCAGAGAATACATTTTCAAGCACGACATCCTGCGAGAAGTCACCTACGAGAGCGTGCTCAAGCGCCTGCGTAAGGTTTACCATGGCCTGGTGGCGGACTGGCTGATCACCCAGGAACCCGAACGTTCGAACGAATACAGTGGGCTGATTGCGGAGCACCTACTGCAGGCAGGCAGTCGTGAGCAGGCATGCCAGTACTTCCTGCAGGCGGGTCAGGCTGCACTGGAAACCTACGCCAATACCGAGGCCGAGACACACTTACGCAAGGCGCTGGATTTATCCCCTGGCGAATCCCAGCGCGCAGCATGCCTGGCAGGTTTGGGGGAAGCACTAGGCCGGCAGGGACGCATTGAAGAAGTGGACCAGACCCTGCGTCAGGCGATCGAGCTCTACCATGCTATGGGAGAGTACGACCGTGTGGCCACCCTGTACACCCGCTTGTCCCAGATACTGTGGCATGACGACCATCTAAAAGCCTGGGAGACCTGCCAGGAAGGGCTGGCGCAACTGGAGGATGATCCAGAGGTACCTGGGTTGGCGCTTTTGGTTGCTGAAGCGGGTAGAAACGCCTTATTTAGAGCGCTGCCAAAAAATGAAGTTATCTCCCTTTGCAACCAGGCTATCGAGCTGGCTGTACGCCTCGGAGTAGTGGAGGCTCAAGCAGAAGCCAGCATCACTTTGGCATTGAGCAGTGACGACCCGCAGCAAAGCATTAGTATTCTCAAAGAAATTGCAGCGTTAAGTGAGGCGCACGGTCTGTTAGGCACTGCATCCCGAGCGCATTTTAATGTTGGATACTTTTACGCGATATCGCTGGGTGGTGCCAACCCAACCTACCAGCATTATCTGAAGTCGGCGGAGATTGGCAGACAAATCGGGGACATTGACCAGACAATCTTTGCATTAATTAATGCAGGCAGATATTGGATCAGTCTTGGGAATTTGAAATCCTGGGAGGAAATGGCGCTTGAGTTTCTGAGTAAGTCCAGCGCAACTGAGTCCCAGATCCAGGAGTGCCTGCAAATCCCACATGGCTGGGTCTTGTATTTTCGAGGGGAGTGGATGCAAGCGGTGGAGATCTTTCGCGTACAATTGCAGGAGATGCGTAAGGGTGGGAGTTTACAGGAGATTACAGGCAGAAATCTTGGGCTGGTAAACACGATCCTTGAGCTGCACCGATTCGCAGGTTTGGACTACCTTGAAGAAGCGGAAACCGCTTTGTTCGAAAATATCACTTTCAAGTGGGATATTATAGAATCGAATTTACTGCTGAGCATTATATCAGCCCGCAAAGGCATGATCCAGGAAGCCTATGAACACTTGGAGAAAGCTGTGCAGGCAACAGGTCAGGCATTAACCAATGAGGATGAATCCTACCGAATGCAAGCCGAAGCCGAGTATTCCCGTGCTGAGGGGCGCTGGGACGATGCCCTGACTTTCTACCGATCTTTCATAGGAATTTACCAGCGCGGCGAGTATCACTGGGAACGGGCACGCCAGCTGATTGACCTGGGAGATGTGCTGCAGGGTCGCAATGGACCAGGCGATCGGGAAGAGGCAGAGGAGGTTTACCGCCAGTCGCTGGAGATGTTCACCGAGATGGGTGCGCATGGGTACTGCAAGGTGCTCGAGAATCGTCTGCAGGTTCTGGAACCGTAGAATGAATAATTCAGGGCCCACATTGTGGCAACAGTCCATAGAAGGATCAAGAAAGGCTATCCGAGATTTAGCATACCGCATCTACCTGACCTGCTACTAGGTGCTGCGTGCCAACCAGGACCCTCGCGCAAAAGGAATACTGGCTGATGCTTACAACCTGTTACAGGAGCGGGGGGAGAACATTGCTGACAAATCGTTGCGAAGTTCGTTCCTGGAGAATGTGGCGGTCAATCGAGAGATCGTAAACGAATACGAGAAGATATAACGTGTTAGAGTGTGTGAGACCGAAATCGGAGCGAAAACCTGGGCTACTTACGAGCCCGGTGAGTATAATCGGTGTGCTATGGATATTCTTATAGATCTGATTTCAACGTTCGACCCTTCAAATCCCAACTTCCGACCTACAGAGATCTATAATGAGGGTTGGCTTTTGAAATTGGTGATTCATCATGCGTCGAAAATCGAGGACCAAGAATCCCCTCTCGGATTTCTTCCTGAGAGTACTTGGTACTCTGAAGCACTTCTTCCAACTGCTTTCAAGGCGAGGACTCAAAGGGACCCACTTAGTGAGAAGAGAACGAATGCGGATGGGGTTATCGGTCATATACTAATCGGAACGAAGGCAAAAGCTGATCTCGAATTAAGGGCTGATGCAACTCAGTTCACTGTAATCGAAGCTAAGGTAGGAAGTCCATTATCCTCAAGAATAAGGAACGCCCGATATTTTGATCAAGCGGCTCGGAATATTGCGTGTATGGCTGAAGTTATGGCTCGTGCAAAGGTTGACCCTTCGACATTAAAGAGGTTGGAATTTATCGTTCTCGCTCCGCAATATTCAATCGATAAGGGAACTTTCGAAGTAGAAATGCAACCGAGTTCAATCCGATCGAAGGTGAAGAGGCGTGTCTCTGCGTATGAAGGCCAGCTTGATGGGTGGTATACGGACCACTTTGAGCCAACAATGGATCGAATCCGATTGCTTTCTTTGAGTTGGGAAGCAGCAATCGAATGGATTAGAGAGACGAAACCCACCACAGTTGAGAAGCTCTATGAATTCTATCAACTTTGCCTGGAGTACAACTAGTCAGATATTCTGACGCGAGAGATCTCTGTTGGATATCACAGTTGGGATATAGGCTATTATGGATATCTATCTTGGATAGATGCACGCGAATCGGTTTCCCTGATTTTCGCTGCATACTAAATTGTCATCATGCACCTCCCCGATAATATGTAACACTTTACCGACGTCGGAACAGCATCCAAATGTAAGGTAGTGTCGCATATATAGGGCTTTCCACGATGGATGTGAACGATGTACGAGTATTACTCACACAGATGGGAATTGATGTGAGCGACACGCGTGAAGTAGGAACAAATATTCACGTGGGTATTAGTTTACACCCCCCATTCCCACTTTGAAAATGGTGATTATGTATGAGGATATTGACTTGACCATATTACTCATCTCCTTTCTAGTAATCTAGGAATCAAAAAGCCCACCCCGAATACTCAGCGAGCCGAGTTCGCGAGGCGGGCTTGGATGTGTTGCCGTGCGGATGACTACGGGGTGCAGGTGGCACGGGAGCCTGCACTCCGCTCCCCTGGTGCCCGGCTGTTGCCTTGTGGGGTCACCAGCATCACGGTGAATGTTCTATTCAGTTGTGGTTACACCTCCATGAATGAATATGTTTTCTTACATCCACCCGTAGATATGCCCCCAAAACGTCAATAGGGGACGGCATTCTGTTATTTTAGCTAACCTATTCAATATCAAGGGTATTTCACGGGGATATGATTACTACAACACCCCCTAAACGGACAGAGGTTCGAGCCGCCTTTCCAAGATTAAAATTCGTGTGGCTCCGGTGCAATTCCGGTGCAAAATCCTCAACACAGCACAGAAACCACATAACTTACAGAAAATATTATCCCCATATATGGTGCTCCACAGAAAAGGCAACACCATATATAAGGGATGGATGAAGCTCATAGATTCTCTTAATCAATTGGTTGAGGGTTCGAGTCCCCCCGGGGTCATCGTCGTGGAGCTCCGCTCCACTTATGGGAGAACGGGGTAAAAACACCCCGTTCTCCACGCATTTAAGGGCGAAAGTACCGCTTGACATGCCCATCGAGCGGGTTTCGGCTTCTCTTAAAGTTCGGAAATAGGGGAAAATGCGGTTTAAATGCCGAGGATGATTTTGGGCTTGAAATTGATACAAAGACCGATAAAAAGGGGCGTTGGCGGTTCGAGTCCTTAGTCTTAATATCAACAAAGATAATCTGGCAGCAGTCACGCCGGCAGATATGGTGCTTGAAACAAACACCCTTCAGCCGGAAACTGAAATGTACCTGTTCGCACCAGATCTTTGTGATTTAGAACATCATGTATGATAAACTATTTTTGGATTGGAGAACGGTATGCCACATTCTGTGGAACGGACATCCCAATTGGATAAAATGTGAATTATTAAATTTAGCCAGATTTTAAATAACCAATCAATTAGGACAACTTAATACCATGAGGTTAATATGACGATCGTTTTGGATGGCACTAATCTGACAATAGAGAATCTGGTTCTTATTGCCCGCGGCGGAGAAGAAGTTTCGCTGGCTCCTCAGTCGCTCGAAAGAATTAATATCTGCCGTGCGATGCTGGAAGAAAAAATCCAGGCAAAAGAGATCATGTATGGAGTCAACACAGGTATTGGCGAATTCTCTGAGGTTGTTTTAACGGGTGACCAAGTTAAACAATTCCAGCGTTATTTGATTTACAACCATGCGGCAGGCATCGGAGACCCTATGCCAATTGAGTACGTGCGAGCAGCCATGGCCGGCAGAATAAATGTCCATGCACATGGCAATTCGGGCTGTCGATTGGAGATCACTCAAACCTTGATAGATATGTTGAATAAAGGGGTCACACCGGTTGTTTGTGAAAAAGGTTCAGTCGGTGCCTCCGGAGATTTAGCACCGATGTCTCAAATCGCGCTCCTGCTTATGGGAGAGGGGGAAGCTTTTTATAAAGGAGAACGCCTTCCTGGTCACACAGCCATGGAGAGAGCGGGAATCCCCATCCCCGATCTGTATGCACGTGATGGATTGGCTGCAATTAACGGCTCAAATGTCCTCACAGCCATGAGCGCTCTTCATATCTTTGATATGGAACATTTTCTCAAGCAAGCTGAGATTGCAGCAGCGATGAGCCTGGAGGCTTTACTGGCAAACTTGAAACCATACGACCAGCGGCTGCATCAACTGCGCGGGTTTGCTGGCGCAATCCGAAGCTGCAAGGCTCTAATGAAGTGCATCGAAGGATCAGATTTAACCACAGGAAAAACGAAAACCAAAGTGCAGGACGCATATTCCATGCGATCGACACCACAGGTAATTGGTGCGGCTCACGACGCAATCGCCTATGCTCGTTCCCAGGTAGAAATTGAGCTTAATGGCGTAGGGGATAACCCCATTTTTATCCCAGAAGATCAAGAGACAATAACTGGAGCGAATTTCCAGGGAACACCGGTTTGCTTACCGATGGATATGGCCGGCATAGCAATTACTATTGTGTGTGTTCTCTCAGAACGGAGGCTCAACCGCCTTACCAATCCTGCTCTTAGTGTGGGACTGCCGCCGTTTCTGACAAAAGGGGCCGGCATGTTTTCTGGCATGATGCTTAGCCAGTATACTGCCGATATGATGATAGTTGAACAACGTATCCTATCTACACCTGCAAGCATCCAATCAATCCCCGCGGCTGCTGATCAAGAGGATTTTGTATCCATGGGTATGAATACAGCCATTAAGAATACTCAGATAATAGATAACGCATATGGCATACTTGGCATTGAGTTCATGGCTGCCGCCCAAGCTCTTGATTTTCGGGAATTCACGCATGGCAAAGGCGTGCAAGCAGCTCACAGGGTTATTCGGAAGCACATTTCTCACCTGGAAGAAGATCGGCCGCTTTATCCCGATCATAACCGTATGAAAGACCTGGTCAAATCCGGAGAGATTCTGATAGAAGTTGAGAAAGCTGTCGGGAGCCTGGACTTGGAATGATCCGGATGAGAAAAAACGCCGTTCGCTTAGAAACATAGGAAAGTGCCGTGGTTTTTATCTGCTCGATATGTTGTTAGCCGGTTCAAGGATAAAAAAATTATGAAAATTTTAGAGCCTCTGCATGTCTCCCCGAGTCCCCTGTCGGGGTCACTACATAAAGGGGTATTCCCAGCTAGTGCCCCCATTGGTGTGGGTATTTCTTTTTACTATCAGGCTGACTTCTAGTTGATAAATACGAGGCATACATCCTCCAGCATCCCAGGAAAAATGGGGTAATCTACTTTATGAGTGCCAAAATTAATAACTTTCCTCGTCTCCGCCAAGCGCTGGTAAGTGGGGTTGCCTATGGGGTGGGTCTTGTCTTGGGAAATTTGATCTTTTATCCACTGTTCCAATCTCTATCGTTAGATAACTTAAGTACACGGTTACAGGCATATCGAACGCTCATTGGTGTTTTTATTGCCTTTATCACCTTCGGATCGGGTGGCGCGCTTGGAGGGTTTATTGGCGGCTTAACATTACCAGTCTTAGAACGTCCACGAAAATATTGGGGATATGCCTGGCAAAGCGCATTCAGCCTGGGATTGGCGTTTGCTTCCATCATACTGTTATTGATACTCATGTTCTCTCTAATCTCAGGTACTCCCGGGATATTTTTCATAATAGCGGGTGGAGTATTCGGAGCATTGGTAGGAGCAGTGCTTGGGTTGACAACGTTTGGGCTGCGAAGGTCGAAACCGGTTTTATTAGCGAGTGTAGCTGGCTTCGCGCTTGGTGGTATTGGCCTCGGATATGGCATTTTGGCATACATGTCTGCCAATATCGCAGGAAGTCTGGATAGGGATAAATATCTACCTCTCCTGGCGGGCCTGTTCATCTTTGGACTGGCGGGAGGATGCGCCCTGGGTTATGCCTACAGCCAACCGGAGACGGGCACACAAACAGGTGAAAAACGTACACGATCACCTCGCATAGTTTTTACCGGGTATGTATTGATTTCAGCACTGCTTGTCATGACCTTATATACGCTGCGTCCAGTGATTGTAGGCCTGTGGGAATTTTTCACACCACATCAAATGACGTATACCAATATGATCAAAGCAGACGTTATTGGCACACACTGGTCCTCACCTTCCAAGGTTGTCGAGACAGATCGTGATCACTCGCCTCTCGCACAGATGGGCTTAGCTGCTTCAACCTCGGATTCAACGGCGATCGTATGGTCTCAGAATGTGGATGGTGTATCCGAAGTGTTTTTTGACCCTGGCACCCTGGATGAGCATCAAAGGATGATTGATTGGGGGGATCCAATCAATGTCTCGATTTCAAATCAGCATTCCCTTAAGCCGCAAGTTGTTTACGACCGGTTTGGATTTGCGCATCTAGTGTGGATAGAGGCTGGACGGGATGGCGGATGGGCTATCATGTACAGCCGCTGTACACAGCATAACTGTGAGCCGCCCATTCAATTATCTACTCCAACTTTACCAACCTGCACAGGAGCAGATGCTCTATCAGGATACGAAAACCAGGGGGGTCCTGCGATCGCTGCTAATTATGGCGGCGAGATTATGGTCGTTTGGCAGGATGGTTGTGGTGGTATGAACTACAGCCGCTGGACGATAGGAGATGATCCAGCGCTAAAGTCGGCAGCCTCAATTACGCTTGAAGCCGGGGATCAGGCCGGACCCGCAAGTCTCAGCGCGCATCCAGAGGGACACTTTGTTCTGGTATTTGAGAACATCACAGAAGACGGTAGGGATATCCTCACCCTCCGTTCCAAAGACCAGGGTTGGGAACTACCCACTCAACGAATCGGGGAGGGCGTATCTCCGGATTTAATCATTGATCATGATGGTCATGTTCACATTACCTGGTGCGGGGTGAATGAAGGAGTCCACTACTGGACATCAGGTAACAGCGAGGTGATTTCCGAGTTGCCTTGTTTGAACAGCCCGGATTTGGCAATCGACGACAATGACAATATACATGTTGTATGGTCCTCTAATGTAGTACTAGATGTAAACGACCAGCAGAGAATTTCTAACGTGATCTACGAAAGTATCAAACAAAGTACAGACTGGACGCGTCCATATATAGTCGCTCAAATTGATAGTGCTTCAAAGTACGCTCTCACCAATGAGCCAGATGGCGGGTTGCTTCTGTCCTGGAATGGCTCATCAAATGAAGTTGATGGCATCCTATATGCATTGCAATCCCAATACAATTGTGAGCAGTATCAACCAACAGGGATAGCGTATGAAGTATTAAAAGTAGCAAGGAATGGGAAATACCGGCCGACAACAGATATCGTTCCATTTTGTCAGAACCAGTACGATCAACTTCTCATTACACCCAATCCAGACCCGGCTTACAGCGAGCAACCATCTACTCCTAATGGCGGATTTGATCAATATACCGACCTGATAAGGGAGGCAAAGTATGAGGTCCTATTTACCACAATGACCTACTCGGCTGCGAAAAACCATGACAGCCCTGGAGCTCTATTTGCCGATGCCGTCGCCGACCTCTACCAAAACATTAAACAGAATCCAGAACAGTACCCCAGAGGGATGACGGTCCGCATCCTGTTAGGAATTTCACCCCCAATTTCTACCCTGAATTTAAATTCAATGTTAAGCCTGGCACTCACGGATCTGCGTAACGCCGGAGTGGAAGAGATGGTAAATCCTGATATCGGCTGGCGGCTTGAGATCGCGAAGTATGCAGAGACATATCCATACAGCCATGTCAAGCTGATGGTAATTGATGGTAAGACCGCCATCACCTCCGGTTTTAACCATGAATATCGACCATTGCCTGTAGAACATCGCTCCGGCTTAGGGGAAGGAGACATGGATACGGGTATTCAGGTAACTGGTCCAGTGGCTCAGGATGCTCGCCGCGTCTTCGATGGGTTATGGGTGGTGTCAATGCAGCGGCATTGTTCTGATATTTCCCCTGGTAACCGCTTCTGGAAAATGACTTGCCGTAATATAGCGACCGATTCCGAACATGTGCCTGAAGTAATGCGATACTACCCAACAGAAGGTGACACAATTGCGCTGTCAATGTTTCGATCGAATGCCCACGATGAGGCTGATCGTCAAATCGAAGCCGCTTTTGCATCAGCAAACGAGAGTATTGACATTCTGCAGGCAATGTTCAGTATGCCGCTGATCTGTAACCTGAATTACTTTTTTGACGTCTGCACATTTGAACACACTCTCTCTTACATGAAAAGTCTGATGGAGGCTGTTGAGACTAATGGCACCAGCGTAAGAGTGCTGATTAATGCTCACCCTCCCCAGGGCATTGAAAACATGATCACCAAAGAGATCTTTGAAAAAGAAGCCAAATCCCGGGGATTGGAAGATCGGGTCGAACTCAGGTTCTTTGATGGACTTGTCCATGCTAAGAATGCGCTGATCGACGATCAATTTCTCTTTGTTGGCAGCCATAACCTGCATTACAGCGCCCTTGGCGATGGAAATGGGCTGGCTGAACACAGCATAGGAGTGACAGACACTCAGGCGACAGAGGAATTTATGCGTTTGTTCGAGTATTACTGGCAGGAGGCGGGTGACTAATTCACCCACAAGTTGGTGAAATGAACTCTGATCTGGCACCGTATTCTCTCCAGTGTCAATAGCGGCATCAAATGTCCACTGAATTCCATACGCCTTCCGATAGCAATCAGTCTACCGTTCCCTTATATGGATCTAATTCGCTAACAGTGTAAACGGTAAAATGAGGAAGAGAGTAGTCCCGAACTCGCCCACGATAGATCAAAACTTGAATCGTTTTCTTGATTATGTAGAACAATCTTGCATCGCCATCAACTTTTCGGACCAACCAATTCAATAATTACCTCATCCATCTCCAATTCCTGACCACGTTCCAAGGCAGTTGTATAGGCCTCGGGGGGAAGCTCATGCTCAATTTTGACGAGCAAGCCTTTTGCGCTATCTCTGATGCGCCCTTCTCCCAGCCTGATCTGATGGCTGACAGGATGCTGAAGAACCAATGCCAGCAGTTCGGCTGCCTGTTCTGAATTATCCTGGGCCACCAGCAGACAGGCATATTCATATAAGAGATTGAGTTTGTCCCGGACAAGGCCAATTTCAATGGTAATCTTCAGACTCTGAAGCAGATATTTTTCGGCTTCTGCGGTTTTATCAATTGATAAGGCTACCTTGCCCAGGTATTTGCTTGATTTTTCAATCCCATACAGGAATCCAGTTTCTTGTGATATTTTTAAAATACTCAGATAACAATCGCTGGCTCTCTCATACTCACCACGAGCCAAAGCTGTGTGACCCAGAGTAAGTAAGGATAAAGTCGATCTAATCTCACTTCCAATTTCCTGATTGAGATTCAAGCTGGATTCAGCGAGTTGCTCTGCCTCAGTGTAGTCCTTATTTCTCAAGGCAACCATACTCTTTTCGAACAACGATAATGCTATCAGCCACTTGTCATCAAGTTCAGTGGCAATCTTGAGCAATCTGTTTTTTCCTGCAGTCTCCTCTAAAAACCTGTTAAGACAATACGAGTTCAAGCTCACGCTTTCATATGCAAAGGCCAACGCCTCAGGATGATTGAGTTGTTCCAGGATTTCCACACTTTCTTTCGCCAGTTCATACCCTTGATCAGAAAGACCCAACCAGGACATGAAATACCCCTGGTAAGCCATTGCCAATGCAGACAGGGTTACAGATTCCTCGTTTTCCTCTCCCTGCAGCGCGCTGACAGCCTCTGCGTACAGCTCCATCCCCGCGTGGTTCCAGCCTCGAATCCAATGAACTTCCCTAAAACTGTGGATAAACATTTGCATCTGGGGGGCATTTTTTTGATGTAGGTAAAACCGCCAGGCAGCGCGCACATTCTCAATATCAGCTTCAATCTCGGCAAGCGCCAGCATTTGCCGATCGCCTTTGAGATCTCCCCACCTCTGTCCCATAAACTCTGCATAATAGGCCGCATGCGCTTCTTGAGCGGAGACGTTGGCTTCCGGTGTCTTCTCAAGCTTCGCCTGAGCGTACTGTCGCAGCAGTTCATGGGCCTCCAATCGACCAGAATCCAGATCATGGCTCAAGAAAGATTTATTGACTAACCCCGCTAATTGCTGCAGTGATGCTCGCGCAACCTGCTGAGCGGCATGGCGTGTGTAACCGCCTCGGAAAACCGAGAGTCGCATGAATATTTCCTGCTCAGTCTGGTCCAACATAGACCACGAGTGATCAAAAACAGCGTGGATGCTGCGATGACGCTCCGGTGCGTCACGCAGTTCGGTCGTAAGGATATCAATCCCAGTCTCAAGCTCCTCGGTAATTTCATCCACGTTGAGGATATGGAGCCAGGCAGCCGCAAGCTCGATTGCCAGCGGCATCCCCTGCACGATTTGACAGATCTCCGCGATTTGCCTCAGTTCATCGAGAGAAGGATCATATCCAGGGCGCACCTTGCGGGCACTCTGCACGAACAAGCTGACGGCATCATTGTTCAGAAGATCTTCTGACTCCACTTGGTCAGGAATCTCCATTCCCCCAACAAAGAGAATTGTCTCACTTTGCAGGTGGAGTCTTTCACGTGAGGTTGCCAGGATCTTCACTGATGGAGCAGCTTGGAGAATCTCGCTGAGGATATCCGCGCCGTCCAGCAAGTGCTCAAAATTGTCCATCACCAGCAGAAGCTGCCTCTTACGCAGATAGCGGTGCAGCTGGTGCTGTGGGGCTTCATGTGTCGCCAGGGGAAATTTCACCCCTTCAGCAATCGTCTGAATGAGGTAATCAACAGAACGCAAGGGCGCTAATGAAACAAAGAAGCATCCATGCTCAAATTCATCAGCCATTTCAGCTGCTGTTCTCAATGCCAGGCGCGTCTTGCCGATGCCGCCTGGTCCTGTGAGTGTAAGTAAGCGTGTCTCCCCCAACTGTCGTTTAATTTCTACTAATTCGTCCCTGCGTCCAACAAACGGTGTTGGTTCGGCAGGTAAATGGGTCGGCGGGCTGACCAAGGTCCTCTGGCCATCGTCCAAGAGGCCCAGGGCTTTTGCCCGCTCAACTGCCTCCCTCCGGTTTTTCACATACAGCTTGCTGATGATTTTTACGACGTAATCCTTGACCGTGCTCACTGCAAGATGCAGGCGTTCTGCGATCTCGCGGTTAGTCAGCCGTTCTGACAGGAGAATCAATACTTCCTGTTCACGCCAGGTCAGGTCGTCAGCATATACTTCCTCAGTGGATATTTCGT
>Ga0209013_10001809_pt1 | contig 19706 bp, 19 predicted proteins | sample Cruoilmetagenom2_FD_187291 | JGI IMG/M metagenome (GOLD analysis project Ga0209013, IMG submission 187291) | Oil polluted marine microbial communities from Coal Oil Point, Santa Barbara, California, USA - Sample 2 (SPAdes) (version 2) | ecosystem: Environmental > Aquatic > Marine > Oil seeps ...
CTCCGCCGCCACCTCCGCCGGGGCCACCGCCACCGGGGCCACCTCCGCCTGGGCCGCCTCCGCCGGGACCGCCACCACCTGGGCCACATCCGCCTGGGCCGCCTCCGCCCCCACCTCCACCGGGGCCACCGCCACCTGGTGCCCCTTGAGCCAGGCCAATAAGCTGGCCGATCTGTCATTTGGAGCGGAGCAACTGTGTCCCCAGCACGACCGGCAGGAATCTCAATGTATTCATGAGAAATCGACTGCAACACATAGAGTCGCTTTCCACAACTGGGATCCTGCACACGCACAGTCTGTGTAGCGAGTACGTCTGTCGGGCGTAGGGTAGTCGTCAAGCATCCATCCAGCACGACGGGCTGACTTGTGGTATGATGCTTTCACCAAAAGGGGCATGGCCCATGGCGGGCGAGCAACCTCAGGGCCAGGAACTACAAAAGGGTAGGACCATCCGTCTGGAGGTCATCATGGGTCATGCTAATTTTTGGTATCTCTTCTCCTCCTTTTGATCGAGAGCCAAGGGTACAGGGGCCACCCTTGGCTCTCCTGTTTGTCCACCAAATCTCATGCAGCCGATGCGAAACCTTTTCCTAGCTCTATCCCATAGCAAAGGTCTAAAGGCCTTGGCCATGGGCTTTGGTCCAGCCCGGACCATGGCCCACCGCTTCGTAGCTGGCGAAACGACGGCGGAGGCCATCGCTGCCGTAGATGCGCTCAACACACAGGGTGTACTTGCCACGCTGGACTATCTGGGCGAAAACGTGACCAGTGAGGCCAGAGCCAATAGCAGCACGACAGCGATCCTCAGCTTGATCGAGGCCATTGAAGCCAGTGGCGTTCGGTCTGGCGTCTCCGTCAAGCTGACGCAGTTGGGCCTGGATCTGAGTTCGGTGCTGGTCGCCAAAAACCTGGAACGCATCGTGGCCCGGGCTGCCGATGCAGGCTGCTTTGTGCGCATTGACATGGAGAGCTTTGAATACGTCCAGCCTACGTTGGACCTATTCGAGGAGCTTTGGGGACGGTATAGAAATGTGGGCGTCGTCATCCAGAGCTATCTCTACCGCAGTGACGATGACATAGCCCGGCTGGTGGACTCGGGTGCTTCGGTGCGCTTGGTCAAGGGCGCTTACGATGAGCCTATCGAGGTGGCCTACTCCGACAAGGCCGATGCCGATGCCGGCTTTTTGAGGCTGATGGAGCAGCTATTCAGCGACCGGGCGCGGGCCCAAGGGGTGTTCCCGGCCATCGCCACCCACGACACGAGGCTGATCGACTGGGCTAAGAACCACGCCCGTCACCATAATATCTCTAGCGACCATTTCGAGTTCCAGATGCTTTACGGCATCCGACCTAGTCTCCAGCGCCAACTGGCCGCTGAGGGCTACCGGGTGCGGGCCTACGTGCCCTATGGAGAACAGTGGTACCCCTATTTCATGCGACGCCTGGCTGAGCGTCCGGCCAACGTCCTTTTCCTGGCGCGCAACCTGCTAAGGGGGTAGGATCACGACAGGCTGCGACATCCGATGTCCAGGCCTGTGAACACGCTCAGTTCAAGGGTTCCACGATCACGTCGTCGAAGGACATCACCCCCTCGCTCTCCTCACTGCCATAGAGAGCGATCCCGATGGTACCCTTCAGGAATACCGAGCCCACTGTGTCGGTATAGTCCACCGCCAGTTCGTCACCCACGTAGCACTTGATGTGCGACCCGCGGACCTCGACCACCATCTCGTACCACTGGTTGTGTTTCAGGTCTTGATTCAAGGAGACCTTGGCCAGCTCGTAGGGATTGGTAAAGTGGTAGTAGTACTCGTCTTTCTCCGGGGGCGGGCTGCCGGGCTCGTCGTAGGTCCGCATCGTGAAGAACTGTACCCTGTCCTTGTCGTCCTCACGCACCAGAGCCTGACAGTAGTAACCCTCAAACCACTGGCCCTTGTTTCCCGATTCCTCAAAATTGCCCCGGAACCAGATACCGACCTTTTTCCCGCTGTGGGCGTTGAACTTGAGCCGGACACGGTAGTCGGTCCACTCCTCGGCGCCCGGGGACAGGACCATGGTGATGGCGTCCTCCGCGTTCTTTTTGCTGGTCCCATGAGCCGAATGGTGGAAGGCGTAGCCACCGCCGCCTCCGTAGCCAGCCTGCGCGTCCCAGTACCACTGGCCCTCCGCTAGCCGGCCCAGGTGCAGGTACGGCGTCCACTTGCCGGCGCCACCCTCAAAGTGATCCTCAAAAAGCACGCTTGGCGTTGGTGTGGCTGTCGGCCGTGGTGTGGGGGGGATCGGCGTGTTCGTTGGCACCACAGAAGGGCTGGGCATGACCGTGAGTGGTGCGGCGGTATCCGTTGGGTGGGGTTGGGGTGTTGCCGACGGGAGAGGCACGGTCGGTGCTGGGATGGGTGTTTCTGTCGGCGGGAAGGGTGTAGCCGAAGGAGCCGGCGGCGGGGTGTCCGTGGGGTAGGGGGTGGGTACCACCGTGTCAGTAGACGCAGGGGTCAGAGAAGCAACGTAGGCCACGACCTGCGGGCTGTTGACGCCCAACCCATGAGCCAGTTCCACCAGAGCCCTGAGTTCTGCCGGGCTCCGCCCCTCGGCAAGGTAGCGGTCGATCAGGCCTGCCAGCCATTGACGGGTGTTAGGTACTTCCAGCACACTCAGCGCCACCCGGGCCTTTTCCAAGTCGCGGTCCTGGACATAGGCGGTCGCCACCTGGACGGTATACTCTTCTTTGGACTGGGCCGGCAGCTTGCTCCCTTGACTGAGCAACAAACCTAGCCCCACTGTGACCACCAGACACAGGAAAACGCCGAGCGCCCCAGCCAGGACGGCCCACTTGAACCATGGTTGACGCATTATTTTGTCCCGTTCTTTGATACCCATTCCCAGGATTACCTCGAACCTCTGGTTTGGGAACCGTGGAAAGCCACACGGCAAGTCCGCCTGTCGCTCTTGCCACACCAACAAATCGTCCTGAACCGGCTCGCAGCTTCACGAATCTGTCGGATATGTTCCACCGGCTTCAGACTCCCAAGTATAGAGCGGGATGCGCTTCTCGTCAAGTCTAGCAGCGACGTCCAATTATCCAGACCCTAATCCCCAGCTCCCCAAGGCGAGGATTGACAGTCCTCTAGATGTGCGGTAGAATGACCTCGGAGCATGTGCTTTGCTATGAAGTGCCCGTCAATTGGCTCGGAGAGAACCTATGAACATTCAAGAGGTCCAGCAATTCGCCCAGACCGTGATTGACAACATCGAGCGTGTCATCGTTGGCAAGCGGGAGGCCATCGAAATAGTCATGGTCGCCCTGCTGTGCGAGGGCCACGTGCTCATCGAGGATGTACCCGGCACGGGCAAGACAATGCTGGCCCGCGCCGTGGCAGCATCGCTCGGACTGTCCTTTAAACGCCTGCAATGCACCCCAGATCTGCTGCCCAACGACATCACTGGCGTCTCGATCTTTAACCAGCAGAGCAGCGAGTTCGAATTCCGGCCCGGCCCGGCCTTTGTCCATGTCCTGCTGGCCGACGAGGTAAATCGAGCAACTCCCCGCACCCAGAGCGCCCTGCTAGAAGCCATGGGGGAGGGGCAAATCACCGTTGACGGCGTGACCCACCCCCTCAACCAACCCTTCCTAGTTTTGGCCACCCAGAACCCCATCGAGTACGAGGGTACTTTCCCCCTTCCAGAAGCTCAGCTAGACCGCTTTCTGCTCAAACTGTCATTGGGCTATCCCTCACCGGACGACGAAAACCAGATACTCCTTAACCTGCAGCGGGAGCACCCCATAGCCAGCATCAACCAGGTCGTTGACGGCAACCGGCTGCTGCAGCTCCAGCGCGTGGTATGGGAAGTGCACGTCGACGACACCGTTCGCGACTATATCGTGCGTCTCATCCACGCCACGCGCGGTCATACCGACCTTGCCCTGGGGGCAAGTCCCCGGGGTAGCTTGGCCCTGTTCAAGACAGCCCAGGCCCTTGCCGCCCTCCGTGGGCGTGATTTCGTCCTGCCTGACGACGTCAAGACCCTGGCCGTGCCAACACTAGTTCACCGCCTCATCGTCCGCCCCGAAAGCGCACTGCGGGGTTACTCAGCAGATCGCGTCCTGAACCACTTGCTGCAGGCAACGCCCCTGGACATCGGCGACCCTACGGATCTGGGTGCTGCAGGCCCGGGTCTGGAATAAGGACCCGAAGAGGAGTCAGGAGGATAGGAGATGCGCGGGATCCTACCCTTCCTCATTGTCCTGGTCGCCGTCGCCTTTTTCACCAGGGTAGATCTGTTTTTCTACCTGCTCTACACCCTCGCGGGAATCTATATCCTGGGCCGGCTATGGGCCCGATGGTCTTTAGCAGCCGTGAGCGTCCAGCGCAAGCACGATCTCCGGATCTTTTTCGAGCAGCCCTTCACAGTACAGGTAGAGGTACACAACCAGGGTTGGCTGCCGGTGCTTTGGCTGCGCCTCAGCGATAACCTGCCCGCGGAACTTGCGCCAGGCGGCCACTTCCGTCGCGTGATCTCCATCCTGCCCCGTGAGCGCCTGAACCTGACCTACACCTTGAACGGCCGGCGCAGAGGCTACTATCAGATCGGTCCCTTGGTCGTACAGGGCGGAGATCTGATGGGGACAGCCACCTACGAATACAGACACGAGGATGGCAAGGGCGAAAACAGCGAGTTTGTCATCGTCTATCCCAAGATCGTCGCACTGCGCGAGCTGGGATTGCCATCCCAGTCGCCCTTTGGCACCCTTCCCAGCCGCGAGCGTATCTTTGAGGATCCTACCCGCATCCAGGGGATACGCGACTACCAGCCTGGCGATTCGCTGCGCCGCATGGACTGGAAGTCGAGCGCACGGATGGGGGCCCTCCAGGTCCGGCGCTACGAACCGGCCATTGCCCTGGAAACCGCGATCTTTCTTAATCTCGACGCCGGCGACTATCGCCAACCCGAGCGCCATCATGCCACCGAATTGGGCATCATCACCGCTGCATCAGTAGCCGCCCACCTCGTTGAGAAACGACAGGCAATTGGACTGATTACCAACGGGTATGACCCTCTGGCTGAGGATTCGCTTGCCGGGTCCTTCCTACCCCTGCGCAAGGGCCGCCCGCACCTGATGCACGTGCTCGATCTTCTGGCCCGCGTTGAAGTTGCCCCGGAGGGTGAAGCTATACCCTTTCTCGATCTCTTGACCCGCAAGAGTTTGGGCCTGCCCTGGGGCAGCACCGCAGTCATTGTCACCTCCCGGGAAGTCACGGGCCTATTGGGCACCCTACTGGCGCTCCGCCGCAGGGGCCTGGTCATCATCTTGGCGCTGACCTGCCAGGACCGCGGCTTTGAGCTCACTACCCAGCGAGCCGGCCAGATCGGAGTCCATACCCTCCGCCTATGGTCCGAGAAGGATCTAGACAAATGGCGATAAAGTTCATCCTACCAGGGGTGCTGTCCTCGCCTTGGATACTCGCCTGGAGGCGCAGCAGCCCTCAGGAGACCATCCACCAGATGAGAACCTGCCGGATGGTCTCCGCCTCCCGAGGCGCATGGATAGGGCACTGTCGATGGTAGACCGGAATCCTGGCAATTGGTGGGTGGAGAATCTGCTGCGTCCGGTCCTGATCGCGGCCATGATGACCTGCCTGGCTGCCCCCCCCGTCACGCTCCTGGAGTGGCTGCTGCCGGGCTGGGACGGCGCCTACTTTCTGGTGTTCTGCTTTTTTGCCGGGCTGGAGGGGATCCTGTCAGAGCGGGCCTTAAGGAGACGGCGCATCAGCGGCTGGGAGTACTTTGGATCCCGGGCCGCAGAGTTATTGATTCTACTCCTGCTTCTAAAGCTGATCAACTATATCCCGCTGGGTGTGGACCAGCTCTGGGCCGATGCCCAGGTCTGGCTCTCCAATCCCGGGCGCTTTGGGACCCCCGTTGACATGCTCACGGCACTGATTCTTCTTCCCCTGTGGACAGGAGCTCTCATGGTCGCCCGCCAGGCCAGCGAACTCGATGCCGGCGAGGAACTTGCTCCTGTCCCTCCAGACAAGACCTCCACAGAATACTACCTATGGCTGACTCAACCGCCACTCGTCCGCCCTCGCCAGGAGGCGCTTAGCTGGCTGGGCGAAGTGTTTCTGTGGGGAGGCATCATCCTCCTGCTCGTGTCAGCCCTGGTCTCCATCCTGCTGCCCACAGCACCGGCATCGGTGCTTCCCACCCTACTCTACTTTGCTCTGGGAGTGGCTCTGCTGAGCCAGGCTCGATTCAGCGTAACTCGTGCAGGGTGGCAACTGCGGGGTATCCCCGTCCAGAGCGGCATCAGCCGCCGGTGGCTACTCTGGGCCGTGGTCTTTCTCGCCGGCGTTGCACTGGTGGCTATGATACTGCCCACCCAATATACGATGGGACCGCTCCTGACACTGCTCTACATACTGGGTCTCATCGCCCAGGTTATTATGGCCATCATCAGCATGATAGCCTATCTGCTGGGCCTCCTAGTGTCCCTCCTGCTCCCGGGTGTTGAACAGCCAGCCCGGCCCGCTGCCCCGCTAGAGATGATGTCGTCCGCCGAGCCGGCAGCTATCACTGCCTCGCCGCCTTGGCTGGAGGTCTTGGTCTCGGCCTTGTTCTGGGCGTTGATCCTCGCCATCGTGGGCTATGCCCTCATACGCTTCGTCCGCGAGCGCTGGGGCTTGCTCGCCGCAGGGGAGGACGCGGACGGATCCTGGCAGGCCCGCCTCCTGGCTTTGCTGCGGAGCCTGTGGGCCTGGTGGTGGAACTGGCGCCAGGGGGTCCAGAATCGCCTGGTCCGCCGGCGTACCAGGCACGAGGGGACACAGCCCGCAGCCTCAGGACTATCACGCATTTTCTCCCTGCGGCGGCTGCCCCCGCGAGAGCTGGTCCGGTATTTCTACCTATCGGCTGCGAGACGAGCAAGTCAAGCAGGACAGCCTCGCTCTCCCGGGCAGACGCCGTACGAGTATCAGGCTAGCCTCGATGAGCGGTTCCCCGATCTGGAGCCAGATCTGACCGGCCTGACCGACGCCTTCGTCCAGGCCCGATACAGCCATCAGCCGGTACGAGAAAAAGATGCTGAAGCAGTCAAACCACTCTGGCAACGCATCAAGGCGGCATTGCGCCGACGGCGCACAGATCCCTGAACGCGCCTTGCATCCCAGTAGCATCTCTGCTATACTCCGAACATGAGCGACTTGGAGATCAAACTGGCCAGGGCCTGGGCCCTACGGCAGGCCAAGTTTCCCGACCAGATCACCTGGTCCTACCCATTGGACACGGCGGTTCTGAGCTTGACCGGTGAACAGTGTGCTTTAAATTGCGCGCACTGTGGCGGCCATTACCTGGGCGGAATGCGTCCTGTCTGGGACGCTGAGCCGGATGGATCTACCAGTTGCCTCATATCGGGCGGTTGCGATCCGCTGGGCCGGGTGCCGGTACTGGCCCATGTGGATCACGTCCGTGCCTGGCGTCAGGGCCGGACGATGAACTGGCACGTAGGCTTTGTCTCCGAGGCCGAAATGGAATCCATTGCTCCCCTTGTGGATGTGGTTTCCTTCGATTTTGTGGGCGACGATGCAACAATCCACGAGGTCTATGGCATCGACCGTACCGTGGACGACTATATCGAGACCTACCGCCTGCTGCGGCGTCACAGCCCAACTCTGCCCCACGTCACCATCGGGCTGCGCGGCGGGGCGCTGGGTCACGAAATGCCTGCCTTTGAACTCTTGCAGGAGCTCGGTGTCGATGGGCTCGTGCTCCTCGTCCTTATCCCCACGCCTGGCACCCGCTACGCCAACCGCCAGCCGCCGCCGGTGACCGCGGTGGCCGAGATCCTGGCCGAAGCGCGGCTTCGCTTTCCCGACGCGCCTCTCTACCTGGGATGCATGCGGCCCAAGGGCAGCTATCGTTCCCAGCTCGATCCATTGGCCGTCCGGGCGGGAATCAATGTCATCGTCAGTCCCACGCGCTCGGCCCAGCAGCAGGCCACCGACTTGGGTCTGACCGCCCTGCAGATCCGCGAGTGCTGTGTGTTGTGAAAACTCGCACTCTGGCTTGTCAGCCGTGGCATTTGATGCTAGAATGTATGCAGGTCTGAGCAGTTGCTGAAACTAATAGAAAAGGGGGTTCAAGGAGGAACATGAAACTCGATCCAGGCTGCAAGTACCATAAGGAGCACGAATGGGTCCGTGTAGAAGGCGATGAGGGCGTGATCGGCGTCAGTGATTATGCTCAGGAGCAGTTGTCAGACGTCGTCTACGTAGAACTGCCCGAGGTGGGCGACAGCTTTCAGGTGGGCGACGTCCTGGCTGTCATCGAGTCGGTCAAGGCTGCCTCTGATGTGTACATGCCCGTCGCCGGCGAGGTTCTGGAGGTCAACGAAGCGCTAGAGGATTCGCCAGAACTGGTCAACCAAGATCCCTACGGCGAGGCGTGGCTTGTGCGCCTCGCCTTCGCCGACCCGGCCGAACTGGATACCCTGATGGACGTTAATGCCTACCAGGCATACGTGGAAGGGCTGGACGAATAACCAATACCCAATAGCCAATATCCAGCTGAACCAGAGACTTGGTATTGGATACTAGATATTGGCCTCACTCCCGGAGGACAACATGACCTACCTTCCGCACACGGACGCGGATGTGGCAGAGATGCTGGCCGCCATTGGCGTGGAGCGGGTAGAGGACCTGTTCCATGACGTACCAACGGACCGGCGTTTTCCAGATCTGAACCTGCCGGAGCCACTGTCCGAGATGGAGATCATGGCCGAACTCCAGGCCATGACTGAGGAGAACCTGGATACTGGCCACTTCTCCTGCTTCCTGGGCGCCGGCGCCTACGACCACTATATCCCCCGCATCGTGGACCATGTCATCAGCCGCTCCGAGTTCTACACGGCCTATACCCCATACCAGCCAGAGATCAGCCAGGGTACGCTGCAGAGCATCTTTGAGTACCAGAGCATGGTCTGTGCCCTGACCGGCATGGAGGCGGCCAACGCTTCGCACTATGACGGTGCGACCTCTGCTGCCGAAGCCGCGATCATGGCTGTCAACGTGCACCGCGGACGCAGGAAAAAGGTACTCGTCTCCCCGGCGGTCCATCCTGAATACCGGGCCGTGGTGCGTACCTACACCACGGGAATGGATCTGGACATCACCGGAGACCAGGTTGCCACAACCTCGATCGATGACCTGGCAGACATGCTAGACAAGGACACCGCCTGTCTGATCGTCCAGAACCCCAACTTTTTCGGAGAGATCGAGGATCTGGAAGGGCTGGCCGACAAGGTCCACGCAGTCAAGGCGCTGTTGGTCGTTGTGGCCGACCCCGTCAGCCTGGGCCTGCTCAATCCGCCGGGCGACTATGGAGCCGACATCGTCGTGGGCGAAGGACAGGCTCTGGGCAACGGCCTGAACTATGGCGGTCCGTACCTGGGGATCTTTGCCTGTCGCCAGAAGTACGTACGCAAGTCGGCTGGGCGGCTGGTGGGCCAGACCGTGGACGTCGAGGGAAAACGAGGCTTTGTACTGACCCTCTCCACCCGAGAGCAGCACATCCGTCGCGAACGCGCGACCTCTAATATCTGCACCAATCAAGCACTGTGCGCCCTGGCCACGGCGGTCCATCTGGCCGCTCTGGGACCGACGGGCCTGCGCAAGTTGGCTGAGCTTTGCTACCACAAGGCTCACTATGCTGCCGGTCGCATAGGTGATCTGGATGGCTTCCAGGTTGTCGGGGACAAGCCGTTCCTCAAAGAGTTCGTCGTCCGCTGCCCCGCCCCGGTCAAGGCTGTCAACGGCTATCTGCTCAAGGAATGGGGCATCATCGGCGGCTATGACCTGGGCCGCGACTACTCCCACCTGGAGAACCACATGCTGGTGTGTGTGACCGAAGTCATCAGCCGCAGGGAGATCGACGCCCTGATTGATGCCCTGGCCGAGATGGCAAAGGAGGTAGGCTGATGAAGGCAGACTTTGGCATACGCTGCGCCGGTGCAGAACCAATCATCTACGAACTGAGCAAACCCGGCCGCACAGCAACGACCCTGCCGGCGCTGGATGTACCCGAGACCGAGCTTCCACCCGCGGCCATGCTCCGCGAAGGCATAGATCTGCCAGAGGTCAGCGAGCTGGACCTCGCCCGCCACTACGTGCGTCTCAGCCAGCTCAACTGGGCCATCGATATTGGCTACTACCCCCTGGGGTCATGCACGATGAAGTACAACCCTAAGGTGAACGAGGCAGCCGCCCGCCTGCCAGGCTTTGCCAAGACCCATCCTTACCAGAACACCCACACCGTGCAGGGCAATCTGATGCTCATGTACGAGCTTCAGGAGATGCTCAAAGAGATCGGCGGATTTGCCGGCATGACCTTGCAGCCCGCGGCCGGGGCCCATGGCGAGCTGACCGGCGTGATGATCATGCGCGCCTACCACGTGGACCGGGGGGACAGGAGACGGACCAAGATCATTGTGCCCGATAGCGCCCATGGCACCAATCCGGCCACGACGTCGATGAGCGGCCTGGATGTGATCGAGGTACCGTCAGACGAGCGGGGAAACGTCGACCTGGAGGCCCTGCGCTCAGTGTGCGACGATACAGTCTGTGGGCTGATGCTGACCAACCCCAACACCCTCGGCCTCTTTGAGGAGCAGTTGACCGAAATCGTGGCGCTGATCCACGGCTGTGGGGGGTTGATCTATGGTGACGGCGCCAACCTTAATGCCATCATGGGCATCGCCAAGCCGGGTGAGCTGGGTTTTGACGTGATGCACTTTAACCTGCACAAGACCTTCTCCACACCCCATGGCGGCGGAGGACCCGGAGCGGGGCCGGTAGGAGTATCCGAGAAACTGGTTCCCTTCTTGCCCGGGCCCATCGTCGCGCTCTGCCATTGCACCGAGACTGAATATGACTGCGGCTGCGGTGAGGACTGGGACGATGCCGCCGAAGCAGCCGGGGATGCCGAAGCCATCTGCTTCCACCTGGTCATGCCCGAAAAGAGCATCGGCCGGGTAAAATCGTTCTACGGCAACTTTGGTGTGCTGGTGCGAGCCTACACCTACATCCGCACGCTGGGCGCCAGGGGAGTGCGCCGGGCCGCCGAGATGGCTGTGCTCAACGCCAATTACCTCAAGAGTCAAGTGCAAGACGTGTTCCCCGTATCCCACGACCGCACCCACATGCACGAGTTTGTGGTCCAGGGCATCATCCCCGAGGCACCCGACGTACATGCCCTGGACATTGCCAAGCGCCTCATCGACTATGGCTTCCACCCACCGACCAACTACTTCCCCCTCATCGTGCCTGAGGCGCTGATGATCGAGCCGACTGAGACCGAAAGCTTAGAGGTGCTGGATGCCTTTGCTGGCGCCCTGCGTTCCATCCGCGACGAGGCACTGACCGATCCCGAGCTGTTGCACGAAGCGCCCCACACCGCGCCCGTCCGCCGGCTGGACGAAGTTCAGGCAGCCCGCCAGCCGATCCTGCGCTGGCAGAGGGAATAGAAGCCAGCCCAGGCTTCAGACAGTGCCCCAGACTGACCTGGCAGGCTTTGGAAAGTCTGCCGGGTCTGCCGGCATTTCTCACCAAACGACCGGCCAGGTAGACACCTGGCCGGTTTTCGTTTATAATGCGTACAAATGACAGTGGAGACCTGAGATGGATTGTCCCAACTGCGGCGTGTACAACCCAGAGGAGCGCGACATCTGCTGGCGCTGCGACCAGACGCTGCCCAAGCCAAAGGAACCGAAGAAGAAATCGGATCCGCAGTCGGCGATGCGCCGGATGTGGATCATCATCGGCATCGTACTGGTGATTTGGATCCTGCTCACCTGGCTGCTCCCCAACCTGAACCTTCCCGGACTCTGAACCGGAAGCGTTGCCATGCATCCATGATTTGGCAGCGCGCCAGCAGGATCGCGATTCATCCCCCTCGTTTGGAGGACCTTTGGCACTCTTTTGCGTAGACATTGGCAACACCAACGTACTCATGGGCCTGTACCGGGGCCAAGAGCTGGCGACCCACTGGCGCATCGCCACCGACCATCAGAAGATGGCCGACGAATACGCTATGCTGATCCTCGATCTATTCGAGCGATCGGACCAGGATCCGGCAGCCGTAGAGGGCGTGATCGTCGCCAGCGTAGTGCCCCCGCTGACCAGTATCTTTGAGAAACTGTCCCGCCGATACTTTGGCGAGACGGCCCTCGTCGTCGGCGACTCGATAGACACGGGAGTGCACATCCGCTATGAAAACCCCGCCGAGGTGGGAGCTGATCGATTGGTGAACGCCGTGGCTGCGTGTCACCGCCACGGCGCACCAGCCTGCGTAGTGGATTTTGGCACCGCCACCACGTTCGATGCCATTTCGGCTGAGGGGGATTATCTCGGTGGAGCCATCGCGCCGGGCATTGGCATCGCCGCCGAGGCATTGTTCCAGCGCACGGCCAAGCTGCCGCGCATCGATCTGGTCCGCCCACCTGCCGTCATCGGCAAGAATACTGTGCAGTCGATGCAGTCGGGGCTGCTCTTTGGCTACGTCGGGTTGGTGGAGGGCATCGTCGCCCGCTTTCGCGCCGAGCTTGGGCCCGACATGGTGGTCGTGGCCACCGGCGGGCTGGCCCCCCTCATCGCCACCGAGACAGACGAGATCGATGCCGTGGATCCCTGGCTGACGCTGGAGGGCCTACGGCTGATTTGGGAGAGGAGTTGGGGATAGGGAGTTCGGGAACTAGGGATTCGGAAATTGGGGATTCGGGCTGTGATCCCGATTCCCGACATTCCGAATCGCCGAACCCTTTCGGCATAATGATGAACCTCAAAGGCAAATCCATCGTCTTGGGCGTCACAGGCGGCATCGCGGCCTACAAGGCGGCGGCCCTGTGCAGTCACCTGGTCAAGGCGGGGGCGGAGGTGGACACGATCCTCACCGTTGCTGCGGGCGAGTTTGTCGCGCCCTTGACCTTCCAGGCCCTCACCCACCGCCCGGTCGTCACCGAGATGTTTGCCCTGCTGGCAGAGACAGAGATCGGCCACGTCAGCCTGGCCAGGCGTGCTGATCTGTTGATCGTCGCCCCGGTCACGGCCAACACCATCGCCAAGCTTGCCGCTGGGCTGGCAGACAACATGCTGACTACCACCACGCTGGCCACCGAGGCGCCGATCCTGCTGGCCCCGGCCATGGAAAGCCACATGTGGAGCAATCCCCTCACCCAGGAAAACGTGGCCCGCCTGAAAAAGCTGCGCGACGTGAATCTGGTGGGACCAGGGGAAGGGCGGCTGGCTTCAGGAGCCAGTGGCGTGGGCCGCATGGCCGAACCGGAAGAGATTCTGGATGCGGCCCGCTGGGTGCTGGGCCGAAATGGTGCCCTGGCCGGGCAACGGGTGGTCGTCACCGCCGGGGGCACGCGAGAACCACTGGACCCTATCCGCTTCTTGGGCAACCGCTCCTCAGGCCAGATGGGCTACGCCCTGGCCCGGGCCGCTCGCGACCTGGGCGCCCACGTAACACTCATCAGTACAACCAGCCTGCCCGAACCCTTTGGCGCAAAGCTGATCCCGGTCGAGACCGCCGGCGAGATGCATGATGCCGTACTGGGGGCCATGAACTATGCCGATGCGCTGCTCATGGCCGCCGCCGTGGCCGACTACCGGCCGGCGGCAGCGCTCGACCAGAAGATCAAGAAGGGCAGGGAAGATCTGACACTGGAACTAGCCCGCACGCCCGATATCCTGGCCCAGGTGGTTAGGGTACGCCGTGACAATCAGGTGATCGTCGGTTTTGCCGCCGAGACAGAGAACCTATTGGAGAACGCCCGGGAGAAACTCCGACGAAAACACTTGGACCTCATCATCGCCAACGACGCCCGGCAGGCCATGGGCGCGCTCACAAACCAGGTCACGCTCATCGGCGCAGACGGCTGCGTCGATGAGTTGCCCATTCTGCCGAAAGACAGAGTCGCCGAGCGGATCTTGGACCGAGTGGTAGTTCTTCTCGGTGGGAGCCAGTTGGTGGCATGAGTCATTCCAGTACAGACCCGATCGAGCGAGCCTCCAGATTGCGACAGGAAGCCGACTTTGTTCTGCAAGAGGTCAGGCTGTACGATGTCTTGAGCCCCTATGGACAAGTCGTGCCTACCGGGAGCTACTTCCTCGACGTGATGATGTATCCAGATATCGACGTATACCTGTCCCAGATATCTATCGCCGAGGTCTTTGAAATCGGGGAACAGCTAGCCAGTTCTGAATCAGTCTATCAGGTTGTGTTTGAAAAGTCCAGAACCCCAGAGCTACCCGGCGGCTTGTACCTGAAACCCCGGATCAATTACGGCGACTGGGGGCGTCCCTGGAAGATTGACATCTGGTCCCTTGAGGATGCGGTCATCGAAGAAAAGATGGCGGACATGCAGCGCTTCAAGGAAAGGATGACCCCTCAACTGCGCGAGCAGATTCTGAGATACAAGCATTCGATCCTGACCGATGCGAACCGAACCCCGATGTACAGCGGGTATTATATCTGCAAAGCCTTCATCGACAAGGGCATGTCAGATTTCGACGACGTCGCGCAGTACCTGTGGGATAATGGCATCCACATGAGCTAAACGCCACACGATAGACAACACGAAACACGAAGCAGGCAACACGCACTAGGGAGAATCCAATGGCCAAAACCTGGCACAATGCCATCACCGACGTCCCCGGCATACGCGTGGGACACGCCACCAACAAAGAGGCAATGACCGGCTGCACAGTGGTGTTGTGCCCGCCGAAGGGGGCCGTGGGCGGCGTGGACCAGCGGGGCGGGGCTCCGGGCACCCGAGAGACCGACCTGCTGCGTCCCATGCACCTGGTACAGCGGGTCCATGCCATCCTGCTGTCGGGGGGCAGCGCCTTTGGCCTGGATGCAGCCGGTGGCGTGGTCCGTTGGCTAGAGGAGCAGGGGATTGGCTATGACACGGGTGTGGCCAAGATACCCATCGTCCCTGCTGCCGTCGTCTTTGACCTGAGCATTGGTCGCGCCGACGTCCGGCCCGATGCGGCTATGGGTTACGCTGCTTGCGAGGCAGCGGCCGATGGCCCGGTGGCAGAGGGCAGTGCCGGCATTGGGACCGGCTGCAGGGTGGGCGCCATCCTGGGAGCGGCGCGCTCGACCAGAGCAGGCATCGGCACCGCAAGTATAGACCTGGGCGGCGGGCTAACGGTAGGAGCCATCGTGGCGGTAAACGCCTTTGGTGATGTGGTCGACCCTTGCAGCGGCGAAATACTGGCTGGAGCGCGGGCACTGAGGGGTGAGGGTTTCGCGGACACACTGGCAACGATGAAGGGCATGATGGGCAAGGCGGCCCTTCGTTTTTCTGCTCAGGGACAGACCGTCGTTGGCGTCGTGGCCACCAACGCCCGTCTGAACAAGGAAGAGGCGAACAAGGTAGCCCAGATGGCCCACAACGGACTGGCGAGAACCGTCCGCCCGGCGCACACGATGTTGGATGGCGATACTTTCTTTGCCCTGGCCACCGGCCAAAAGCGGGGCGACGTGAACCTGATCGGCGCCTACGCCACCGAAGCCGTGGCCGAGGCCATCGTGCGAAGCGTCACGGTGACAGGAGACGAAGGACGGACGACAAACGGCGAATGACCAATATCCAGATTCCAATCTCCAATCTCCAAACATGGACGGTATCCGCGCTGACGCGGCACATCACAGATCTGCTGGAATCAGACGAGGTTCTTCAGGATATCTGGCTGAGCGGCGAGATATCGAATCCCAGGCAGTATCCCTCCGGCCATCTCTATTTCACACTCAAGGATGCAGATGCCGCGCTCAGTTGTGTAATGTGGCGCTCGGCGGCGGGGCGATTGACCTGGGAGCCCAAGCAAGGGGATGCGGTATTGGCCCACGGCCATGTCTCCGTCTATGCCTCTCGGGGCAACTACCAACTCTACGTCGACCAGTTGCGGCCCGCGGGCCAGGGCGACCTGCACGCCCGCTTTGAGCAGATGCGCGATCGGCTCAAGGCAGAAGGGCTGTTCGATGCTGAACGTAAACACACTTTGCCCGATTTCCCCCGCGTGCTGGGAATTGTCACCTCGCCGCAGGCGGCTGCCCTACAGGACGTGCTCAATGTCCTGCGCCGTCGCTATCCGCTGGTGCAGATGTTGTTAGTCCCCACCCTGGTCCAGGGCGATCAGGCCCCACCTCGGATCGTCGCCGCGCTGCAGGCTATCGATGCCCGCGACGACGTGGACGCGATCCTCCTCGTCCGCGGCGGCGGCTCTCTGGAGGATCTGTGGGCCTTTAACGATGAGCGCACGGCGCGGGCCATCGCCGCCTGCCGCCACCCGGTGGTCAGCGGCATAGGTCACGAGACCGACTTTACCATCGCCGACTTTGTGGCCGACGTCCGGGCGCCTACGCCGTCAGCCGCCGCCGAGCTGGCCGTCCCCGACCAGGCAGAGATCCGCCAGGTGATCCAAGGGGGGGTATTCCAGCTGGAAAGGATCATGGAGCAGCGGTTGAGTCAGGCGCGCCAGGCTCTGGAGCAACGGCAGAGGGCATTGCATCGCCTCTCGCCCCTGACCCGTGTGGATGCCCACCGCCAGCAGGTGGACGACCTCACACACCGGGCCAGCCGGGCCTTAACGGGCGCCATGGCGCTGCGCCACTCAGGCTTGGCCGGGCTCCAATCACGGCTGGCAGCTCTCAGCCCGCTAGCCACGTTGGAGCGAGGCTACGCCATGGTCCAGCTGCTCGATACCGGGGTGATGGTATCCAGCGTCGACCAGGTGACCAGCGGGGACCCGCTAGCAATCCGGATAAAAGATGGAGAATTTGAAGCCGTGACGAGGAGCAAAACATGAGTGAAGATACAAAGAACGCCGCATCGGCGGTAGACGAACTCTCCTTCGAAGGGGCATTCAACGAGCTGGAAGAAACCGTTCAGCGTTTAGAGGAAGGAGACCTGACGCTGGAGGAGGCCATTGCCCTCTACGAGTGGGGAATGGCCCTGGCGCGCCGATGCAGCGATAGCCTGGACGCTGCCGAGCTACAGGTGCAGCAGTTGGCGGTAATCAACGATCAGCAGCAATTGGGCATGTTCTTCGAGAACGATGAAGACTAGACCGTAGTCGCGTATTGCGTATCCCGTGATGCGTGACCCTCCGTAGAACGTGCATCACAGAACGCAGCACGCAACATCTGTCCGCCATTTCCGACCGACAAACAGCCCATATCCCAGGTGCTCGAACACATCCTTGGGAAGGCGGCGCCTGTTCTTCATGTACGCCCTGAAAGCCGGATTCTTGATGTACAGCGACATGGTTCTACTGAACATCAGCCAGTAGTCCTCGAACCCAGATCATTTCAACTGGCTCAACTCGTGCCAGACCTCAAACTCACGAGCCCTCCCGACGGTTGAGTGTCCAGATCTTGGGGAATTCCCAGAAGACAGTTGTCCCATGCTGGGTTGTTTCAGGGAATTCCTCAGGCTTTTCCAGCCCTTTCTTGCGACGTTCTGGGATGGTGTAAGAGCTGGAACAGCCTTATGCCAGCTCGCGCAGAACCTCTACAAAACGCTCGGCCTCGGGCGAGAGATGGCCATCGCGCACCAGGGCATGACTCAACGGCCCCAGGTCCTCGACGCCGCCATTCATCAGTCGCTGTCCCAGCCGCGAGCGCCCCAACTCCCGCAAGTCCTCCGTGAGCGGATCGGCGACGGCGTGATCGTCCCGGATCTGCCCGTCGCGCATCGTAAGAATGCGGTCTGTGGTCCGTGCCACACGCCGGTCGTGGGTCACGACAATGATGGTCGTCCCCTGGCTCTCGTTCAGCTCGCCCAGCAGTTCCATGATCTCCGCGCCGGAGGTGGTATCCAGGTTGCCGGTAGGCTCATCGGCCAGGATGAGTTGCGGTTCGTTGGCCAGGGACCGGGCAATGGCCACCCGTTGCCGCTGCCCACCGGACAGTTGCGAGGGCAAGTGCTTCATGCGGTCAGCCAGCCCGACCAGTGCCAGCAATTCCCTGGCCCGCTCGCGCCGCGCCCGGCGGCCGATGGGCTGCCCGTGCATGGGCACCTCCACGTTTTCCTGGGCCGTGAGCGTGGGCAGCAGGTTGTGCAGCTGAAAGACAAAGCCCACCGTCTGCGCCCGGAACCTATCCAGGTTTCGGACAGACGCCAGATCCTGCTCTGCTATCAGGACCTGGCCGCTGGTAGGCCGGTCCAGCCCGCCCAGCATGTTCAGCAGCGTGCTCTTGCCGCTGCCCGACGGTCCCATGACGGCCACCATCTCTCCCTGGGGTATGATGAGATCTACACCGTCCAGGGCTCGAACCTCGTCGCCGTCGCCGTAGATCTTTGTCAGTTCCCTTGTCTCAACGAGTACATCCATGGATCACAGTTCTCCCGCATCCTGCCTTATTCGTACCGCAGCGCCTCGACCGGCTGCATGCGCGTCGCCCGCCAGGCGGGATAGAGCCCACCCAACACACCTGTCACCAGAGCCACTACTAGCGCCAGCACGAACAGATCGGGCGTGTAGCTCGGCTCCAACATTCCCTTGATCGCCGGGATCTGCATCATCGCCCAGGCGAACCCCAGGCCCAGGAGGATACCGGTGATTCCGCCGATCAGGCCCAGGACCAGCGCTTCGCGCAGGGTCATGCCCACCACCTGCCGCCGCCGCCAGCCCAAGGCCCGCAGCACGCCGATCTCCCGCGTCCGCTCCAGCACACTCATCAGCATCGTGTTCAACATGCCGACGCCACCGATCAACACGGCCAGGAACGCGATCTGGCCCACCATCTGCTGCGATGCCTGGAGGTCGGGTATGTTCTCCGCGAACTCGGAGGTGAGGGATACGTCGATTTCGGGGAAATTGGCATCGATGTAGGCTTTCACCTCGTCCGCCTTCCCGGGATCTCGGAGTTTGATGCCATACATGGTGACCTGGTGCGGCCTGCCAGCAAGCCGCTGGGCATCACGGAGGGTAATGACCCCCCCGACCTCCTCCCAGGGTACGCCTGTCTCAAAGATGCCCACGACCCGGAACGAGCTGTCCAGCACGCGGATCGTATCTCCTACCTCCCTGCCCAGCGTTTCCGCCGCCTGGCGGCCCAGAATCATCTGCCGGTTGGTCGCCAGCGGCTCCCCTTCCACGATCTTGAAGTGATCGACAGCGAACTCACGGGGGTTGTAGCCCCACATGATAAAGAAGGGCATCTCCTCTGTGGTGGTGAAAGCAAACCCTGTGCCAGCAACCCCCGCCACGTCAGGCAGCCCGGCCAGGCGCGCGCCCACCCGTTCGTCAATGGTACTATAGCCCATGTCGGAGACGTCCGCCTCGAGGGCCATCAGGTCGATCTCACTGCCCATGGCCATATCCGTGTATCCTTCAGCCATGCCGTCCATCAGCCCCGTCAGGGCGACGATGGCCGCGATGCCGATGGCGATTCCGAGCACGGTCAGAATGGTACGGGTCCGTCGCCGCCAGAGATTACGCAACGTCAGTCCCCCCGGTAGGAATCGAGGAGGATCCGAGCCACCGCCACCTTCGTAGTTCAGCGCCTCCAGCGGCAGCAGGCGGCTGGCCCACCAGGCCGGGAAAGCCCCACCTACCAGGCCCAAGATTACCACGACGATCAAGGCCCGGACAAAGAGGTCGGGGGTAAAATGCGTGCCGCCCATGCCCAGGAAGCCGACG